>JACKQG010000122.1_pt1 | contig 106458 bp, 105 predicted proteins | sample 8237621 | NCBI WGS metagenome assembly JACKQG01 (sample SAMN15677084, study PRJNA649215) | marine metagenome | biome: marine; feature: Black Sea; material: saline water; isolation source: suspended particulate matter (SPM) from the Black Sea western gyre | collected 2013-06-09/2013-06-10... | reverse complement strand
GGAAGTCTCTCTTATTTTATTGTCCAAACTGTGCCAAATGTTCAAATGACTTACAGCAATAATGCGATGCAGGCTCTAGCGACAGAGACGATTCGCGTTCTAACTCATGAGCCGATCAGAATATTCCAAAAGGCGGATTCTGATGCAATGCCAACCCACAGTATTTTGAGTCATTTTAAGAAGAAGACTGAAGAATGAAGTTTCTAACATGCTGCTTCGAGCGAACTCAATAAAAGGGATCGGTTTACGAAAATGATGTTGCAGGATACGGTATTCAGACAAAAGGATAAATCAGCCGGAAGCCGCTCAAACGCGGGACGTTAGGAACATTTTAGATGATAAAAGAGCACAAAGTAAAAAATTTTAATGACTATCTGGAAAAAATCAATGAGTTAATGTTGGGTGTAACTCTATGGTTTAGGGGAGTTTCACACCCCGCCTACAACCTCTTGCCGAGAATAATTTGGAAGAATAAGTATCATCTTGAAAATAACTATGTGAATTCTTTTTTAAGAAATTACGTACTTTACACTTCTGCCTCTTATAGCAATCCGTGGGATTTGTATTCATTAATGCAGCACTACGGATTGTACACCAGACTACTTGATTGGACTGAGTCTCCTCTATATGCACTATTTTTTGCTTTAACTACAGATCAGAACAAAAACCAGGATCGTGTAGTCTGGGCTATGCCCCCATTTGAACTTAACGAAGTTACAATTGGATTTCCTACTGTCTATACTCCGGGTACCTTACATAACCGAAACGTATCAAGCGAGAATATCAAAGTTGATCACATTGATTCATATTTACCAACCTCCGTGAGCCCATTGGACTCGGGTATTTTACCAGAGGAGCCGATGGCAATTTACTCAACACTTAATAATCCTAGAATCCGAGGTCAAAAAGGTTGTTTTACTATACACGGGGAATTTGATACCCCCCTGGAGGAGTATGCAAATGAATTGAGAGCACCTTTCTTTTTCCATAAAATCATTTTGAAGGGCTCTGAAAACATGAGCAGTTACATAACTCCCCTCTTTAATCTTGGAATCAATGAAGAACATATTTATCAGGATCTAGATTCAATGGTAAAAAGGATCATTCGAGAAAATGAAAGTTCCTAACAAAGGCTTACCCCGCTTAGCGGGGTTTGAGCGGACTCACATGCAGAGAAGTGGAAGACAGAAATGATGTGGATGGATACAATGAATTTACCAATCGAGTCTGTTTCAGGAAGCAGATCAAGCCTAGCATTTGAGGTGTAAAACATGATTCCGGAAATAGACGTCACGCCACAAGATATGGAAGAAACAATTCGAGAAGTTGGCGAGGATCTCCTTTCATATTCTGCAGCAATAGTGCTATTGCCTGGTGCCAACGCTAATCCAGATGATGCCATTGAAAACGGCACCGTTGGTTTCTTTATCCAGTCGGGTATGGAGATGATGATTACTGCCGCACACGTAATTACTAGTTTTAACACGTATCGGGAGGATCATCCTGAGGCAGTACTTATTCTAGGTGGAAGCGGTGCTGTTTTGGATATCACTGATCATCATGTTATCTCTTTAGACGAGAAGGTAGATATCGCAACCTGTATTCTTCCCAATTCTGTATCATTATCTGCAATCGGAAAGAAGTTCTTCGATATCAGTCACAGGCCAATGCCCAATGTAAAAAGAGGTGAACCAGTTGGGTTCGTCGGATTTCCTGGTGAGCATCGGCGTGAAGAAAATGGCAATCTAAATCTATACTTTACCTCAGTAGTTCTAGATGTATCGTCAAGCTCTGAGAGGCACTTCATATTAGTGGATGAGGATTTAAGCAGAACATATTTCGCCTTTGATGAAAAAAGCGAAAAGCTCACTTCAATCGGAGGTATGAGTGGTGCACCAGCTTTTGTGAGCCGAAATGGTAAATACGAATTTGCAGGGATTCTCTATGAGGGTGATAAAAAAGAATCCATGATGTTCATTTCCCATAGTTCATTCATTCAAGATGATGGTACTATTCAACACAACTTATAGATCCAGATGAATGACTTTTGTTTACATCTAATCATCTCCACAGGAAGCAAATCTATTGGAGGTGGGCAGACAAAACAAGGCTGTATGGGAAGTGACTATATTTAATCCGGGAGGAAAAACCTTATGAGTTTGTTTTATAAAGAAGCTGTAATGCGCATCCAGACTGCCAAGCATCATGACCTAAAAGTGCTAGATTTATCTGAACTAGACTTAATTCAGATTCCAGAGGAAATAGTTGGTTTAAATCAACTATCTGAGCTTAGGTTACACAGTAATAAACTGACTTCACTCCCAGACTTTATCGGCAATCTAGAGAACTTGACCTTTGTCGATTTGGAACACAATCAACTAACGAATCTGCCAGAATCTTTCGGCAGGCTTAGAAAGTTAGCCAATTTAAATTTAAGGTTTAACCATCTAACCTCATTCCCAGACGTTATCTGCAAGTTGGGTAATTTAGCTGAACTAATTTTAAGCGCCAACCGCATAGCAACAATTCAGGTTGATATTAGCAACTTAAGTAAATTGCATTCATTATGGTTGGACAGTAATCGTTTTACAACAATCCCAGATCCTATTGTTGCGTTGAAGAACTTACCTACGCTCCTTCTTTCCTATAATCATTTATCTTCGCTTCCTGAATCAATTGGAAAAATGACCCAATTATCTCGTCTTTTTTTAGAGGGAAATCAGTTGGCCTCACTTCCCGAGTCAATAGGAAAACTGAGTAACCTCAAACATCTTTTACTAGAAGGAAATCAGCTTTCCTCACTCCCCAAGTCCATAGGGGAGCTCACAAAGCTTAAAATCCTTTCGCTAGACAATAATCAATTATCCACACTCCCTGGATCAACGCGGGAGTTATCTGAGCTATATACACTTGGATTAGAGAACAACAAATTTAATGTCGGAGCTGAAATATACGAACTTCCTCCGCAAGAGCAGATTAACGAAATACTCAAATGGCAAAGAGCACAAGAGGCCGGAACTCTACAGCCCATCCATGAAGCAAAAGTGATTTTCATTGGAGAAAGCAATTATGGTAAAACACATTTAATAGAATTGTTGAGAAACGGAGAAATAAAAAGAACAATTAATACAACGCACGGCATAGAGCGGAGCCAGGTCATAATCCCATACAAAGACAAAGATATCCACCTGAATATATGGGACCTTGGCGGGCAGGAATTTATGCGCAGCACACACCAATTCTTTTTTTCTGAACGCACCTTATACATTTTGGTTACACTTGCACGCAGAGAACGCAACGAACTAAATCATTGGCTTAAGTTGGCAAACCAACTGGGCAATAAAGCACCGGTTTTAGTGGTCATTAATAAAATAGATCTTGATCCACATGATTTAGATCGAAGAAGCCTTGAGCGAGATTACCCGAATATCGTTGGTTTTATTCGAACCTGCATCTATGACTGTGATGATGGCAAGGCCAGTGATACACTTGAGGTATTAAAAAAGAAGATAATGGCAACAGTGGGCAATAAGAATATTATGCCGGGTGTCTTCGAACAACGACCGCCAGAGTGGTTTGCAGTTAAGGAGGGGCTGGAAAAGCTAGAAGCTAAAGGTACTGATTTCATCACCTACGAAGAATATGAAAATCTCAATTTTATCAAAACCCTTCCCGAAGAGGAACGTAAAAGCAACCTAAAACTGCTAAGTATGATTGGAGCTGTCGTTAGCTTTGTAGATGATCCTCGCTTGATAGATACTAATGTGATCAACCCACAATGGATTATGGATGGCGTTTATGCCATTATTAATGACCCTGTGGTGAAAGATGAAACCAAGGGCCGATTGCATATTAAAGACCTAGAGCGCATCCTTCCAAAGAAAAAATTTCCAAAGAGCAGGCACGCTTACCTTTTAGAACTCATGCAAAAATTTAACCTGTGTTATGCGGCAAATGACAAGCGTGATATTTATTTCATTCCAGATCTTTTTGTGGACATAGAGCCGAATCTTGATTGGGACAGTAGTAAGTCAATGCATTTCCGTTATAACTATGACGATTTCCCTCCCGACGCCTTTATCACCCGGTTTATCGTTGAAATGCACCAGGACATACAGGGCAAGAAACGATGGCGAAGTGGCGTGTTTATTTCAAACGGGGCTTGCCAGGCAAAAGTCTACCAAACTTATCGCAAGAACTACATCCATGTTGAAGTAATGGGGAAAAAAGGCGAGGACCGTAGTTATCTCTATGCCATCCGGGAAACCTTCCGCAAACTCCATAAACCATTTCCTCAAATGCAGATCAAACAGGAGGTCCTGTATAAAGATTACTGGCTTGACTATTTGAGACTCATTAAGCTGGAAGAAAGAAACAAAACATGGTACCACGACAAACTTGATGAGGACCTTCCCGTAACTGATATTCTAAATGGGTATTCCACTCCCATCGACAGGGAGGGCACTCAAAAGCACCTAAAAATATTTCTAGCCTCTTCTGCGGAGCTTAAAGAAGAAAGAGAAGAATTTGAGATATTCATTCACCGTGAAAATCAACAACTATACAAAAAGGGAGTGTTTATAGAGCTACAACTTTGGGAAAACTCTATTGATGCGATGTCAAGGACCCGGTTACAGGATGAGTACAATAATGTCGTCAAACACTCCGATATTTTTGTAAGCTTATTCTTTACAAAAGTTGGCATGTACACCCTAGAAGAATTTGAAACAGCTTTTGGCCAATTTAAGAAAACCGGGAGGCCGTTGGTTTATACATATTTCAAAGATGCTCCAATTAATGTGGAAAAAATAACAGGTAAAATTCAAAGCTTATTAGATTTCAGAAAGAAATTAGAAGATTTGGGTCATTTTAGAACAATCTATAAAAATATTGACGATCTGAAGTTCCAGTTCAAGAACCAAATTGAGAAGATATTACCGCTACTGTAGTTGGTTTGCAAAAGCTTGGCGATAAAGCGTTATGTATACTTTAGTAATCGTTTGATAATTGAATTAAATCACACTACCAATTTGAACACATAATCAGCGGAGGGGATAAATGAAAGCCGTCATCTGTACCAAATATGGACCCCCTGAAGTCCTTGAGCTTCAGGATGTCGAAAAACCCACACCTCGCGACGATGAGGTCCTGATAAAAATTCATGCAACCACAGTGCACATTGGGGATACAAAAATTCGCAGCTTTAAACCCGGACTGGGCAAAGTTCAGGATGCTTTGTTCAAGCCCCTTATGCGCTTTATGATTGGTTTCAGGGGACCCCGTAAAAAGATCCTGGGCATGGAGCTGTCTGGAGAAATCGAGTCAATTGGCAAGGACGTCACCCTGTTCAGGCCTGGAGACAAAGTCTTCGCCGCCACGGAAATGAGCTTTGGTGCCTATGCTGAGTATAAATGCATGCCGGAAAACAGTGTCCTGGCAACCATACCTGAAGCCATGTCCTATGAAGAGACAGCACCCATTCCCAATGGAGGTATCACCGCCTTGCGTTTTCTAAGGATAGCTAAGCTTCAGAAGAACCAAAAGATTCTGATTTACGGTGCCTCTGGCAGCGTGGGAACCTTTACCATCCAGCTGGCCAAAACCATGGGTGCTGAGGTAACTGGCGTGTGCAGCACCCCCAACATGGACATGGTGCGTTCCCTGGGGGCTGACAAGGTCATTGATTATACCCAGAAGGATTTCACCCAGGATCCTGAGCTGTATGATGTGGTTTTTGATGCCGTGGGCAAGGCTTCACCATCTGACTGCAAAAGCATCCTGAAACCTGATGGTGTTTACCTCAATGTTCTCAAGTCATCAGGTGGTTTGAAGCTACACCTAGAAGAACTCCAATTCCTCCAGACCCTTATGGAAAAGGGTAAGTTTACCTCAGTCATTGATAAACGTTTTACACTGGATCAGATTGTTGAAGCGCATCATTATGTGGACAAGGGGCACAAAAAGGGGAATGTGGTTATATTGGTGGGATCAGATACCTAACCCATCTACGCTCATATTGAGCTACGATGGGCAAGCCCATCTGTGTTCCCTGGGAACTACAAAGGGCATGCTGACAGGAAAGAATCATTAAATGCAGAAAACTAAGCTCTCAAAATTTGTAGTAGGACTATCTATCCATTTAATTCTCGGGGCAATTGCTTTACCCCTCGTCTTGTTGGCCGAGGTAGACAATGAAATCTTCGATGCAAATCAAATATCCCTGTGGCATAGCAACAATGGTCACCTCGTTAGCCATGTCCCCAATAGCGGTCCCGGACTTGAATGGCCTACTGGAAGCAATAAGCATGCTGTGTTTAGTTCGGGATTATGGATCGTTGCACAAGAAGTCTGGGGTATCCAAAATTATCAATCAGCAGCTGCAGAGTATACAACCGAGTTCGTACCAGGAAATTATGGCGGTAACCCTGAAGCTGAGGCAAATCGTGTATATTCCATCAATTCAACGGATCTGAGCGCTAATCCAGATTGGCAAGCCTGGCCAGTAGACCAGGGTGCGCCCTGGATAGATCTTGATAGCAATGACGTTTGGAATCCTGATGTTGATCAACCTGATTTTAAAGGAAACCTATTTCACTGGTCAGTCATGAATGACGGCGATGCATCTGCACATGATAATTTATTCCAGACGAACCCAATAGGAATCGAAGTGAAAAGCTCGGTTTTTGGCTTTAGCGACGAACCATTGTTAGAAAATGTAGTGTTTTTTAGCTGGGACATTACCAATGAATCGGAAACCTTTTATGATGTGATGTGTCTGGGATTATGGGCAGATCCTGATGTGGGATATGGTCATACGGATCTCGTTGGATGCGATCCTCAAGGTCGCTACGCTTACGTATACAATGAAGAAAGTTTAGATGGTATCTATGGATATCCATCACCCGCCCTTGGTTATATTCTACTTGAATCACCTGGAGCGCTCATGTCTTTTAATGCTTTCTTCAATACCTGGGAAGAAGGATTTTGGGATGCTGAATCGGCAACTGATGCATTTAACTTGCTTCAGTTAAATCATGGAAGTGACTGGTTTCACGTCAACCCGATTACTCAATCACTACAACCATGGGTCTTCGATGGAGATCCCGTATCGGGAGAAGGTTGGAATCAAATAGATTATTACCCGGCCCAAGATTGCCGATTTCTGATGGGTACAGAACTTAGCAATTTTAGTTCGGGTGAAACAACTACTCTCACAGGGGCAATTGTGATGGCTCAAGGCTCTTCGAATATTGGTTCCCTGGCAGCTCTTTATGATCAAATCGATTTAGTTCAGGACTTTTGGAACCAAGACCTGGAAATGCCCGCTGATATATTACGAATTGATGAGCTCTCGGATCATACCAACACTGAATCCGTGGGTCCTTTCTCTCTTCGTTTTCAGATTGAGGAGCCAGACTCAGTTTTTCTGTTTGGGAGGAGCATATACTTTCGCCATAACAATGAAGTAGGTATAGTCTCTCTGGCTGAAACAGATCCACATATATGGGAGGCAACAATCCCCATAATTGATACCGATACGACACAGGTAATGGATTATTGGATGATGACATTCACAGAAAATGGTGAATATCCTTGGCCGTTAGGTGCTCCAGTCAACACCATGCAATTCAGTTTTGGACCCGATGTAGAGCCTCCAATTCTTGAAGGCCTGGATCAAGTTCAGGATGTACACTATTTACTGCCCCTGGCAAGAATTGTTGAAATTGAATCAATCTCCGACAATCGTCACGGAGTGTCTGATGTGGTTCTGAACTGGATCATCGGCGATTCACCCCGGCAATCAACTGAGATGGAAGTCTTTGACTCAACAGAAATTAATTTCAACATGCACTATTCATATCGGGGTGTGATAACTGGCAACATCTCAGCTATAGATCAAGAAGTGTCCTATTGGGTCACGGCCTCTGATGCCAGTCAAAACGCCAACACGGATAGTACCGATGTCTATACTTTTCGTTCGACCACACAGGAAGCGCTTGGAGCTTGGGATCTTGATGTGTCGTATCAGAAGAGAAAATATTGGGAAGGCTTCGATAACGCTATTTTTACGCCCTTCTTTTCTGGTGAATTTCAATGGGGAAGTGTGGTTCAGCTGAATATTGCTTCCACAGGAGTATCTGCAGATACGATGACTTATACAAGACCGCTAGACTTGACCAATTTTGATGCAGCCTGGCTCTCCATTCCCATGGCTTATCAATTCATGGACGCTGCAAGTTATGGTCAAGTGCAATTTCATGTTGATGGCGTCTGGAGTGTCAGAGATACTTTAACAGGAATAAGCCCACCTGGAGAAAAAGTATATGATATATCCGAATTTATAGATACAGATGATTTCTCCCTTCGCTTTACAGCTTATCGTGAAAGCTCTGTTGTGCTTTGGCTCATTGACGATATTATGCTTACATCAATTGACCCTAGCGTTGGCGTTGATGACGAGACCAGCGTTCCACAATATTTCGACTTAAAGCAAAATTATCCCAATCCTTTTAACCCGGTTACGACCATTAACTACAGCTTACCAGAACAATCTGATGTCATGCTTGTTGTCTATGATATTCAGGGTCGCGAGGTTAAAAATATCGTAGCTGAATCTCAACCAGCCGGCACTTATAAAGTACAATGGAATGGTTTAGATGCTGCGGGGTTACCGGTTAGTTCGGGGATGTATTTTGCCCGACTTCAAGCTGGTGAGTTTTCACGGGTTGTTAAGATGGTTTATTTGCGATGATTCCTTCTAACATAGACCCATCTACGCTGACATATTCTGACACTGCGGGTTGCTAATTGGCGCGATCAAAGTCTCAAGGGGGAGACTCATGAAAAAGTTATTTGGGCTGATTATGATTGTTTTTGCTATAACGTTCTTCGGACCTGGTGAATTCCCGTTTTATCTGATTGCTGGGGCTGGATTCATCATTGTGATGCAAAAATCGATTAAATCAGGGGCAGATAATGAAACACAGCATGTCGATAAGGTGTAGAGGTATATAACTTGGAAAATATTAGGACTCTCAGCGTGAAAAAGAAAACATGGATCACTACAATCATCATTTTATTGCTAACAAATCTGAACGTTTCAGGTGCCAATCATCGTGAAGGAGCAAAGGGCGCCCTCATGTTTGGAGTTAAGGATTATTATCGACTAAGCTCATTTGAGGGTACCATGCTATCATACAAAAAGATGCTAGATGAACACAACGAGTACCGTTTTTCTTTAAGCTTATCGGGTAGATACATGAGTCCTGAAACAGAGCACTCCACGATTGACAATATCGTATCACAAGATACGGTAATCTCTTCATCAGATGAATATGCCAGAAAGACTAATTCCTGGTATGTGAGCTTTGGGGCTTATCGAATCTGGCATCAAAAAAATGACCACGTGGTAAATTTTTACGCTGGTTTTGGCCCCTATGTTGGGTATAGCAATTATTATGGTCGTTCTGAGGATGATGGCTATAACAACAGACTTGATATCGATGAGTCTTTCGATAAGAGCATTTCTGCTGGCCTGAGGACACTACTAGGGGTTGAAGTAAAGATAACGGAGAGAGTGAGTCTGATGGGTGAATATCGTCCCTCTGTTTCATATGGAAAAACCTATTCAGAGTTTAGACAATCGTGGGAGCGTTTGAGCGATGGAGACAATGGCGTTGATATCAGGAAAACGGTGACCCCCTCAGTAAATTTTGGGAGTACAACGCTTTTCGGTGTGGCGTTCTACTTTTAGTTTCTAGCTATGGATAATAACATGACTATTTACCCGGTAAATTCACAGCGTGAGCGGCTTGAGTTCATCGAATTTCCTTATGAATTGTATCGACATGATCCTGTGTGGGTGCCTCAATTACGGAGTGAGCAACGCAAACAATTTGATGCCAGTTCAAATCCATTTCTTGAACACTGTGACTGGCAACTTTTCCTATTAAAAGACCAGGGGAAAACCATTGGACGTGTCGCCGCTTTTGTCGACAACATCGCCGTTGATTTCTGGAAAGAACGTATTGGTCACTTCGGTTACTTCGAATGTATTTCAGACCAGACAGCATCAGGACTGTTGCTGGAAGCTGCCAGAAATTGGTTGAAGGAGCAGCGCTGCACACTGATGCGCGGCCCCTGGAGTTTTGTTTCACAGGAAATCGGTATGGTAGTGGAAGGCTTTGAGCCATCCCCGGTTCTCATGGCCCCGTACAACCCGCCCTACTACAATGAATTCCTGGCCGATTTCGGCCTGCACAAGGCCAAGGATCTTTTATGCTGGTCTATCTCAATGGCGGAGGGCTATAAAGTCCCCCAGCGTATCCTGACACTGACTGATTTGGTGGCCAAACGCTATGGGGTCAGCATTCGACCCATGGATATGAAACAATACGATCGGGATGTTCAAATCTTCACTGAACTATCCAACAAGAGCATTGTTGCAAACTGGGGCTTCTCTCCTGTGACAGAAGCCGAGGCCAATGCCATCGCACAGGACATGAAGCAAATCATACAGCCCAAAGGGGTGCTCTTTGCCGAGGATAAACATGGACGCCCCATCGGATTTGCCGTTGCCCTCCCGGATATCAATCACCTGCTCAAAGGATTGAAGGGACGCTTGTTTCCCTTTGGTTTTATCAAGCTGCTCTGGGGCATCCCGCGGCTACGACGCTATCGCATGTTCGCCCTGGGGGTCATCCCTGAATTTCAGGGCAAAGCCGTGGACAGCCTGCTTTATCGAGCGCTCTATGAATCCCTCAATGCACCGGATATGTGGATGGAGATTAACTATGTGCTGGAAGACAACTGGCCCATGGTCAATGCCATCGAAAAGCTGGGAGCCAAGCCCTTGCGACGATATCGTGTGTATGAAATGGATATCATTTAGATTGAAGTGATCATTGTACCGAAGACCTCGGTTTGATTTGATAGTACTCAAAAGGTGTCCTTTTGAGTAGAACAACCAGGAGCGTTAGAAACCCTTTTTAAACCAGGGGAACCAGTGTATACGCCACATTATTTTTCTAAGGAGAACATGACTTGTTTTTGAAAATTCCTGTTTCACTCGTGATACTACTTGTTGCATCAATCTCCATCGCAAATGGAAGCGCTTTTGAGGATCATCTCCCAGAGACTATTTTAGAAGATCCAGATAAAAAGGATGCGGTACTCCAACTCATTGATGCGTATGGAATGATCAATCCAGATATCATTTACCTGTACATTAGACAGTTAAACAATCAATACGGTGGGGCTGATAGTAAAGACACCGCGTCAGCTATTCAGTGCACCTTGAACAAGTTGAAAATCGAGAGTTATTCTAAACGAAATCAGTGGGTGGAAAGAATCCGTACACTTACAGACAACCACTTTGAGACGAACTATGTTCACAATAAACTTCAAAGTCAAATCTCACAAAAATTAATCAATATGGAAGTGAAGGAATCGAAGGATTCCTGTGATTCATTCGATCTTGATTTAAATCTTCAGGATTTTTTTGCATGTGCTTATTATTCGCCGGAAAAAGAAATACAGTTTAATCCTGATGAAGATTATTCTTCCCTGAGAGCTGACTTAGAGGTGAAAGAACTATCCCAATATTTTGACATTATTGTTCATCTTGAATCTGGCAAAAGACCACCTTCTCCTGAGGTTTTATTTTCTGCTTTGAACTATTGGTATCTTTTTGATTCCAATGGTAATTCAAACCTCGAATCGCTCCAGTTCAATATCGTGGATTTGCTGATCGAGTATACCAGGGAGTCCTATATTCAGAAACACGATTTTCAGATCTCTTTAGGTGCTTTTCCCACCTCAAGCAGTCTCGATTTAAGCTATGATGCATCCATACCCAACATGATGATGGACAGACAGAGAACCGATGCCATAAAACGCCCGTCGATCCATGTGGGTCTGGGATTTGCCCTGAGGTTTTCCCAATGGAAGGGACCGTTCTCAGGCATCAATTTTGACCTTTCGTCCAATATCCCGTTGATAAATCAAACTCGTAAGAGAGATGGCGATAATACGAGCATCTTTTCAACCGGTACATATAGCCTTAGAAAAGAGGAGTATCTCTACGAGGTGTTTCAAACGGAGAATATCAAATACTTTGATTTGACGCTAAATGTTACGACACCCCTGTATTTAATGTCGAATGGGATGCAGCTGGCGGGAGGAATTATACTCCAATATGAACACTTGTCTTATGATTTCGTTTATGATGGTGAATATGTTGTGTATCGTAAGTATCATACCTCGATGTATTATGAAATTGATAGGGGATTGACAGGTTCCGTTACTCAAGGATATTCTGAAAAGGACACAAATATTCATATTTCGTTACTGGCTTCTTATCCGTTTACCAAAAAATTACTTCTAGATGCTTTTGTGAATACAATTCGACCATCCCTGACACTTAAGTATGTATTGTAAACTTTGGTGCTCTAGCAAAGACCTATCTACGTGCTTGCACAGTGTTCTTATACAGTTAATATTCATTCAAGCTGATGTGTCTAATATCCCGGGAGAATCTTATGAAATCACTTGATTATAGCGACGTATATCTCACGCCATCTTACTCCGAACTGGAAAGCCGGAGTCATGTGGATTTGTCTGTAGGTCTGTTCAAGCACCCCCAATTCCATACCCTAGCCATGCCAGTTATTGCAGCTAATATGAAAACCGTCACGGGATCACAGATGGTGGTCAATTTACATAAACTGGGAGCCATGGCAATTCTGCACAGGTTTCACCAAACGTCAGATGAATATCATAATGATTGTGAGAGTATTGTTTCAGAGCAATGTCCCCTTGATATTTCTGTAGGCGTCAATGATCTCAAGCTGTTAAAACCTTTTGAACAGGCCAACAGAAAAGGATATCTGAGAAGTATCACCATAGATATTGCCCATGGTCATCATGTAAAAATGAAAGCACAGATTGGTCATGTCAAAGCCTGGATTCATAAACATCAACTGGACGACCAAGTCGATATTATTGCCGGAAATGTGTGTACCCCTGAAGCAGTGAAAGATTTGTCTGCCTGGGGTGCTGATATTGTAAAGGTAGGTATTGGACCTGGTTCGGCCTGTACAACCAGGATCATGACAGGCTATGGCATTCCCCAGTTCTCTGCCATTCTCACCTGTGCCAAATTGAAAGCTGAATTGGGAGTCAAAATAATTGCTGACGGTGGGATTACCTCCGTTGGAGATATTGCCAAAGCTCTGGCCGCTGGAGCAGACGCCATTATGACGGGAAGTTTATTTGCCGGTACCAAAGAAAGCCCTGGACCGAAATTAAGAAGAGGAAATTACCCCAATGAAACCTTTTACAAAAGTTATATGGGCAGTGCTTCCTTTGAATCCAAACTCAACACAGGTAATAGCGGGAAACATACTGAGGGTGTGAGTATGGAGATTCCCTACAAAGGCGCTGTCAAGTATGCCATCAAGGATATCAATGATGGTCTCTGCAGTGCTTTCAGCTACGCAGGGGCTGCTAATCTTGACGAATTTCATTCCAAGGCGAAATGGGTCACTTGAGGTGTCTTTTTGAGTTGGACAGCCCGAGGGGTTGGGAGAAGCAATACACACAAGGTGAGGAAGAATTGAGACGATTGTTTATGAGAATTTCAATCAAAACAGGTATCGTCTTGGTGACAATCCTGTTTATGGGATGCTCGAACTCTTATACCATTGGCAAATACGAGGAATTAACAATAAAAGGTAAGGCAATAATCGAGACCAACTTGGGTTCCCGTATTTTAGTTTCAAAGACGATTATTAAGCAAGATTCAGTACAGGCCACCAAATACGACAGCGACTTAAGTATTCATTTACATGCACGTGACATAAAGCGGATTGTTCAAAAACGAAATAATGCGCTGCAATACGGTATCATCGGTGGCCTTGGAAGGGCAGCCTGGGTGGTCTTGACTGCCGATGAATGGAATCATGATGATAATACTGGCTACACTGTTTATTGGTCTGCAATGCTGGGAGCGCCAGTTGGTGGATTAGGATTTCTACTTGGACGTATTCTCCAAGATGAATACTCCTTTCTGTTCGAGAGTAACAAAATGGCGAGGGAACTATCCTCCCAGAAACAATAAAACCGTAAAACGCTAACTTGTGGGGTGAACAGCTCAGGGAGTTAGTAAAACAAGGGGAAATATCATGAAACGAATTTTGCTGGTTGTAATTATGTTTCAGTCGCTGTTTGGAATGGAATCAAAGGTGGTGGAGCTTAAATATATATCGCCCTCTGATTTGGAAAGTGGTCTTAACTCATCTGGTTTTACAGATAATATTCAGCAAAAGTATGTTCTCAATGTATCAAATAATACCATTCTACTAAAAGGCACACAAACCGAGCTTGATGAAATGGAAGGGCTGATAAACTTCCTGGATGTTCCTCCCAGACAGATAATTATCAGCGTAAAAATCATCGAAACAACCAGGCAGGATATAATTGATAGTGGAATCGATTGGTCAATATTTATCAATAGCCTGCGACTTGATTTTTCCTCTGCTCTACATTTTTCGACCCAATTCAGGACGGATCAACCAGATTACAATACCGGCGGCTCTCAGATGCAAGTATCAGCCAGAAACAATTATATGGAGCCTGGGTTTCTCAATGTCCTGCTTGAAACAGGCATCGCAAAAATTGTTAGTTCTCCCCAGATCGTGACCACAAACAATCAGAAGGGCAGCATCTTTGATGGAGAGCATGTCACCTACATTTCGCGCTACTCCAGTTTTACCAATCTATATGAAACACAGGAGCTCAACTCAGGATTGTCTCTGGAGGTCACACCTTCCATAGGACAAGATGATATGATGACTCTGGAAATTGAGGCAAAGTATACCTTCATCAGCGGCTATCTCGAAGGAAGTCCCATCGAATCAGGACAGATTCTGAATAATCGAGTGATCGTGAAAGATGCCGAACCATTTTTACTGGGTGCCTTCAATACAACCACTGAACACACGCAAAAGAGGAAATTCCCGTTACTGGGCTCAATACTGCCATTTCTATTTAGCGCCAAGGACAATTCGAGTATGGAGAGAGTGTCTCTGATTGTCCTGGAACCAACCATCATTGATCTGAAGGGATCGGCTCCACCTGAGGGAGAAGAGGAGAAGTAGATGACGTATAGTCGCACGACATGGTTGATTCTGAGTCTGAGCTTAGTGCTAACACCTCTATTCGCACACGAAACTGATGTCAATTATGATAAAATTGAGCTCGGCGGCATCATGGGTTGGGGATCACCCCTGGGTGTTGGGATAGAAGGTGGTTACTATTTTAATCCACATTCTGTGGCAACAGCCGGTCTGGGATTTGGCTTTTCAGGATTCAAGGCTGGTGCTGGCGTCAAATATTTATTAAACCCTGACAAAATGTTTACCCCTTTTGGCGGGATATATCTCTCCAGCTCCAGTGGATTGTCAAATCTCAATGTGACCGTTAATATGGATTCAGCAGTGTATCGTATTGATCCAGCATCATTATTGTCACTTCGCACTGGTCTTAGATTTCAGGTGGGCTTTATCCGGGTTTATGGACATCTCGGTTATGGCATTGCGCTAAATGGCGGAAAGTCGCATTATGAGTCTGGAAGTCTTTCAGAAGATGTATCCGATTTTGCACGTTTTATGGAGCCTGGAGGAATTGAAATTTCAATCGGTGCCGGACTCCGAATACCTGGTTGAAACCCTGCCAACAAAGGAAAGAGATGATGACAGTAAAAACGGGTATCCCTGATTTCGTGATTTGTGAAGCAGTTGAGGCCGATGTTCCTCTCATTCTTTCATTTATCCATGAGCTTGCTGAATATGAGAAGCTCGCCAATGAAGTGGTTGCAACCGAAGAAGTATTGCGTGAATCTTTGTTTGGAGATCGCAAGGTTGCAGAGGTTCTGCTTGGATATTATCGGGGGGAGGCCGTGTCATTTGCACTTTTTTTTCACAACTTCTCAACCTTTCTAGGACAACCGGGTATTTACCTGGAGGATCTCTACGTGAAACCCCAAATGCGTGGCAAGGGACTTGGTAAAGTTATTCTGGCCTATCTCGCCAGTCTTGCTCGCTCACGCAAATGCGGTCGCTTCGAGTGGTGGGTCCTCGATTGGAATAAGTCAGCACTGAAATTCTACCGTTCTGTGGGAGCAATACCAATGGATGAGTGGACGGTTCAACGGCTAGAAGGTGACGCCCTGAATAAATTGGCAGACGAGTTTGTAGGTGGGGATGACATATAACAACTGCCTGGAACCCATCGTGCGTTATACGTATCAAGGAGAGAACAGATGGAAGTCTTGATTAAGCTGGGTGGTGTCTACAATATCGCTCTGGTGATATTTCATCTGTTGTTCTGGCGCATCTTCGACTGGAAAAACGATCTTCGTAAATTGTCTTTCTTAAATAGAGCCATCATGCAGGTTTTGAATTTGAGCTTATCCTTTGTGTTTATCATCTTTAGCTACATCTCTATCGCGCATACAGATGAACTGCTCTCAACAGCTCTGGGCCATAGCCTGCTCATCCTCATGACACTCTTTTGGGTGGCTCGATCTATAGAGCAAATCATATTTTTTAAGTTAAACCATTGGGGGTCAGTAGCTTTCCTGGCATTTTTTCTGGTAGGGGCCGTTCTTTATGCAATCCCTGCTATATTTTACACATAACAGCAGGTGATGGGCACAACGTTAGACAGGCGCAATAGATCAGATGAAACGTATTTTTATTATATCGGTGGTCGTAAGTATCGCATGGGCTGTACCAATCAATCAACCAACAGATGTTTCTATCGGGTTCAACGATCTCATGTCAGGGATAGTGAAAATGGAATTATCCTATTCAGACTCGATCACACTAAAGGAAACCGATTATTTGATAACCCTCGCGAATATCATCCCCTTCCATGCACCAACGAGAAAATTCGGCATTCGAAAATTTCTTTCTATCGGGATGAATAAGAGGTGGCCCTTTTATTATCAACCAAGCAACTGCAAGCGGTTCTATGGTCTGGGATTACGTCTTTATTATGCTGAAATAGATCCAGAGATTACGGAATTAGGTAGATTTATGAGATTCTTGGATATTGATAAATCAGCCTGGACTTTTATTACCTTGGAACCAGAGGTTGGTAGAAAGTGGATCATAAATGATCGATTTGTTGTCTTATTAGCACTGGGTGGTGGCCCCATCATCTTCAAAGCAAAGAATGGTGAACAATTTGATTGGGAACTGCCACCAATGAGTTTACACTTTACTTTCAATCTTGGATTTAAGCTCTGATTTTCGAAAGCCGATGGAGCTAGACATAAAAAACATGAAATTTATTCTACTCATAGCATTCCTGCTTGGATTTCTTCTCTTAGGCTGTACAGATCCAGACTCCCATAAAGATGACTTGAAGATTGATCAGGCTTTTGTAACAATTGAAAATATCCAGATCACGACTCAAGCTTTCTGGGGTAGCCGTATTTTGGCTTCAACTGAGTATGAACAGATTAGAATGGAAATTTCTGATTCCGTGTATATTGATATTCTCAATTTGAAGTACACCGAAGGTGTCACTACCTGGCAAAAGGGTGAGACCTCACCAGAAGGTATCTTATTTAGTCTGTATGAACGTTTTTATGGAGGATCCATGTACATGGTTCAAGATGGCCTCTTGAATATCCAGTGGCGCACAGACTCTGCAATTTCCGGTTCATTCGATGTCATGGTTTACAATATGGCCTCAAGTTGTTATGATTGCCCAGAGTATGAACGTTATCTAGAGGGCGAATTTATGGTGGCCATTGATTGATGAGTCACCGTGCCGGGTATTAAAGGAAAATATTAAAGGTAGCACGTGAGTAGTAATTGGCATTTCCCTGTCCTGATCATGGTCTCGCTAGTTGCGTTTGTAGGCATACTTCGTCTTGTGCTGCATGGGAGGACTGATCGTCCCCCGACACAGACGGTCCTCTGGGTTGCTACAGTTGTCGTAGTTGGTGGTATGTCATTCGCCAAGCTGGGCGCATCGACTGGTCTGCCAGTCTGGGTTTACTATGGCGTGCCAGCGGTTCTGACCTGGGCGCTTCCTTCTCTTGTCTTTCGTATGCGAGCCCCTGAATTTGGTCAGTATCTGATTCTGGCCGTGCTCATGGCGCCGGTGATTCACATCCTGTTTTCGTTCTTCCTGGGTTGGAAAGAGTACATGCCCTTTATTCCTGTACCCTCGCTTGTTGAGCTGCTGGGGAGATAGCTGATATGAAGTTGAAAAAACTACTCTATTACAAAGACAATATTCGGATCCTCTGGCCCACGGTAATGATCCTTATCCTCATCATTCTCAGTGAAGTCTTAATTGTAGATCCAGTTGGATTCATATTGGAAAAAGTTGGATTGGTGGATGGTTCAGGTCCTGTTCAACATGAATGGACATCGGCTCTCCATGATGTTTTAAAGCGATCCATCCGATCTATTCTGGTCCTCCTTAGCGTCGCCTTCACCATAAAATTGTTAATGGGGCATTCCCATCGATTTATGGGAATATCATTCCAACGCCATTGGATAAGACATCTGGGATTGGGAATATTTCTGGGCTTTGTTATCCAGATAATCCCCCTGCTTATTATGCTTGGTTTCGGGTGGTATGCTGTGGAGGGCTGGCTGTGGGAGTTCAAACCGCTGGCTGTCTTAATGCCTGCGCTACTCTATTCAGCCATTTTCAGCCTGGAAACAGCAATCATTGAGGAGAGCATTTTTAGGGGCTTCCTCATGAATGCTTTTACACAGCGGTATAATATCAGGATCGGTCTCGTCGTTTCTTCAGTGGTGTTTGGCTTGCTTCATTTTTCCGGTTTTTCTAATGATTTTCCATGGTGGCTATCTCTATCCAGTGCCACCCTTGCAGGATTCATTTTTGGACAGGCATACTTGCTCTACGACAATATCTGGGCGCCCCTGGGAATTCATTTCGCCATTCATTTTGCAGCCAGAACCCTTGGTACTGTTGGAGTCAGTCCAGATGAAGCCACTCTCCTGGTGACCAAGGTGGAAGGTCCTGTCATGCTGGTCGTTACCAAATCAGGTGGGGCTTCCATTCTTGAATTGGTAGGATATATCAGCGTCTTTGTTATACTTCTTTTTCTTAAGAAAAACCAACACAGGCTGGGAGTAGGTGAATAGACTGAAGTTATCCTTTCAAATCGAGATCAATGCTACACCTGAACAAGTATTCCAGTGGCTTGATCATCCAGAAAAGGCCAGGATGTGGATGCAAAGCGTCGGGAGCACTCAAATTCTTAATGATGTGCCTGAAAGGGTTGGCACAACCTTTATAGAAGTGGTTGAAGAAAATGGTAAAAGTACCGAGCTTCAAGGGATCATAACTGCCTTCAAATCAAATGCATTGATTTCGTTTAAATTGACAGGTGTGTATAATGACACTGAAGTGATTTACCGAGTCAATGGTTCAACTGCAAAAACCCTGTTGACCATTGATGCTTTTATCCGATTTAAATCTTTTACCAAAGTTGTCATGCTCTTTATGGGTCCCATATTCAGGAAAAAGATTCGAGCTCAATTTCAAAATGAACTTGAAGTGCTAAAAAAGCTTTGTGAGCAAGACTGACAAGCAGACTCAAGACTTCCCCTTCCATTCCGGTCAGGGGGCTATAAATGTATCTAACGTGTTAACCAGAATATGATGAGGTAATAATGGATTTACAGACACTATCACAAATAGCTGAAATCGGAGGGTTTGTTGCTGTTGTCGCAGCAATCATCTTTGGTATGATTCAGATTCGAGAAACACAACGCCAGAGACATGATTTAGCCTCTGTGGAGTTGGTGAGGTCTTTTCAAGATAGTGAGTTTACGGCAGCTTTTCGGATTATTCACTCACTACCTGAAGACATGCCTGGCTCAGAGTTTATCGCAAAGGGATCTGATCACATTGATGCAGCGCTTCTAATCGGGATAAAGTATGAAACCATGGGCCTGCTCGTGTTCCGAGGGGTCGTACCAATGGATGCCGTTCAGGAGCTGATTGGTGGTGTCGCAATCACCTTATGGAAAAGGCTTAGACCGTGGGTGTTGTCCATACGTGAGGATCAATCTGATGAGCTGTTTCTTGAATGGTATCAATGGCTGGTTGAGAGGCTGGAGGAGCACAGCCCGGAAAAGACAGAACCAGCCTTTATCAAGCATCAGAACTGGGCATTAAAGAAGTAACCAATGCGTTTGATCGACCGGTGTATATTGAGACAACATGAAGAAGGGAAATAACATATGAATTGGGATGCAATAGGGCTATTGGTGAAATGATTGGAGCCTTCGCCGTGGTCGTATCGCTCATATACCTGGCACTACAAATCCGGTCTCAGAACTCACAGGCCCGGCTATCTGCACTGCATGAGATGTCCCGAGAACAACGCAGAACCACTGCCATATTCGCTGGAGAACGCATCAGTGATATATTTGTTCGCGCCAATCAGGATTTTGGTTCCATTTCTGAGGCAGAATCGGTTCAGCTCATCGTTCCCGTAACAAACCTATTTCGCGCCTGGGAAAGTGCCTTCCTGGAGAACAGAGATGGAAACCTGGATGAAAATGTGTGGTCCGCATTGTCCAGAGATTATACTCAGCCAATGGGGGCTTCCTCATTTCAGCACATCTGGAACCTGCGAAAACAAAACTATGATCCAAGCTTTCAGGAGTATGTAGACAGCAACCAGACAGAGGAATATATATCCAGGTAATGCCTGGTTTCTTTTGACGAAATGAGGTCATGAAAAATTGCTCAAAACGGCTTCATGTGGAACTACAGAAGCTCCTTACCGTATACCAAATTATCTCGTTAACTAATTGAAGAGGTGAAATTATGGTTGAAAGCATAGATAAAAGAAGTGACTGGTTCAGCAACAAACCAAGAGTTGTTCTCTGGGGATCAATAGGTCTCCTGCTGTTAATTCCGTTGGTGGCTATGCAATTCACTGATGAAGTGAATTGGGATTTCATGGATTTCATTGTCGCCGGTGCACTCCTGACCTTTGCCGCCCTTGCATTTGAGCTGGCCTCAAAAAAGCTCAGTAATTCAAAGCATCAATGGGTCGTCGGAATTGTTATCCTGGCCGCGCTTATCATTGTCTGGATTGAGTTGGCTGTTGGACTCTTTTGAGCCGGTGTTAATTTCAGCACATCGTTTATGTAAGCCGAGAGATACACGTAATATGCAAAACATAGCTTTAAAAGTTTGTCTCCTTCTGATTCTCATCACCAGTCAGGTCTTTGCCCATCCCACTGAGAACACTTTCGCAGGGAATGCCGGCTCAACACTTTTTTATGAGAGCTATGGCAGCTTTAATGAACCCTGGGCCATGACCTTTCTGCCTGGTGGTGATCTTCTGGTGACTGAAAAACCAGGGGTTTTGCTCCTGGTTAAATTAGATGATCGTTCTCAGACATCCGTTCGAGGGGTTCCCAAGGTAGCTTATGGTGGCCAAGGTGGACTGGGTGACATTATCCTCCACCCTCAGTTTGAGGATAACCACTTGATCTATTTGTCCTATGCCGAGAAGGGATCATCAGGTAAAAGAGGAGCCGTGGTTGCCCGGGCACAGCTCAACCCTGGTTCAGACCAGCCCAGATTGGTAAACCTTGAAATCATCTGGCGACAATCACCAAAGGTCTCTGGGAAAGGACATTACTCACACCGTCTGGTTTTTGGTCCTCAGGGCTATCTCTTTATTACATCAGGTGAACGGCAAAAACAGGAACCAGCTCAGAGTTGGACCCAGGATCTGGGTAAGGTTATCCGATTAAACGCCGATGGATCCGTGCCACCGGATAATCCTTTTCAGGATAAAGGAGCACTGGCGAAAAGCTTTTGGACATTGGGGCATCGAAATCTTCTGGGTATTGCCTTCGATGAACAGGGACAACTATGGACTCATGAAATGGGTCCCCAACACGGCGATGAATTCAACATCATTGTGCGTGGAGATAATTATGGCTGGCCCCTGGTCTCCTGGGGCAATCACTACTCGGGATATCCAATCCCCGATCATGACACGCGTCCCGAATTCCATACGCCTGAAGCTTACTGGGTACCTACCGTGGCACCTTCAGGTTTGATCATCTATGACGGTTCCGTGTTTCCTGACTGGCAGGGCAATGCCTTTATTGGCGGCCTCAGATCAGAATCGCTCCTGAGGATCAGAATCAATGGTGACCAGGCTGAAGAGGTTGAACGTTTCGACATGAAGCAACGAATTCGAGAGGTTGAACAAGGACCCGATGGTGCCATCTGGGTGCTTGAGGATGGAGAAGGTGGCCGCCTGCTGCGCCTGAGTCCGGGCTCAAACCCTGGACATTGAACAGTCATCCAGGATGATAATACAAGAAACTAATTTCCGTCTCGCTGAGGGAACTCGAAGCGTGCCTAAACCTGAGTCGAAGAACAAAATCTCCAAGATCATGGTGAAATAACCGGGGTTTCGATGGGGCTCCGCCCAAAGGCTACGACCCCACAAACAAGCTCAACCGCCGGGGTAACAGACTCGGACATTGAGCTGTCATCCTAAAGTATCTCTTTTGGGAGATCAATTACCCCGGCCTTTAGGCCGGGTGGCACAAAACCATTTAAAAGATGGGCTTTAGCCCAAAGCCTCAGGGTTAAAACCCTTTTATTCCTTATACCATTATACCCCCACCTTTCGACAGGCTATGCATGACGATATCGGTTTTTGCTTACTGAATCAAAAAAAGGGGGTATTCCAACTCGTCTTGGCGAGCGGAGCGCGGCGATCTCGAAGCATCCCTTAACCAAGAACTCGGAGATTGCTTCGTCGCTATGCTCCTCGCAAAGACTAGCTAGCTATGCAGGTAGTGCCTTTAACACGAAGGCGATGGAGTCATCCTTTTCCATTTCGGTAAAAATTTTGCTCTCTAGTATTTCAAAGCGGCCATCCAGGAGGTCTGCAAAACTCTCCTCGGTATATTGCTGAAACCCCAGGTCGCCAAACTCTTCATACTCAGTTCCATACCATAGTGCGTGGAGGACTAACCCACCTTCATTTAGCACACCGTGTTGGACAGCCAGGGATTGTCTGCAAACATCCATACTAAGATGCTGAAGGACCTTGTTGGAGTAGATGGCATCAAATCGTCTTGGGGTATCCATGGTTACCGCATCCAGCTGGAACACATCTGCGTCAGGGTGCTGTTTGAGATAGCGATCGACGAAAAGCTGTGAAAAATCTGAACCTGTCGCGTGATAGACCTTTCGCAAGATATCCAGGTCTTTCCCGGGACCCATCCCCAACTCAAGCACACTGGAATTCTCAGGAAGATAGTTGGTTAGCCAATCAATGAGTTCGGCACCATCATAACCCTTGGCCAGTTTGATGTAGTCTTCTACCCCTTTTTCGGTTTCATAAAATCCCATTGATGTTTTAGCCCTCTGTCTCTTCCATGTCAGAAGTTTCAATGATTGGTTCTTCGACTGGCAGGTCAATCTTGGTTACAGGATAGCGAATGATTGTATAGTATTTATCGGGGTTTCCAGGGCCAAACATACCCGGTCCCTTTAGATATTCTTCCTCATGAAGTCCTGAAATCTCATAGCCACTATCTGAAATAAATTGATGTAATCGTTCCACCGTTGGACCCTCACTGGCATAGGAGCCCTTGTGAAGGATTTCAGCCACCAGACCATACTCCCAGGTTTCAAGTTTCAGTGCGGGGTGTTCTGATAAAATTTCTGCTGGTATTTCAGCTACGGTTTCTGCCACGGGCATGGCATAAATCCCCACCCATTGATCCTTGGGGGTGTCTACAGATTTGGGCCAGCGAGCGCGTGGTGCGACCATATCCATATCGTGGGTCTTTTTTAACTTGAAAAAAGTCGAAATCAGGGCGCCGAAGGCCTCGCCAACCGTTTCATTGGGATTTCCTGCAGCTTCATAGACCAACATTTTCTGAGGTGCTTTTTCACTGATTTGAGGGTCTGATAAGTATTCGTATTCCTCGAATTTTTTACCACATCCAACTAAAATGATGATGGCTAGAAGTAGTGCTAATTTGGTTTTCATGACTTCCCTCTACGATTTGTATTTTTGGAAACTTTGTTCTTCACGTAAATAAGCTTGAAACGTCCTGTAGGGCTTTCCCTCGATTCAATTTCAAATTTCTGCGTTGATTTTATAAGAGGCGTCAGCTTGAGAAAACCATAATTTCTGGAATCAAAATTGGGTTGTTTTTTCTGCAGCAGGTTGCCCACATCACCCAGGAAGGCCCAGCCATCTTCATCTGCCAGATCAGAAACGGTGGTAGCAATTAAACGAATCACTCCTGGTGTTATCTTGTCAATATTTTCAGGCTCAGGTTGTTTGTCCGTAGGTGTCTCTGATTCATTTTCCTTGGCCAGGTTCTTTAATATTTCGATATAGATAAATTTATCACAGGCTACGATAAAGGGTTGGGGTGTCTTTTTCTCACCGATTCCAAAGACCTTCATCCCTGCTTCTCTGAGTCGGGTAGCCAAACGGGTAAAGTCGCTATCGCTGGAGACCAGGCAAAACCCAGTTACTTTTTCTGAATACAGGATATCCATGGCATCAATAATCATGGCGGAATCCGTGGCGTTTTTACCTGTGGTATAGCCATACTGCTGAATAGGTGTGATGGCATTTTCCAGCAGGAGGTTTTTCCATTTTGAGAGATTGGGTTTGGTCCAATCTCCATAAATACGTTTGATGGTGGGATTACCATATTTGGCAATTTCCTCCATCATCTCTTTTACATGGGCAGATGGGATATTATCGCCATCAATCAAAACTGCTATGTTTAAATCCATAACACACCTCCAGTGTGGTTTTTCACAGGCTAAAACGCGTAGAAACGTCTGATATTAACCAGACAAACGTGGAATGGATACACTATTTCCAAAAACCGCTATTAGATGGCTTCGCCAGCGACTGGCTCAAGCGCTATGGTTTCATGATGTATCTATCTTTTAAGGGAAAGATTTGATCTGACCAAATCCGGTTAAAGCGGGCTCGATCAACTGCTGGTTTTTTTATCATCATTGAACAGAGACGCATTTGACTCATGGTTGCACTACTCTTTGAATACAATTGCAAAGCGTGGCTAGAGAAATCTCTGATCATAAAATCAAATATTTGATCGATGGTATCATCATCTATTGCATAGATCGGAGCATTTTCCAGCACGAGTTGACCGTAAACCACCAGGGTAAACAGCTCACCCAGCGCCATGAGGAAGTCAATATCCTTGCGCTGTTCTTTATCCGGCTTGGCCACCATCAAGAGGGTTTTCAGTAAACGAATTTGTTGTTTGAAAATCTTAACATTGGGCAGCTGAACCGATTTATAGACTTTGCTGTAATCATGAAAACGTATTTTCCCTAACCCACGCGTTGGTCCCTGATTAAAAAGGAAATCATCGTTCTGAGCTTGTGATTGTTGCTCTACAACAGGATAGTCTATGGATCGAAAGAAATAACTCGCCATAAATTTAAGGATCAGGGCAATGTTCACATGTACGGTACCCTCCAGTTTTGGGAGGGCTCTGATATCACGAGTAGCCATATCAAAGAACGTGTCTTTTTCAAAGCCTTTGGCTGCAATCACATCCCAGAGTAGATCAATCACAGCTTCTCCCTGGGTGGTCACCTTCATTTTCACCACAGGATTATATAGCAGATATCTTTTGTCCTCACTTGAGGCAACCCGCATGTAGTCTGCGGCTCGTAAGGCCACCAGTTTCATGGCCACCAGTCTGGTATAGCCGTCTACAAACATTTGTTGGACATGGGAAAAGTCGGTGACATGCATATTATAGAGTTTCCGTTGAGAAGCATGGCTGAGTGCTTCATACAATGCATGGGTACACATCCCAATGGAAGCCCATCCCAGATTATACTTCCCAATGTTTACAGTATTGAGAACCGCATTCCAGGCATCCTCGCCTTTATGAAGGATATCCTCCTCTGAAATGGGGTAGTCATCCAGCGCGTATTCTGCTACATAGCTCTGACTGTTTACCACATTTTTTACACAGTTATATTTTTCATGCTGATAGTTCGCGACAAAAACAACATAATCTCCTGAATCAGACAGCTTTCCAAAGGTGGAGACCATTTTTGCAGTATTGCCATTGCCAATATAGTATTTGGATCCATTTGCCAGATACTGACCTGCTTTTTGGGGGGTCAGGGACATTTCTGTTGAGTAGATGTCTGCCCCATGATCTTTCTCCGATAAACCAAAGGCAAAGACCTCACCCTCTTCTAGTAATCTGGCTGCCCGTTGTTTTAAGGCTTCGTTTTTGGACATCCAGATAGGACCCAAACCAAGAATGGAAACTTGCCAGGTGTACCAATACGCCAGACCATAAAAACCCAGTACTTCGTTGAAATGAGCGATACGCCAGGTATCCCAGCGATAATTTTTCTTACCATACGCTGGTGGAGTCAAAAGAGTGGCAAAAATCTTTTCCTTCCTGACAAAGTCTAGAAAATCAGCATACCAAACCTGGTTGGTGTCATCGTCTTTTACTTTTTGTAGCCCTTTGGTTTCAAAAAACTGGATGGTCTTCTGAATGATTTCCTGGAAGCGCTGGTCCTGGTGTTTTGGCGAATAAATAATCGGATTGAGTAGCACAAATTCCCCCTTTGGAATAGTGAACTGCTTTTATCAGAGTTTCAGTTGATCAACTACAATTAAGCGAGGCAAAGATACATCCTGCCACTGAGGGGTGCTATCTATTTGGAAAACAAAGGGGGTTGCCCCCCAGAATGTTATTTGGTCAAGACGTTAAAGATGATGCTGAATTCATCATAGATGGCTTTATCACCCAGACCGTCAAAAAATTTATTCGATTTATAGCGGATGTTGTATTTGGTTCTATCCACAATGATTTGTCCAGAGGCCGAGGCGCTTTTCTTTTTCACATCTACACGGGCATCAAAATCCAGGGCGTGGGTAATGCCTTTGAGAATTAAATCTCCCTTAAAATGATAATTCGGTTCATCATCTTTAGCACCTTTTATGGGCGTCGCCAATGCAAATTCAAATACGGCTTTGGGGTAATTGTTCACACCAAAAAAGTCATCATCCTTGAGGTGTTTTTCTAATTTTTTATTCCATTTTTCATCTTTGATGTCCAACACTTTAATGCTGGTCATATCAAGTATAAAGCGACCACTCCTGATCTCACCTTTTTCAATGGTCACCTCGCCTTTTTGTATTTCAAGACTTCCATTGTGTGATCCTGTGACCTTGTTACCCACCCATTCCACGCTGCTTTTCTTCACATCGATGGGTGTACCGGCGAATACTGATAAGGCTAAGAAGAAGGTTGTGGTGGCTACTGCGATATTTTGTACAGACTTGTTCATTATTTCTGTTCCATAATTTTGATGCTTTGGGATTATATCAAGCACCCGGCTTAAGTCGGGTGTTGTGACGACAGGGATATTCCCAGCTAGTCCTTGGCGGGGGTTGTCATAGCTGCGAAGTCTGCCAGAATCTCTGCTCCATGCCCAGTCACCGTAACCTTGTCATATATCTTGCGAACCATACCGGCCTCATCAATCAGGAATGTCTTTCTTGAAGGAACAAAAATCCCTTTGGTGCCGTAAGCAGCGGCCACAGACTTGTCCAGATCACTCAACAGGATGAAGGGCAGGTCATATTTCTCAGCAAATTTTTTGTGGCTCTTCATATCATCATAACTCACACCAAAAACCTTGATGCCATTCTTTTCAAAAAGGGTGTAGTCATCTCGAATTGAACAGGCCTCTGTGGTACATCCCGGGGTGTCGTCCTTGGGATAAAAATAGACCACAACCTGCTGACCCTGATACTCGGAGAGTGTGTGGGATTCCCCATCCTGATCCTGCATGGTGAAATCGGGGGCGGGGCTGCCCTCCGTCAGTTTGTTATCTGCCCCTGATGCCATTCCAAAAAGTGTTAAACCTATCATTATTATAGCTTTCATTGTTTTATCATCCTTAAATATCGGTCATGTCATATATCTTAGTGTTCATATCACATGCTTTGTTACATCATATATAACTTGCTAGGTGTTTAGTTCCCTCTTCTGGGTAGAAGAGGGTCTTACGGGTATGTTCTAATCTCGTTTTCGTGGAGAAGTTCAAAAGTGGTTTAAATAAGTTAACTTTGATGTGTCAAACCCTAGCTTTTTAGCTTCTTCCTCAAATTCGTCAATAACGTCCCGGTCTACATATTCTGTTCTGGAAAGTAGCCATAGAAAGGACCTATCCCTGCCACACACGAAGGCATAATCATAGTCTTCTTCCAGTTTGAAAATGACATAGGGCTCATAGAATGGCCATATATAGCAAACCTTCAGAAAGCCTGTTTTTTTATCATCTACAAAAGAAGCTTTGGCTTCTGCATACCTCCACTCCTGCCACTTAACCATATATCCACTGTTTTGAATCGTGATTCCACCACCTGAGTCGAGGGAGTAGTTAGCGGTGACACTATTCATGCCCAGCTCAAAGGGGTGATCCAGTCGGGCAATCTCATACCACGTACCCATAAACCGCTTCACCTTAAAATTTTTAACCGGGGTGATCCCTTCTGGAACCTCTACACAACTATTCACAAAAAATATAGCGATTATCATCGCAAGAATTCTTCTCATGGAATGACTCCCTCTATGCTTCTCTTCGCTTTTTCTCTGGCTAAACCTTACGACCAAAATATACCTGGCTCACTTCTACCCCATCTATCTCCGCCACATCAGGGAGGTGTGCCCATTGCTCAAATCCGAACTTTTTCAATATTGCAATACTGGAAACATTGGTTTCCAAAAGTATGGCAAACAGTTTCTTTATTTTTAGCTCCGGACACATCTGAATGCATGTTTCCAGAAGCCTTGATGCCACACCCTGATTATGGTGGCTAAAATCAACAAAGTAACTTACTTCGGCTGTTTGCCTCAGAGCCGAGCGACCAGGACGATAAGGGCTGAGAAATAAATACCCCAAAATACTATTTTCGGACTCAGCCACCAGGATTGGATGCTTATCCTGTCCATGTTCCTCAAACCAGGCTTTTCTATCATTATGAGTAACCAGCTCCAGAGCGGCAGTGCTTTGTGCTTTTATAGCTTGATTGTATATCTCAACGAGATGGATTAAATCTTGTTTCTTAGCAATTCGGATCTTCACGAGCTGGTTTTACTTCTCATTGAGACGCACAAGATCCACTGGTGCATCCAGTTCAAGTAATTTAAGTGTTTCCATAAGAACCCGCTTTTGTTGAGCTTCATCATGGGGATGCCCAAGGGTCATGCCTCGCTGTAAAGCAGTTACAGTTCCACGAGGTGGTTTAATCCCACGGATAATCCCTGCATTCCAACTGGTCAACGTCGTCCTAATTCCTTCCTTCTCCAATGCTCTGGCAATCAATCCCACGGATTGAGAACATAGAGGTCAGGAGGGTACCAGCAAAACGGCATCTATGGCTTCTCTTTGTACAATGTCAAGTATGGCGGGCAGGGTTTTCTTGATCACGCGACCCACCCAGGGTTGATAGCCCATAAAACTGACCACCGTCTCACTCAGACTGCCAATAACTTTTTGGTCCACCAGGTCTCGCAGATGATTCAGTGGAAGCAGTACCTGAGCATCCTTTCTCACTGCGGTTTGATCATAATGATCATGGGCATATTCAAGTTCTGAAAAAGGTGTCGTGGCAGGAAAGGTGCGAATGGTGTAATCACCCAAAAGATTAGCAGCATGGAAGGGCTTATCCTTAGGGGGCAAGTAGGCACCCGAGGAGGAGACAAGCAGGAGACGGGCTTTAGACAAATCAAGCCCTTTCCCCGCCACAGTCTGCTCATTCCTTACATATTTATAGAGCTTCCAATCAATGCTTTTGGTGTCAACAAAGTTTTTCAGCCAACCCTTTTGAAAATGCTCGGTCCAGCTTTCTAAATTATCACTTGTTTGCTTGCTCACTATGGAGAGCCCCCTGGTCTTTAATTTATTGCCTTTAGTACTTCATTTGTTGTTTTCACGACGCAAAACTCACCATTCAAACTGGCCAGATTCACACGATGCATATCTTCTGCGCTAATGTGTTCACCTCCAGCGTCTTTTCGATCAAAGGTAGCTGTGGCATCTGAAACCAAGGTCACATCAAAACCCAGATTTCCAGCCATACGGGTTGATGTGGACACACAATGATCCGTAGTCAGACCCACAACTACCAATGAATCTAAACCTTCCTGACGTAAATAGTCTTCAAGGCCTGTTCCAATAAAGGCGCTGTTCACTGATTTGGTGAATTCTGGCTCTCCTGATATGGGTAATGCTTCATCCTTGAAGGCATTTCCTGGTTGATCTGGATGAAGGGGTGATTGTGGAGAAACTGAACAATGCTTCACATGGATGATAGGCGCTCCATGTTTACGCCATTCAGCCAGCAGGGCTGTGATATTTGATTCGGCCTCAGGATTGTTCCGTTGTCCCCAGAGCGGGCTGTCAAAACCTTTTTGTATATCAATAAGTAGTAGGGCGGCTGATTTAAACATGCTTCCTCATCATTTTCAGGGTTGAATTCACCTCAATTATTTCGTCACTTTAATTATCGAAAAAGATACTTTTAGCAGCTTCAGATTAACATGCCTTTTAGGGTGGGTTGAGACAAATAATTCTGTTAAAAATTCTTTCAGCCACCTGCCCTGTGGTGCATCTTTTACGATTATTGGAGCCTCACAGGTAAACTCGAGTATAAACCATTACCCGACTTCGCACCGTAGCTGGTTCAATGTATTTATCCATGGATGAACCCATGGTATTACGCGAAGGCGGATAAAACAGGAAGATTTTATGAAACTACTCTCCTATGCACTGGATTATCGCATGGAACCCCGGCTGGCCTTTTCCCTTGGAGGACAGGCTATTGATGTCATGCGCGCTTCTCTGTGGATGAAGCAAGACCGCAATGCTCAGGAGTTTTTAACTCTGGCTTCATCCATGAAGCTGACATTGGAAATCTGGCAACGCTCCTTTTCACTACTGACTCAACTGGAAGACGCTTTCCAAAATATTGATACATCAGGCCTTTCAGTCCATGCCCGACCTGTAGCCTTGCCTGAAGAAGATATAGTGTTTTTCGCACCCATCCCTGACCCACCAAGTATTCGATTTTTCAATACCTTTGTAGATGAAGCCCCAGATACTTTTGATTTTGGACAAACCCAGACGCTTCTGGGTCACAGACAGGAGCTCACCCCAACAGGACTATCGCCTCGAGGGGAAATCGCCGCCATCGTGGCAGCCAGCAAAAATTCTGAGAACCCAGAAATCGCCGGATACACTATTGTGAACAATTGGACCGCAGCTCATGAGAAAGCTTCTGGCAAAACTGGTTTTGCCTTAGGTCAGGCCACCACCCTGGGACCCTATCTCGTCACAGCTGATCAAGTTGATTCATTAAAAATCGGAAACGGTTTTAATATGGATATGCAAATCAGTCTGAATGGCCAAACGGAAGTGGACACCCGATTAAAGGAGATGCACTTCAGTTTCGCTGATATGCTTGAATACGCCAGGTCAAGCCATGTGGGAGCTGGTGACATTTTATGCTCTGGGAGTCCTTCCAAAAGAGATCTGGTTCTAAGTAGAGGGCAGAATATTGCCATTGAGATCCAAGCGCTGGGTACACTCACTACCCCAGTGGAGTAAATCACCTTGTCCTCCCTGAGAATTCCAGAAAGCGAGCTTGAGCTCAAGGCCATCCGCTCAGGTGGACCAGGAGGGCAAAATGTCAACAAGGTGGCCACAGCCATTCAACTCCGTTTTGACAGTCAGAATTCCAGCCTCCCTGATCATATCAAGGAGCGCCTCTTAAAATTGCTTGACCAGCGCATCAATGCAGAAGGCGTGATTACTATTACTGCCCGACAATTCCGCAATCAGGAAGCCAATCGCCTGGCTGCTTTGGAGCGGCTTGAAAAAATTATTGAAAAGGCTGAAATAGAGCCCAAGAAACGTAAAGCCACCAGGCCAACAAGAGCTTCCGTAAACAAACGATTAGAAACCAAAACCAAACGCAGTCGTGTAAAGCAACTTCGTACACGTGTCAAGCCAGATGATGAATAGGGACGCCAGTTATGACAAATAAAGTGATGTGGACTCCTGGTCAAGACCAGTTGAACCGGGCTCAGATGACTGAATTTCGTCTCGATATGAATTCCAAATATGGACTCAAGCTGAACTCCTATGATGATCTTTATCAATGGTCGCTGGATCATGCCGCTGAATTCTGGTCTGAGGTCTGGAATCTTGGCGGGATCATCTCCAGTACAGAAGCTGATGAGGTCGTGGATGATCTGGGGAAAATGCCTGGAGCAAAGTGGTTTAGGGGTTCTCGTCTGAATTATGCTGAAAACCTGCTGCGCTATCGCGATGAGCGCATCGCCATTCATTTCCGTGGCGAGGACCAGGTACAGCGATCTTTGACATACAGCCAGCTTTATACTCAGGTCGCCAGGACAGCTCAAGCCATGCAGGAGGCCGGTGTTACCAGGGGTGATCGGGTTGCCGGGTTTATTCCAAATCTGCCCGAAACCATTATCGCCATGTTGGCTGCGTCCAGTCTGGGAGCTATCTGGTCATCTTCATCGCCAGACTTTGGCATTAGGGGTGTTCTGGATCGTTTTTCACAGATTGAACCAAAAATCATTTTTGCAGCGGATGGATACTTCTACGGCAGCAGCCGTTTTGATTCCCTTGAAAAACTTCAGAACATTTTACATGAATTACCCTCAGTGGAAAAAGTGGTGGTTATCAGTTATACACAGAAACCTGATATTTCTGGTGTTCCCAACAGCATACACTGGGAGGACTTTATCGATAACAGTGCCTCTGAAGTAAGCTTCACCCCCTTGTCTTTTGACCATCCCCTCTATATCATGTATTCATCTGGTACCACAGGACTTCCAAAATCCATTGTTCATTCTGCCGGGGGCACTTTGATCCAGCACCTGAAAGAATTGATGCTTCATTGCGATTTGAAACGGGAAGACACCATTTTTTATTTTACAACCTGTGGCTGGATGATGTGGAACTGGCTGGTAAGCAGCCTGGCAGTGGGGGCGACCCTGGTGCTGTATGATGGAAATCCATTTTATCCCGGACCGGAAGGTCTCTGGAAAATGGCTGAGGAGCTGGATATCTCAGTGTTTGGAACCAGTGCCAAATATTTGGATGCTCTGGAGTCGGCTGGTTGTAAACCAGGTCAGGATTTTAGTCTGTCTGCCTTACGGGCAGTCCTGTCTACAGGGTCGCCTCTCTCAGAAGAAAGTTTTGATTTTGTATATCGCCATATCAAACAGGATGTCCTCCTGGCTTCCATTTCAGGTGGAACAGATATTGTTTCCTGTTTTGTATTGGGTAATCCAGCCCTGCCGGTCTACCGCGGGGAATTACAATGTCGTGGTCTGGGAATGAAGGTGGAAGCTTTTAACGATTCTGGCGAAGGCGTCTTCAACGAAAATGGCGAGCTGGTCTGCACCCAGGCCTTTCCATCCATGCCGGTCTTTTTCTGGAACGATCCAGGTGGCGAAAAATATCATTCCGCCTATTTCGCTGATTATCCTGGAATCTGGCGTCATGGGGATTTTATTGAGATCAATAACCACGGTGGTGTTCGCATTTATGGTCGTTCAGATGCCACCTTGAATCCAGGCGGTGTACGTATTGGGACGGCTGAAATCTATACTGTGGTAGAAAACCTGCCTGAAATAGCGGATAGTCTCGTTGTAGGTCAGTCCTGGGAGGATGACGAAAGAGTGATCCTTTTTGTCAAGTTGCCAGAGGGTGGTGTCCTGGATGACGCTCTGGTGAAAAAATTGAAGGGGGTTATCCGACAAAATTGCAGTCCCCGACATGTACCGGCACTTATTCTTGAGACGGCTGACATTCCCTATACCATTAATGGTAAAAAGGTAGAGATTGCCGTCAAAAAAATAATTAGAGGCAAGGAGGTTCAGAATCGATCCGCCCTGGCCAATCCTGAATCCCTTGAGCTATATAAAAACCTTGAGACGCTAAATGGATAACATGGAACTTTAGGATGCGTTCAGAACCAACAGCAGAGAAGAAGGGGGGGAAACCGGGCCAGTATATCGGTGCGGGAATCGCAATTGGCGTTGCTATCGGCGCTGCTATGGATAATGTTGGAGCAGGGATCGCTATCGGCATTGCTCTGGGTGCAGCCATGGATTCTTATCGAAGGAAAAAAGATAAAGAAGCGTGAGATTAAGAATCAGGCAGCTCCAGCCAATTCAGAATCCCTGAGCTATACAAAAATATCGTAGCGTTTAACCACGAACCGGAGGATTCAGATGAATTCAGAACCCACAGAAGAGAAAAAAGGCAAACGACCTGCCAGCTATATTGGGATTGGATTCGTGCTCGGCGTGGGTGTGGGGGCAGCCCTGGGAAACATTGCAGTTGGGATTGCTGTGGGACTGGCCATGGGCGCTGCTCTGAATTCATACCACAAAGAAAAACGTGAGAATGAAAAAAAAGATGATGACGGTGAAGATTGAACCATTTCCAAATTCTAACTCCTAACTCCTAACTCCTAACTCAAATTAATCCCACCCCTCCAGAACCACCTTCCCAAAGGCATGTTCAAATTCAAGGTGATCATGGGCACCTCGGATATTCTGAAAAGGAAAGATCTGGTCAATAACGGGAATCAATGCCTTCTGCTCAGCAAGCTGAAGACACTCATAAAAATCAGAAACTGAGCCCATGGTTGACCCCATAATAGTTTGACGCTTGTAAAATAAATGTCTGAGGTTGACCTCTCCTTTGACGCCAGTGGTAGCTCCACAGGTCACAATTCGACCACCCACAGCCAGAGATTTCATCGAATCCGCCCATGTGCTTGCACCGGTATGTTCAAACACTACATCTGCACCCCGACCATTTGTCAGCGCCTTGACCTGTTTAGAAAAACCTTCCTGTCGATGATTCAAGACTTCATCAGCCCCCAGGGAGAAAGCCAGCTTCTGCTTCTCCTCTGATCCCCCCGTGGCAATCACTCGAGCGCCCATATAGCGACCCATTTGAACAGCCATGCTGCCCACACCTGAGCCGGCGCCCAGAACCAGGAGGGTTTCTCCAGTGCGAAGCTGGGCTCTGTTTTTCAACATATTCCACGCTGTGAGAGAGGCCAGGGGTAGAGCGGCTGCTTCCACAAAACTTAGATTCTTTGGTTTGGGGCCAATATTCACCGGAGACAGACACATGTATTGTCGCTGAACCCCACCCTGGGTTTCACCCAGTATGCCATAGGAGGCACACAAGTCTTCTCGACCAGTCTGACACTGATCACATGCTCCGCAAAAGGTACCGGGCTGAATAACCACCTCATCACCAACATTCCAATCCTTCACCTCAGAGCCCACTTCTGCAATCACACCAGAAGCGTCACTCCCGGGGATATGGGGCATGGGGATACTCAATCCTGGCAATCCTCGTCGTAACCAGAGATCAAGATGATTTAGGCTGGCAGCTCTGATTTCAACCAGTATCTGGTCATTATCAGGAGTCTGTACTTCCATGGTTGAAATATCTAAGACCTCACTGGAGCCATGCTTTGTAAATTGGATGCCAATCATTATCAGTCCCTATCCTGTTCGATAATTCTTTGTTCTTTCCAAGTTTTCCATTTCAACTGAATCATTCAAAAAATAACTTTATCCATCTAATTCGGGGACAAAATGTTTAAAAAATCACTAATTCTGTCGTTGTCAGTTTTCTTACTCATGTCATGCTATCCACTTGGAACCTTCCAGGGACCTGAAGTTCTGCCCTTAGGAACAGAAACCATGGGAGTGGGATTGAGTTGGATGACCAATATTGTCTCCCTTCAGGACTCCAGTTCAGGCAATGAAAAGGCCTTCGTGGCAGATGCTAGCGTGCTGTTTAGAAGAGGTTTTGCACATAATACAGAAATCGGTATCAAGTTTGCTGGACGCCCCTGGACCAGTGGTGCCATTTTATCTGATGTAAAATGGCAAATTGTTCAAGAACCCCTCATGGTGTCCGTGGACTTTGGCATATCCTACTGGACCAATATTGATATTTTGGCTTCTGTGGGATACCACCCAGCTCTTATTGTAGGGAATGGGAAGCTTTTTGGGATTTTGCAGTATAACGATATCCGTTCCAGCTCCCGCATTTTAAGAACTCAAGACCTGCTCTTGGGTCATCATTTCCCCATGAAAGAAAATGATTATATTTTTTCACCACTCTTTGGTCTGCACCGGGATGAGGCTGATCCAGGCAATATATTCTATTCGCTGGGTTTTGGCTTTACAGGTCCTGTTGACGAGTGGTGGCGCCCCTGATTCTTATTTCTCGTACCAGAGTGTTGTAAATTTCGCAAACGCTCGTTTGCCAGAGATTACCTTATGTGCAATCAGCACATAAACAAGATATGCCAGGCTAATACCGATGGCAGCCCAGAAGAGCATGGGGTTATCTCTCGCCACACTGTAAGCCGGTAAATTGATTGATAAGATAAATGGTATAACCAAAAAGAAGGTTAATGCGGCCGAATACATATAGTCCGTAGCTACTGGTGTTTCAAAGTCAGGATCCACCACACGTAAAAGAGCCAGGCCTGTAGGCATCGTTCCTGTGCAGGCTCCAAAAATAATTAAAGCCCGATGGAATTTATACTCTTCAAAGATTCTTGAGCTTAACCAAAGAACGCTTATCAGGGTCACGAATCCACCCACGAGGGAGATAACCAGGATTGGCATCCAATACTGAACTACAACGGTAAGAGAAATAGCGCCTACTGCAGCGGCTACCATAATATCTACACTATTGCCGGCAATGCGTGTCAGGCTGCCATTATCCAGGGTGTGTTCAAGTTTGAGTTTTATCATAAGGGTTTTGACAATTAGAGCTACAATGGCAGCAAAAACAAAGCTGATAGCCCAGAGATTGACAGCCAGTTCGTTTCCCAGATTTCCAGCCATTGACAAGACAAGACCGAGACCCTTTAGCAGAAGAAATGTAAGGAGATAGACCATCAGCACTACAGCCATGTTATAGCTGGCAGAATCAATTGCTTCTGATTCTGTGGTTAATCTTGACCCAACCTGTAGTTCGGCTCCGCGACCCATCACTCCAGAACGAAAGCGTTTGGCCTTGATTTTTTCAATATGAGCAGCTCCAATCCAACCTCGTTTGATACCCATGTTGATCAGAATTACTCCTCCAAAGGAAGCCCACATATAGCCGACAGCTGCAAAGGTCAACCCTATGTCTGGTGCCCCCTCAAAGCCAAATTTAACCCACCCCTCGCCAATTGCATAAGCCTGACCGGGACCCTGTGCGAAACCCAGGGGCATTAAAAAGCCAAAAGCTGGGAAAAGCTCCTGCATGATCGTACTCATAAAGAAAAAGGTAAGCAATAAACCAACGAGTGATTGGAGGGAGAATTGTGAAATTATAGCCGTCGAGGTTCCAAATACGCTCTTGTCTCCTTTGCGTTTGGTATAGGCCGGTTTCCTTAGACTCATAGCTATAAATGATATACTCAGAAGATGGAAAACAATGGCACCCAAGCCAATTTCGGACATACCGACATAAGGGGCTAAAAAATTGTAAAACGGTAAAAGAATAAAGCCTGCCGTTAGGGCATTAGGAATGAGATATTTTTGAAAAAAGGTTACTCTGGTTCTGATAAAGGTAGCTAGGAGTAAAGCCATTGAAATGACGCCAAGATCCAGAAACATATTCCATGGAAAATTCATATAATACCATCCTGTTTTTTTACTGTTGTTGTCTAATGGGTATCGTAAAGCGGGTTCAGTTTACTTGCATAAATCATTATTTACAACCGTAAAACATTTCCAGGCTAGTTGTTGAGTTAAGGCGTTTGTGAGTTACTAAGGTTCAATACCTTTGAAATGCATAAAGTTAATTAGTGTCAAAGATATAGGATGCCATGGTGAGTTCGATACGCTCAACCCAATCGAGGTTTATCCAGAAATTGACACCAGCCTGGTTGTCTTTATTAATAAAGATGTGACACTTCTCTATCCCAGCAGATTCAATTTTTTCCAGGCTTAGGGAAACCAGTTTTTTGCCGATTCCCTGATTACGGAACTCAGGCAAGACGACTAAATGATGGATGGAACCAAAGCGGCCATCATGACCTCCTAATATCCCGCCCAGTATCCGACCCTGGGATTCAACCACAAAACTAAATCCGGGGTTGCGCTTCAAGAACGCAGTAAATCCCTCAGGAGAGTCTGCCTTTCGAATTGTCAAACCCGCAGTATTTTTCCATATTTTATAAAGCGCCTGGTGATCTCCAGGAGTCATTTCACGATATTTGACCGCCGTTACCATCTATCCCAGGACAGGTTCTCGTTTTTCAGGAGGATGTAAAATTTCGTTATGCAAAACTTGTTCATCAGCATGATAGGAGGAGCGCACCAGTGGTCCTGACTCTACATAGCTAAAACCAATTTTCATCCCATATTCTTTATACTCAGCAAATTCATCGGGATGGACATATCGATGGACGTGTTCGTGGTCTTTGGTAGGCTGTAGGTATTGCCCGAGGGAAAAGATTTGGGTTCCGGTTTCACGTACATCGTCCATGAGAGCAAAGACTTCTTCTTTCTCTTCACCAATTCCCACCATAATTGAAGTCTTGGTCTGCAAGCCTTCAGATACTGACTGTCTAAGTACATCCAGCGATCTTTGATACTGGGCTTGAGGACGAATTCGGCGATGGAGTCTTTCAACGGTTTCCATATTGTGGCTCATAATCTCTGGCTTAGCATCCAGAACCGTTTTAATGCTTTCAGGATTGCCCTGAAAATCTGGTGTCAGCACTTCAATGGAACAGCCCTCTACTTCTGCATGAATCTGACGAATAGTTTCAGCCCAGATCCCGGCGCCGCCATCGTCCAACTCGTCTCGATCAACCGAAGTAATGACACAATGGTGTAGACCCATCTTTTTAACGGCCTCAGCAGTCCTTCTAGGCTCATCCAGGTCAACAGCTGATGGTCGACCCGTTTTTACAGCACAAAAGGCACAGGAGCGCGTACAGGTGTCTCCCAGAATCATGATGGAGGCAGCACGACGTTCCCAGCATTCGCTGATATTGGGACACATGGCTTCCTGACATACCGTATGTACCTGATGGCTTGAGACAATGCTTTTCAGGTCCTGAAAATTTGGACCACTGCGTAACTTGGTTTTAAGCCAGGCTGGCTTGGAAGGTTTTGACATTTATAATACTCCAGCGAGTTCCTTTTGGGGGTCCACGCTTTCAAGGTTCTTCATAATTTCTTCAATAAACTGTCCACCCATGGCACCATCAACCAGACGATGATCAAAGCCCAGGGTGAAGACACACATCTGACGAATGGCAATTTCATCACCAGCTTTTGATTCAATCACGACAGGTCTTTTCTTGATGACCCCCACACCCAGAATCGCCACATTGGGTTGATTGATAATGGGGTAACCTGCCAGATTGCCAAAAACACCAAAATTGGTAATGGAGAAGGTGGCACCCTCAAGGTCTTCAAGGGTCAGCTTCTTGACTCGGGCCTTGCTGACGATGCTGGAAATATCATCTGATATATCCTTGAGTGATTTTTCCTCAGCATTTCTAACGGGGGGAACAACCAATCCATCTCCCACTGCAACTGCAATACCAATATTCAGATGTTTGTGTCGAATGATCCGGGTACCGTCCAAGGAAGCGTTTATCATGGGAAAGTTTAACAGCGCATCTCGCACTGCTTTGGTGATAAAGTGGGTTACTGTGAGGGAGTGGCCATGCTTGGTCTTGAATCGCTCATTGTTCTCTGAGATGAAGGTCATGATTTTGGTCATGTCAGCTTCACTAACAGAGTAAACATGGGCTGAGGTGTCAACACTCCTACGCATATGCTTGGCAATGCTTTTACGCATGCTGTCCATATCGATGATTTCAACATCCTCTGGAGATACTCTATCGGCCAGACCCGTTTCTTCAAGTCCACTTATTGGGCTTGGCTTTTTACCACCGGAGCCGCGAGTTTCAAGATAGAAAAGTACATCTTTTTTTGATACTCTCCCACGAAACCCACTACCTGGAATCTGTTGCAACTCAGCTGGCGTTATGCCTTCCTGGCTGGCAATGCTTCTCACTAAAGGGGAGTATACACGATTGTCATCAAAGGACACTGGAGATTGCAATTGGGACTGTTGGGGTTTTTCGCGAAAAACCCCTTCCGATTTCTGACCAGGAGTTTGTTTGACGGGGCTGTCCTTCGGTTTTTCAACCTGAACATCATCTGAGGTTTCTACCCGGGCGATAACGGTATCGATATCATAGGTCTGGTTGACTTCGCCAATAATTTCTACCAGAGTTCCCGAGACAGGACTGGGAATTTCTGCATCAACTTTGTCAGTGGCAATTTCCAGAAGGGTCTCATCTTTATCTATACTCTCGCCGACCTTCTTTTTCCACTCAAGAACGGTTCCCTCGGTTAAAGATTCGCCCATTTTTGGCATGACGATATCGAATATCATTTGTTCACCTTTTGATTCCGTCGAGAAAATCTCGTTGTGGGGTTTTCCAGGCGAGGATTCGAATCCTCGCTTAGTAGAGAGCATGTCAACGTACTCAAACTCATTTAATACTCCAAAAGCCGTTCTGCAGCCTGGCGGATATCTTCCGTCTGGGGTAATATTTCATCTTCCAAATCCCAGTTAAAGGGGACAGGTGCATCTTTGGCGGCCACACGCAAAACCGGCCCATCCAGATACTCAAAGAATTCCTCTGCTATAATAGCTGCTATTTCAGCACCTGGGCCAGCCGTCAAAGTATCCTCGTAGACCACCAGCGCTTTGCTGGTCTTCTGCAGGGATTGTCCAATGGTGACCTTATCAAGAGGGCTGAGTGTTCTCAGGTCAATTACCTCGATAGAGGCGCCTGTGCTTTTTTCCAGATACTTGGCAGCCTCGATAGCCTTGTATACCATTAAACCATAAGTAACGATGGTGAGGTCTCGACCTTCACGAACCACAGCAGCCTGACCAAAGGGTAGGAGATAATCCTCATCTGGTTCGGGTCGCTTGGCGAAGCCCTGACGATACATACCCTTGTGTTCTAGAAATAGTACGGGATCATCAATGCGACAGGCATACTTGAGCAGCCCTTTTGCATCTGCCGCATTGGATGGATAAACAATATGAATACCTGGGAGATGCATGAAGAAGCCTTCAATACTTTGGCTATGACACAACCCACCATGAATGTATCCACCAACGGGGGTTCGAATGACGATGGGACATGAATAGGAGTTATTACTGCGATAGCGGATGGTAGCGACTTCATTTCTGATCTGCATCATGGCAGTCCAGATATAATCACCAAATTGTATTTCAACTACAGGCTTCAGGCCGGCAACAGCGGCACCCACGGCAGTTCCTACAATGGAGGCTTCGGCCAGTGGAGAATTAAAAACACGCTTGTCCCCAAATTCTGTGGAAAGTCCCTTGGTGGCAGTAAAAACCCCACCTTTTCCATCGGCAACATCCTGCCCGTAAATGATCATGTTCTCATTATGTCTCATTTCCTCATGGAGGGCATGATTGACGGCATCGACGATGACGATTTCATCTCCCGTCGTAATAGGATTTGAATGAGGGATGGCAATGACTGAATCATCCACGACATGGGTATCTGCATCCGCTTTCTCTGGATTGGGAGCCGAGAGTGCTTTTTCGGCAGCTGCATCGACCTCTTGCAGCACCTCATCCCAGACCTGTTGGAATTCATCTGAACTGATTATGCCGTCTTGCTCGCACTGGGCTCTGAATTTTTCAATGGGGTCACGTTTTTGTTCTTCGGAAAGCTCGTCAGCATCTCTGTATTTACGATGATCATCAGATGAAGAGTGGGGTAAAAGACGCACGACATTTGAAACCACAATGGCTGGACCTTTTCCAGCCCGAATACTTGAGATAGCTTCTTTAAAGGTGGCGTAGGATTCAAAGAAATCGGTTCCATCCGTTTCAAATTTATTCAGGTTGCCATAACCACCGACCATGTCATAGATAGACCCTTCGGCAGTCTGTGAAGAACTGGGAACTGAGATGGCAAAGCCATTGTCTTCAATATGAAAAAGAACAGGCAACTTCTCGCGACCAGCCCAGTTAAGGGCTTCATGAAATTCACCCTGGCTGGTGGTTCCCTCTCCAGAAGACACGTATACGAGAGCCTGTTTGTCTGTCTGTTGGGCGGCCATGGCGGTTCCCACAGCCTGGAGATACTGAGTCCCAGTTGGGCTGGACTGGGAAACAATATTCAATTCTTTTTGCCCATAATGTTGTGGAAGTTGGCGACCACCTGAACCGGGATCATCTGCTTTTGCTAAAAAGCCCAGAAAGAGCTCTTCGGTGGTCATCCCCAAGCCCATGACCATGGTTTGGTCGCGATAGTAGGGATAGGACCAATCCTGCTCTGAGTTCATCTGCATGGCGCAGGCCAGTTGGGCGCCTTCGTGTCCAGCAGCACCAATATGAAAGAAAGATTTTCCCTGTCTCAGAAGGGTGAGCATTTTTTCATCAGTACGACGCGAGGTCGCCATGGTTTTGAAAATGCCGAGTAACTCTTCTTTTTGAAATCCTTTAAGACTTGCTGACACGCAATGACTCCACTATTAATCTAGAACTTTATCAAATTCAAATACCGACTGGAAAGCCTGAATCAGCGGCTGAGAAACCTCTTCAATCGTAATCTCAGCACCAAGCAAATCCTGCATGCTCACAACCCCCTTGCCCTTGATACCACAGGGGATCATGCCGTTGAAATATGACATATCCGGTCTCACATTCAAGGCAAATCCATGCATGGTTACCCAGCGGGAAAGCCTTACTCCCATGGCACAAACCTTCTGGTTTCCCACCCATACTCCTGTCATTCCAGAAATGCGTTCTCCTTTGATATCATAGTGCTGGAGGGTTTGGATAATCACTTCTTCCAGATTGCGCATATACCAGCTTACACTTTTCTTGTGATATTCCAGATTGATAATGGGGTAGCCTACCATTTGGCCAGGCCCATGCCAGGTAATATCGCCTCCACGATCACTCCTGATGACCTGAGCATCACGTGCATCGATGAGGTTTGATTGATCAGAGTTTTTACCAAAAGTGTAGACGGGAGGGTGCTCCAAGAGTATCAGGGTGTCAGGTATCTCACCAGCCAGTCTCATGGCATGGGTCTGACGTTGGTATTCCCAGGCTTCCTCGTAGGGGACCAGGCCTTTTTTTATGACGTGCAGATTAGCCATGGAAAGATTGATTCATTTTCTTCATGCTGCTTGATGTGTGTCGTCCCTCGACTCCGCTCCAGTCTAAGCCTCTTGGTTTCGACCCGGCAGGCGGGATGACACATGCTTTAGTTTCAGCATGAAATTTCAAAATAGTCCTGCCAGTTTTTCACAGATGGCCTCAAGTAGCTCTGTGTCCAGTTCGGTAAAGGGAGAGATCGCGTGGGAGTCAATATCCAATTCTGCGACAAATTTATCGTCCTTCATAATCGGAAAAACAACCTCGGACTGGACATTTGAACTACAGGACAGATAATTGTCTTCCAGGGAAACATCCTGAATGATGCGGCTCATTTGAGAGACGGCGACCTGGCCACAAATACCCTTGCCAAAGGCAATTTTCACATGGTCTGTAGCTGCACCGACGTAGGGACCTAGAATGAGATTGGTGCCAGATTCATCAACGATATAGAAACCGACCCAATTATAGTGCTCAACTTTCTCTGAAAGGAGCTCTGAAACTTTTTGTAGAATGTCATCTCTTGAATCCAGTTCGCTGATGATAGCATCTACAGATTTGAGCAGGGGATTTATATGGGGAAATGGCATTTTCTTGAATATCCTCTTTCTTTAGCACTCATTCTAAGCGATTTGGGGCCTCATACCAAGGAGCTTCCCTTTTGAATCTTGAGAGACCATGCGTTACAAAATCAAGCATCCCGTTTTTTAGGGAAGAGGTTAATGCACCATCTATATGGGGAAGATCTTGGTTTTTATCAATATATTGTGTTTATCCCATTTTAATGGGATAGACCCCATCACCTTTTAGAGGTGGATACCACGATCCAGGGCCAGGCCAGAGGCTTCCATAATCATTTCTGATAAAGTGGGGTGAGCGTGAATGGTTTCAAGCACGGCTTCATGGGTTGCCTCAAGGGATCGGGCCATTCCAATCTCAGCGATAAGCTCGGTTGCCTCAGCTCCAATGATATGTGCACCAAGTAGTTCTCCATATTTAGCATCATAGATGAGCTTGGTAAATCCATCAGTTTCGCCTGATGCCATGGCCTTTCCAGATACACGATATGGGAATTTTCCAATCTTTACTTCATGCCCTGCTTCTCGAGCTGCCTTTTCTGTGAGTCCTATTGAGGCTACCTGAGGCGTGCAATAAGTACAACCCGGCACATTGTCATATCGCATGGGTTTCACATTCAGTCCAGCTATATGTTCTACAGCCGTGATGCCTTCATGAGAAGCCACGTGGGCTAACCAGGGCGGACCTGCCACATCACCAATAGCATAGATGCCCGTGGCGCTGGTTTGCATATATCCGTTGGTTTTTATCCAACCTTTTTCGAGCTGGACACCAGCTTCTTCCAGTCCCAGGTCTTCAGTATTGCCTTGAACTCCAATGGCAATCAATACCTTATCCGCATCCAGCTCCAGAACCTCACCTGTCTTTGTTTTAACTTTAACAAGCGCCCGTCCTTCTGAGACAGAAATGGCTTCAACCATAGATTCTGTGTGAGCTTTGATTTTTTTGCGTTTAAACATTTTTTGCAGCTCTACGGAAACCTCTTCATCCTCAATGGGAAGCAGGTGTGGCAGCATTTCTACGATGGTCACCTGACTGCCCATGGCTGCATAGAAATCGGCAAATTCAACACCGATGGCTCCAGCCCCAACCACCACAAGTTTTTCAGGGATAGCATCCAGATTCATGGCTTCTTTGGAGGAGATAATGGTTTGTCCATCATAAGCAGCTCCAGGCATGGGGCGAGCCCGGGCACCTGTAGCCACAATGATATTATCAGCGCTCACTTGTTGATCCTCGTTGACTAGAATCTGATTTTTTCCCAACAGCCTGGCTGAGCCGTTGATTACATCTACCTCATTTTTCTTCATGAGGAAATCGACTCCTTTTGAAAGGGAGCCAGCGACCTGTCTTGATCTCTGAATTACTGAAGGAAAATCCACATCAACATCACCCACCACCACACCAAACTTTTTGGCTTTCTGGGCAGATCGCAATACTTCAGCACTTTTCAATAGCGCCTTGGTGGGAATACATCCCCAATTCAGACACACCCCACCGAGATCGGAGCGTTCGATAACCACCGCTTTTTTCCTTAATTGGGCAGCTCGGATCGCGGCGACATATCCGCCGGGGCCGCCACCAATGATTGCTATATCGTAATGTGTCTGTGTCATGATAAATCCTTTATTTCACGTCTCCAGGTCGGGATTCGAATCCCGACCTGGAGAGATTTCTTTCTCTTGCAAGTATTGTCGCAATATTTCCAGCTTTTCAACGGTTCCAATGTCAATCCAGTAGGACTGGTCCATGGGGAAGGCCTTTATGTTTTCACCAGCCTGTGCGGCTTTTAAATAGACTGGAATCGTGGAGAAAGACGTCCCGAGATCATCCATATATTCAAAGATTCGAGGTGATATGATCTGAATTCCATTGAAAGCCCATTTCTCATAGCTGCTGGAGCTCCATGAGATCTTCTCGCCCGTTTTCCAGTTTTCCCAGCCACATAAATTGTCGTTTTGATCAAATCTCAAATAGCGTGAGGTTTCACGGTTGGCTACAGCCAGTGTGGCCAGCCTTTGAGACTCATTGTGGGCAGATATTAGTGTCTTCAAATCCAGATCTGTATAAATATCACTATTGCAGACCAGGAAATCGTCCTCATTCTTAAAATGCTCTGAAGCATACAATAATCCACCACCCTGACCCAACAAATCTTGCTCTTCAGAGATATGGATGGTTAAACCAAAGTCTTTGGATCGGATAAATTCAATAACCTGTTCAGCAAAATGATGAACATTTATCACCAGAGTATCCACGCCGGCTGCTTTGAGCTTGGAGATATTATGCTCTAAAAGGGTCTTGTTACCGACAGTAACCAGACATTTGGGATGTCTATCGGTGAGGGGTGCCAGTCGGGTACCCCGGCCGGCAGCAAAAAGCATGGCCTTCAAGCAAGACTCCAGGAGATCAACGCCTTAGGCTTGTTGTTTTGAGCCTTGCCTTGTGTCAGGCTGAGCTTGCCTGCCAAACCGTAGCTAAATCCCGCCAACAGCGACGGGTGAACCCTAGACTGATCGAAGTATAGACACATGTTGTCCATAACAGACTCCATTAATAAATACCTGTACATTTCGACTCCGCTCAATGTGACGATCTGAGTGATCTCACTAGTTGTGGAAGATACGCTCGCTATTCCAACTCCCGATGATGAAGTACCACATCAATATCGTGGGTCTCTTTCAAGTGGGCAGCCAGCCTGTTGGCAGAATGCACGGACCGATGTTGTCCACCTGTGCATCCAAATGAGATCATCAAATCAGTAAAATTCTGTTCTTCATAGCTGGTAACAGCGGCATCCACCATGGTAAACATGCGTTTCAACCAGCGATCCATATCAGGCTTAACTGCAAACCAGTCAATAACTTCCTGATCATTGGCAGACAATTTTTTATAAGCTATTTCCCGCCCTGGATTGGGGAGAAAACGACAATCAAAAACAAAGCCACCCCCATGACCTCGATCATCAACAGGAACCCCGTTTTTGTATGAAAAACTGGAGATACGTACCTTGAGCCGCAAGTTTGCTTTGCCGAATTCTCTCAGGGCTGATGATTGAATAAGCTGCTGAAAGACATCCATCATGACCGGGATGTCAATAGGCAGGTCTACTTTGCGAACCAAATATTCAAGATTTCTTATGGCGTAGGGAATGCTCTGCAGGAAGTGGGTTTTACGTTCATAAAAGCCCCGATATCCATAAGCTCCCATGGCCTGCATAATGCGGATAAACACGAAGGCATAATAATGCTTCGTAAAAGCTTCCCGATCTATTGGCATTAATTCAGATACGGCATTCAAATAGTGATCAAGAAGATGCTCTCTCACTTCAAAGGGTAGATCTGCTTTGGCGTCAAAAAGTAGCGAGGCAATATCATACTGGAGAGCTCCCTTGCGACCTCCCTGATAATCAATAAACCAGGGCTTGCCGTCCTTGAGCATAATGTTTCTGGATTGAAAATCACGATATAGAAAGTGGTTTCCATCGGCCAGAAGTAGAAAATCGGTGAAGGTCTGAAAATCCTGCTCTAGTTTTTGCTCATTAAAGCGGATGTGGGCTAGTTTGAGAAAATAATATTTAAAATAATTCAGATCCCACATCATGGACTGACGATCAAAACTATGATGGGGATAGGACTTGCTGTAATCCAGGCCCTGACCGCCTTTAATTTGAAATTGAGGCAAAAGCTCTACGACCTGCTCGTAGGTTTTAAGCAGTCTTTCCGGAAAGTCCTTACGTCCCTCGCGTACTTCCAGCAGATAGTCAAAAAGCGTGACATCACCGAGATCCTGCTGAAGATAAATATGCTGGTCCAGATCTTCGGCATAAATTTCTGGTACGGTTAGATCTTTTGCGAGAAAGTGCCTGGAGAATGTTACAAAGGCATCGTTTTCAAGTCGATCCAGATTTTTTGCACCAATCACAGAGCGTTTGTCATTGCTCAGACGAAAGTATTCGCGATTGGAACCATGGGCTGGCAGTGGACTCAGATTTGCGACATCTTCCTTGAAATGATCTTCAAACAGCTTTTTTAGTTTTTCAGGCATAGTTTCTCTCTTGTTTGATCATTCGTCATCCCGAGCGGAGTCGAGGGATATGGAACTAACTTCAAGTTTTTTCAATAGTCTTTCGCACCTCGACTCCGCTCGGTGTGACGAGACTAAATGAGCAGTCTAGATGTTCTTCATGCTAATGATACTGAGAAATTCGGCTCTAGTTTCAGCTTCATCGTGAAATTCACCTAACATGGCTGAAGTGGTGGCAAAAGAATTTTGTTTTTCCACGCCTCGCATCTGCATACAGAGGTGACGACCCTCCAACACCACGGCCACACCAGCAGGGTCTAATAATTCGTTCAGGGCTTCGGCTACCTGGTGGGTGATACGCTCCTGGATTTGAAGCCGACGGGCGTACATCTCAATGATTCTGGGGATTTTTGACAAGCCAATCACCTTTCCACGAGGAATATAGGCCACATGAGCCTTGCCAAAAAAGGGCAGCATGTGGTGTTCACACATGCTAAAAAATTCGATATCCCTGACGACCACCATTTCAGAGCACTTGTCTTCAAAAATGGCATCATTTAAAACATCATTGAGGTTTTGCTCATATCCCCTGGCAATATATTTCCAGGCTTTGGCAACCCGGTGAGGGGTCCGAACCAAACCCTCGCGTTCCGGGTCTTCCCCAATCTCAGATAAGAGACTGTGGGTTAAATCTTCAATTTTTTGTAAGTCTACCATGTATTACTCCTGTCCAGGGGACAATTTTTCAGTTTCAAAATCAGCTAGAGGATCAATCTCCAGATAGCGTGAAAGATAGTGTACGCCGACGTAAAAAGGACCGGTATCCACCAGAGCGACAATCAATTTAAAGGTATAGCCAGAAATGATAAACACCAGCAACTGATTAAAGATGGGTTTTGCCAGATCTACAGGTAAGGCCTTGGCGTAATAGTGTGTCACCAGAATGACTGCCACCGTATCTACCAGCTGGCTCACCAGAGTAGATCCATTATTTCTCAACCAGAGATGTTTTCCTTTGGTGAGGGTTTTCCAGAAATGGAACATATAGACATCCACAAACTGAGCCGCCAGATAGGCAATCATGGATGCTGTTACCGCACCAAAGGTCAGGGCTCGAACCTCGTAAAATATCGGCAGACGGCCTGCTACATCTCGAGCAATTTCTCCTGTGGTAGTCAACGTTTCAAAGCCTGGCATTACCCCACCGAGCCACATGACAAACATGACCCACAGGTTGAGAATCAGACCTACAAAAACTACAAAGTTGGCCCGCTTGCGACCATATAGCTCACTGATGAGATCGGTTGCTAAAAAGGTTATTGGATAAGGCAATACACCAACAGCCACGGCAAAAACAACCTCACCGTAACCATCAAAACTCATTGTAAATAGCTTAATGAAACGGCTGATACCCAGAATATTGAGCATGGCCAAAGTCCCTAGAAAGAGACCTGCCAAAATGAGAAAAACCCGTTCTCTTCTTTGAATAATTTCAGGCGAGGGGTTTGAATTATATACCATCATATATCATCCTTTTGAGGGGACTAAAATACACGCCGTAAGGAGTGTGAGTCGATTGTTATTCAGGACCGTAATAGTCCGTGTATATGGTTGGTGTTTCCTGGAGCCGAATACGATGCAGTTTTCCATCTTTTAGATGGCTGGCTATCTGATCCCACATCCAGACCACCATGTTTTCAGTTGAGGGTTGCCGGTCTTTAAACCAGGGGACATCAATTTCTATCTGGGAATGATCGACCTGCTTGATAACATGCTCCTTCACTACCTGTTTGAGATGCCCAAGATCCACAAGAAATCCCGTCGCAGGATTTACAGTTCCTGTCACCGAAACCGTCAACTCATAGTTATGCCCATGGATATTGAGGTCTTCGCCAAAAGCGGCCAGATTCTCTGTTTCGCTGAGAGCTGGATTTCCGTAACGATGGGCGGCACAGAAATGAAAAACTTTATTTAAAACGATCATGTCGATTCCTTTTTTATGGCTCTGAATTTATTGTAGGTGGTCCCAATGTCAAACGCTGTGAGGGTGAGAGTTTGTGAGTTTAATGAGTTCAATGGGTTTAATGAATTGTTGGGTTGTTGAGTTATTGAGTTGCAACTCCTGACAGACTTCACCTCAAGCATTTCTAAAAGAAGGACTCATCCTGCCAGCGGGAGATGCGCCAGGTTCCAGCAGGATCACCAACAAAATCAAAGACGGCATTCCCTGAAAGGAAAAATTCACCACCTATAGAAAGATCGAAAGTCTTGGTCAGACTGATTTCTCCAGTCTGAGAGGTATCTGTTGCTATGGTTGCGTTCCACACCAACGTGAAATGATCAAAGGCTCGGAAAAGTCGCCCCGTGGTGCGGAGTTCAGTATCCCTACCCCAATAATCATAGCCACCAGCACCACCTATATCAGGGTCAAAATAGAGAAATACAAAGCTGGTATCAAAGAGCTCGCTGTAAACCAGACTGTCGCGATAGATATAGGCATAGCGAAAATTCTGCAGCACCTCCTCTGGTGATTTCTGTTCTGTGAGGATCAGGCTCGCTTCACCTTCTAAAATACCTTCTGTGGGGGCAAACGGGTTCCAACACCCCTGTAGATAAACCAGGCTGAGTAATGCAATGAGAAGCGTCGGCTTAAATATTTTCACAGCCTATTGTACCAGGGTTTTAAGGTCGCTCCAGCAAGGCAGCGAATCAGCTTTAAGGTCCTGCCAAATAGAAATTTCATATAACAGATCAACATTTTGAACCAGAGTCAAAGTGGCTTGACCCTTGAATTGTCTCGGCAAGATGGTTTCAGATTCTCCATATGCTAAAGTCAGATGGTAGTCTGTGATGATCTCAAAGTGGTCTTCAATAGGTAAAAAGTCTGTACGTTCCCACTCAAGACGTTGCAAACCGTCCTCGTTGAGTGTCTCGAAAAGCTTGGTAATGAAATTTTCCTCTTCCACATAGCCCCAATTGTCAAAAACTCCTGGTTGAGAGCTGGCCACACCTTGATCAGGGAAAAAAGTGAAGGTGACGCCTGTTTCGTCGGAATTTCCCAGAACATCCAAGTGATAATTCAGTTTGTGTGCAGGGAAGGCATTGGCAAGATTTTGTAGTACAATTTCTGGGGAAGTAGGAGGAACCCAGGCGTATGGATCCAGAACATCAATGGGGGGCTCTGAATCACGGGGTGTAAATAGCTCGCATGCTCCCAGAATAAATAGAACGGCCAGTATGGAAATGATGCGTAACATGATTTGGAAGGTACACAGCCGGCCCTGAAATGCAACCAGATATAAAGCAAAGCCCGACAGAAGCCGGGCTTTTCAATTAAGCGTTGTGTCTTTTAAAGACGGGGCAAGCTAGCGCAACATGATCATCTTGCGAGACTCTATCCCACTATCCGTTTTCATTGTGTAAAGGTATTGTCCACTGGCTTGTCTAACACCTCGGGCATCCTTTCCATCCCAGATCAATTCCTGTTTTCCAGGACCGAAAACTTGATTTGACAGCTGGCGGATCAGTTCACCCTTTAGGTTGTAGATGCTCATTTCAACACTGCTTTTTTGGTGGAGAATAAAGCGAATTGATGTGCTGGGATTGAAAGGGTTGGGATAATTTTGTGAAAGCCTGCTAACCGTGGGAATCTTTAGTCCCTGTGGGGAAATTGAGACCAGGCTGCTGAGGTCAATAGTTTGACTCAGGTTGTAATATTGCCAAGAACCATTCTCGTTTGAATTCCCGGCAATTATGTAGAGCTTGTCATCAGCAATCACTGCTGAACTATGTCTGCGACCAATAAGGTTGGATTCATATTCAACCCAACTCGCATCATTAATGGAATAGCGCATCAGCCGATTCAGGTCGGCATAATCACCAATAATATAGAGAAAGTCATTATGTGTGACCATTCTGTTGGCACTTGTGGGATAGGGCATTGTTCCCATGGCTGTCCAGGTGTCATTGGCAATATCGTAGGTGTAGATTTCATTGCGAGTGCTGCCATCAAACCCACCCATGGTGTAAATCATATTGCCATGAAGAGTCGCTTCAGTCTGGGCTGCCAGGGGGTGATCAGCTCCCGTGCTCCAGCTGTTATTGGCGATATCATAAATATCAACACGATTACTGTACGCCCCATCATCAGAACCTGCGATCATATAAATTTTGCCTTCATATAGAGCGGAACCAGCATTGCGGTGGTGAGCTGGCATGGGTTCCAAAAGCGATACCGTGCGGGTCGCAGGATCAAAGACCTCCACAGCTAGTGGGTCTCCACCGCCGCCACCAAGGAGATAAACTTTTCCATCATATGAGTGAGCGTTGCCATAAAAACGATAGAGGGTAGTGGTGGCATCTACTGTCCAGTATGTATCTGTCAGGGCTCGATATTCAACAAAGGATTGGTCCCAACGATTGGCACCAAAAGGTGTTCCGTAGTAGAACCGTCCTCCGAAATGCCATAATGTGTCATTTACCAGGACTGTCCGCTGACCAAAGGAACCATAGTTAACGGTGGCGCCCCAATCCAGAGTGAGTGAATCTTGTGTGACCTGTGCCGACAGAGGAAAACTGATCAACAGAAACATCATCATGATTAAAAACTTTTTTTTCATTGGCAGGCTCCTTTAATACAATTGATTAATTGTGATAGATTTCATCACAATGTAGTTGAGTTTTGCTCTGGAATGAGAATCTTTTTATGCTGAGAGGACGTCTGAAATAGGGCTGTGGTGAATAAGGGGGGCGATTAAGTTGGGATCATGAGAATTTTCGCCTGTATGGCCACCTCCGTGGATGGGAAGATCGGTCCTGCCAATGTTGACCATTTTGTGGCCATCGGTTCACGCTATGATATGGAAAAGCTTATTTCGCTCAGGGATGATGCTGATGGAATCCTCTTTGGGGCCAGCACCTTCAGAACCTGGCCTAAAGTCCATCATGGGAATGATCCAAAACGGCATGTACATCACTTTATTATGAGTCGTAGCCTCGATCTGGATTTTCAGGCTGAACTGTTTCAATATCCTGAAATCCCCATCACCATATTTTCCGGATCAGAAAAAACCACCCCGAGTCAGATCCCGCCTGATCATGTAGAGATTGTTTCCATTCCAGACCAGCCTGGCCAAATTGATCTTATCCTCAAGCATATCGCCCGATGTGGTGTTGAATCTCTACTTGTAGAAGGTGGTGGACATATCCTTCACAAATTTATATCAGCCCAGGTTCTGAATGAACTCTATCTAACCATGGTACCTATAGTGATTGGCAACGAGAGGGCTCCCGCTTTGTTGGGTGGACAACGTCTGACAGCACCACCTCAGATAAAAATCCGCAATAGCAGGCAGGTTAAGGATGAAACCTTTCTCCATCTCGAATTCAAGTACACTTAATATCCTGGATTGATTCCTTCCCTAAAAGGGCCAGAAAATCGGCGCCATGACAGATGCAATCACCCAGAAAATCAAATTCAGGGGTGCGCCCGCTTTCACATAATCCATAAACTTGTATTTTCCTGGACCATAAACCATGAGGTTGGTCTGATATCCAATGGGGGTCATAAAGCTGGCTGAAGCAGCATAGCAGATGGTGAATATCAGCGGTCGAGAGTCGATGCCCATGTTGTTGGCTGCAGCGATGGCAATGGGGGTCAACACAATGGCTGCAGCGTTGTTTGAAACTACCGCTGTAATGATGGCTGTGATCAAATAGAGGCTGGAAAGCAGTACATAAGGCGCCAGTTCTGCTGAAAATATCTTGGCCATGGAGGTCACGCTTTCACCAATCAAATGGGCGGCACCGCTGGTTTCCATGGCGGTTCCAAAAGGGATAAACGCAGCAATAAAAATTATGACCGGCCAATTAATGGCACTGTAGGCTTCCCGCGTTGAAATATGTTTGGTGACCAGTAGCAGAAAGGCACCCGCCAAAGCCGCTGCCAGGATATCCATAAGACCTGATGCCGCTGATAGCATAATGAGGGGAATAATGATAACTGCCAGCCAGCGGATTCTTTTTTTACGCATATTAATTTCATGATGTTGAAGAATGATCAAATCCGGATCATTGCGCATTTCTGCGATCTGGTCAGCCGGCATTAGCATGAGTAGTGTGTCAGCAAAACGGAGGCGAATGTGGGCTATCTTTTGTTTGATCGTACCACCTCTGCGACTGATTGCCAGCACAAAGGCTTGATATCTTTTTCTGAAATCCAGATCACTGAGGGTTTTATCGTAAAGCGTTGACTCTGGTCCGATCAGACCTTCAACCAACACATTGTCACCTTCCTGCAATTCATCTTCGCCCAGCTTTACATCTGAAAGCGCCAGCACCTTTTCCTGTTGGTGAAATTTTAAGAATTTATCGATGGCACCTTTGGTGAGTAAAATGTCACCCTGTCTGAGTATGAGTTCACCCACATTGCCGGCGAGGTGAGCGCCATCTCGAATGATCTCCAGCACCGTAATTTCATAGCGTTCATTGACTTGCCGATCTCGACAATTCGATCCAATCAGGGGTGAATCCTTGTCAATCTTGAATTCGGTGAGATAGGTCGACATATGGTATTTACCCACCAGCGTACTCACTGGAGCGCGGGATGGTAATAGTCTGGGCAAAACAACCAGGCTATAAATGGTCCCCACCACCAAAAAGATGATCCCCAAGGGCAAGAACTCAAACATACCCAGGGCTTGCAGGCCATGGGTTTCGCCAACTGAACTGACAAGCAGGTTGGTTGAAGTGCCAATAAGGGTAATGGTGCCTCCGTAAATGGCGGCATAGGAGAGGGGTATAAGTAATTTTGAGGGCGAAATTCTAAATTTTGAGGCCATATGCATGGCAACCGGAATAAAGATGGCCACTGCCGCGACATTGTTGATAAAGCCGGAAAAAATACTGACAGTAACAAAGAAAAGCCCTATTCCCAGCCACTTCACCTTTTTTTCCATATCGATGAAATATTGGGCAAAATTTTCAAGGATGCCTGTTTTGACCAGGGCATGACTCAACACAAACATCACAGCGACGGTAAGAACCGCCTTGTTGCTAAACCCGGCGATGGCCTGATCACTGTCTACATATCCAGTAAACCAAAGCACTAGCAGGAGACCGAGACCCAGGACATCTATGGGGATGACTTCCAGAACCAGAAGCACCAGCAAGAGAATCATCAGGACAAGTATTCCTGCTATCTCAAAGCCCATAATTCTCCTTTCTGGCTGGCATTAACACGGTTGTAACTCTTCATCAAAGGGGCTCTCGCTCTTGCCTTAGAAGTGGCTTATTGCCACATAATGAATAAAAGTTATTGTGTTTAAATAACTTGGGCAAGCTAAAAGCGATACAGCTACGCCCTTTTCTTCTGATATGATGATGTATTCCTTGTTAATAAAATCGATATTTAGCCAGATTTCCCATGCCCTAATTTCCTAGGAAAATGCTTGGTGGGTCTTGGCTGTTTGTTAAATTCCGCACTGATATCAAAAGGATATAAATCCATACAGCATGAGTGAAGTAAACATGAAAAATTTAGTTACCCTATTAATCTTTGCACTGATTCTGGTCGGTGGAGTATACGCCGAGAAGGTCGCTGTGATCTCCAAGGTTCAAGGTGATGTCTTGATTCAAAAGGCAGAAGATTTCGATTACAGCACACCTGTAACCATGGGAATGATCCTGGACAATAATGATCAGATCAAAGTAAATGACGGTTTTGCCGTGATGTTGCTTCTTGATGATAAAAGCCAGGTAAAGCTTCGTGAAAACACCGAAGTCGCCATCACTATGGCAGAAGACATCGGAGGAGCGGGTTACCATGTTCGTCTCGAATATGGTCAAGCCCTGACCAAGTATGCCAAAGGGGCTGAATTCGGATTTCAACTCCATACGCCAACCTCTGTGGCTTCCATTAAAGGAACTGAGTTTTGGACCATTACTGATCCTGAAACTGGAGATCAGGTTATCGTACTTGAAGGTCTGGTAGACGTGATGAATAACCTCACTGGTATGATTAGTACTGGTGGAGCTGGCCAAACAGTTAGTTCCAGCTCTGATGGTTACATCGATACGGGTGAAACTGACGAAAGCACGATTCCCGCAGACCCGGAAGGTGATGCTGAGGGCACCGGTGATGCCACGGAAGAAGAAGGCGAAGAAGAAGTCGCAGAAACAGTTGCTGGAGATAGTACTGAGGTTGCTGATGCCGATGCTGACGCTGGTATGCCAGCGGCTCCCCCTTCAACTATGGATACCACCACACCCACTGAGGAACCTGAAGAAGAAGCCGAAGAAGAAGATGGTGGTGGTCTCGCCATGGATGCTGGCTTTGGTGCCGTAACCATTGATGGTCAACTCTACAACCAGATCGCCTTACGCCCAGATATTTCTTTTGGAAAGCTTGGCGTTGGTCTGGATATCGTTATCTATATGGATCAGGACGGAAACATTCGTAAAGATGAGTGGAATGAAGCCAAGGATGTCATTGACAAAATCATGTATGTCCGCTGGGGAGAACCAGGCGATCCACTTTATGTCCGCGTGGGAACACTTGAAAATGTAGTTCTTGGATATGGGTTGTTTATGAATGGTTATTCAAACATGATGGAATATCCCTCTGTTCGCAAGACTGGACATCATATTGGACTAAAATTCGGCAATTTTGGAATTGAAAATGTCGTTGCCAACTACAAAGAGTTCTCTTTTAGTGGAGAGAGCACTGGCCTGGGAATTATGGGTTTACGTGGAACCTTCTCCCTGGGCAAGCTAACCTTTGGTAGTACCCTGGTCATGGATAATAACCAATACCTCGGTCTCAAGGATGATGATGGCGATTATATCCCCAACCTGGTAGATGATTTTCCAGATGAAGCTGAATACTCAAAAGATTCAGACGGTGATGGACGTCCAGATAATTCAGATGATGAGTGGGATATTGATGGTGATGGTAAAACTGATAACTACACCCCAGACCACAGCAGAGACTGGGATGATGTAATCACACGTAAACCGGATCCTTTTGATGTTAGCGAGAATCCCAGCACTGTGGGTGGTTTAAGTGTTGACATGGCCTACCCGATCCTCAATATGGACAAACTGAAACTGATCCTCTTTGCAGAGGCTGGTCAATATTTTGGAACCGCTGACTCCATGTATTATGATGACAACGGTGTGGTTCGACAGAAAGAAGTCAAGTATGGTATGGGAGCAACGGTTCCTGGTCTCCGTGCTCAGATCTTCAGCTTTCTCACAGCCAGCTTAGAGTTCAGAATCACTCCTACAGGCAACTTTGTCTATGGGCTCTTCGATCGGAATTATGATCTGGAGCGTGTTGGATTCGTCGATTATGCTGGAATGGGATTAACTCCTCGCACCCGCTATGAAAAGCTCTATGACAATTCATCCATGATGGGTGTCTTTGGTAGCATCGGTGCCGATGTGCTTGGCTTGATTAATTTGCAGGCGGGTTATCAGCACATGACTTCTGATGAATCTGAAGTAAAAGGGATTCAAGGGGTAATTGGTATCGCACCGAACCTGATTCCCAAGGTGGAAGCAGCCAACGCCTATATTCTACGTATGAATGTTGATGATCCCTTTGATATCGTCAGCGAGGGTACTTTGCTGGGTTACAAGGTAACCATTGGTTTGGGTGGCGGAGCCACACTGACCTGGGACTTCCGTCAGAGCTATATTGATCTGGACGGCAACGGTGAAATTGACACCGATGCTGGTTCGGGAGAGGTTATTGCCCAGACAAGTATCGAAACGGGCTTTTCTTTCTAGTCCACCATTTACATATTGATCCAAAACGCCCTGCTTTTGCAGGGCGTTTTTTTGACACCCCTTTTACACCAAACATCGAGCGGTGTGACCCTTTGGCGAAAAGAAAGTCGTCTGCCTGAAAACTGGAGTACCTTCCCCTTATGACAACACTTAAGGAAGGACTCCCAATGAAAACAAAAAAATCAATTCTGCTCCTGATGGTATTTTTGGCGATTGCAACAATGATCATGGCCCAGCCAAAAACATCAATTGAAACCACAAAAATGTCAGAAACCCTGTATCATTTTAAGGTCACGACCTTTTATCCTGTAAGCACGCTTGCCTCCATTGGACCTGATGGCATTCTGCTGGTAGATCCCGGCATGGAACAGTCATACAAAGAGCTCATGAAAGTCCTGGCTGAACTGAGTGACATGAAGGTGACCAAGGTAATCAATACCCACTCCCATGATCACCACACCAGCATGAATAAAAAACTTGGCGAAACCGCTGAAATTGTGGCACACGCCGCCAGCGCAGAACTCATGCGGGGTGATCTCGATGTCCTGGTTGAGTGGCCCCAAAAAGCCTTCCCCTCCAGGTCTATTGATAGCGAAACCAGTTTTGTCTTTAACGGTGAGGAAATCAGATTGATTCCCGTAACTGGAGGACACTGCAAAGATGACCTCCTGGTATATTTCCCAGAATCCAAGGTAGCCTGTACCGGTGGAGTGCTCAAAGCGGGTTCATACCCCATGATAGATTTTGCCCGTGGGGGTGACTTTAGAGGCTTTCCTGCGTTGGCTCGCAAGGCACTTTCTTATTTTCCTAGAGATGTCACTTTTGTTCAATCCCATGGTGAAAATTTCGATTATACCCAGGCCAATGAGTATGTGGAAAGAGTGGAAAAAAGTATTCCTTTGATCAAAAAGGCCGTCTCAGCCGGAAAAACTCCAAAAACAATGCTTGATGACGACATCTTTTCGGTATTGGCTGATGATGACAAGGCTTATCCAAATAGAGGGTTTTGGATCCAAACCATTCATCGCGGCTTAACCATGAAGAATAACGGGGTAAAAAAGTCTTTAACCGCTCCACTTTTTCATGCGCTTCAAAAAGGCAATGGAGGCGATGCTACCAAGATTTATAGAGAGCTAAAGAAGACCAGTCCTGAGGAATATGGTTTTAATGAAAACGTTCTCAATGCCCTCGGGTACTATCTGCTGGGAAAAGACCGCCTGGATGACGCTGTCAAAATTTTCAAATTGAATGTGAAGGAATATCCCAAAGCTTTCAATGTCTATGATAGTCTTGGAGAGGCCTATATGACCAAAGGCAATATTCGGCGGGCAAAGCGCAATTATAAAAAGTCTATTCGTATCAATCCAGAAAACCAAAATGGTATCGATATGTTGGAAAAACTGTCCTCTTTATAACACAACTCCGCTACACGTTACAAATTAAAGAGGCCTCGATTTTCGAGGCCTCTTTAATTTCTGAAAATAGAAACTGTTTAGCTGGGCGCTTGGAACTTCGTTTTTTGTTCCTGATAGTAGGTATCATCTGGTTGAAGAACAATGCACTCATCCATGACAGCGACGGCCTCATCAATGCGTCCAAGTTTCCAGAGGACCTCACCTTTGGTATCCATGATTTGAGCTTTTTCTTTGGCTCCTTCATCCTCAGCCAGCATGGCGATTCCCTGATTCACCCGTTCCAGGGCATTTTCCAGGTTGAGCTCAAGCTGGGTCATTCGCCAGGCATAGCCGTTCAAAAGACCTGAGCTTTCTTTGTGTACACCAGACATAAAGTCAACATAGCGACGATAGGTATCAGCTTCTGCTTCTTTGTCCTTTATTCCACGGTAAAAATTCCGCAAGGCATCATAGGCCTGGGGAAGAACTTCTGTATTGGTCTCGTTGTTAATAAAGGAAACCAGGGTCTCTGGATCTGAATTCTCTTTGGCATGGTAGAGTGCCATTTTCAGCGCTGCTGTTGAGTGCAGGGTTGCATCTACCCCAGCCAGACCAAAAAGCATTTCCCAGTAAGTCATGGCTACTTTGAGACCACTTGAAGCTTCTACTTTTCCAGCCAGATTCACCAGAAGATCTGCATTGTCTGGGTCGTTCTGGAGCTGCTTCACCAGGTCAGGAATCGTATTGATCCCATTGCGAATGCGTGTCATCTCTGCCAGATATTCCTGGGGAGGCATGAAGCCTACAATGCGATCAACTTCATTGCCATCTTCATCTACAAAGACAAAGGCGGGGATGCCGGTGATATTGAAACCTTTCCTAAGTTTTTTGTTCTCGGTGGAGTCTACGTTGAGATGATATGAAACGAAATTCTCTTCAGCATATTTGATGAGTGCAGGGTCAATAAATGTTTCGGCATCCAGCCGAACACAGGAGCCTCACCACTTTGCCCAGAACTCATAGCCTATTAACTTCCCATCTGCTTCCACCTCTATACTGGCATCAGTAATCCATGGGTAAACAGGTTCTTTTTCTGCACAAGCAAAGATCATCAGTCCCGCAATGGCCGCGAACCATAGGTTTTTTGTTTTCATGATTGTCCTTTCAATAATATCAAATCAAATTTTTGGTCTTACGAAACTATTGTCAATGCTAAGTAAATGCAACGGCACAATCGTAGATCATCTCACTTGATAAGCCTGAATTTCTATTTTTCCTGGATCCCATTTCGACTTTTTTTACGGGGACGATTTTTTTCTTTCAGAGATTATTCTATTCAAAAAAAACAGGTCACTGAGATAGTTGTTTTTTATTCCTTCGCATCCTTTTACCTTGAACAACTACAGCAAACAAAAAAGGAGGTAAGTGTATGAAGTTTTTCATAGGCCGTGTGTTTATGATATTGATACTTCTGACCGGCATGATCTATGGCCAGGGTGTCACCACAGCCGCTATCAGTGGCAAGGTTACCAATACTGATGGTGAGGTGCTGGTCGGAGCTAACGTTATTGCACTACACGTTCCCACGGGTACCGTTTATGGTGCTTCGACAATGACCGATGGCTACTACTATATCCCCAACATGAAGATTGGTGGACCTTATATAGTTTCAGCTAGCTACATCGGATATTCCGATCAAAGAAAAGAGGACGTTTTCCTGGCTCTTAATGTTGATCAGTTCTACGGTTTCAGTCTTCCAGCAGAAGCAATGCAAGGCGGCACAGTCCTCGTCACCGCAGAGCAAAGCGAGATTAATCCCAACCGGACTGGTGCCGAAACAAGCATCAACACTGAATTGCTTGAGAGTTTGCCAACCATTTCACGCGGACAAAAAGATTTTACACGCTTGACACCCGAAAGCGATGGCAACTCCTTTGGTGGTCGCAACAATCTTTATAACAACTTTTCACTTGATGGATCCATTTTCAACAACCCCTTTGGTCTCGACTACGCTGTTCCTGGTGGCCAGACAGAAGCGCAACCTGTTTCTCTGGATGCCATTGAGCAGGTGCAGGTATCCATAGCTCCCTTTGATGTTCGCGAGGGTGGCTTTACCGGTGCTGGTATCAATGCTGTAACCAAATCTGGAACCAACACCTTTAAAGCTTCAGTCTATCATTATCTTAGAAATGAAGCGCTGGTTGGAACCAAGGTGGGAGATGTGGAGACAGAGAATCTTGACTTTGCCACGTCCCAGAGCGGTATTTCACTTGGTGGTCCAATTATCAAGGACAAGCTTTTCTATTTTGTCAATTTTGAAGCGGAGCGTCGCGATCAGCTCGCTCATAATTTCATCGCCGACGATGGTAGCACGGGTGCGAATGTCACCTCGGTAGACGCCGATTCTATTGCCATGGTTCAAGCTCGGCTTAGAGATTATTGGGATTATGAACCTGGTGCATATCAAGGCTATAACCACGAGACCTTCAACAACAAGTTTCTGGCAAAAATCGACTGGAATATTAGCAACACACATAACCTGACCTTTCGATATAATTATCTGGATTCCTGGAAAGACATTCTTCCCCATCCAGAAGCTATTATCGGACGTGGTCCAACCAGCTTCAGGCTACCCTTTGAGAATTCTTCTTATCGAATTTTTAACAAGATTAATTCTTATGTGGCTGAACTGAACTCACGCTTTTCAAACAAGCTGGCCAATAAATTAATGGTTGGCTACACCCAGTTTCGTGATGAGCGGGAGCCCAAAAGTGTTGGCTGGCCTGTTGTAGATATTTTTGATGGCAGTGGTAATCTGGCCATTTCCATGGGATCAGAGATGTTTTCCACACATAATAGACTTTATCAGGATGTGTTTCAATTCACTGATAACCTGACCTATTACATGGATAAACACACCCTGACTGCAGGTGTTAATCTAGAAGTTCTCAAGTTTGACAACTCCTTCAACCTGTTCTTCTATCCCTGGAATACTTTCGGTTCTGTTCAGGCCTTTCTCAATAATGATGACACTGAAATTGATTTCAATGCACAAGCAGCAGCCTCAGATGCAAACGACTATACCTGGGCTTATGTAGATGTTGGTCAATTGGGAATCTATGCTCAGGACCAGTTCCGTGCTACTGACGATATAAAACTTACCCTGGGTCTCCGCGTAGATTATCCACTGTATCTAAATGAGATTGAAGAAGATACTGACATTACCGGTTTTGATGGATGGGTAGACTTAGACGGCAATCCCGTTGATGTGGATCCTTCTACATGGCCTGAAGCCAAACCACTATTTGCTCCCCGATTTGGTTTTAACTGGGATGTACATGGTGACAAGACCATGCAGCTCCGTGGTGGATCCGGTGTTTTTACCGGCCGTATTCCCTTTGTTTGGTTAGGAAATCAAGCCTCGAACGCCGTCATAAACCCTGGTTATACTTTCCAGGTTAATGATACTGGTGATGATTTTAATTATCCCCAGGTTTGGAAAAATGATATCGCTCTTGATAAGGTTTTCGGAGATGGCTGGTTGGCCTCATTTGAAGCTATCTATTCCAAGGACCTTAATGCAGTTGTGCACCGTAATTACAATATGCGCAAACCTACAGGTAGCTTGAGCGGAACTGGCGATACACGTCCTGTTTTTCAGGGAGATGAAGCCAACATCTATTCTCCAGCCGTTGGGTATGCCACGTTTCTTGAAGCTGGTGCAATTGTGTTGGAAAATACCGAAGAGGGGTTCCAGCAGTCCTTCACTGGAAAATTGGCTAAGAAATTTGATTTTGGTATGACTGCCAATGTTTCTTATACCAATATTACATCAAAGGATCTCACCTCCATTCCTGCTGAAATCGCTGCAGATGCCTTTCAGAGAAACCCCATTGTTGACGGACCAAATAACGCTATGCTTTCAAACTCACGTTATGGCTTGAAGCACCGGGTTATTTCCTCCGCAGTATACAAGAAGAGCTATGGCAACATGAATACATCCCTGGCCATGTTCTTTGAAACAGGCGTTGGTAACCGCTATTCATTTACCTATGCTGGAGATCTCAATGGTGATGCCATTCTAAACAACGATCTGCTCTATGTTCCCGAAGATGCCAGTGACATCCATTTTGGAACCGTCACAGATGGTGTGGGAACCGTTGCTCCCAATGCTGCAGAACAGTGGACTGCCCTCGATGCTTTCATCGAACAAGATGATTATCTAAGCACCCGTCGTGGTGATTATGCCGAGCGTAACGGCGCCATGCTGCCCTGGTTCAGCCAGTTGGATCTCAAGGCGGTTCAGGAAGTCTCACTGGGTCTGGGTGGTATGGATCATACCCTTCAGTTCTCATTAGATATCTTGAATATTGGCAACATGATCAACTCTGCCTGGGGCGTTCGCCAGCTTTCTACCACCTGGAATCCAATTACAGTGACTGGTGTAGATGATAACGGAGTCCCATATTTCAGCTTTAACACTTCGCTGGAAGATTCCTATGTGGATGACACGTCAATTGCTTCAAAATGGCAGATGCAGTTTGGGGTTCATTATCTCTTTTAGGGATCAATGACTCGAGCATCTCATGCTTGGATAAATATCAATAGGCCACCTTCGGGTGGCCTATTTGTTTGTGGGGTGGGGGTGTGGGGTATTCTAACACCCGACTGAAGTCGGGTGCTGATGACACAGGTTATATTCATCGGCGTCTCAGAATAAATAAAAGCCCCGGACCCTTCGATAAACTCAGGGGCCGAGGCTTAAGGATTGTTGCTTTATAGAATGCTAGTGAACGGTATGTTCAATCGACTTCTGTAGTTTGGGGTCACCCATGGCGATAATGGGATCTTTACCTGACTTCATAAACACCCACCATAGAAAAAGACCACCCAGACCCAGGAATGTTGTGAGATGCATCCAGGAAAAATGAAGGTGGTGATCATTAAAGACAGGATTTATCATCCAGAAATGATCAGTATAATGCATAAATAGCGCCATGCCTGAAATTGACACGAGTAAAACCGGAACACGCTTGACTGCCCTGAAGGCCAGGACAATAAAGGGGATGATAAAGTGAAAAAGAACCAGGAAAAGACTAACATATTTCCAGCCATGTTCCCAGCGATGAATAAACCAGATGGTTTCCTCGGGGATATTGCCATACCAGATCAGGAAGTACTGGGCGCCACCGATATAGGCCCACCAGGCCGTAAAGGCGAAAAGGAATTTTCCCAAATCATGGGTATGCTCTGCGGTAACGAGCTCACCTGCTCCATTATTTCTCAGCATAATGGCCAGAATGGATAACAGGGCAATGGCAGCCAGGAATCCACCTGAAAACACATAGACACCAAAAATGGTTGAATACCAGTGTGGGTCGAGACTCATGAGCCAATCAAAAGCAAAAATCGTCACGGTAATGGCAAACAGAACCGTGCCGCCAGCAGCCTTGCGTCTCATTTTACCCAGACTCTTGGCATTGCCGGCGTCTTGAGCCAGAGAGAGGCTGCGCAGGCCGTGAGCCAACCATGACCAGATTACAAAGATGACGATATTGCGGATGAAAAAGAATGTCGTGTTTAGATAGGGGGCTTTCCACTGCAGTATTTTATCATGCATGACATGTAGATCATCAACATGTGACCAATGGAAGAGGTCGTGCATCCCAAAAAACAGAGGGATCATCAACAAACCCATAATAGGTAGGGTACAGGCGAGATTTTCAGCCACTCGCCGCATAACTACACCCCAGTAAGCGCCCGTGATGTGGTGAATGAGGACAAAGAAGAGCCCACCCAGACCAATTGTCGTGAAGAAGGTGAAAGCGGTGAGATAGGCCTGGAAAAATTGTGCTCGATCCATAAAGGCGCCGACCACAGAAAGCAGTAAGCCAACAACACCTACGATCAAGGCTTTCTGTGTGAATGACCCGGTCTCTAATAACATGTATGTTTTATTGTCGAATTTCATAGTGCGCTCAAGACCTTTTAATTCTTTTGAAGTGATCGGATGTAGCCAATGATGGCCCAACGATCTTCCACTGAAACTTGTGCTTTAAGAGATGGCATATTGAGCCACCCTGCTGTGATGGCATTGAACATGTGACCATCGCTCAATTTCTTGATGCGCTCATCATAAAAATTGGCTGGAGGGATGGGGTATTTATAGAATAGAATTTTACCCTTACCATCGCCGTCCTTGCCGTGACATGCGGAGCAGTATATGTCATATCGTTCTTCACCGCGCATCACCATCTCTACACTAAACTCCATGGGGGCTGAAGTGATAAACTCACCTGCAGCATCTTTGCCATGGTAGAAAGCATCATCGGCCCGCAACTCCCCACGAGCGACGGTTCCTTCTACAGGAGTGCGCATGCTGGCGCCATCCACAAAGAAATTGCTTGAGGATTGAGCCTTGTACTTTCCTTGAGAATCCATATTGGGGTTCAGGTGGATGGGTGGTTTATCTGAATAATTTCCACGTCCGCAGGCAACGATCAAAAACACCGCTCCGGTAATGAGTACCATACGAGTAAATAGCTTATTCATCATAGTCTCCTTACTCGCCTGCCAATAGCTCAATGTCGGTACCGCCAATTGAGCTGAGGAATTTTTGAATTTTGTCTTCATCGAATTGCTCGTCCTCCGCTTCGATGCTGACATAGAAAGCATCATCCGTAACCTTGGCAAACTTGTCAGAATAGAAGACGGGGTGGTGCAATCGCGGCAGTCGATTCAGATGGAACATACCCAGGACAGCACCAAAAGCACCAAAGAGCACAAAGAGTGCAAAGGTAACAATGATAAAAGCCTGCCAGCTGAAGAAGGGCTTGCCTGATATTATCAGGGGATATTCAACGGCGGCGACCCAGTATTGCAGCGTCATACCGATGGTTGCACCAGTAAGGGTCATTCCACCCACGATATAACCAAGAGGAGATCGTTTCATTCCCATGGCATCATCCATTCCATGAATGGGAAAGGGTGAATGACAATCAAATTTCTTATAGCCAGCATCGCGGATTTTTTTGGCTGCCTCAATAAGTTCAGCAGGATTTGCAAAACGGGCGAGGGCACCTAATGTTTGACTCATTTGGCACCTCCATTCTTGCCTTCTTTTAGATGATAGTGATGGGGATCAGCTTCTGGCATGACACCTTTAACCTCAGAGAGAGCTACCATAGGTAGAAATCTCAGGAAGAGCAGGAAGAAGGTGAAGAAAAGCCCAAAACTTCCCACAAAGGTCAGGATGTCCCAGATCGATGGTGAGTAGTAATCCCAGCTTGAAGGGAGATAATCGCGGGACAATGAGGTTACGGTAATCACAAATCGTTCAAACCACATGCCGATATTCACAAAAATGGACGCCACAAACATAACTGGAATACTGCGGCGCAGTTTTTTAAACCAGAATATTTGGGGGGTAATCACATTGCATAAGAACATGATCCAATAGGCCCAGGCATAGGGTCCCAGGGCCCTATTGATAAAGGCAAAGAATTCATATTCATTTCCGGAATACCAGGCGATAAAGAATTCTGTCATGTAGGCATAGCCAACCATGGAGCCTGTTACCAAAATGATCTTATTCATCTTTTCCAGGTGGTTGACGGTGATAATGTCTTCAAGACCATAAATCTTTCTGGCAATAATGGCCAGGGTCATCACCATTCCGAAACCAGAGAATACAGCACCTGCCACGAAGTAGGGCGGAAAAATTGTTGTATGCCAGCCCGGCACCATACTGGTCGCAAAGTCTGTGGCCACAACGGAGTGAACTGATAATACCAGGGGTGTTGCCAGTCCGGCCAGCATGAGATAGGCTTTTTCATAATGCTGCCACTGACGGTTTCCGCCTCTCCATCCCATGGCAAAGAAACCCAGAACTTTTTTGCGCACGTTCGTGGCGCGGTCTCTCAGGGTTGCCAGATCTGGAATCAGACCGACATACCAGAAGAGGGTCGAAACCGTGAAGTAGGTTCCAACAGCGAAGATATCCCAGAGCAGAGGACTTCTGAAGTTGGGCCAGATTAACATCTGGTTGGGGACCGGAAACATATAATAAGCCAGCCAGATGCGTCCCACATGTATACCTGGAAAAACCAGGGCACAAATAACCGCAAAAATCGTCATGGCTTCTGCGAAGCGATTTATAGCGGTTCGCCATTGCTGTCTCAGTAGAAACAGGATAGCTGAAATCAAGGTTCCGGCGTGACCAATACCCACCCAGAATACAAAGTTTACGATAGCCCAGCCCCAACCAACAGGGTTGTTAAGACCCCAAACACCGGTGCCCTCCCAAACCAGCCAGCCGATGGCTCCCAATAGAACCATCATGCCAGAAACGGCCATGGCAAATAGCAGATACCATTTAGGTGGAGCTTGTGTTTCGACGATGCCACTGACTTTGTCCGTCAGGGTGCTAAAGGAATGACCGCCTGTAACCAGCAGTTCCTCGCTCCCTATTGCTTCAGTGGCAGCGGAATCTCTTTGGGGATGTTTGTTTAATATACTCACTTTAGAGTTCCATATAATTTCATTGGTTCAATACCTAAGCCGTATGCTCAGCTGCATGATATTCAGATTCTAGATCTGGGTTCGGATTGCGCAGCTTGGCACCATAACTGGTTCGAGGTTGCAGATTCAGTTCGCCCAGCAAGGCATAATCACGATTCTGTGCCTTGATTTTGGATACCTCACTATTGGGATCATTGATATTTCCAAAGGCAATGGCGTCTGTGGGGCAGGCTTGTTGACAGGCAACCACGATATCGCCATCTTCTAAATCGCGACCTTCGTTTTTGACTTCGATCTTGGCGACATTAATACGCTGAACACAAAAGGTACACTTCTCCATAACACCACGGAAACGAACCGATACATCTGGATTCATGGCCATCTCTACGATCTCTGGCATATCCTTGGTATAGTTAAAGAAATTAAAGCGTCGCACTTTATAGGGGCAGTTGTTGGCGCAGTAGCGGGTACCAATACAACGATTGTAGGCCATTTCATTGAGACCTTCTTCGCTATGGGTGGTGGCAGCCACTGGACAGACTCCTTCACAAGGAGCCATCTCACAATGCTGACAGGCGATGGGTTGAAAAACCATTTCTGGATCTTCAACATCACCGGTATAATAACGATCCAGGCGAATCCAGCTCATATCGCGACCGTTGCTGACTTCATCCTTGCCAATAATGGGAATGTTATTTTCGCTCTGACAGGCAATGGTACAGGCGCTACAGCCAGTACAACTGGTCAGATCAATGGACATGCCCCACTGGTTTCCTTCTGAATAGTCATGCTCTTTCCACATGCCCTTGAGTTCATTCTTTTCGGCGAAAGCCATGGCGAACTCAGGGTCTTTCTGATAATCAGACAGGGTGCTTTCTCGAAGAATGGTAGGTAGACGCTCCTGGATAGCGTCAGCAGCTAGTTTTTCTTCGTCAAAACCATGATGATCCTGCACACAGGCCAGGGTATGGGTTCCGAAAGCCTTTTCAGCAGTAAAGCCTGAGGCGATACTCATACCAGAGGCATAACGTAAGACACCTACATTGGCGCCTACGCCGATGGAAACACGTCCTGTCTCACGACCATAACCTAGCTCAAGAGCCAATGTGTTGTCGGCCATACCGGGTTGTACCCAGACTGGCAACACCACATCAGAACCATTGGTTGAAACTTTCAGGCGATCTTCATTTTTCACCCCAAGCTTTTTGGCAGTGTTGGCTGAGATCAGCGCCACGTTGTCCCAGGTAACCTTGGTTACGGGATCAGGTAGTTCCTGCATCCAGCCATTGTTGGCATAACGACCATCAAAATTGGAGAAGGAGGCGGTAAAAATGACTTCCATTTCATTTCCGGAAGCAGTGGGTGAATAATAGCGACTCATGGAAACAACACCTTGAGCGCGAGATTTATTCATGGATACTGGCGTTTCTCTGGTAGCTGCAAGAAAACCATCATGGACAACCTTGCGCCAGGCTTTCTCAAAACCCGATGTACCAAGAATACCTGTCCAGGTTTCCTGAACCACACCATAGGCCCAGACCTCTTCATCAGAAACCAGGTCAGCCAGAACGTCGATATTGCTTTTCCCATCAAATAGTGGGGCAATCAGGGGTTGAATGATTCCAGCGCCACCATAACCAGAGACATCTCCCCAGCTTTCCAGGAAGTGTGCTTCTGGAATATGCCAGGTCGTACTGGCTGAGGTTTCATCCACATGTGAAGACAGATGAACTGAATAATTGACCTTTTTGAGGCTGGTTTCAAAATCAACATCGGCAGGGGCTTGATAGACCGGATTACCACCGAGAATAATCAGCGACTCAACCTTGCCTTCATTCATGGCTTTGTTGAGCTCAGTGAAAGCGTTCAGGTTGGAAACCTGCATGTCAGGATTGGTAGTATAACTTACCGTTTTATTGGTATTGCTTAATACTTCATTAATGAGAGCAATCAAAGCGTGCACTTCAGCAGGTTGACGACGGCCACCCACGACCAGGGATTTACCTTTATTGTGTATCAGGTCTTTGGCTAGAGCCGTAATCCACTTCTTGTCAAAATCTGCATTGACACGTGGTGCGCTAATGTCGAGACCCTGAGCACTGAGCTCGTGGGCCAGGGCTGCGGCAAACATGCCGATCTGTCCGTTTTGTACCCTGAGACGATGATCTGCCATTCCGCCAGTGATGGTGTAAGTGCCTTCAACGACGTAGAGGCGGTTCATGCTGTCTTTTTCAGAGCGCACTTTGCGACGATAAGCAAAATCCCGTGCATTGGGAATATCGTTGCTGTCCATTTGCAGAAAATCTGAGTCCAGAGACAGCACGACATTGGCTTCTTTAAAATTATATCTCGGTTGAGCCAGTTTTCCCGTGGCAGCTTGAACACCAGCGAAAATATTCTCATCGCTGACACTATCATAGGTCACCCACTGTGCCTGAGGGAATTTCTTCATAAAGGCTTCACTGAGACGCATCATGGTAGGAGAGGCAAAACTTTCAGAGAGGATGGCCAGTCCCTCACCACCGTTTTCAGCATATCCCTCAGCCAGTTTTTCCCAGGCTGCCCGGTAGGCATTCCAGCTGGAGTTCTTGCCTTGATTCAGAACCATTTGTGAGCGGTCTGGATCATAGAGGTTGAGCATTTCTGCCTGCATAAAGACATTGGAGGATCCACCTGAAGCAGGATGGTTTTTATTGCCTTCTATCTTGGTGGGACGTCCCTCATGACTTTCAACCAACAAACCAAACGATTCGGTTCCAAAAGGCATGTTGGTGGCATAATACTGTGGTTTGCCGGGAATGATTTCTTCCGGCTTGATTACATAAGGGATAATTTTTTCAACAGGCCGGCGACAGCTCGTTAAACCGGCCAAGGCCATGGATGCACCCATCAAGCTTAAAAATTTTCTACGTGAAACAGGGTTCTTTAGCTCATCAGCACCTTCTGGAAATTCCTTCTCAACCAACTCCTTGAATTCGGGGGTTTCAGCGAGATGATCCAGACTGCGCCAGTAGGTCTTACCTTGTGCACTGGGATTTATTGCATTACTCATCTATGACATCCTGTACAATCAGTGATTGGAGCTTTGATATCCAAGAGCTCTTTCTGTTTTGCGGCAAATTCAGCCTGGTTTGCTGGTGGTGTCCAGGTCATGTTGGTGACTTCGCTTGCTGGTCGTATGTGATCATCGGGATTGCGATGACAATCCAAACACCATCCCATACTCAAGGGTTTGTGCTGTGCCACCACATCCATTTCAGCAACATTGCCATGACAGCTGGCACATCCTACTCCTACATTTAGGTGGGCGGAGTGATCAAAGTAAACATAGTCCGGAGACTTGTGAACACGAACCCATTCCAGGGGAGTACCATTTTTGAAGCTTTCGCGGACAAGCGCCAGTTTATCGCTATCGGCTTTGACCATATTATGACAATTCATACAGGTTTTTGTCGGAGGTAAACCAGCGACTGGAGAGGTCTCCACGCCGGTATGACAGAATCGACAATCCAAGCCAAGGTCCCTCACATGCACTTTATGGCTGTAGGGGACGGGCTGCGCTGGACGATAGCCTACATCAGTGTACCAGGGGGAAGCAAAGTACCAAACCAGACCCACAACAACAACCAGGGTCAAGCCAGCACCAACAGCGGCATACAACGGGGCTTTATTCGTCCATTTGGGGAATATCTGAGCCAAGATTTATCCCTTTATTTCTTTTCCAAAGTTTGGGTTTTTTTGGGGTTAAAATATTCATCGGTATTTAACCGATCTTTCTCTGTTTTTTCCCCGCCTTTTAACGGCCAGCATGATACAATCCAGTCAAAATAATGACAAGTAGTTTATCAATTTCAGGGCACGAGAAATCAGGATAAATAATATCACCATAAAGCCATTGAAACCTGTTATTAACAAATATATTAATGATGGAATGCATGTATGAAATCTCCAGGAGAATTAATAGCTTCTCTATATATGAGTTCTGTCTATTTTTTATGAGTCTTGCTTAAATCAAGTGGAAACCAGGAGAAATTGGCTATGGCTGTATCAGATGCTTTTCTAGAATATCTTTCGGATCAACTATCAATATGGGGAGGTGTCACTTCTCGAAAAATGTTTGGTGGTGCCGGACTTTATCGTGAAGGTAAAATGTTTGCCCTGATTGCCGACGATGTGGCTTATTTGAAGGTGGATGATTCCAACCGAGAGAAATATCTAGAGGCTGGTTCCTCCCCGTTTCAACCCTACTCCGATAAACCCAACACCCTGCCTTATTATGAAATTCCACCTGACATTCTAGAAGATCCCAACGAATTGATCTTATGGGCACAAGAATCTCTGGCGATTCAGAAGCGTAAATAGCACCCTGATCTCACAATGAGGGAATCACTTTCCACCCAACAAGCCAGGAAACTGGTTTTGTTATCACAGAGACTGCCACCTGTTAAACAAACCGGCAGTGCCATTTCGGCGACCCTGTCAGCCATTGAGCATCTCGGATACATCCAGATCGATACTATTTCAGCTGTTCAGCGTGCTCACCATCATACCCTATGGAGTCGCAACCCCCGTTATCAACAGCATCATCTGGATCAATTGGTGCGAGATAGCCAGGTCTTCGAGTACTGGTCCCACGCTGCTTCATATCTACCCATGCGTGATTATCGCTTCAGCCTCCCTCGCAAGAAAGCCATTGCTAGCGGAGCATTGGGACACTGGTACAAGCCCGACCACAAACTTATGAATCTGGTACTAAAAAGGATCACCAATGAGGGACCTCTCAAGGCCAAAGATTTTGTGTACACGGGCAAAAAGGTGGGGGTCTGGGAGAGCAAGCCAGCCAAACGGGCACTGGAGGTTCTATTCCAGCAGGGACAGCTCATGTCACCTCACCGCGAGGGCTTCCACAAGGTCTATGATCTTACAGAAAGGGTCTTGCCCTCAGGCGTGGATACGACCTTACCTGACACAGAAGAATATGCCCGCTTTCTCATCACCCGCTATTTGAGGGCAAATGGACTGGGGCTGGCTTCTGAGATCAGCTATTTGACCAGAAATATGAAACAGCCTATTGCCGATGCACGTGAGGAGATGGTTTCAGAGGGAGAATTGATACCTGTTGGGGTTAATGGAAAAGCTTATTATGCCTTGCCCGGCTCACTTGACCTGCTGGATAAACCCCTGGCCCGCAGGAGACTGAAAATACTCTCCCCTTTTGATAATCTGGTCATCCAACGTAAGCGCATGCAGGACCTGTTTAGCTTTGACTATCTACTGGAATGTTATTACCCCGCAGCCAAGCGTAAGTATGGGTATTTTGTCTTACCTATTCTATGGAAAGGAAAGCTGGTGGCCCGGGTGGATTGTAAGGCTGACAGAAAAACGAAAGTGCTTCACGTCAAACACCTCGCGCTGGAATCAGGACTTAAGCTGGTTGATGCTTTTGCCCTGGCCTTATCAACAGAACTTGAATTGTTTACAAAATTCAATGGGTGTAATAATGTCCAGATACACAGAACAACCCCCAATAATTTCAAGCTGCGATTAGCTAATTAGAACTCAATCTTATAACTAAAGTGGGGTACCGGTACAGCAAATTCCCACCGCTCAACCTCTCCGGTCTGATAGTTGTAGAAATCCCCATAATTTTCTGGAGTCAGGAGCATATTCATTAATTGCAGCGACCATATACTGGCATGCTGGGGCTTATTGATCCGGTAGTTCACCGTTATGTTCAGTATGACTTTATCTGACTCTCGCATCTCATATAAATGGGATGATTGATAGACCACATCCTGAACCAACCTGGAGGCAACCTCATCCACAAGGGTTGTGCGCTTCCCGCCAAAAAAGTTCAAGCGGGCATTGACACCCAGAATTCGGTTTTGCTGTACCCCAAGGACCCATTCCTTACCATAGAGGAGATTCACAACATAATTGGTGTTGAAGCGGGTGTCGCGCTCTATCCCTTCATCACCTTTGAATTTTGAATCGAAAAAGGATGCGGTGAAGAGATAGTAGTATCCGTCTTTCAGAAAACGCTCCAGGGTAAAGTCAATTCCCACATTTCTCCCGCTTCCATTATTGATCAACGCTTCATTGAAATACCAGTCTGCTTCCATATTCAACACCGAAAAATTGCTGTCTGGGAGTACGGGAATATCGAAAAGCTGCTGGTAATATGGCTCCACCTTCAGACGAAGATTTGGATTGAAGCTTATATCATAAGCCAGCACAAGATGATGGGCTTTGGAAACCTTAAGATCTTGATTGGGCTGAGTAAATATGCCTCCATCGTAAACGCGGGCAAAGTATAGTGTCAGGGGCTCCAGCCGTGAGTGTCTACCGAAAGCCAGGCCAATGGTCTGGGTTGGTGATAGCGTGTAACTGACACCCAGTCTGGGTTCTAATACCCACTCTTCATTCAAATCGAAGTAGTGACCACGCAGGCCTGCATTAATCATCCAGCGGTGTGTCAGATTGTATTTCGATTGCGTGAACACCTGGAGGATATTTGATGCATCCTCCTCATCTGCAACAAGAACCACACCTTGATCATAGATTGGAGCATGTTTAAGGGTCGTGTTGTAACGCATGTTGTCAAGCGTGAAACCACTTCGATTTACATGTAAAGCGCTAAACTTTCGGTTGAAAACTGAAGCCAGGGAATACTTGGTATTGCGGACACTCATGTATTCACTCTCATAGAACTGATGGTCATCTCCCAGAAAGTCCACACCATAAAACATATGATCACTTGTGACCGCACAAGAGGTGTTTAAATAGGCATTTTTATGCAAGATAACCCTATGATTTAACCCCAGTCCGCCCATTTGCTGTAGCATGTTTCCATCTAACCGATCATCAGCCATTTCCCAGAGCGTTGAATCCTCCTCGGCATGGAAATCCTGAGCATCTTCAGAGGCAATGCCCCAAATAGAGAAAACACCCAGGTCTTTGGTTGGGATATTAAGCTTGAAACACAGGTCATGGTAAACGGGAATAAAGTCTTTGATCTCCTCAGGAAAAACGGGCCGAATGAGAGCCATGGTTGAATAGCGATAGTTAAAAAGATAGGAGACCGATGATCCTTTGCCCAGCGGACCTTCAGAGGAGATATCCAACCCCATGGTTCCAGTCTGGAAGGCGTGTTCATGTTTTTCATTATTGCCTGAACGCAACTTGACATCGAATACACCAGAAAGGGCATTACCATATTCGGCAGGAAAAGCCCCTGTGAAAAAATCCGAGTTCCCTACAACCAGAGCGCTAAGGGAGGAGACACCCCCGCCTCCGAATGTTGTCAGGTTGGCAAAATGATTGGGATTTGAAATCTCAACACCTTCCAAACGCCACAAAAGCCCCTTTGGTGAATTGCCCCTGATGATGATGGTATTATCGCGAATAACTTCTGTACTCACACCGGCAAAAGATGACACGAGACGACCAGGATCATCGAACCCTCCAGCATAACGCCTTGCTTCCTCAACCGAGACCGTGCGCGCACTAAGGGTGGCCATTGGGTTAATTGCTTTGTCCTTACGCACGAATGCATCAACCACGACCTCTTTCATCTCAAGGACGTTTTCTTTCAGGGCGACCTCGAGCACAACCTCTTTCCCTGAGGATATGAGCAATTCAGCAATGACCCGTGTCTCGTAACCAGCATAGGAAACCTGAATATCATGTCGGCCTATTGGAACTCTATCCATGCGAAATACACCATTGAGGTCAGACATGGCACCCATGACTGGATCAGTTGTTTTGATTAGGATATTTGCGAAGGGTAGTGGGGCTCGGGTGTCTGAATCAAACACAGTCCCCCTGACGTTCTGCCTAAGCTTTTGTGCATAGATGGATGGTTGAAAACAACACAGAAGAAATACGATCTGAGTTGAAAGGAACAGTGCCTTCATTAAAGTGATTCTCCCCCGATAACTATATCATTCCGTAAAGCTAAACAATGCAAACTAATGCCCAGGGGTAATGTTTGCCACCGGTTATCTAATTCACCCGATTCAAGAAGCTCTCATATTGTCCAGGCTTTGTTGGCGCTGTCAATCTTTCAGAACGTTGTCCGCAAAATAGCCCATGGCCTCACACATAAAAGCGGCCAGGTCAGGTTTGAACTTTTCATAGAAAGCTGTGAACTCCGGGTTCTCAATATAGAGTTGTCCCAAACCCTTGTACATCTCTGCCGGACAGACATAAAAATTCTCTATCCAGGCATGATGCAATTTGATTTGTTCCTGAACCTCAGGAGCATCGGCACCTTTATCCATAAGCTGACCAAGGGCCTCTGTAATTACATCTCCCTGCTTTTGGATGTCCTTGAATTGGTCTTTGGACATCTTGCCAATATTGCGTCTAGACTCTGCTACTTTCTCTGGATCATATTTTTCATCGACCTCTTTATTCCAGCGATCGATTTTCTCTTGATCAAAACCTTTATAGAGGTCTTTGTCTTTGAGAGCCATGGTGCGGTCTCCTTCAATTTTTTCCAGCGTCTGATCCACGGTCTGGATCAACTGCTTCATGCGTTTGTGTCTCTGGAGGAGTGATTCTCGATGGGTTTGCAGGGCTTTCACAAAATCAAACACCGGGTCATCCAGAATGGCTCTGGTTTGCTCCAGGGAAAAATCCAACTCCCTATAAAAGAGTATTTGCTGTAAGCGGAGCAAATTGTCTTCATCATAGTAGCGGTATTTTTTCTGGGAGCGTTTGGCTGGTTTGAGCAATCCAATTTTGTCATAATGGTGAAGCGTTCTCACCGTAATGCCTGAGAGATCCGCCACCTGTTTTACACTATACTGCTTACTCATTTGGGAATCACTTTCCTTTATCACTACCTAGTATAGGCTATGACGCCGGGTGAGGGTCAAGAGAATTTTTGAACAAAAAATGAAAGACTGAGGGCGGGGGTCTGGGAATGCACACCCTTCTATCCCACACAGTGATGGCGTATCGCGATACACCTCTGACGACCCACATAATCATGTTTGAGTTAGCTTTGCTTTCCCCGCCCGCGCATGGTGGGATCCAGGGCATCCCGGAGTCCTTCACCAAAAAGGTTAAAACCAATGACCATAACCGCCACGGCCAGACCAGGGAAAACAGATATCCACCATTCACCACGGAGGTGCATTCGGCCAAAGGCTATCATGGAACCCCAGCTGGGTTCTGGTGGTTGAGCCCCCAGACCAATAAAGGATAGAGATGCCTCGGCCATGACCGCTCCGGCAATACTCATGGTGAAAGCCACGATCACAGGGGCCAGGCTGTTGGGTAACACATGCCGCATGATGATACGTATTTGTGAATAGCCCAGAGATCGTGCTGCCGTTACATACTCCTGTTCTACGATGGTTAATACTTGAGAGCGCATGATTCTGGCCATTCCCGGCCAACTCACCAGGCCAATAGCCAGCATGGCCACCTCAATACTGGGTCGCGGCACGGCGGCGGTAATTCCGATCATAAAAAGCAGGGCTGGAAACCCGAACATCACATCGGTAAAGCGCATAATAATGGTTTCGGTCCAACCGCGGAAGTAACCAGCAATCAAACCCAGTATGGCGCCTATAAATAAAGATATGGAGCTGGCAATAATGCCGACTTTCAAGGAGATGCGTGCACCATAAATTATACGGGAAAGGACATCACGACCTTCTTCATCTGTCCCCAGCCAATGTTGGGTCGACGGGGGCTGCAGACTGATATCCAGATCTGCATCGTAAGGATCATAAGGGGCGACCCAATGGGCAAAAACACCGACAAAAACCAGAAGAATCACAAGGAAAAGGCCGAAGAGGGCAACCTTGTTCTTGCGAATCTGTCGAATGGTCTCTGTGGTGATACTACCGCGCATGGTGAACACCAAATTTATGGTTCACCCAAGCCGGGATTCGAATCCCGGCCTTGTCGTGCGCCCGGATCATTTCTTATTCCCCAATCGGATGCGCGGATCAATGACACCATACAAAATATCTACAATGAAATTGGCCGTTACAAAAATCAGGGCTGTGACCAGAACTGCTCCCTGGATGACAGGAAAGTCACGCTTCAAGATGGCATTCAGGGCCAGACGCCCGATGCCTGGCCAGTTAAATATCGATTCGGTTAAAACGGCTCCAGAGAGGTAGGATCCAAAATCAACACCAATGATGGTGATGACTGGAATCAGGGTGTTTTTCAGGGCGTGTTTTACAACAACGATAAAAGTTGAAAGCCCCTTGGCTTTTGCTGTCCGGACATAATCCTGAGAAAGGACTTCCAGCATATTCGCTCGGGTGACGCGGGCCAGAAATGCGGCGCTACGAGTTCCAAGTGTGATAGCCGGCAAAATCAGGTAGGGCAAACATCCATAGCCTGTAAGGTAGGGCCACCCCACAGCCCGGGCTCCAATGACCATGAGCAAGCCCACCCAGAAGACTGGCGCCGAGACCCCCAACAACGCTATACCCATGGTGGTTCTATCCAACCATGAATGTGGTTTTATTGCTGAAACCACTCCCACAGAGATTCCCAGCAAGATGGAAACGAACATGGCTCCAGTAGCCAAAAGCATGGTGGCGGGGAAGCGCTCCATGATCATTTCAGTGACTGGTTTTTGGGAAATAAATGAGACGCCCAGATCGCCGTGAGCCAGACCCCAGAGATAATGACCAAATTGTTTCCAGAGGGGATCATTCAAGTGAAATTGTTCACGCAATCTTTCCAGCGTTTCTTCTTCGTAGCGTTCGCCCACCATGGAAAGCACAGGATCGCCAGGGACTATATACATAAGTATAAATGTCAATAGAATGATGCCAAGAATGACAGGCACAAGTTGTGCGAAGCGATTAATGATGTATTGCAGCATTTGGAAAGATATTAATGTGATAGGGCGAATGAGAAAGTAGAATGTTACCACATAGAGACCTTGTTGGTGATATTCATTTGTAAATGTATTTAGGGCAACTCTCAGGCAGCTGCTATCTTCTGCTGCTCTATCAGAATGGATTACTTTTCAGGGTTGGGGAGATCGTGAACTATCGAATTCGAATGCAGGCACTGACACTACTGCTCTTTTTAAACTTTATTTCAGCACAAGATTACAATACGACCCTCATCGATCATTGGGGCAGTGGGCCATGTTACGCAATTGCCGTGGAGGATAGTCTTTCCTTTATGAGTAGCGGTAGTGTTTTTCATGTTGTTGATATAAGAACACCTGAAAGTCCTGTTCTGTTAAACTCTCTCACCTTCTCCTCTCAGATAATGGAGATTGCAATTTCAGGAGACTTGGCATACATCGCAGCTGGCTGGGCGGGACTACGTATTGTTGATATTAGCGATCCCAACAATTTGGTGGAACTGTCCCCATATTTCACTCCCGGTATTGATCTCGGCACCGTAGACATCTATGACAACTATGCCTTTATTGGCTTCTATAATGGTGGCTATGAGATCCTTGATATCTCAGATCCAAATAATCTGGTGACTGTGTACTTTTCTGAGGACTTCTGGACACGTGGCTTTGTTTTTCAGGAGGGCTTTGCGTACTCTGTCGGATCATGGATAAGAATTCTAGATATTAGCGATATTAGCGCCCCACTTGACCGTGGAGTATTCGACTTACCCCGGTTTACAGAAGGAATCGATATTAATGGGGATTATTTGTATATCGCGGGCCCTTTACTTGGCTTGCATATTTTCAATATCGCTAACCCTGATACTATCCTCGATCTTGGCGGTATTTATACAGGCAACTCCACTCGGAAAGTAGCCGTGAGGGGGAGTTTTGCGTATTTGGCTGAGCATGAAGAGGGGCTGAGTGTTGTTGATATTTCAATCCCTACATCTCCGACTTTGGGTGCATCAGATGCCATTGGTACAGCCTGGTCAATTACCATACAGGATAGTTTGATGCATCTGGGAGCTGGTGAAGAGGGGTTGAGACTCATTGATATTTCTAATCCAACCAATCCAACCGAAATTGGTTATTTCGATAGTGGTGCAAAATCACAAGACCTTGTGATTCGGGATGAACTTATTTATCTCGCCAATAGTTTTGATGGTCTAACCATCCTGGACTTCTCTGATTCAGCAAATATTTCACCCATATCATCACTCGATACAGATGGAGATGTATCGGGTTTGGACCTCAGTGGAGATTTGGCTTTTCTGGCTGACGAGATCCGTGGATTAGTCGCTGTTGATATTAGCAATTCTCTGGCACCCCTGGAGGTAGGCTGTCTTCCCTCCAGTGGACACCCAGTAGCTGTAACCATCCAAAACAATTATGCCTATGTCGCGCAACTGTCAGGCGGATTGCTCATTGTTGATATCGGCGATCCAGCAAACATGGTAGAGGTGGGACATTCTTTATTTTTAGAGTCAGTCTATTCACTCGACATTAAGGGCAGCTTGCTTATTGTCGGCTTGGAAAATGCATATAAAATCATTGATGTCTCTGATCCAACAGCACCCATGACACTCAACACATCTTATATTGACAGAATTCTCGATATAGATATTGAAGCGGATCTTGCCTATATGGCAGCCGAAAGGTCAGGAGTCAGAATTGTTGACTTTTCGGATCCGGAGAACCCTTTTGAGGTCGGCTTTTTTGACAATGACGATTACTTCAGTCGGGTTTATGGTGTCCAGGTGGATCGTGGGTTTGCATATCTCGCAGAGTATCTAAATGGATTAAGGATCGTGGATATTTCCGACCCTGCGAATGCATTTGAAACCGGATACTACAATACAGGCGCAGCGGCCGTTAAAGTAGCAACATGGGATAGATACGCCTATGTTGCTGATCGAAATGATGGCGTTTATGTGATTCAAAATGATCTTGTTCAAGAATCTTTTTGGATTGACTCCCTTGAAGCACTTCCTGGTGACACCATTTGTGTTAACGTTCATTCTGGCTTGTTCAGTTACACAAATTTTAGCGCTTGTGAAATTGTGTTTGGCGGCTTCCTGCAATCTTTGGAGTTCGTGGATGTTGAACTGGGAAGTAGTTTTCTTGACACAACAAATCTGCTGGTCGAAATCACCTATCCTGGTTCCTTCATGCAAATCAACCTGTCCGGCTCCGAAGAGTATCAAGGATCAGGCATCCTTTTGGGCCTAGTCTTTGTGGTTCCAGAGTCATTGGCGTCAGCCACAATTCCAATTACCATTGAGTCGGTCCTCTTTGATGGCGCTGATCTTTTACTTGAAACATCAAACGGCGTTGTCAGCGTCCTTACCCCGCCTGCCTATGGTGATGTTGACTGGAATGGGGTCATTGATTATGGGGATGCTGAATTGATCCTGAATTATCTTGTCGGGGAAGTCGAGCTGGACTCACTTCAACTCTCTGTGGCTGATGTTAATCTGGACCAGCTAGTCACTGCCTGGGATGCATCTTTGGTCTATCAGTTTAGTGATTCGGTCTTTCTGGCTTTGCCGGTGGATGATTCTGGTCCAGCATTTCAGGCTAGCGGTGATCTTTCAGCGAACGATATGGCTGGCGTGGAGCCGGGCTCTTATCTTGAGCTTCCCATCTATTTAAATGATGCAAACAACATCCTATCTTTTGGTGGTTCCATTGCATATAATTCGGCAATGTTAGGGGTCTTAAATGGTGGATTCATCTGGCCAGAATCCCTCTCCGGGTTTTCTTTCTCATCAAGAGTTAGCAACGGGTTAATTCAATTTGCTGCCGCTTCTAGTGTACCTATGATAGCTGACAGTCTTTTCACTTCCCTCTTTTTTGTGGTAAATCATAATTTTACTCCCGATTCCGTCACATCAGTTACTCTTGAATTGCTTGGGTTTAACGGAAACACAGCCTTTCCTCCCCTTGAAATCACATTCACCGGTGTGGTTGGCTTAGGTTCAAAGATAAAATATCCTGATAGCTTTTCCCTCGATCAAAACTATCCCAATCCCTTTAACCCTAGAACATCTATCTGCTATACTTTACCAGAGTCATCACCCGTAAGTCTGACTATCACTAACATTAGAGGCCAGCAGGTAAAAACCTTCCCTCATGATCTCCAGACAGCAGGGAATCATGAAGTGCAGTGGCTGGGGCTTGATGATCTCGGGGATAGGGTCAGTTCAGGAGTCTATTTTTGTCGAATGAGCGCGAGCGGATACATTCAAACCATCAAGATGGTTTATTTGCAATGATCTGAAACCGATACAGTCGGATTAATTTTCCTTCTTCCTTTATACTTATCCATTAATCTGTCCCCATGGCAAACCTCGATCAAACCTTTCTTATTAATCTTGCCTTAAGCTTTCTTGTTGGCTCGATCTGGGTTACCACCGTAACCGTCGTCGCTGAACGCTATGGCAGTAAAATCGGTGGATTCATCGGCGGGTTGCCTTCGACTATCGTGATTGCCCTGCTGTTTATTGGTCTCACTCAGTCTGCTGCTGATGCCTCCCGGGCTGCGGTGATGATTCCCCTGGTCATGGGGGTTAATGGCATTTTTATCATGATCTACCTGGCAACAGTACATCGTGGTTTGATCAAGGCGTTGGCTATAGCCCTCATCTTCTGGTTTATTGCAAATGGGTCGATTGTATTGGGTGGAATTGAAGGGCTCTGGATTTCAGTGGCGGGGTGGCTGATCCTGCTCGGCGTCAGTTACTACATTACAGAACATGTCATGGTCATTGCTTCCAAGGGCGGCATTCGGGTTCCTTATACCCTGCAGCAAATGCTTGTCCGGGGCATGGTGAGCGGGTTTATCATTTCCATGGCTGTGCTGGTGAGTCGTCTCGCTGGTCCCATTATTGGCGGCATCTTTTCAACCTTCCCCGTTATTTTTATGTCAACCCTGTATATCACCTATCGTACAGGTGGCCCCGAATTTTCCCGAGCGGTGGCAAAGACACTTATGTTGAGTGGAATGATCAATGTTGGCGTTTATGCCGTTGTGGCTCATTTTGCCTATCAACATACTGGATTGATGGCTGGAACGCTCATCTCTATGGGGGTGTCAATTTTCTCGGCTTCTTTTACCTATCGTGTGATACGTCGTCTGACTCAATAAGACGAGTCTCCTCAAGTTTTTACAAGCTCCCTGCATATATTGCTATTCGCAGTATTCGTTCATTTCATAGTAAATAAAACATAAATACTCTGTTAGATTCCAGGCATGTCAGAAAATGTTCATATCGGCTTTAATCGGGTACAGAGGTTCCTGATGACTATGGCAGCTTTTGTCGTGGTGGTAGCAGGAATGCGGGCTTCTCAGGATATCCTGATTCCTTTTCTCCTGTCGCTTTTCATTGCTATTATTGTAACCCCCCTGTTGAATTGGTTGCGCAGTAAAGGCATTCCAACCTGGGCAGCCATTCTTGTGATTATTTTGGCTATCCTTATCGTTGGTTTTCTCATTGCTGTGCTGGTTGGCTCGTCACTTACAGATTTTTCCAACTCTCTTCCTACCTATCAAAAGGGTTTACAACAGAAGCTCACTGATCTTCTGGCCTTTTTTGAGGACAAGGGCCTTAACATCGTTGATCAGACCTTTATGGAATTCATTGACCCAGGCGCAGCCATGCGCATGACATCCAGAGTGCTTACTGGTATGGGAAACCTCCTGGGAGATACCTTCCTTATTCTTCTGGTTGTAGTGTTCATGTTGCTTGAAACTGCTACTTTCAGTCAGAAAATTGAGAAGGCCATTCCAGCAGGATCACCTGAGACGGATCGCTTGAATATCTTTCTCCAGAACATCAATCGCTATATGGTGATAAAAACCTGGACCAGTCTCGGAACAGGTGCCATTGTGACAATCTGGTTGAGCATCTGGCGAGTAGACTACGCACTTCTCTGGGGCCTGTTGACTTTCTTATTGAATTATATTCCAAATATTGGTTCTATTATGGCTGCGGTTCCACCGACCCTGCTAGCTCTGGTTCTCCTGGGACCATGGACGGCTCTCGCAGTCGCCCTGGGTTATCTGGCTGTCAACATGTCTATAGGCAGTTTTCTTGAGCCGCGACTCATGGGCAGGGGACTTGGTCTTTCCACACTGGTGGTTTTTCTGTCCTTGTTGTTCTGGGGCTGGGTGCTTGGTCCTGTGGGGATGATTCTGTCTGTTCCTTTGACCATGACCATGAAAATTGGGCTTTCCAGTTTTGACGAAACACAGTGGCTTTCTGCTCTTCTTGATGGCGGCGCCAGCGTAAAAAAAAGCTAAATCCTTTTCCCGCTTTTAAACCCTAGATAATTTTTAGCCGTAAAGTTGTCGCAACACTTTCAGGGATTTCATGCCTCTGGAAGATTCGATATGGTGGAAGGTAAATTGCCAGAGAAAATCCCAGAGAGTTCTTCGTTCCCGGGCGTTCAGCGTGGTTTTTTCTAGGTCGTCCCAATTCGTATCCAGAAGATTTTGGACTGCCAGCAGAACTTCACCACTGACATGAATGGAATCATGACCGGGCTGATGGCATTTCACACATTCCAGTTGTGGGCTACCAGGACCCAGCGAGGCTCCCTCTTCCAGCGCTTCTCTACAGATTGAGCAATGGCCAACATGTGGTCGAAAGCCCAGTTCGCGAAGGAGGTGGGTGTGGTAATACCAGTAGGCCTCAGCCGAGGTAATCTCCCGATTGCTGAGCCTCGATAGACTATTGACAAGAAGTTGAAATAGGTGGGGGTGACTTTCTTCATCTTCAACAGAACGATCCATCAACTCTACCATCACCTGGGCCAGTGTGAGGCGATCAAAATCTTCTTCCAGCCCAAAGAATCCATTGATCAATTCGCCAGATTTAAATAATTGTAAATCAGATGTGGCTTTGGAGTAATAAATCACCTGAATATGGCGCGTCGGTTGAAATAGGCCCATGGCTTTGCTTTTGGGAGAACGCACCCCTTTGGCGATGAGCTTGAGACGCCCGACTTCACGGGAATACAGTGTGATTATCTTGCTGGTGTCCCCGTGATTCAGCGTTTTGAGGACAACCGCTTCTGCTTTTTTGATCATGAATTAATACTATCTCTTTTTAACAATGAATCAAACGAAGCTGGCGAAATTTTAAAACCTATTCTGCTTTTGTTTGTTCGTAGGTTTCGTTGTGTTCGTTGTATGAATTTCATGTCTTTGAAATTTCACAATTGAGTCGGCGGACAAAGAACAAGGCTAAAATCATTGCCACTGATCCCAAAATGAATACAGGGGTGTAGCCCAGCCAGACAATGACAAATCCAGAAATGAGAGGGAAGAGGGCGATGGTGAGATTGAAGGCACCATTGATTCCTGAATACAGGGCCCGGTTATCGTTTTCAGATATTTCGATAAGCACACCACCCAAAGAGATCTTTTGAGCAGAAATAGCCACACCGCTAAGAAAGAAGATGGCTTGAAATAGCATATAGGGTGCCCACGTGGATAAGATTAGAGCCAAAACAGGTAAGCTTGCGCCGATTAAGATCCAGACCACCATAACACCTTTAAAGGAGTGGTTTTTTACAATACGCGACCATAAAAAGTTTGAGAGAACCATGCCTGAAATACCGATGAGTAAAAAATTACCAATATCATTAGCGGTCAAAGAGTATGTGTCTTTAGCCAACACTACATAAAAGGGTGTCAGTGTGGTAGCAAAACCAGCCAGGTTGTTCACGATAATGAAGTTTCTCAGGTTGGCATCTTCCCGCAGATAACCAGGGATGAATTTGAATATTTCCAGAATGGAGCTGCTTTCATAGCGGCTGGCCACTGGCTTTTCCCGCAGTACGACAAATCCTAGAGATGCCAGAAACAAACAACCCGCTGCAGCAATAAACAAAATTTCATAATTCATGGGGTAGGCGAAGCGTTTGAGGAGCTCTCTGGCGATCAAGGCAGATATCAACACACCAATACTAGAGAGAAACTGACGCAGTACAAAAAATCGCTTCCTTTGATCGCCCACAATACTCTTTCCTAAAATGTCCGTATATGAAACACCGGCAAATGAGCCACTTGTGGTAAACACCAGCATCCAGGCATAAACCAGAAAGATCATGAAGGCAGGATTAATGCTGGTTAGGCGGGAAAGGGTCCAGGCAACCCCAGCCAGGGCAGCGACTCTAAGATAGATTCCAAGCAGTAAGAATGGTTTTTTACGGGGCTTAGGGGTCAGATATCCGGCAAAGAGCAACTGGGTCAACATGGGAGCGCCAACCATGATGGCAGTTAAAATACCCACATGAACCTGACTGCCACCAACCTCAACAATCAAACCAGGCAAAACCGTATTTACCTCGGTAAAGGTAACAGTAAACCCAAGCCAGGAGGCATGCCATACAAAGGCTCTAAAGTTGTGTTGGGCGTTATTTTGATTCATTGTGGCAAGATACTAGGCTGGGATTCGAATCCCAGTCTTGAGATTGAACTCAACTGATATCACAGCTTTAATTGTCTGTATTTGATATGACGCCAAGAGCCTCTTTTCCAAGCAAGCGAATGTCATTTTCTATCTCTTTACCTTCCAATTCTTCTGAGTCAAACCATCTCAATTCAATAGACTCTCCAGCATCTGGCGTTACTTCAAAGGAGTTCGCCAGGGCAAAATAGATCATGTCAATATGCTGGTGAAAGGGATTGATGTTTTCAAGAAGGAGGTGTCGCGGTCCGGGAATTTCCTGAGCATTTTCAGAATGAATAGTTGGTGCGGCGTGAACCAGGTCCACATCGAGACCTGTTTCTTCTTTGACTTCACGTATAGCGGCAACGTGGGGTAGCTCATCCCGATCAATATGACCGCCAGGAGGCAACCACATTTTCAGACTTCTATGGAGGTGCAGCAGGATTTTTCCTTTATAAACAACAAAGGTGGTGGCTGTAAAATGTCTCGTGATCTCCATGAAGTCTCCTGTTGTGTGTGCTTCGTGACATTAAAATGGGTGGGTTTGACGCGGTTTCCAAGTGTCTTCAATCTTAACGACTCATGTTATTGGCATTGACGCGAGGGTGGCCTGTCTTTATAATGCTGCTTCACGGGGGTTTTATCCTGGAGGGTGGTAAAACTGAAATCGATAAAAGAATTAAACGGTCACCTGGAATCCAACCAGACCCCTGAGCGTCCCGCTTCAGCTGAAGGAAATTTCTATCACGAACTGGGGATGGATGTGATTGGTCCAGGGATGAATCCCAGGATTCAACGCCTTCGTAAATTGAGTTTTGAGACAGAGCCCAGCTTATCCATTGAGCGTGCCCTGCACCAGACCGCCTTTTATCAAGAACATTTTGGAAAACACTCTACTCCTGTTTTCCGGGCGCTAACCTTTTTGGATCACTGCAAAAAAAAGACCCTCTATCTTGGTGACGATGAACTTATTGTAGGCGAACGTGGACCTTCTCCAAAGGCCGTCCCCACATTTCCCGAATTAACCTGTCATTCCGTTGAAGATTTTCATGTGTTAAATACACGCGATCAACAACGCTATACCATTAGCCAGGCTGACATTGATATCTATGAAAAGGAAGTCATTCCATACTGGAAAGGCAGAACCCAGAGAGAACGAATCCTTGGTCATGTCCCGGATACCTGGCGTCAAGCCTATGAAGCAGGGCTATTTACAGAGTTCATGGAGCAGAGAGCGCCGGGTCACACCGCTTTAGATGGTAAAATTTATAAAAAAGGCATGTTGGATTTTAAGCGTGACATCCAAACCCATATTGATTCGCTGAACTTCTTGAATGACCCTGAAGCCACTGACAAGCTTGAAGAGCTAAAGGCCATGGATATTTCCTGTGATGCCGTGATTCTATTTGCCAATCGTCATGCTGATCTGGCGGAGGAAAAGGCTCAGGAGGAGATAAATCCACAGCGTCGAGTTGAACTATTGAAAATTGCCCAGGTTTGTCGCAGAGTTCCCGCCCATGCACCCCAGACTTTCTGGGAGGCTTTGCAAATGTACTGGTTTGTTCATCTTGGAACCATTACAGAACTCAATGGCTGGGATGCCATGAACCCTGGTCATTTTGACCAACATCTCGCCCCTTTTTATGAAAAAGAGGTCACTGAAGGCAGTCTGACTCGAGAAGAGGCCAAGGAACTGCTCTGCTGCTCCTGGATCAAAGTAAACAATCAGACGGCTCCACCAAAAGTCGGTATTACAGCAAAAGAAAGCGGCACCTATAACGATTTTACCAATATCAATATCGGTGGATTGACTCAAGATGGTAACGATGGTGTCAGTGAGGTATCTTATATCATGTTAGAGGTTATAGAGGACCTCCATCTGCTACAACCTGGAACCTCTGTTCATATCAGCCCAAAAACACCTGACGACTTTCTCCATTCTGCTGTCAAGGTGATCCGACAAGGTCACGGTTATCCCTCCGTTTTTAATCCAGAAACCTATATCCAGGAAATGGTGGGTATGGGTAAAACTCTCAGGGATGCCCGGGAAGGTGGTTGCAGTGGTTGTATTGAGGTCGGCGCTTTTGGCAAAGAGGCCTTTCTGTTAACTGGATACCTGAATGTGCCTAAAATTCTTGAAGTAACTCTGAATGACGGCCTGGATCCCCTAACAGGCAAAACAGCTGGTATTCAAACTGGTGACCCAAATTCTTTCAATTCGTATGAAGCGCTCTATGGCGCTTTTCTTGAACAGCTCAACTATATCGTGGATCAGAAAATCCGGGTGAGCAATTATATCGATACCATGTTTGCCAAATATGCCCCCGCTCCCTTCCTCTCCGTGTTGATAGATGACTGTATCGTAAAGGGTCGTGACTATTACAATGGCGGCCCCCGCTATAACACCAACTATATTCAGTGTACCGGACTGGCAACGGTTACAGATAGTCTTTCTACCATCAAAACCCATGTTTTCGACAAACAGAGTTTGAGCATGAAGGAGCTCCTTGAGGCTGTATCAAAAAACTTTCGTGGCGAAGAAAAACTACGGCAGACCATTGTAAACTGGACTCCCTTCTTTGGAAATGATGACGATAGGGCAGATAGTATCGCTGTACAGGTTTATGAAGATTTGCTCCAGACCATCGATGGTAAACCCAACACTAGGGGTGATGTTTTTCATCTCAACATGCTTTCAACAACCTGCCACATCTATTTTGGCAAAGTTCTAGGAGCCACACCCAATGGACGCCTCGCGGGGAAATCCATATCAGATGGCACCTCACCCTCCCACGGGTGCGATATCAACGGACCCAGTGCTGTTATAGGCTCCCTGACAAAGTTGGACCATACTCGCTCAGGGGGGACCCTCTTAAATCAGAGATTCTTGCCCAGCTTGTTAAAGAGGGATGCAGATATTAAAAAACTGGGGAGTTTGATTCGTAATTATTTCAAGCGCGGGGGACACCATATTCAATTCAATGTGGTTGATACAGCAACCCTGAGAGCTGCACAAAAACACCCTGAAGATTATAAAGACTTGTTGGTCCGCATGGCTGGCTACAGCGATTATTTCAATGATATGAATGCTGATCTACAGCAAGAAGTAATTGACCGCACAGAAAACGAATCCTTTTAAAGCCACTTCTTTTGATAGCCACCACGCTTCAAGCCAAAGACCAAATGAGCTCCAGCCTCATTTTTGATATCAAGCGCTATGCTATTAATGACGGCCCTGGCATCCGGGTTACTGTCTTTTTTAAGGGCTGTCCCTTGTCCTGCGCGTGGTGTCACAATCCAGAAAGTCACTCCACGGTAATACAAAAAATGTATAGCCGGGAAAAATGTATTGGTTGCGAAGCTTGTGTTGAGGCTTGTGAGCAAAACGCCTGCATTCTGACATCAGATGGTATTGTCACAAACCAGGATCTATGTGTTCTGTGTGGTAAGTGTGCGGAGGTTTGCCCCACCAGGGCAACAGAAATGTCAGGGGAGCAGCTCATGATAAACGACATCATTAGGGTTATCTCTAGCGAAAAGTCACTCATGGATGAATCAGGAGGTGGGGTAACCTTTTCAGGGGGAGAGCCGCTCATGCACCCCGACCTTTTGATTCCTCTGCTGGATGAATGTGGAAATAGGGGTATTCATCGATGTGTGGATACTGCTGGACTTGCCAGCGCCGAATTGTTGATGCAGGTTGCAGCTAAGACCGAGTTGTTTTTGTTCGATTTGAAAATGATAGACTCGGAAAAACACCTCATGTATACGGGGGTCAACAACAAAAATATTCTGATCAATTTGCAGCTCCTGGCCAAAACGGATGTTGACATCGTCATCCGAATACCGCTCATCAAAGGTGTAAATGATGATGATCAAAACATTGAAGCTACAGCGGCTTTCATTGCCGCCTTACCTGGAAAGACGAGAGCCGTTAACCTGCTACCCTTCCACAATTCTGCTGCTAAAAAACATGAAAAACTGGGGCAAAGTTATGATTCAACCCTCATGGGTGAACCTGACCAACATCGTCAGTTGGAAATTGTCGAGATTTTCAATGGCTTTGGGGTCTTGGCCAGTATTGGGGGATGAAGTTCGGCAGGTTTAATTTTAACCTGTTTCTTTTTTCCTGCTCCACTTAAAAACACTGTTTAGATCAGATGTGAACATTATCACAACAACCCTTTTGGCCGCGCTTCTTTTTTGGAAACAGCTCGCTCTCCACTTAGCTTGAGGGCTAAACTAAAGGAGTTTGTTTCAACACAGATGTTTAACCGGTTTTTTATTCTTCGCCCCCTCTTGATACGTGGTGTCTTGCTGCTCCTTGTGCCTCTGCTTTCTATTCAGGCTCAGCGAATTCGTGTGAATCCTGATACGCGGATGAAGGCTGTCTTTTTAATTAATTTTACAAAATACATAAGCTGGACAACCCTGGACACCGTTAAAAATTTCAAAATAGGTGTTTATGGGTTAGATGATATTCTACTTCCCTTAAGACAAATGTCCAAAGAACGAGCTTCAGAGGGTCAAAAAATTGAGGTTGAGCGAGTAGAAAGTGTTGAGGAAATTGAGGTTTGTGACATTCTTTTTGTCCCCATTAATCAAACCGAAGCTTTTCACAAACTGCGTCCAAAGATTCCACCTCAAAACATACTGTTGGTTGGAGAATCACTTGGCTTCGCCACCAGCGATGGCGCTATTAATTTCATAAAGCGTGATGGCAAAATAAAGCTGGAAATAAATCGCAAAGCGCTCCAGGCCGCCAATCTGACGGCTAGTTCTCACTTGTTAAAGCTGGCAATTTTAGTCGGCGAAGAGGAAACCCCTTTCCGTGACTAAATTTCAAGACCTGTCAATCAAATTAAAGCTGATTTCAATTCAACTTTTTACGACCCTGTTTATCCTGGTTTTCTTTGTGGGTATCTATCTGTATAGCCAGTATCACCAATATGAAGTCCGTGCATTTACCCGCATGTCAACTCTGGCGGAAGTATTAGGTTCCAATAGCATTTCGGCTCTATTGTTTTTTGACAACGAGGCCGCAACTGATGTGCTGGAATCGCTGGAAACCCAAACAGATGTTCTCAATGCAGTGGTTTATGACCACCGCGGTGACGTTTTTGCCCGTTTTGACCGAAAAGGTTTTACTGACTATAGTTTTGGTCTTTTGGATGCCGAGAGAAAATCGGCTGGACATGGGTATTTTGTTCTTACAAAAAAAATTATTTTCGACGATTTAAAAGTCGGCTGGATAGCCCTAAGGTTAGATTCAAGTAATCGGAGGTCAGAGTTACTTGAGGCGGTCTGGCAATCCTTTTTGCTCTTTATTGCAGGTATAATTCTGGCTGGACTTTTGTCAATCCGTGCTCAAAGACCCATATCCGACTCCATTGGCAAGCTGGCTGAGACGGCCAAACAGATTAAAGAATCCGGTGATTACACTATTCGAGTAAAATCAAACTCCCGAGATGAGATTGGTCTGCTTGTAGGCAGTTTTAACGACATGCTTGGGAAAATTCACGACCATGAACAACACCTTGAAAAGCTCGTGGCAGAGAGAACTGTTGAGTTGGAGGCTGCCAAAACAAAAGCAGAAGAGTCTGACCATCTGAAGTCAGCTTTTTTGGCATCCATGTCTCACGAATTGCGAACACCCCTAAATTCTATCATTGGCTTTACCGGTATCCTCCTGCAGGGAATGGCTGGACCTCTATCAGAAGAGCAAACCAAGCAGCTAAGTATGGTTAAGGGGAGCGCTTCACATTTATTGGAGTTGATAAACGATATTCTCGATATTTCTAAAATTGAATCGGGACGCATTCAGGTCTATGATGAAGACTTTAAGGTGGACTTGCTACTGGTCATGGCCGTGAGCTCTCTGAGACCTTTTGCTGAAAAAAAGGGGTTGCGCCTCAGACACAATATTGAGTCAAACATGCCCCGGCTATTCAGTGATAAAAGACGGCTGGAGCAAGTCTTGCTGAACTTGATAAACAACGCAATCAAGTTTACTGACGAAGGTGAAATCATTGTTAACAGCTACCTGAAAGAGGACTTTTTGTATATAGATGTCATCGATACTGGCATTGGGATTAGCGAAAAAGACCTGGAAACCATTTTTGAAACCTTTCGTCAGATTGATACTGGTCTGGATCGCGTTAAAGAAGGTTCCGGTCTCGGGTTGGCCATTAGTAAAAAATTGGTTGAATTGTTAAGTGGCAATATAACCGTGGTAAGTGAGCCCGGTGTTGGAAGCACTTTTTCAGTCGCCTTGCCTGTAACCCTGGAGAAATAAAACATGAAGACTAAAACACTTATTATTGAAGATAATGAAAACAACATGTATCTGATCTCCTTTCTTCTTCAGAAAAACGGTCATGGTGTTTCTCAGGCTTATGATGGACAAGACGGTGTGGAATTGGCTAAATCCGTGCAGCCCGATTTAATTTTGCTGGATATCCAGCTTCCCAAAATGAATGGCTATGAAGTGGCCATGGAGCTCCGAAAAGACGATGCCCTTAAAGCGGTTCCCATTGTGGCTATCACCTCTTATGCCATGCCTGGCGATCAAGAAAAAGCCATAAATGCTGGATGTACTGGGTATATAAAGAAACCCATTAATCCCGACACCTTTTTGGGTGAAATCGAAAGCTATCTAGATAAAAAGTAACTCCTTCTCACCATGGTTTCGACTTAATGTCGAATAGACTTTTTCAATGCACGACCTTCTTCTAAAGTTTAATAACCCATATAAACACCATAGCATGTCGGCTTTATAACAAATGTTTTTTCATTTTGTGATGCCTGTTTAGATTATTTTCTGCTCTACTTTTTAATTGATAACACAAGGGGGAGTATATGCCAGCTATGGCACATATTGGTGTGGGTCTGGCAGCCAAAAGAATCGCTCCAAAAATAAATGTGGGCTGGCTCATTCTGGCTTCAGAGTTTATCGAAGTCATCTTTATGATATTATGGGCTATGGGTATTGAAACCATTCCCACAGATGCAACAGGATCATATTCACCGTATTCTCACAGTCTTGTCATGGGTGTGTTCTGGTCGGTACTTGCCGGGGGTTTTGTGCTCTGGATTAGTAAAAGTCAAAGAACAGCACTGATTATAGGGGGTCTGGTTTTCAGTCACACATTCCTGGATATTATAGCCTCTCCCAAGATCGCTTTTTATGCTGCAGATACAGGCATGCCCCTTTTTTTTGATAGAGCCCAAACGATTGGACTGGGATTGTGGCGTTTTGAGACGGTTGCATATATCGGTGAATACGGCTTTGTTCTGTTGGGATTGTTGATTTATCTGAATGAGCGAAGAAAACTAAAACCCAGCGTTCCTGTCCCGTGATTGATCGGGAAATGCATCCATCTGAATCTGGTTTTCTTAAAGAAATGCTCTATGAATCTCTTTTTGTTCCAAAGGGAAGGAAAGCCTATCCACGCTCAGTTCTGGAGTTACCAGAATTATTAAAGTACTATAAGGACTGGGGATCAATTCCCCATGACTTGGCTGTAGTGGCTGAGGAGAATGGACAGTTGGTTGGTGCTGTCTGGGGGAGGGCTCACCAACCCCCATGTGAGGGCTTTGGCTTTGTTGGTATTGATATCCCTGAGATTGGCGTGGCGGTTTTTCCTGCGTTTCGAAGTAAAGGTATCGGCACAGAACTCATTAACTCAATTTCAAGACAATATCAGGCCAGAGAACTGTCATCCATCTCTTTGAGTGTAGATCGAAACAATCCAGCTAAAGCCTTATATGATCGGTTGGGTTTTCTGGTTGTAAAAGAAAATGAGCATGATTTTATCATGCAAAAGATGCTTAATCCCTAACTGTAGGGGTAAGTTGGTTTTTTAGAAATTCATACGGTTGGCAGCCATGCTCACAAACAGGACTGGTAGATAAATCAACATATAGCGGAAAAACTGTTTGGCTGTGGCCAGCTCGCGATTGCTATAAAAACGGGTGACCATCACAACGGCTCCCATGGTAATCACGGTGGCAATCATCAGATAGATTGGTCCTGAAACCTTAAAGACAAAAGGCACAAAAATTAGTGGGATATTGATCAGGGTATACCAAAGGCTTTGACGGAAAGAAGCGTCTTCTCCAGCAACAAACGGTAATTGCTTGCCACCTGCAGCCAGATATTGATCTTTATAGCGATAACAGATCACAAAGGTATGTGGAATCTGCCACAAAAAGATCATGAGGGACATCCATAGAATCATCAAATTCACACCCTGGGTCACAGAATACCAGCCGATAAAGGGCAGCAAAGCTCCTGGTAAGGAACCAATTAAAGTGCTCATGCTTGAGCGTGACTTCAACGGGGTATAGCTCCAGACATACAAACCACCACATAAAAATGTTGCCAGGGCGGTTGCTTCATTGATCAACACATATTGCAACGCGATTCCCAGGGCAAAGAAAGCCAGCCCCGCTATAAGAGCCGCACGAGGAGATATTTGACCAGATGGAATTGGGCGACCCTGGGTTCGGATCATTTTTGCATCACCATGGCGCTCATAGTATTGATTCAGGGCAAAGGTGGCTCCATTGGCCATGCCTGTGGTAAGCACTAGAATAATGAGGGATGTCCACTGAAACGGTAAACCGGTTTCATTTAAAGCATACATATGCGCAAAAACCACCATGAGCATAATCATAGGAATGGGTTTCAGGCGAAAAAGTTGGATATAGGCTTTAAACATACTTAGTCAGCTTTTTGCTTGATCTGCGCAAAAACCACCATGAGCATAATCATGGAAATGGGTTTCAATCGGAAGAGTTGGATGTAGGCTTTTAGCATGTTTTCTTGGTTTTTCTTATATCGACCTTGTTCTTATATGGTGATCTTTTTTCGTCTCCTCGAGCGGAGTCGAGAGGTTTTGCTCGTCAGAATAAATATTTATCCCTCGACTCCGCTCGGGATGACAAAAGGAGTGTCATCGTGAGGATTTCTGTGTCTCCCCTAAATATCAAAGTGTCTTGCTGAGCCTGTCGAAGTATGACTCTTTCTTTACGGTCGCCAATCGATGCTTCGACTTCGTTCAGCAAAGGCTTCCTCAGGGTGACACATGCTGGCGTCACTCAGACAGTTCCTTGATGTGATCGATAATCGCTTGAACCTCGTCAGCAGTCAAAGGCATGGGCGGCATAAGGGGTTGATAACCCTTCACAATGTCTTTTGATGGTTCCATTATTGCGGTCTTCAAATAGGCATCATCTACGGTTATTTCACGCTCTTCGCCATTTGTGACAACCACTTCTGTTTTTCCATATAAGCCCTTGAATGAAGGACCAACCAACTTGGTGCCATCGCTGCTATGACAGGCAAAGCAGGCTTTTGATGTAATCAAAGCCAGGCCCGGGTTTTCGGCCTGTTGTTTGATAAAACCAGCGGATTGTTCCTCAAGCCAGGCTTGATAGTCAGGTTTGGTGAGCACATGGACCTTGGTAATCATTTGGGCGTGGTTTAAACCGCAATATTCAGCGCAGAACAGGTCAAAATCACCGATCTGGCTGGCTTCAAACCAGGTGTAGTTGTCTTTGGCCCCGGCAGCCTTGGGAACCACATCCATTTTCACTCGAAATGCAGGGATGTAAAAGGAGTGGATCACATCAACTGAATGCAGAGGTAGATATATTGGTGTGTCTGCTGGAACAGTAAGGCCTTGGGCTGTGTTTTGTTCCAGACCATTGGGGTAGGTAAACTTCCACCACCACATGCCGGCGTCTACCTTTATTTCCATGGCATCTTCAGGTACGTTCCTCATTTTTAGAAAGCCCTGCATACCGAAGTAAAATATAAACATCACCAGGATGGTTGGGATAATGGTCCAAACAATTTCAAGGCCTGTATGCCCCTCAAGGTTGGAAGGTGTGGGGTTGTTTTTCCGACTGTATTTAATAACGCTGAAGATCATAAAGCCAGTAATTCCAACCAAACACAGGATGGATATTATAAAAATGAGATAGAATGTGAAGTCCACATCCTGATTAAAAACGGAGGCTGGGTTATAGTTTACATTCATTATATCACCCGGAAGCTGTAGTCTGAAAAGGTCAACACGAAGATGGCGAGGAGGGTGAAAAAGGCAACACCCAAAAAGAGCTTAAAGATCAAGGGCTCGTGATTCAAGTGCATAAAGAAGTATAGCACGAGGGCCGCTTTAATTGAGGCGACTGACATGGCGATCAACAGAGCACCAGTATTGCCTACATCTAAACCCGACAACAGAACGGTTGCGATAGTCAGGATAATAAGAGCCCCAAAAACCATTATGGGAGTGCGTGGACTTAAAGATTGTTCATGAGTAGTCATTGTCATACCCCCTAAGCTACCAGATAGTAAAGTGGAAAGAGAAAAATCCAGATCACATCCACGAGATGCCAGTAAAGCCCACAGCGCTCTAAGACTCCATGGTTATCCTGGTTAACAGATCCTTTGGACATCCAGAAAAAGACGATCAACATCCAGATCGCGCCAATAATAATGTGCAACGCATGGGTTCCTGTCATTATAAAGTAGAGACCAAAGAAAAGGACCTGACCCACAGGGAGCATTTCTGATCCTGGTGTCAGGAGAGGAGAGCCGTGACCGGCTGCAATTCCCTTAGCTGTCTGTAAAAACAGGTGGTGTTCAAACTTGGCACTCCACTCAAAACCTTTGATCACCAAGAAAGCCATTCCCAAAGCGAAAGTGACTAACAATAGGGTTTTAGCCAGTTTCACTGAACCCTTTTTTAAGGCGTCCAAAGACAGGACCATGGTCAAACTACTGGTGAGTAGAATGATGGTGTTAACCGTACCAATCCCTGTGTTTAGGCTTTCTGCTGCCAGCTTGAAGTCTTCCAGGTGTGAGGATCTATATACTGAGTATACCAGGAAGAAGGCGGCAAAAAGAAAGAGCTCTGTATAGAGGAAGAGCCAGAACCCCAGACGGGTTCCCTCATCATCTCTGTGATGCTCAATGGGGTGTGTTATATCAGACATTCTTCGCTCCTGCAGATGTGCCGGCTTTGACTTCGCCACGAAATGCTTCGTAATCATAAGGATCCCGGGTAATCTCTACATCTTCTTCAAAATTGAACAGGGTGGGAGGGGTGGCTGTTTGCCATTCTAGAGTAGATGAGTTCCAGGGGTTGATTTCTGTGGTTTGTTTGCCCTTTATGAGTGCATGAATCCATACACCAAACACCATGATTACTCCGGTTACCAATATCCAGGAGCCCAGGGTTGATGCCATCTGAAGATCGTTAAAGATGGGCATGTCTGGATAGGTATGATACCGTCTGGGCATACCATAGTATCCCAATACCAACATTGGGAAATACAAAGCGTTAAAACCAATAAACATGAAGGCGAATGCCGCCTTAGCCCATTTCATGGAATACATTTTTCCGAACATCTTAGGGAAATAATGGAACACACCACCTATGAGTCCAAATGCTGCCCCACCAAACATGGTGTAATGGAAGTGAGCCACAACAAAAGCGGTGTCATGGAGGTGAATGTCTGTGGAGAGAGATCCCAGGAACATTCCAGTAAGACCACCAATACTGAAGTTGAAAATAAACGCGAGAGCAAACAACATGGCAGGTGTCAATGTGATTGACCCTTTGTAAAGGGTGGCGGTCCAGTTGAACGTTTTAATTGCTGTTGGGATAGCCACAAAAAAGGTCAGAAATGAAAACAGAATGGCTGCAAAATCCGACATCCCTGTTGTAAACATATGGTGTGCCCACAGTAAATAGCCCACTCCGGCAATACTACATGAGGCAATGGCGATACTCTTGTATCCAAAAATCGGTTTCTGGCTATTGGTTGGGATGATCTCGCTGACCAATCCCATGGAAGGCAGAATCATGATGTAAACTGCCGGATGTGAATATATCCAGAAGAGGTGTTGAAACAGAATGGGGTCACCACCCTTGGAGGGATCAAAAAAGCCTACAGGCATGATGCGTTCAATAACGATCATCAGCAGGGTAATTCCCACAACGGGGGTAGCCAGAACCTGCAGCCACGATGTGGCATATATGGACCAGGTGAAAAGGGGCATTTTAAAATAGCCCATGCCTTTGGCCCGCATTCTGTGAATGGTAACGATAAAATTGATACCAGTTAAGATGGTACCCCAGCCCAAAATAAAGGCAGCGGTAAGCATCCAGGATATAGAGTCAAAAACAACCCCAAAGATGGAAATTGTTTTTGTATTGATGGAGTACGGAGGGGTGAATGTCCAGCCTGTGTCGGCCCCTCCAAGTAGAATGCCCACAACAGCCATAATTGCACCGAGCAAATACAGCCAGAATGAGAGCAGGTTGACACGTGGAAATGCAACATCTTTGGCTCCGATCTGTAGAGGCAGAAAGAAATTACCAAGAACTGCAGGTGCACCTGGAACGATAAAAAGAAAAATCATAATGATGGCGTGGAGTGTAAAAAAACTGCCGTATAACTCGACGGGGATTATTTCCCAACCAGATGAAGCGGGGTACATCTTTTGTAGCTTCATCACGAAACCCAACAATACTGCCACAAAGAAAAATGAGAACATTGCAACGGCATACATGACACCAATGCGTTTGTGGTCGGTTGACATAAACCAGCTCATAAAACCGCCGGTCCATTTGGGACTGGTGTGGCTGTTTAAATAGCTCTGACTTGGAGATGTTTCCATGCTTAAGCGCCCTTCGTTTCGAGTTCTGGGGGTTTCTTTTTCTTGTTGAGCAATACTGAGAGAATCACAACGGTAAAGAGGATGGAGAACAGTATAATTACACCGGTTACCTTGAGGAAATTGAAATAGTAACCCCGGCCTTCAGGTTCCTCGGCAAAACAAAACTTTACAATTTTCTTAACGGTAGGTGCCCACTTGCCTTCCATGGCATTGGTCACAGAAATCATAACTTCCACAGGGAGAAACGATAATCCGCGGATATATCGGGAAATAATACCGCTGGGAGACAGCACAATGAGTGATGAGGCATGCATAAAACCATCTTCTTCATCTGGTGCGTATTTAAAACCCACCGATTCTGTCAAGGTTCGAATGGTGGCAGAGTCAGCTGTTAAAAATCTGAATGATGATTCTGGAATATTGGTTTTGCCTTGAAAAAGGTTGAAATAGGATTGCTTTTTCAGGGCTGCAATCTCATGATCCTCTTTGGGGTCAAAACTAACGGCTACGATATTGTATTTATCTCCAGGAAGAAAGGCCTGGGGTGATTGATTGACAACATCTACAATGGCGTTGAGAAAAGGGTTACAGATGGATGTGCAATTGTAATATACCAGAGCCAGAATGGTGGGTCGCCCTTCACTGGCGGCTGCCAGGGTGATGGGTTCTCCGTTCTCATCAAAGAAGCTCAGGTCAAGATCAACCTTTTCTCCGAGAAAAGTATCATCAATACCAATTTCAGGTTGAGCCATACCCTCTTCGGCTATTGCGAAAGAGAATGATATAAGGCTTATTAATATTAAGTGTTTGATTAGCATGTTCACCCCAGTCAAAATAAACTCATACTTACTACGTAGACCATTGATGATAATTTTAGTCACTATCCATTGCAAGGAGGAAATTTGTCTGAAGTACTATTTGTTTGTGTTTATTAAGCTTGTGGTTTTCTGGATCGTTCGGCAGTCACGACTTAAAGAAGAACAAGCCCTGGTGATGTTGTTTATCTTGAATAGGCCTGCCGATAGTCAATGAGACCCAGCTTGTGGGCGCGATGAATGAGAGGCCACTCATCCCGTCTGGCAAAAAATAGGGTGGCGTAATTTCTCTGTATCTGGCTTCCGTGGAATAGATAGTACTCCAGTCTTGCCAGACCCTCTGGATTTGTGACACCTCCCAGGTGGAAATCGACATTCCTGCGAACGGTCAGATCCACTGTCGATGTGAGCAACCCCAAAATATCATCGATGTCTGCTTTTGAACCTCGCCGACAGTTCTCAATGATCTGGTTTAATTTTTTGCCGTCTATCAAGACTGTACCCCTGAATAAACAGACCTTATTCTTTTCGAAATCTGATTTTTGTACGTTTTAATGTGCGCCCTGTAGTCCACTTATACTCTACAGGTCTGGGTCTTCCCGGTATTTCACCTGCACCCCGTTGAGAAAATTGCGCAGGATTTGATCTCGCAAGGGACGATAGTGTTTGTGATCTGGTTTGCGAAAAAAAGCGCTGAGTTCGTATTTGCTGACCTTCAAGTCAGCCAGCATCAGAACATCCAGCAGTTCCTCCGCTCGCAAATTCAAGGCGATCTGTAGTTTTTTCAATATCACATTATTGGTGAGCTTTTTTTCTGGTTTGGGAACAGGACCTTCTTTTCTACCGCGCTTTTCAATAATGAGACCATTCAAAAAGACAGCCAGCTCATCATCATAAAGGATTTTATAGGCAGGGTCTTCTTCTCTTTTCATCCAGTCGCTGATTTCTGCTCTGGTGACCTTGTGGTTAGCCAGGGCAAAAATGGCGATCATCTTATCATCACTAAAATCAAAAGTGTATCTGATTCTTCTAAGGATGTCGTTTTTGGTCATTTCACTTCCTTGTCAGACAGTGCTGTAAACCCAACTGCGCCTGTGGTCTTTTAATGTTTATGTTCTGGATAATAGGCTGCCAGAGCTGATATGCTTTTCTTGAGGGTTATAACTGATTTTAGATTTGCGTTTTGTTTGGCCTTCATGGCGGCCAAAATCACAGCATGGTGGTGTTTCAATCTCTCCTCATAATCTTTTTGAGATGGTTTCACTCGCTGTGTTAAATAATAGTCGCTAATTGTATCGATGATTTTCTGTGTGTGATCTTCCTTGTTCATAACCCAGCGGACCATTTGGTTTTGCGATTGAACATCCATATTTTCAGCTAGTTCAATCATCTTGTTGACGGACTTCTCTATAGTGGCTGCATCTTCCAGCATGGACAGAAGTCTGGCATAATCATCATAGATTCCACAGGGAATCTGACAATGGGCTTGTGCTGACTGGGGCAGGATAAATCCAGCGCTTATCAGTATTGTGATGGCGAACAAAGTGCTTCGATATGTTTTACTCATATTTGGTTCCTTTTTTGTGTCTGGTGAATCAACTCAGTTGAGATTCAATCTGGTTGAGGTATTCATCCACCATTTTTTCAAGGCTCTGGTTTCCCGGGGTTTCCCGTATTCTGATATAAACATCCACGCTCTCGTGGAGGGCTCGCAGGCAATCCCGGGTATCATAGGACGGCAAGGTCGCAATTAGTCTTTTTAATTCTTCCTGGCTGGTATGGCGCTCAAGTTTTCGAAGACCCTGTGGTCGGGCTCCACTTTTCTTCAATATTATGGGGCCCAATACGTTGACTCGTAAAAATCCAATGGCTTCAACCGCCTCAAATATTTCACCGCGTCCAATTTTTGTGGCAGTATAGTGGACCCAGGTCCAAAACCGCTTTTCGATCCACTCTAGATCTGGCTGGGGAAATTCTGCCGGAGTTAGATTGACCTGACGACTAATCACATCCGCGCGCTCCCACAAGACAACCGGGTTCTCAACTTTATCTTCAATATCGTCCATGGAGACAATTTTTAAATCAATGTGAAGCAGGGGTGGTCCAAAAAGACAAATGAGCAAGCGTGGTTCCCCCACATGTTCTCCTGTAAAGCTTTCCAGAAGCGCGCCGATATTTTCAACAATGCTGGAGCGCTCGGTTAATACTGTCTCATAGTGCTGGGGGTCGATATAAACCACCAGGTCTAAATCACTGAATTCATCTATCGCATCCAGCAAATAGGAACCACCAACAGCCACGCCAAGGATGCGTGGATCGGCTTTTAATCTCGGAACCGAGTTCTCGATAAAGTCTCGGTGTGTGTCCGGAAGGGTTATTTCTTGAGGAGGGTCTTGTGGTGGGAACACAACAGGGGGCTTGTTTAGTTCTCTGAATCTTCTTCTGGTGTCGTTTCTTCAGACGTGTCTGCACCCTCTTGTTCGAGCTTTTGCTGTAACTTTGCTTCTTCTTTGAGTTTCTTTTTCTCTTCTTTTTTCTTCTTTTTCGCTAGATCTCTCTGGTGTTTTGCAAAAGCGTAATTTGGCTTGGCCATTAACTCTCCTTTTAATGTCGTTTACTGAAACTTTAATTCTTTCTATATGAGCGTCTTAACCTAAGGGCATCTTGATCTTTGACAAAACACAAAGGTCAAAAATATTAGTTCCTTTTTATCCTTTATTGCGTTGAAATAATTTTGCATTGGGTCTTCACCCTTTATTTTCACGGGAAGTATTTTGTTTTTTTAACTGTTCCAAGCGGAAACGCTCTAAACAAAGGATTGCCATGCCCCCTGCAAAGATTATCTGGACCAAAATTGATGAAGCGCCAGCCCTGGCCACCTATGCCTTACTGCCAGTTGTTCAGGCCTACACAAAAAACACCGGGATTGATATCGAAATCAGCGATATCTCGTTAGCAGGTCGGATCATCGCGCTCTTCCCTGACAATCTTTCAGAATCTCAAAAACAGGTTGATGCGCTGGCTGCCCTGGGTGAGCTCACCCAGTCTCAGGACGCCAACATTGTCAAGCTCCCCAACATCAGCGCCTCTATTCCACAGTTGCAGGCTGCCATCAAAGAACTTCAGCAAAAGGGCTATGATATTCCTGATTACCCTGAGGAGCCCAAAAATAATGCTGAAAATGCGCTGCAGTTACGTTTCGCCAAAGTACTCGGTTCTGCTGTGAATCCTGTATTACGTGAGGGCAATTCTGACCGTCGTGCAGCGACCTCGGTTAAACGATTTGCTCAGAGCAACCCCCATCGCATGATGAAGCCCTGGCCAGAGAGTGGATCTCAGACTCGGGTCGCTCATATGAATGAAAAAGATTTTTACGGAACAGAAAAATCCCAAACCATGAATGCTCCTGATATGGTTTCGATTGAGTTTGCTGATGCCAGTGGCGCCAAAACGACTTTAAAAAAGGACCTTTCTCTGCAAAAAGGGGAAGTAGTAGATACTTCCGTCATGAATGTGAGAGCCCTGAAGGCTTTTTATGCTAAAACCATTAACGAAGCAAAAAGGGACGGTTCTCTGCTTTCGCTACATCTAAAAGCGACCATGATGAAGATCTCAGACCCCATCATGTTCGGACATGCTGTCTCTGTTTATTTCGGTAAAGCCCTGGATAAATACACCGCCGAACTGAAGGCGGTTGGGGCAAACCTTAATAACGGTCTCGCCGATGTGGAAGAAAAGCTTGATCGACTACCTCTGGATAAAAAGGCTGAGATTGCAGCAGCTATTACTGCTGTATATAGCGAGCAGCCTGCTCTGGCTATGGTGGATTCACGTAAAGGCATTACCAATTTGCACGTCCCCAACAATGTGATCATTGATGCCTCCATGCCCAATGTGGTTCGCGACGGTGGTAAGATGTGGAATAACGATGATGCGCTTCAGGATACGGTTGCCATGATCCCCGATCGCAGTTATGCCACCATGTACTATGAAATAATTGAAGACTGTAAAGTCAATGGACAGTTTGATCCATCCACAATGGGAAGTGTTTCAAACGTCGGACTCATGGCCCAGAAGGCCGAAGAATATGGTTCCCACGATAAAACTTTTGAAGCCCCTGGTAATGGTGTTATTCAGGTGGTTGATGCTGCTGGAAATTCACTTCTGGAACAGGATGTTGAAACCGGTGACATTTTTAGAATGTGTCAGGCTAAAGATGCCCCCATCCGGGATTGGGTGAAATTGGCTGTCACTCGCGCAAGAGCAAGTGGTTCACCTGCCATTTTCTGGCTGGATGAAAATCGTGGTCATGATGCTGAAATTATTAAGAAGGTCCATTTATATCTCCAGGACCACGATCTCAGTGGTCTTGATATTCAGATCTTAAAGCCTGTGGATGCCATGAAGTTTTCTCTCAAGCGAGTACGTCATGGAGAAGATACTATCTCTGTCACAGGCAATGTCCTCAGGGATTATCTCACTGATTTGTTTCCTATTCTTGAGTTGGGAACCAGTGCCCGCATGCTTTCCATTGTTCCCTTGATGAAGGGTGGAGGCTTGTTTGAAACTGGTGCTGGTGGTTCTGCTCCAAAGCATGTCCAACAGTTCTTGCAAGAGGGTCATTTGCGTTGGGATTCCTTAGGTGAATACTGTGCGCTTGTTCCATCTTTTGAACAGGTGGCAAGGACCAGCGGAAACGCTAAGGCAACGGTCCTCGCTGAAACTTTAGATGAAGCCATCAGCACCTATCTTGAAAATGCCAAATCGCCTTCTCGGAAGGTGAATGAGCTGGACAACCGCGGCAGCACTTTTTATCTGGCACTATATTGGGCAAGAGCTCTGGCGGCTCAGGACAAAGACTCGGAACTCAAGGTTCGTTTTACCGGTCTTTCCACAGCGCTGTCTGAGAGTGAGGCTGTGATTGCCAAGGAGATGCTTTCAGGTCAGGGTGAGGCTGTTAACATTGGTGGATATTATCTACCTGATTTTGATAAAACCAGTCAGGTCATGCGTCCCAGTAAAACCCTGAATGCGATTTTGAATGCCTTGTAATTTCTGATTCAAAGATCGATTTAGATAAAGGGGTGTAGCGTGCTGCACCCTTTTTTATTTCGGGGGCTTCCTTTTTTGTTTTGGGGCTCGTTTTCTGGTAAACTGTAGGGACGTATTTCAATACTGTTTACTGTCCGTGCCACCAACCTTTTTTCGCTGGAAGAAAAACATTGGGGAATAAAGAGTTTTTTCTATATTTCGCCAGATAACGAAATGGGAGCGTGGCAATGAGATCTACCACTAACGTATTTAAGGCGCTATCAGACACCAACCGTCTACGGATTCTCATGATGCTAAAAGAGAAATCGCTGTGTGTCTGCGAGATGGTTGATATTCTTGAACTGGCAAACTCTACTGTATCAAAACATTTGTCTGTTTTGCGCAATGCCAACCTGATAATGGATGAAAAAAGCGGCCGTTGGGTGAATTACCGCATCGCACGATCTGAAGAATCCGAAGATATTGACTTTGTGCTTACTCATCTAGAACAACAATTAAATAACGAAGATCGCGTAATGCGCGACAGGGAAAAGCTCAGCAATGTTGATCGGTTTGCTATTTGCGCTCCGTCCGTCTTGACAGTATCTGAATAAAAGAGAATCACGATTTTCGAATAATCAAGTTGAGGGGAATCACATGCTTCGGGGGTTATTAAACACATTGGTTTTAATTTTTGGGTTGGTTGTGGCTGCCTGTTCAACGGAGACAGTGGAAATCAAATTACCGAAGCTGCCTGTTGACCCAATAATCACATTTATTGAGTTGGGTTCTGATAGATGCATTCCTTGTAAGAAAATGCAGCCCGTGATGGCATCTATTGAAAAGAAATATGGTGGGCAGGTCGATGTTGTTTTTTTTGATGTCTGGGAGGCAGATCAAAAAAAATATGCTTCGCAGTATGGCATTAAACTTATCCCCACACAGATCTTTCTGGATTCAACAGGCACTGAGTTGATGCGACATGAGGGCTATTTTCCTGAAGCTGAGATAGATTCATTCCTCGTCCGTTATGGTTTAATCGCTAAACCGATTGCTGGATAAAATGAATAGTCTTTTCGACACGCTCACACAGGCTGTTTCAGGTCAATTCGGACTGGCTATAGCTGCGTCATTTGCCTGGGGGGTCTTGAGTATTCTGTTAAGTCCTTGCCATTTGACCAGCGTGCCTTTGGTTATCGGCTACATTTCAAGACAAAATGAAGCAACGGGAAAGCGTAGCGCTTTGTTGGCGCTGACTTTTGCCCTGGGTATTCTGACATCTATCACTTTGATTGGAATTGTTACGGCCTCCATGGGACGACTCATGGGTGATGTTGGTATGTGGGGTATGTGGTTGGGCGCTATCATCCTTATCGTCTTTGGCTTATATCTTATGGATATCATCAACTTGGGTTGGATTGGGTGGAAGATGCCAGAAACAGAACGAGCCGGATATTCAGGAGCAATACTATTGGGGCTGGTCTTTGGTGTCGGTCTTGGCCCGTGCACATTTGCCTTTCTCGCTCCAGTCTTAAGTGTGGTAATCCCAATGGCTCAGGATTCTTTTTTTAAGGCCATTATTATCATCCTGTCTTTTGGAGTTGGACACAGTCTCGTCTATGTCGCCGGAGGGGGATTGGCGGCTCTCATTGTGCGTTATATTCGCTGGTCTGGGAATAATCGAGGTCCTGTTTATGTAAAAAGAATGTTGGGGTTACTGGTTTTTATAAGTGGGGTGTATTTTGGATACGCGACGTTATAGTGAATAGTGAATAGTGAATAGTGAATAGTGAAAAGTGAAAAGTGAAAAGTGAAAAGTGAAAAGTGAAAAGTGAAAAGTGAA
>JACKQG010000121.1_pt1 | contig 106536 bp, 94 predicted proteins | sample 8237621 | NCBI WGS metagenome assembly JACKQG01 (sample SAMN15677084, study PRJNA649215) | marine metagenome | biome: marine; feature: Black Sea; material: saline water; isolation source: suspended particulate matter (SPM) from the Black Sea western gyre | collected 2013-06-09/2013-06-10... | reverse complement strand
CGCCCATCATGCCGCCATTCATTCCGCCCATGCCTCCCATCATTCCGCCCATGCCTCCCATCATTCCGCCACGGCCGCCATTCATTCCGCCCATCATGCCACCGCCCATACCGCCATTCATTCCGCCGCCCATGTTTCCGAAGCGTTGGGCAGAAACAGAAAGAACGGTCACCAGCATTGTGGTGAGTAAAGCGATCTTCATAGTAGAATTGTTGCGGTTCATACCGTCGGTAAAATCTAGTTCGGATTTTCAAAATCCACAAGGCTTTTGCCCCATTAATTGCACTTTAATTATTTCGAGTTTCCCTCCCAGCTCATAAGTTATTCACAGCATCCGGCGTGCCAGCGCTTCTTGATCAGACGGTATTTTCCCCAAATTGTTTCAATTATGACAAAAAACGACAAAAAAACTGGCGTTTCGTCGGCTTGTGTTGTGGAACCGTTTCATTTATATTCGGCAAATGAGGCCGATTCTTGCGTTTTTTTTGTGCAATTTCTACTTTTTTGCTATTCCTGCAGAGCGTGGAGCGGTGGCTACGGTGGATCCATTAGCAACGGATGCGGCGGTGCGGGTGATGAAAAATGGCGGAAATGCCATTGATGCGGCGGTGGCGGCGGGGCTGACTTTGGGGGTGGTAAATGGGTATAACTCGGGCATTGGCGGAGGTTGCTTTATTGTGGCGCGACTGGCGGACGGGCGGGTGATTACGATAAATGGCCGGGAGACGGCTCCGGCGCGGGCGCATCGGGATATGTATTTGCTCGAGGGCAAGGCGGATACGGAGCTGAGTCAGTTGGGCGCGTTGGCGAGTGGGGTGCCCGGGGCGTTGGCGGCGTATGCGCGGCTGGCGAAGGCGCACGGGAAGTTGCCGTTGCGGGTTCATTTGGAAACAGCGGCCGATGTCGCCGAAAAGGGCTTTGCAATTCCGATGGCGTACGCGGGGCGCATTCGGGCGACAGCGAAGGGATTGAAAAAATTTCCCGCGAGCGGGGCGTTGTTATTTAACGCGGACGGGTCGCCTAAGGCGGCAGGAGATTTGCTGAAGCAACCGGACTTGGCGCGGACGTATCGCGCGATTGCAAGCAATGGGACGGAGTGGTTTTACGGCGGGCCTTTTGCGCGGCGGACGGAGGTGTGGATGAAACAAAACGGCGGCATCATGTCGGCCAAGGATTTTGCGAATTACAAAACCACTTCGCCGCCGCCGGTGCGGACGACTTATCGCGGTCACACAATTTTGGGTATGCAACCACCCAGCTCGGGAGGGGTGCACGTGGCGCAAATTCTCAACATCCTCGAGCAATTCGATCTTGGCAAAATGGATTCGGAGTCGGCCGATTTTTATCACGTCATCGCTGAGGCAATGAAGTTGGCGTTTGCCGACCGCGCGCATTGGCTGGGCGATCCGGCCTTCGCCAAGGTGCCACGCGGGTTAGTGGACAAGGCATACGCGAAGCAACTTGCCGCGCGCATCTGCATGAACCGCGCCACTCCGGTGAAAACGCACGGCACGCCGCCGCGATCCACAGATCATTTGTACGGAAAACACACCACGCATTTTTCCTGCGCGGATGGAGACGGCAATTGGGTAGCCGTCACCGCCACGGTGAACACCAGCTTTGGCAGCAAGGTGATTATCCCCGGCACGGGGGTGATCATGAATAATGAGATGGACGATTTCTCCATCGCACCCGGCGTGCCCAACGCGTTTGGATTGCTGGGCGCGGAAGCCAACGCCGTGGCGCCGGGCAAACGGCCGCTCTCGAGTATGAGCCCCACGATTGTTTTGAAGAACGGCAAACCCATCCTCGCCGTGGGCGCCGCGGGCGGACCGACAATCATCACCCAAACGCTGTTGGCCATTATTCACACGATTGATTTCAATCGGCCCTTGAAGGAAGCACTGGCGCAGCCGCATTTTCATCATCAATGGGCCCCCGATCAAATTCGCATTGAACAAAAGGCAGGCGAGAGAGTGTTGGCCGAATTGCGGAGGCGCGGGCACGCACTGAAAGTTTATAACCGGATGGGAGCCACGCAGGCGGTGAGTTTGCGCGATGGCAAGTTCGAGGCGGCGCATGACCCGCGCCTCAGGGGCAAAGCGGTGGCATACTAAGCTGGAAATTTTGCGTAATTAATAACGAGCACTCCATTGCTCTCCATATAAGTTGACCTGTTTCCACCTTTGCCCCATTTTTTGTAAATGAAACACGCCTTATTCATAAGCTGCATCCTAATTGTAGGCCTTGTAGGCTGCGGCAAGAAGGGCTCCGGCTCACTCTCGGAAGAATCCAAATCGCTTACCAAAGTAGAGCTGCCTGAAATCCCGCCGCCTGGGGTAACACGCGGGCCAAAAATCACGTTAGCCGAGGCCAGAACGGTCGCCAAAAAATTGCAAGCGGCCGTGGAGGCGAATGATACTGAAATGGCCTTGCAAGTAATTGATTTCGACAACCTAATTCGCCACGGTTTACCGAACCACCTGAATGGCACGCAACAGGAAAAACAAATTGTCGCGGGCGCTCGGGCCAACTTTGATGAAGCGATTCTGCGTGGCTTGAACGCGAGTGATTACCAGTTCCTTAACGCTTCAGAGACACCAGATGGTGCGCAGTCTATCATGCGGGTCCTCTCGAAAGACGGTGGCCTCAATTATCACCGCCTTGTGCTGGGGCGCAATACGCAGAATAAACCGTGTGTGGTAGATTTGTTTGTGTACCTGTCAGGAGAACCACTCAGCCATACCTTTGGCCGCCTAATTACACAATCAATGCCCAGCACGAACTCGCCGAACGCCAAGGCCAGGCAAGCCGCCAAGCAATTCCAAGATATGTCGATGGCCGTGCGAAGTGGCAACCCAACTCAAGCCCTCGCCATTTATGACAGCATGCAACCAAAATGGCAGCAGCAGAAAACAATAATGCAAACGCGGATTATGGCGGCCAGCCAAGTTGCTGTCAGCAACGCACGAAAAGGGCTGCCGATGGGTGATGGCTACCGCAAAGCCGTGCAGGATTTTCAGCACGCCTTTCCAAATGCAGAAAATTTGGCACTGACCCTGATTGATTTCCATCATTTGAATAAAGATTTCAAACAAGCGCGCGCTGCCGTGGATCAGCTCGATAAACAGATTGGGGGGGATCCATTCCTGAATTTATTGCGAGGCAACATTGCCTTGGCCCAAGGCAAGAAACAAGCCGCCAAGGACTTCTACATTCAACTCATCAAAGACATGCCGAAAAATGTGACCCCGTACACCTCTCTTATTGGGCTAGCTATGGCAGACAAAGATTTCAAAGAGGTCACTCGTTTGCTAATAAGTGCGGAGGAAAACACGGACATACGGTTTGACCCTGACTTCAATGGAGCGAATGACTACAAAGAATACATTGCCTCGCCGGAAAATGAGAAATGGAAGGCCTACAAAAGAGGAGAAAAATAGACTGAGAAGTTGTGCGTCTAATTTAGATGGAAGCCTGTTGTTTTATTAGCAGTTTAAGCCGCCAGAGTGATAATTTTCTCAATGAGTTTAGGATAGTCAATCCCTGCCTTCTTCGCTGACATCGCGAAGTCCTCATCGCGAGCGAGCATCGGGTTGGGGTTGGCCTCGATAAAAATAAATTCCCCTTCCGGCGTCAGCCGCAGGTCCAACCGCGTGTAGCCGTTGAGGTTGAGCGCGCGATAAATATTTTTGCACTCCACCTCTAACCGCCTTTGATCAGCAGCAGGAAGCGGAGGTAGGAAACGACTGCGAATACCCCACCGCTCGCGGTAAGCCTCATCCCACTTCACGCGATAGCTGGCGAAGCGCGCTTGCGGCGGCACGTCGCGGCCCCACACCATCTCGCGCGCGGGCAGGCATTGGAGGCGGTCGTTGCCGATGACGCCCACGTAAATTTCGCGGCCCTCAATGTACTCCTCCACCAACGCCTCTTGCCGAAAACGTTCGTGCACAAAGCACACGCGGTTCACCAACTCGGCCTCATTATTCACCACGCTTTTGAGGCTAATGCCTTGGCTCGCCTCCTCGCGGGCGGGCTTCACGATGAGCGGAAATCGCATCCCTTCCGCCAACCGAATGAGCCGACCCGGCTGCTGCACCATAAAGCGCGGCACGCGCACCTCGTGATAGCTCAGTATTTTTTTGGAGATCGCCTTGTCCTTGCACAGCGTGATGCCGGTGGAGCCGCAACCGGTGACGGGTAGTCCTTGCAATTCCAAAAACGAAGTGATTCGGTTTTCGTTCCCCAATGAATTGGCGAATTGCTCCACCATATTAAAAATCACATCCGGCTGGTAACGCTCGATCATATCGCGCACCAGCCCGGTGTCGTCATGCACGCCGAGCATCGCGAAGGGATACCCCAGCGCCCGCAATGCACTGAGCACGTGCCGCTCGGTTTTCCAGTCTTCCGATTTCAGATCTTCGGTGTAATCGTCATCAATGCCCGTCGGTTCGCCCACGTCGAACAGCACCAGCACCTTCGGCTTTTTGGCCATTACCTTGCCCATTGATCCCCTCCTCCCCGTTTGTGAAATAGCGCCGTTGAAAATCAGCGCGTCTGTTTGAACCGTCCGGTAAACCGGTGGTTCATTACGAGCGATGTTATATACGAAACCAACTGCGAAGGCAATTCTGAATCATGCGGATTAGCTGCTAACTCCAGCTCCTCCGCGCGATCGGCAAGGTCACTGAGCAGTTCGTTCACGCGATATTTCGGTTCACGCGTCCATTGACTTACCGCCCCCACGATGTTCCGCCGCCCCTGCCGCATCAACCGCGCCGCGGTGATGTGCCCGTTTCTTTCCACCGGCATCGCCACAAACAACTGCCGCAAATCCGCATCATAAAAATCCGGAAACGTCTCCGCATACGCCTTTTGTTTGCGTCGATAATAGGTCCGCAACTTCAGCCGCAAACTACTTTCCGTCGCCGCGCGGTACGCCTCCAAATGCACCGGATCCTTCCCGGCCAACGACTCCATCAGTTCTTCCACATACTCCAGCTTGCGCAACGCCGGCCAGTCCGCGTACTTTCGCCGCCAACGATTCCCCGGCGCGAGCCACACTGCGAACGTCTCCGCCCAATCCTCGTCCGGATGCATCTGCGCGTAGCCGCCATCCAAGTGCACCACGTACGACCGGCTATACCCCCGTGGCCGATATGTCTCCGGATACTCCTGCGAAGCCAACCCGAAATGCTGCTGCCATTTCTTCTTACGTTGCAACTTGTACGCGTACGAATACGCGTGACCCGCCTCGTGCCGGAGCAACTTCATGCATTCATTGCGCGTGCCACCTTCCACCTCCAGCACCATCTTACGCTCCAGCTTTCGCAGCCGGTCATCAAATAAATAAAACGGAATAAAAATCGCCGCGCAGCCCTCAGGACAAAACCATTCATCACCGATATGACACGGCGGCATCAGCGCCAATCCCTTCGCCTCCAGCTCGCGGTACAGTTGCTCGATGCAATCGGCCACCACTCCGTCTATGTGCAGCCCGAGACCGCTGATGCGACGCTCCAACAATGCCTCATCATCAAGGCTGCGCCAGTTGGGTTGTGCGGTCATCACCATGGTGGAAGGCGATGGTTTTAGAGCCAGCACAGCCACTGGCCAAGTGTAAAATGATTGCCCCCTCAATTGCGACACGAGGTCTCACCTCGCTGCGAACCGCCAAATCACTCGTTGGTTATTCCGTCACTCCTTAAGCGCGTCCAGTTTACCATTCACGAGCTTCGTTTTTGGATGGTTTGGACCCAGTTTCTTGAAGAAAATTGCATAGGCTTTCTCCCAATACTCCTTGGCCTTGGCCAAATCCTTCTCGGTTCTGTAGACCGAAGCCATGTTGTGGTAGCTGATGGCCACAGAGGGATGCTCCGGACCCAGTTGTTTGAGCCGGATCGCCAGGGCTTTCTGGTGATGCTCCATTGCCTTGTCGTCCTCCCCTTTCTTATGGTGCACAAATCCGATGTTGTTGTAGCTGGAGGCCACCCGAGGATGCTCCGGACCCAGTTGTTTGAGATTAATCGCCAGAGCTTTCTGGTAATGCGCCAGTGCCTTGTCGTCCTCGCCCTTGATATCGTGCACCACCCCGATGTTGTTGTAGCTGGTGGCCACATCAGGATGCTCCGGCCCCAGTTGATCGAGATAAATCGCCAGGGCTTTCTGGTAATGCGCCAGTGCCTTGTTGTCCTCGCCCATCTCGCGGTGCACCTCCCCGATGTTGTTGTAGCTGCCGGCCACAAGAGGATGCTCCGGCCCCATTTGTTTGAGAAAAATCGCCAGTGCTTTCTGGTAATGCGCCAGCGCCTTGTCGTCCTCGCCTTTCTTGCGGTGCACCATCCCGATGTTGTTGTAGCTGGTGGCCACATCAGGATGCTCCGACCCCAGTTGTTTGAGATCAATCGCCAGTGCTTTCTGGTAATGCTCCAGCGCCTTGTCGGATTGGCCGGCATTATTCAGGGCGAATCCTAGCTCATTGTGCAGGTAGGTTAATTGCACCCAGTTAGGCGCGGGCTTGGCTTCTTCAGCGGCGAGTTCATAGGTGTACAACCGCACCGCCCCTCGATAATCGCCTGCCTCACGGGCCTTTTTGGCCGTCTCCATCCCGGGCGTCAACGTGGCCTTAGTCGGTGCCACTTTCGGTTTGGCTGGCTGCTCCGGTGCTGTCTTCCCGCAGCCCATCAGCAAGGCAATGGACAACGGGGCAAGGAAGCAGATGAGTTTGGTCGGGTTGAACATCACACCCAAATCTTAACAAGCCGGTGAGTTGGCTGTCTATTTTAAAGCCAGCGGGAGTTTATAATGGACCCGCCCAGAAACCCGATTTATTCGGCCAGTGAATAGCATCGGATCACGCGGTCATTACGCAGGTAGATGCTCTTGTTTGCGAAGGCGGGGTGACTCCAGACCAGCTGACGGCCACGTGCGGTGTTGGTGGGGGCGATGAGGTTGGCACGGCTGATCTCCTCGTAGCCCTTCGGGCTGAGCTTGGCGATAATGAGGTCACCCTTTTCGTTGTGAATGAAAAACCGATCCTGATGCTTGACGATAAAGGCATTGGCCCAGCGGCCCTCGCCCTTGGTGACAGGGGCAAAGGTTTCCCAAACGCGCACGCCGGTGGCGACCTTAATGCAGCGGAATTGGCCGTAGCTGCACACGCCGTAGATATGGCCGTCCTCGATGAAGGGCGTGCACATGATGGCGTGGAGCTGCTGGGTAACGCGCTCGCTGCGGCCAGTAGCCCGCCATTCCACTTTCGCGCGTGGGGCGTCCTTGGCAAGGCGCATCATCAGCGGGCCGTTGTAAAATGAAGTGATGAACAGTAGATCGCCGTGCAGGCGCGGGGTGGGGATGGAAAGGCCGGAACGCACACTGAAAGGTTCGGTCCAGTGGAGCTTGCCGGTCTCGGGATCAATGGAATTAAGCGCGCGCGGATGCCAGATGATGAGCTGCCGCTGGCCGCCGGCTTTGAAAATCATCGGCGGGCAATAGCCCAGATCCGGTCCGGGCAGCACGCGCCACAATACTTTGCCGGTCATTTTGTTAAACGCAATGGTGGTGCCTTCTTCGCCGCCGCCAAGGCAAATGAGTTTATCGCCATCCACCAATGGATGCGCGGCGAACCCCCACACGGGCGTCTTTGTGCCAAAGTCTTTTTTGAAATCGACCTGCCAGAGCACCTTGCCGTTCTCCGTGCTGAGGCAAAAAAGATTTCCCATCGCGCCCAGCGTGTAAACGCGGTTGCCATCAACGGTGGGCGTACAGCGCGGCCCGGCCGGATAGCTAATCGCGTAGGGACAATCGTACTCGTGTTTCCACAAGAGCTTGCCGTCGGCTTCGTTCAAGCACAGCACGCGTTCAGTGCCCGCTAATTGGCCGCGGGCAAAAGGATTAGCCGGATTCTTCGTCCCTTTTGATAACTGCCGATCCAGCACATACACGCGCCCCTTGGCCACTGCCGGCCCGGCGTAGCCGCCCCCGATGTCCGCCTTCCAACGTAGCTTGGGCACGCCATCGAATTTTTGAATAATCCGCTCCTCGCGCCAAACTCCATCGCGCTGCGGGCCAAGCCATTGCGGCCAGTCGTCGGCAATTACGCTGAATACAGTTATGGAAAGGAGAGAAAGAAAACATCCACGAATTTGCATGGCTGCAGAATGCCGCGCGCAAGCCTACCGCGCAATGGAATTAAGGCGTACCACCAGGAGCGGGGGGCGTCGTCGTTGTCCCGGGCGCAGGCGCGGGGGGCGTGACGAGGTTGCCGGCGATTTTGAATTCGAGGAACTCGGCTTTGTCGGCGGTGTTATCGAGCACCAACGCTTTGAACGCCCAGCGGACGCCGGGTTCCAAGGTGGCGATTTGGTCGGACACGGTGCCGACGTTTTGGCCGGCCGCATCGAGCACATTGAACGCCACAGACACGTCGGTGAGCGCGTTGGGGCTGATGTTCTCCACTTCGCCGGTGACGGCTTTGGTGCCCTGATCGGTATCGGTGGCAAGAGCGAAAGAATGCAGCGTCAAATCCCCGTGCGTAATCGCCGTCGCGGCGGTGGGTGCGTTAGTAGAGACAACGGGCGGCGCATTGGTGGCGCCGATGGCGGCCTCGGCGGCTTTACGCCGGGCCTCATCGAGATCCATTACTTTGCCTTCCCACTCGAGGGCGAGGTTTGAGGATTGCTCATTCAAGAGCGCCACTTCGCGACCCACGGAAAGGTACCGCGGCGACCCCTTGGGCAGCAGCAATTGTTGCGACCGAATGACATTCAGTTTTTCGTTCAGTGCATGCATTGTGGCGTTGAGATCGGTGAGTGCTTTTTCCTGCAACTCCACCTCCGTCAACACCCGCGGCGAGCCACAGGCGACTAACAAACCCACCACGCCCAAAACCCCCAATGAATCCCAAAGCCTCATCCGCGCAGCGTATCGGATGCGCGGAAAAAATTCAAGCCGCGATCCGGTCACTTCCGATGCACGGCCTTGTCATGACGGCCCGTTTCCGGTAGCATTTCGCGCATGACCCCCCGGATTGAACGCGACGTGACGGTGAGTTGGCGGCATCAGGTTTTGTTTACGCAAAATATCTTTGATGCGGAAAACGTGGTGCTGCGCGATACGCTGTCGGACGAGCCGGGGGCCGGGCCGCGTAAGGTGTTGCTGGTGCTCGACGAAGCGCTGGCTAAGGCGCGGCCGACCTTGGTAAAGGAGATCCAAAGTTATTTCAAAGCGCACGCCGATGTGCTGAACCTGGTCAGCGCGCCTTTCGTGATGGAGGGCGGCGAGCGCACGAAGAATTCATATTTCCACGTCAGCGAAGTGCAATCGCAGATAGATCGTTTCCACATTGACCGCCATTCGTATTTGATCTGCGTGGGCGGTGGGGCGTTGCTGGATATGGTGGGCTTGGCGGCGGCCACGGCGCATCGTGGCATCCGGCACGTGCGGATTCCCACCACCACCCTCAGCCAAAACGATTCCGGCGTGGGCGTGAAGAACGGCATCAATGCCTTTGGCAAAAAGAATTTCATCGGCACCTTCGCCCCGCCCTTCGCGGTGATTAATGATTTCCAAATGCTCGCCACCCTCACCGCGCGCGACAAACGCAACGGCTACGTGGAGGCCGTGAAGGTCGCCTGCATTCGCGATGCAACGTTTTTTGATTTGATCGAAACCGACGCCGACGCGCTGGCCGGCTTTGAGCCCGCCGCGATGCAACGCCTCATCCATCGCTGCGCCGAGCTACATATGAACCACATCGCGACCAGCGGTGACCCATTCGAAATGGGCTCGGCGCGTCCGCTGGATTTCGGCCATTGGGCGGCACACAAACTGGAACAAATTTCCGAATACCGCCTGCGCCACGGCGAGGCGGTGGCGATCGGTATCGCGCTTGATTGCATTTACGCACGCGACTGCGGCCATCTCAATGCCACCGCGTGCGATCGGATTCTGCGTTTGTTGGAGCGATTAGGGTTTTCTTTGTGGAGCCAGGATTTGACGCACGAAACCGAGGACGGTCAACTGGTGGTGCTTAAAGGCCTTGAAGAATTCCGAGAACATCTCGGCGGCCAACTCACCGTCACGCTGCTGCGCGCCATCGGCGAAGGCTTCGAGGTGCACGAAATGAACACCCCAAAAGTCCTCGCCGCCATCCACGAACTCCGCGCCCGCCACGAAGCGGATGGTGACCAAAAAATAATTCCCGCGAATGGCTGAATTGCAATTCAATCAAAATTACGAAACACTCCGCTATGCGAATTGATTATCAGGCGCAAATCTGGCGGGAAGGCGGCCACTGCATTGCCCACGCCCAGCCGCTCGATGTGGCCAGTGCAGGCGACACTCCGGAAGCCGCGCGCGAAGCCTTGGACGAAGCGGTGCAGTTATTCCTCGCCACCGCCGCCGATCACGGCACGCTTAATGTTGTGCTGGAGGAAGCCGGATATACTTTTGCCGAAGGCCAATGGTCCATGCCGGATTGGGTGTCCAGCGAAACCGCCACCGCGTTGGTGGAAGCCTAATGCCGCGGCTCCTGCCAGTTCATTGGCGCACGCTGGATAAAATTTTTGTGGCGGCGGGATTTCGTTTTGTGCGGCAGGAGGGAAGCCATCGATCTTATGTAAAAAAAGGCGTGGCGCGGCCGGTGGTGATTCCTGCGTATCGCGAGGTGCCGGTGTTTATCATTCGCAACAACCTCAAAACGGCGAGCCTTTCCCGTGACGAATATTTCAAACTTTTAGCGAAATCAAAATGAACCGCATCGCCGTCATCAACGTGGTGGGTTTGTGCGACCGGCATATTGGGGCTTGGACGCCGAATATCCTTGCGTACCGCAACGCGGGCGCGCGGGCATTTATTGAGCCAGCATTTCCGGCGGTGACTTGCACGGCGCAGAGTGATTATCTGACCGGCGAAACTTCCACCACGCACGGCATCGTGGGCAATGGCTGGTACGATCGCGATTTGGCGGAGGTGCAGTTCTGGAAGCAATCCAACCACCTCGTGCAGGCGCCCAAGGTGTGGGACGCATTGCGGGCGAAACACGATGGTTTCACCTGCGCGAAAGTTTTTTGGTGGTACAATATGTACTCCGGCGCGGACTGGAGCCTTACGCCGCGGCCGATGTACCCGGCGGATGGCCGGAAGGTGTTCGATATTTACACGGAGCCCTTCGACATCCGCGAAGACATCAAACGCGATTTGGGCGAGTTTCCCTTTCCCGGGTTCTGGGGCCCGGCGGCGGGGGTGGATACGCCGCAGGGCACGGCCGATTGCGTGAGTCGTTGGATTGCAGAATCGGCAAAATGGATCGAACGCAAGCATTCGCCCACGCTGTCATTAGTTTACCTCCCGCATTTGGATTACAACCTCCAACGCCTCGGCCCCGAGGACAAAGCGATTAAGCCTGACTTGCAAGCCATCGATGCGATCGTGGGCGGGCTGTTGGGATTTTATGCTAAACGCGGCGTACAAGTGATGCTGCTTTCCGAATACGGCATCACGCAAGTGGACAAAGCCATCCACCTCAACCGACTGTTCCGCAAGCAAGGTTGGTTGACAATCAAAGAAGAATTGGGGCGCGAATTACTCGATGCCGGCGCAAGCCAAGTCTTCGCCGTTGCCGATCATCAAGTGGCGCATATTTATATCAAGGACACCGCGCTCACCGACGAGGTGAAAAAAATTTTGGAAAACACGCCCGGCGTGCAGGCGGTGCTCAACGATGAATCCCATCGCCGCGCAGGCGACCTCATCGCGGTAGCCGAGGAGAATGCGTGGTTCACTTATTACTACTGGATGGATGACCAGCGAGCGCCGGACTTCGCGCGCACAGTGGATATCCACCGAAAACCAGGCTATGATCCGGTAGAACTTTTCATCGACCCGCAGTTGGCCTTTCCCAAACTGCGCATCGCGCGGCGGTTGCTACAAAAGAAGCTGGGGTTTCGGATGTTAATGGACGTCATCCCGCTGGACGCCTCACTGGTCAAAGGCTCGCACGGGTGCAAACCGGCAAGCCGCGCCGACTGGCCAGTAGCGATTGTGCCCGGAGACGATTGGCTGGAAAGCGATGCACTGAAAAGCACTGAAGTGTTCGAGCTCATCCAACGTGCGGTGAGATGAACAAGTTGGCCTCCGAATTGCTGAGTAAATGCAGCAGATAGAGCAAACGGTCGCCTAATAAAACCGTATTTTAACTTGAAAAAAGCACAAAATTGAGGTAAGTAAACTCATAGACATCGCCGCCATGAAGCCAAGAATATATACCAATTTTGTAACTCGTGCGCTGTTGAGCGTGGGGGTATTGAGCGGATTACACCTGATGCTCGCCCAACCCGGCGCACCGGCAACCGGAGGAATTCCGGGCGCCACAACTTCGCCCATTCCTGGCGCGGCAGGGGCGGGAGGCGGCGCACCCATTCCAGGTGTAGGCGGCGCAGCTGGCGCCGGTGGTACGCTTCCGGGCATGGCAGTCACGCCCCAACCCGGCGCGGGCGGCGTGGGGTTACCCACAGGCTTACCCGGCGGGTCAGGCACGGTGACAATTCCCACTTCGCCAACCATTAATCCCGCCACTGGCATCCCCACTGCGGGAGCAGGTGGCGCAGGAATTCCGGGCGGCACAATCCCCGGTACTGGCCTACCCGGTACTGGCCTACCCGGTGCGGGCATCCCCGGCGGCGGCCCTCTTCCTGGCTCTGGAATACCCGGCGGCGGTGCCCCCACAGGCCCTGCCGGCCCTACCAGCGGTGGGGGCGGTGTGTCGACCAACCAAGTTCCACAAACAGTGATCAATGCTGCGATCATGGCCGAAGCCATGCGTGTGTTCTTGGAGGAGGCAAAATTAATCCAAGCCGAGGCGAACGGCAATTTCACTGATGCTGTCAAGCTCGATAAATGGGATAAGAAAGATCGTCAAATGCGGCAGCAACATAATTTAGCTGTGCTGTACACGCTGGGCGTAGGGGTGCCGCTTGATTTTCGATCGGCCTTCAAATGGTTTAAAATCGCGGCTGACGAAGGCCTGCCTGAAGCCCAACTTAACGTAGCTATTGCTCTGCAGAGTGGTATGGGAATCCAAAAAGATTTTGTGGGCGCCTACAAATATTACACCTTGGCCGCCGCCCGCGGTTTGCCTTCAGCCGCTAAAGCGAGGGACAACCTCGCTCAATATCTCACACAGTTTCAAATACGCGCCGGCCAGCGAATGGCGCATGGCTTCAAGCTGCGATACGATGCAAAGCAACAATACGTGAAGGATCGCAAACAAGCGGAACGGGAACTTTATGAAGCGCTGGGTCGTAAGCCGCCGGAATCCAATTAACCACTCACGTGCAGTCAAGAGCCCGGGCGACTCCCCAAAGCCAGCGCGGTCAGTTGGCCAATTGCCATCAATGCCTGGAGATCCGCCACGCTGAATTCCGCCTCAGATTCCGTATTTTCTACGCACAAAACGCCCAGCTCCTGCCCGGCACAAACGAGTGGCACATATAAACCGGCATGAGTTGAAAGCCGCCGAATTGATTCTTTTTTACTCACCTGCACCCAAGCGTAACCGGTGCGCCCTTCCAGCACGCGATGCGCAAGCGTGTCGCTCATCACCGGATTCAGCGAAGGCACATGGGCCCGCACCCGTATCCGGCCAGTGTCGTGATGGATAGCAAACACCGCGGCACGTTTCACGCCGGGCAGCCAGTCGGGCAATCGTTTCACCAGCCATTCGGACAACCCATCCGCGTCCCCAAACGCATCCAATTGCGCAGGCAATTCCGGTAAAAAATCCATCAGCGGGGAAGTTTCTTCCCCTTCAGAAAACGGCTCACCCTGCGCGCAGGTATGCGTAGTGCGGATGCGGCCCATCGGGCTCTTTCGGCTTTTCATCACTGCATCCACCTCCTCAGCAGTGCGCTCGCCGGGCGAATAATAACGATAGTCTTCCTCTTTAAATACAGGATAAGAATCCAGTTCAGGAAACCCACTCTCAGGGCGCACGGGCTCGCATTCAGTGCGGGGCACTTCTTCCGAAATCTCGGCGGGGGCTTCACTTTGGGTCAGGTCTGTTTGAGCCACGTGCCACACGCGCATCAGAGTGGAACCGATCTGCACTTTGTCGTTGGTGTTTACCACACACGCGCCGTCGATCGCCACGCCGTTTACCAAAGTGCCGTGGGTGCTGCCGAGATCTTCCACCCAGCAAATGCTGCGCGTTTGCCAAATGCGCGCGTGGGTGCGGCTCACCAGCAAATCTGCGCTGAGATCGAGACTAATATCCGCCTCGGGATGTTTACGGCCAATGAAAATTTCATCGCGGTCAAACACGTCCAACCAGATTTTGCCATCAAAGGTTAACTCAAGATGCAGCCCCACCTTGGCGTTGGCGGGCAACGGTTCGGGCTCATTTGGCGCAGAAGGTTGGGGACGCGGCTTGAGCCCGCGTTTGCGTTTTGGATTGCGAGTGCCGCTTGGGGCATTTTGCTTCCGGCGATCGGGCAGCGTTCCTTTGAGCGTAAGCTGTGTTTCACCGAGCAACACCAATTCGCCCGGGCGCAGCACTTGGGCGTGCTCCAGCTTTTTGCCATTCACAAATGTTCCGCCGCGGCTGCCCATGTCTTCAATGCGCACCTCCCCCGCCTCACGCCAAACGCGCGCATGAACGCGGCTCACGAGATCATCCGGCGTAAGATCCACCCCCACTGCGGTACGCTCGTTGCGGCGACCAATCACAAGATCATCGCCCTCCAACTTCACCTCGCGCGTTTTGCCGAGTTGCGTAATTTCAAATCGCAGCACCCCCACAGCTTGGCGAACTGCTGCCCTCCGAGTCAATCCCACGCTCGGCAAATTCATTTGCCTTTGATACCATCCCGCCGTTTGTATGAGCACCCGATCTGCCAGAATCCTCGTCCAACGCCAAAACGGCGAGCAGGTTGCCGAATATTCCCTCGGCCCCGGCACGCATGTGGTCGGGCGCGAACCCTCCGCCGGCGTGCGCGTGGAAAGCCAATTCCTATCGCGCATCCACGCCACCCTGCACCTCACCGAAACGACACAGGAAATCGAAGACCACGGCAGCACTTCCGGCACATACATCAACGGCGTGGCCGTGCGCGGGCGCATGCCCTTGACCGAAAATCAGGCGGTGCAAATGGGTGACCTCTATTTCACCGTTCAACGCCAAGTCACCACTGATCGCCCGCCAGAGCTGTACCACGCCAATGACCTCGCTGGCGGTGGACGCTATACCCTCGTACGCGAACTCGGCCGTGGCGCTCGCGGCGTGGTATGGCTCGCGCACGATCAGCATCTTGACGAACAAGTCGCTCTCAAACGCCTCCCCCCCGAGCTCGCCGCAGACCCCGTGGCCCTCGGTGATCTCAAGCGCGAAGTGCAAAAAGCCCATCGCCTGTCGCACCCCAACATCATCCGCATCCACGACCTTGTGCAACTCCCCGACGAGCAGCCCTTCATCGCAATGGAATTTGTGGATGGCGCCGACCTTGCCGACATGCGCACCCAACAGCCCGGCGGATTTTATCGGTGGGAAAACCTCGCGCCACTCGCCCTGCAAATGTGCGGTGCCCTCACTTACGCCCATCAGCAGCACATCGTCCATCGCGATATCAAGCCCGCCAACATGATGATCACCCGCGAGGGCCATCTTAAACTCGCCGACTTCGGCATCGCCGCCAACTCCGCCGATGCCGCCACCCGCGATGACATGGAAGGCGACGCCAGCGGCACCGCCGCCTACATGAGCCCCCAACAAATGCAGGGCCAAACCGCCACGCCCGCCGATGACCTCTACGCCCTCGGTGCCACGCTGTACGATTTACTTTCCACACAACCCCCCTTCCACGATGGCGACATCGTCCACCTCGTCCAGGAAGCCCCCGCCCCCACATTGCATCAGCGCTTCGAGCAACTCGGCCTCGACAACTCCCTGCCCGATCACGTCCACAACGCCATCATGGCCTGCCTTGCCAAAGACCCCACGCAACGCCCCGCCGATGCCGCCGCCCTCGGCCAGCTCATCCATCCCAACACTGCCCCCCCGCCCGTGCCGCCCGAGTTCCAGCCCGAATCCGAATCCGTCCTCGCCGAGCCCATCGAAAAAACTCAGCGTTATCTGGAAGAAAACCTCCCCCAACCGGTCACCAGTTGGTGGAGCGCCCAGTCCACCGGAAAACAACAAACCCTCGTCATCGCCTCCATCGTCCTCGGCCTATTAATCGCCGAAATGGCATATTCCAAACTCGCCAATAAAAGCTTCTTCAAAACCCTCCGCCAACATCACCCTTTCCTCCCATGGCACGTGGAACCCCCCAAACCTGGAAAATAACCCGACTCCATCAACGGTTAATATGAACCGCCAAGGCACCAAGACGCCAAGATTGGGTTTGATTTAGTTTAATTCGCTAGAGCGTGCTCTCCGAGCGCGCCGCGGCAGTTTTGAAGAAACCGCCCTCGGGACGCGTGCAACGCGTCCCTACCAAAACAAAAAAGCCGCCCGGAAAGTGAACCGAAGTTCCCTCGCCGGGCGGCTGCCAATCCTTTTTCAAGGGGATCCTTGCGGACTCTCTCAAAGGTCGTTGCCCTTGGCAGGGCGCAATCAACCATCGCTTCGCACATCCCCGAAAGGCTGCACTCAAACCTTCCACCTCCCCGAAGGGCGGTTTCCGGCGGCGACTTCATTCCATCAATTCCCCGAAGGGCCTCAACAACGTTCCATCACCTCGTCGGCTGACCGACCGAGCTTCATCCGAAGATTCGCTCAACGGGTTGAAACTATCACAAAAGGCCCCCACTCCAAGTCAGAGTTATTTTGAAGTTTGCACAGGTTATTAACCCGTTAAAAAAGAGAAAATGGTGCGCACTGCAGGATTTGAACCTACGACCCCATCGGTGTGAACGATGTGCTCTACCACTGAGCTAAGCGCGCAAGGGCGGGAACGGTATCTTTTCCAAAAATATTTTCAAGCCTCAATCGGTGATGGCTGCCGCGGAGGCATTCATTGGGCGCCGACGCACGGTGTCGCATTGGGCCCACGTTTCGTCTTGGCCGGGGCGGTCGAGATTGTAGTGCAAGCCGCGGCTCTCGGGGCGCTCGAGGGCGCAAGCGATGATGAGCTCCGCCACTTGCGCGATGTTGCGCAGCTCGAGCAAATCGGCGGTTACTTTGAAATCCCAATAATATTGCCGGATTTCTTCGCGCAGATTTTCGATGCGTTTGCGGGCGCGGTTGAGACGTTTTTGTGTGCGCACGATGCTCACATAATCCCACATGCACCGCCGAATCTCATCCCAGTTATGCGACACTACCACAAGCTCATCCGGATCCGCCGCATCGCCCGAATGCCACGCAGGAATTGCGGCCTCGGTGGGGGGGTGCGGTGAAGTGGTCACCACCGTTGCCGCGCGATGCGCGCAAACCAATCCTTCGAGCAACGAATTACTGGCAAGCCGATTCGCGCCATGCAAACCGGTGCAGGCCACTTCGCCCACGGCGAGCAGTCCGGGCAATTCGGTTTGGCCATCGACTCCGGCGACCACGCCGCCGCATTGATAGTGCGCGGCGGGCACCACGGGGATGCCGTCTTTGGTGATGTCCACGCCGAAGGCTTGGCACGTACGATAGATGTTTGGGAAACGGTCGATGATGAACGGGGCGGGTTTATGCGTAATATCCAGCAGCATATGCTCGGCACCAGTCCGTTTCATTTCGCTGTCAATCGCACGCGCCACGATGTCGCGCGGGGCGAGGCTGGCCATCGGATGCGCGGCGTTCATAAATTCCCGCCCATCCAAATCCTTCAACACCGCGCCCTCGCCGCGTAGGGCTTCGCTCACGAGAAATGATTTTGCTTTCGGATGAAACAGGCAAGTCGGATGGAATTGCGTGAACTCCATATTGGCAACCGGCACACCTGCGCGATACGCCATCGCCACACCGTCGCCCGTGGCGATGTCGGGGTTGGTGGTGTAGAGATAAACTTTGCCGCAACCGCCCGTGGCCAAAAGCGTGTGCGGCGCGCTAAAGGTGTCCACTTCGCCGGAATTGCGATTGAGCACATACGCGCCGAGGCAGCGATCTTTGCCACCCACTTCCAGTTTTCCGGTCGTGATCAAATCAATCGCAAAATGATCTTCAAACACTGAAACATTTGGCGAACGCTCGATGGCCGAAAGCAGCGCGCGCATCACCTCGCGGCCGGTGGCATCTTTCGCGTGCAACACGCGCCGCTTGGAGTGGCCGCCTTCTTTGCCCAACGAATAAAACCGCTCGCCATCGGCGGAAATGCTTTCGCCGCGCGTGAATTCCATCCCAAGCGCGACCAATTCCTCGATGCGTTCCGGCCCGTCCTCCACCACCGCGCGCACAATTTCCTCCCGGCAAAGCCCCGCGCCCGCGCGCAGCGTGTCGGCGATGTGCAAATCAAACGTGTCTGTGGATTTAGTGACCGCCGCGATGCCGCCTTGCGCGTATTGCGTGTTGGCTTCGGTGAGATTTTTTTTGGTGATGATCGCCACCCGCCCGTGCGGCGCCACCTTCAGAGCAAAGGTCAACCCCGCGATGCCGCTGCCGATTACGATGTAGTCAAAATTTTTCATAGTGCTGCCAACAGCACGTTTACAAGCGCGCGTTATCAATCAAACGCGTTTTGCCAATGAACACGGCCAGTGCGAGGCGGACGCCTTTTTTGGGCTTCGCGGGATGCATTGTTGCTTCATCAAAAAACTCCACGTAATCCACTTGCGTAGCGGGGTGTTGTTCGATGAACAGTATTAATCGCCGTTTCAATCCGCGCAAGTTTCCTTTGCGAATGGCGGCGCGTGCCAAACCAATCGCTTGCCACAACACTGCGGCTTGTTGACGCTCGATTTTACTTAAGTGCACGTTGCGCGAACTGCACGCCAATCCATCGGCTTCACGCACAGTGGGAACCATGATGATGCGCGCGGGTAAATTCAGGTCGCGCGTCACGCGGCGGATGAGTGCGGCTTGCTGCCAATCTTTTTCGCCAAAGATGGCAGCGGTCGGTTGCACCAAATTGCAGAGCTTAACCACCACCGTGCCCACGCCGCGAAAGTGCCCCGGCCGTGTTTCGCCTTCCATCCCAAGCGACACGGCGGTTTCGTCAATCATCGTGCTGGCGTTTCTTTCGTAAAGCGACTTGGGCACGAACACCACGTCCACGCCTTCGGCGCGGCAGATTTTTTTATCCACTGCCATCGGCCGCGGGTAGGCGTGCAAATCCTTGGAGTCGTTAAACTGCGTGGGGTTCACGTAAATGCTGACGACCACGATTCCCTTTTTGCCAGCGGCCTTGCGCGCGCGGCGGATGAGGCTTGCGTGTCCCGCGTGCAGTGCGCCCATCGTGGGCACAAGGGCAATGCGCGCGCCATCGCGCTGCCACCGTTGGGCTTGGCGTTGCATCGCAGCGGGGTTGCTAATGGTTTTCACGCGATAAAAAAACGGGCCGGCGAACCGGCCCGTTGCAAAGTATTGCCGGTGCTAATTCTTGAATTGCATCGACTGGGGTGCTCCCGCCCCGGGCATCTCATGGGCACACGGCTGATCGGTGGGCGCATCGGCTTCGGTGGTGGTGGTGCCGACGACGTTGTTGGCCAGCAGCCATGCTTCCACTTCGTCGCCGCTGACATCAGCCAGCATATTGCCATTCACCTCCACGCACGGTTGCAGCATTTGGCCGCTGCGCTCGATCATTTCGGCGCGATGCTCGGGATTGTTGACCACGTCTTTTTCGTCCCAAGTGAGGTCGTATTTGCGCAGCACCGACCGTACGCCTTCGCTCCAGCCGCAACTGGGCTTGAGATAACAAGTGATGTTTGGTTTGTCCATAGGTGCGAGGAGGATGGGGTGGGAAGGCTCAAGTTTCAAGGCTCAAAATGAAGGCCCAATGACCAACTTCCAATAACCAAGGAAATCCCAAATTCCAATGACCAATGTCCGCCGGTCGATTTTGGGGTTTGCGTCTTGGGCATTCCTTGGAGCTTGGGCATTGGGCCTTTCTCGTTTACTCTCCCTCCTTGACTCTCTCCATTCTCATCGCACCTGATAAATTTAAAGGCACGCTTACCGCCACGCAGGCCGCGAAGGCAATCGCAATCGGATGGAAGTCAGCGCGGCCGGAAGACACACTCACGCAACTGCCCATCAGCGATGGAGGCGATGGGTTTGGGGAATTGATGGCGGAGGCGACTGGAGCGGGTTCGCTTTCGATCGAAACAGAAGATGCGGATCACGCGCCGACGGTCGCGCCGTGTTGGGTGGTTCGTGAATCGGGCACGGCAATTGTTGAATCAGCCAATATCATTGGTTTAACGATGTTGGCGGCTGAGAAACGGCGGCCAATTAATCTGAATTCGTGCGGGCTTGGGATTGTGTTGCGCAACGAACAGTTTACCGGTTGTCGGCAGCACATTATCGGAATTGGGGGGAGCGCCACGAACGACGGCGGATTTGGGATGGCGCGGGAATTGGGATGGGGGTTTGAAGATGATCAAGGCAGGCCCATTCTCGGTTGGATTGATTTGGTGAACCTCAAAAAAATTCATCCGCCCAAATCTAAATTCACCGGAGAATCAATCGTGGCCGTGGATGTGCAAAATCCATTGCTCGGGCCGACTGGGTGTACACAAATTTTCGGACCGCAAAAAGGTTTGCGAAAGGAAGACATTCCCAAAGCCGAGGCGGCGTTGGGGCGGTTGGCGGCGGTTTGGGAATCGCAGACGGGGGAGGATGCGGCGGGCTTGCCGGGCGCGGGAGCGGCGGGCGGGTTAGGGTTTGGGTTGCATTGTTTTGCGGGCGCGACGATTCGGTCGGGGTTTGAAATTTTTGCGGAGGCGGTTGGGTTGGAGACTTTGCTGCGCGCGGCGGATGTAGTGATCACCGGCGAGGGCGCGATGGATCGGCAATCGGTGATGGGCAAAGGCGTGGGCGAACTGGCAAAGCGCGCGCGGGCCAATGGTTGCCGATGCCTCGGCTTGGCGGGGCAAGTGGAAGATCGCCCTGCCCTTGCGGATTATTTAGATGAGTGCCGCGCATTGACCGATTTCACCACAACCGCCGAGGCCGAAACGGATGCGGCACGGCGGTTGGAGAAATTGTCGCGGGAGGTAGCGGATGGGTTCTGTAGCCCGGCTCGGTGAGCCGGGGCCCGGGCTACATTGGCCTACGCGCCTTTGATCTTGGCGGTTCAATAACAAATTACTTGAACTGCACGGAATTGATAATCGAAGGGACCAGCTTCAATTCGCCGAGCACCGGTGAATCTACCCGCACGCCATTGGGAGACCATTCGAGAAGGTTAGCATAAAATTTCCCCGTTTTGCCCAAATTGAGAACCGAGGCGTTCAATGCCGAAGCGGGCGCAGCTTTAGCGAAGGAGATGTTGGCGATTTTTTGGAGGGGGATCGCGAGGTCAGCAAAGTCGGTTTTAAGGGTGAGTTTGCCGTTGGCGACGCCGATGATTTGGCCGGTGAGAGCGTCTCCTTTGTGAAACTGAATGTTATCCTTTACGCCAGCTTGGGCAGCAGGCGGTCCGCCGGCCTTGGGGAGACGGCCGTTCCATTCGCTGAGGCGCAGGTTGTGGATGGCCATTCGGGAATCGGTTTGGGGGTTGAACTGAAGCACTTTGCCTTTGCCGGCGAACCCGGCTTTGTCCACCCATTTGCGCACGAGACGATCGTTGACGAGCAGCGCGATGGTGGCGGTGCGGCGGTCCACGCGGATGGAAACGTGGGCCTTTCGCGCGGAGCCCCAAGCGGGATTGCCGCTGCCGAGGCTGGTGGTGCTGAGGTCGCCTTCGCCGGCGCTGGAGTGACGGTAGAGATAGCTCGGGCCGCCGTTGAGGCGCAGGAGGTAGGCATTTTGAAAGCTCACGCTGTGGAGGCGGTCGGTGCAGAGCATCACGTCCATCGCGATGTCGCGGTCCCATTCGAGGTCGAAATCCACACTGGCCATCGACGGCCAGTTGAGTTCTTTACCGATGACGTAGCCGGTGCCTTTGCTAATCAAAGAGCCGTTATCAAATTCCCAATGCAAGGAGCCGAGGGTGACTTCTACTTTCACAATTTCATTTTCACCGCGCAATAAATTCACCTTCAATTTGTCGCCCACTTTTTGGCCTTTGACGAATGCGATCATCCGTTCTTTTTTGATGTACGCCTTGCCGTTGATGTGGGTGATGATGTCGCCGATTTTCAAACCGGCCTTGGACGCGGGGCTGTCGGCAAACACGTCTTGGATAGTGATGCCTTCGACGCCGTCGTCGCCATCATCGCCGAGCAGCACGCCGATGATGGCCGCTCCCCAGCCGTTGAGGGATTTGGGGCCGTCGAACACCACGGCGCCGGTACCGGGCACGAGCCATTGCACCTCCGCGCGCGGGATGGAAAGTTTACCGGCGTACCACGTATCAAATTCGAGGGATTCCTCGGTTAGTTTGATAATGTCGCCGGCCAATTCATCGCCATTAAAAAGATGCACCAACGCGCCGTGACGACGGGCGGCAGCGGGAGTGGGTGCGGGGTTGAGGTCCACCTGCCGCAGCGCGTCGGCCTTAATGCGGAGCTTGCCGGTGATGTCCGCGTGGCTGAAGCTGAAGCCCCCCGCCAGCGTGTAGCCGTGCATCGTGATATCGATGCGGTCGCCATTTTTGAGGGTAAACTTCCCCACCCGCGGCGCATCCGCCGCGCCCGCGCTTCCGATCACCAAAATGAAAACCAGCCATCGCATCGGAACAGTGTAGACCGGCGAGCGGATTTGGAAAGGAGATTTAATTCACCCCTTACGGGGATTGTAGCCCGGGTCACCGACCAGAGCTACATTGGCGCAAAAACGCCAAGGGAAACCAATGACAGAAAATCTTGGCGTCCTTGTGTCTTGGCGGTTCAAAAAATTATTTCACAAATGGCTTCCCCACTTCGTTCACGGTCAAGTAATACGTGCCTTTGAAGATTTTGCCCTTTGCGGTGTCGAGGTTATAGCGGATGGCCATTGAGTGGACGGGTTGGACTTTGGCGATTTGCAGGAAAACGCTTTTGCCGTCGGGGAGGAGTTTGGCGGATTGGATGGTTACGGCATCGCGGCCTTGTTTGGCGGGGTCGTTCACGGACCAATCTTTGGAGCCGTAGGCGGCCGTCCATTTGTAGTTCCATTGCTCGGCGGCCCAGCTGTCAATGTCCTCAGCAATTTTCTGGTCGAGCGCGGTGCTGAAAGTGAGGCGGATGCCGTTGGCGTGAATTTTCATTCCGATGGGTTGGCGCAATGCTTCGCCGGTGAAACGCACGCGCTGGAGGCAGCCGTCGCGGATGGCGGAGGTTTGCCAGCCGAGCAAGCCGGTGACGTACAGGTGGCCATCCTTCGGATTGAAGCGCCCGCGACACGCGCCGGAAAGGAAGCGTCCGGGTAACGGCACCGCGCCGCCATTGGCGCCATCGCGGAGGATGTGCATCATCGTGCAGCGTCCGTAGGAGAAGTGCAGCAGCTCACCGCCGAGCGGGCCCCATTGGTTTTTCGGCACCCACACTTGGCCGCCGGCGGAGTTGTCCAGTACGCGGGGAATCCACATCAGCGGCGGGTCGTAGGTTTTCGGTGCCACCTTGCGTTTGTGCATGGGCATGAAGCCGTAGAAGCCGCCGGGCTTGATGACGTCCAGCCGCGTCTCGGGCACCCACGTGCCTTGTTGATCGGCAGCGGTGATGACGCCATTGGGCCCCACGCCGAGGCCGTTCGGATTGCGAAAGCCCGTGGCAACCACTTCCATTTTGCCGCCATCGGCTGACACTTTTAAAAGCACCCCCCCGTGCGGCGTGCCTTCGGCGCAGCGGATGAAATAAAAATTGCCCGCCGGATCGGTCTCCAGACACGTGGCATACGAATGCCCGCCACCGCCAATCATGAGGTCATTATTAAACGCCTCATAAAAATCCGCCTCTCCGTCGTTGTTCTGGTCATGCAGCCGCGTGATTTGGTCGCGCCCCAGCACGTAGATTTTATCCTTCACCACCCGCAACCCCAACGGCTGATAAAGCCCCGTGGCAAACCGATGCCACTTCACCGCCTTGAGCTCCGCATCAATCCCCGTCACCTTCCAAACATCCCCGTGCGCCGTGGCCACGTAACAATCGCCGTTGCTGGTGAAGCCTTGCCCCGCTGTGAAGAACAGCGCATTGAAACGGTTCTGGTAAGGCACCGTAATCGTATCAATGGCAAACGCCGTCTTGCGCTGGTCGACAATGCCTTGGGTGACAATGGGCTCCCCCCATCGGCTCGGGCCGGGTTTGGTGAGCTTCATCAAATCACCCGCATCCTTCTCGAACGCCTTTTGCAATTTTCCGGAATCCGCTTTCGGCCCCATCCAAAAGTCTACCTTCACCTGAACATTTTCCGCGCTCGGCGGCACATGCAATCTCAACTCGGCATCTTTCTTTCCCAATGGAACAGTCTTCAGTTCAGCCGCGCCTGTGACACCGTACAAAACCGAATTGCCCGCGCCTGGCAAGGAACAGATTTTCAACACCAACGGCTGCTTATGTGGGCCGATCAGCAGAATCCGCGAAAAGTGCGTGGCGCCCTGCATGGTGCGTGCCCATGGCGAATCGTGGATCTCGGTTCCACTTGCATTGTACCGGAGCACCACTCGATTGCCGTTCACATGCAGCCCCTTGTAACGCAGCGAGTCTCTCGGCAGCGGGCCACTGCGCGGTTGGCGCGGGTCGGTGAAAGAGCCCTTCGCATCGGCCACGCCGGGGGTGGGTGGATTGGCGAAGAGGATTTGGCCGTCGGGCTTGAGGGCGCGAATCAAGCCATAACGGGCGGGATCGGTCTTGAGGAAGCCGCCGGTCCAGCCGGCGCGCCAGGTGCAGAGGTCGGTGTCGAACACCATCGTGCCCTCGCCCTTTTCGCCCACGCGAATGGCGATGCCCTTGTGCGTGCTGCCCTTCGGCGTGGCGATGTGGCCGCTGACGAATGGGCCGAATTTCACTTTCGCATAGCGCGCGTCCACCCAGTCACCTTCTTTCTGCTGTGGAATATCCTTCGGCGCGGCGGCAAAAAGAATTGCGGGAGTGAAAAAAGCGAGGAGACGAAAAATGTGTTTCATTGAATGGTGCGACGTGTTCAGCCAAAAAACTATTCGCGGGAGATACCGATGTCAACTGTGCCACCTAAAACTAGTTTGCTAAATGAACGGGCCCAGACGCTGGGGATAAGTCGGGGTTGGCTTGAGGGCGGGGTTTTGCTCCACTGCGCGTGCTGATGAGGAGGCAACTGATTTACCTGATGTTCGCGGGGGTTCTATTCTTCGGGAATGGATTGATGGCTCAAGACGGCTTGATTCCGACCAAAACCAAAATCGTGCTCGTGGGGCCGAATGCGGATATTGCATATGATGCGACGTCCGGGGTCACCACCGGCACGGGACGGATCCGGGTCATTTACCACCAAGACCAACCGGATGCCGCTGAGGTTACTACCGACACCGGCTCCTTCAACCATCTCACCGAACAAATGACCGCCACAGGCAATGTGGTGTTACGGCGCGACGGAAACATTTGGAAAGCGGAACAGATGGAATACGATTTTAAAACGCGCAATATTAAGTCAGCCCAATTCCGCACGGGCAATCTTGAGTTTTTTATGCACGGAGAAAACCTGACCGGCAATACCACCAACAAAGTTTACACCGCCAAGAACGCCACCTTCACCACCGACGATGTGGCGAAGCCTACAATGGTGATCAAGGCGAAGGAAGTGGAAATCATACCCGGCGAGCACATCATCTTCCGGAACGCCTCGCTGCACTTCGGCAAACTGCCGGTGATGTATTTGCCGTATTACAAACGCAGCCTCAAACGCCACCAATGGAATATGCACTTCGAACCGGGCATCAAGAGCGAATGGGGCAGTTACCTGCTCAGTTCATTGCGACTGCCCACGAGCGATACCTTCGGCGGCGAATTTCATTTCGACTACCGCTCGCAACGCGGCTTCGCCATGGGGCCGGATTTCAATTACGACCTCGGCCGCGGCGGCGAAGGCCGACTCTCGCTCTACCGGGCGTGGGATGATGATCCGCTAACCGATTCACTCAACCGAACCATCGATCGCGAACGCGACCTCGCCCAATGGCAGCATCGGCTGAGCACCACCAACGGCTTCACCGCCACGGCCAACTTTAATTTGGAATCGGACGAATATATGCGGCGCGATTTCTTCGAGGAATCGTATCGCAACAACGTGCAGCCCAATTCATTTCTCGAGCTGGACAAAAAATGGTCGAACTACGAACTCAATCTATTGATGCAGCCACGGGTGAATGATTTTTACGAAACCGTGCAACGCCTGCCCGATTTGCGCCTGAGCGGCACGCGTCATCGCCTGGGTGACACCCCGCTTTATTACGACACCGAAAGTTCGCTGGCCTATCTCAACCGCCGCTACGCCAACAGCAGCACCGACGACTACGGCATGATGCGGCTGGACACGCTCCACCAGATTTACATGCCCAAAACCTACAACGGCTGGCTTAACGTCACCCCTCGCATCGGCGGGCGCCTCACGCACTACGGTGCCACCGAAGGCCGCGGCAAATCCACCGCCAGCAGCGAGCGTTATGTGTTCAACACCGGCGTGGAGCTTTCCACCAAATTCTCCAAGCAGATGCCCGATGTGCAGAACAAACTTCTGGATGTCAACGGCCTGCGCCACATCGTTAAGCCTTCCATCAATTACGTATTCATCCCGCGCCCCAACCGCACGCCGGGCGAATTGGATAAGCTGGACAGCGAAATCACCTCACCCAATCTGCTCCCCTTTGAAATGCCCGACTACAACGCCATCGACAACATCGACAGCCAAAACGCCGTGCGCCTTGGCCTGCGTAATATTTGGCAAACCCGCCGCGGCGCACGCATTGGCGAAGAACAAACACGCGCGATCGATGAACTCATCGACTGGAATCTCTACACCGATTGGCGGCTCGATCCCAACTCCAGCCAAAACACCTTCGCCGATGCCTTCTCCGATTTGCGCTTCCGCCCCCGCAACTGGATCGAACTGCAATCCAACCAACGCTACGACCTCGACAACTCAGTGTGGCGCTTGATGAACAACAGCGTAAACTTTACCCCCGATGACAACTGGCGCCTCAACCTCGGTCACTATTATTACCTCGCACATCCCAGCACCTCCAGCGCCGACCGCACCAGCGCGCTCTACACCGGCGCGGCCTATCGCTTCAACGAAGATTGGTCTTTCGCCACGCGGCAATATTACGACGCCGTCAAAGGCCAACTCTCGCAACACAGCTACACCTTCCACCACGACATGCGCAGCTGGACATTTTTTGTGGACCTGCGTTTTGTGACTGACACCGGCCGCCGCAACGATGAAGTCCAGCTTTCACTCAACTATTCGCTCAAAGCCTCTCCGCGTATGTCTTCGGAATAGCTCACCCGCTCATTTTTCCTCCGCAAAAAACTCCGCCACCACCGGCCGATGATCGGAAGCCAAACCCCAATCTGCCATCGCGTGCACATACGTGCCCGCGCGGTGCAACTCGCGCTCCAAGCCCGCGCTCGCAATTAAATAGTCAAATCGACTGTAACTGTCCTCCTTCCAAAAAAACGAAGTCCACCCCACGCGGCGCGGGATAAATTTACTGTTCGTTGGATGCGGCGCACGATCGCCATTTCGCTCGAAGGGGCGGAGGTCCACCAACTTCGGTGCTTTGCTGCCAAGCAACGTGCGAATCGGCAGGCGGTTGGGATAATCATTTAGATCACCCACCACCAACAAATTTGCGTTTGGATTTGCACTTAGGCGCGCCTCGATGATGCGCCGCAATTCGCGGGCTTCACTCAGCCGCATTTCGGCCTCGCTCGCCCTCGGCACGGGCCGTTTGGATTTCAGATGTGCGTTGAGCAGCGTAAATTTGTAATTCGCATTCACCCGAATCGTCACCTCGCCAAACCCACGCGACACCTCAAACCGCTGGCGATCAAGCAAATACGGCACCTTCGAATGCGTCTTGCGATTCTCGATGGGAAACCGGCTGAGCACCACCAAATGAATCGCCGGATCCGGCCCCTGCACCCATTCCAGATGCGGAAAATTCAATCCCTTCGCCTTCAAGCTCGCCATCAATTCATCCAGCGCCGCGCGTCTCCCGATTTCCTGCAACGCCAAAACATCGGGTTGGATTTTCAAAATCGCCTCAACCACCTTCACCCGCGATGCCGCCGGCTTCGCCTTGCGCGTACCGAAAGGGCGCAGGAAATAATTCTCCACGTTAAAGCTCGCTACAGTGAATGTGTCCGCCGCCACCAATGTACCCGCGGTGATTAACAAAGCTAAAATAGATTTCATTCGCCGAGCATAGCCAACTCGCCGCAATGGGAAAGTCATTTGCCATCCGCGCTATCCGTGCTACGCTCCCCGCCCGCAATGAAAACGGACAATCAAAAACCACTGACCGACATCCAGCAGCAGCCCGACCACCGCGAACTGCGTATCGATAAAGTCGGTGTGCGCGACCTCCGCTTCCCCATTCGCATCCGCGATAAAGCCAAGGCCCATCAGGACACCATCGCCACCATCGGTATGTTTGTGGATTTGCCGCATCATTTCAAAGGCACGCATATGAGCCGCTTCATCGAAGTGCTCAACGCCCACGGCAACGTCGTCCACGTGGAAAACATTCCCGACATTCTCCGCGCCATGCAACAGCGCCTCGATTCACAAACGGCGCATCTCGAAATGGATTTCCCATTCTTCCTTGAAAAAGCCGCACCCGTCACCGGCCAAACCGGCCTCATGGATTATCAGGCCCGCTTCGATGCCACCGCCAATGGCGATGAAATTGATTTCGTGCTCGAGGTCCGCACCCACGTCACAACCCTTTGCCCCTGCTCCAAAGCCATCAGCGCCGATGGTGCCCACAATCAACGCGGCCAAGTCACCGTCCAGTTGCGCTCGGATGAAACCGTGTGGATCGAAGACGTCATCGCGCTCGTGGAGCAATCTGCCAGTTGCGAACTCTATTCGCTCCTCAAACGGCCCGACGAAAAACACGTCACCGAGCAAGCCTACGCCAACCCCGTGTTCGTGGAAGACCTCGTCCGCAACGTGGCCACCCACCTCAATGCGCTTGCCCACGTCACTTGGTACAAGGTCGAAGCCGAGAATTTCGAAAGCATCCACAACCACAACGCCTACGCCTGCATCGAAAAAGGCTGATTTTAGGGCGTTTTAGCTAATCATAAAAAAGCGCACTTTTTTGTGGAAATTTGAGCGTCGTTTGCTATCTTCCCCAACCCTTTTGCGGGAAACACCGTAAAAACCGACAGAGAACGATGAGCGCCCCCAAAAAATCAGCCAAGAAAACGGCTAAAAAAGCTGTAAAAAAGGCCGCCCCGAAGAAAGCCGCTGCTAAACCGGCCAAAAAAGCCACACCCAAAAAGGCCGCAAAAAGAAAGGGCCAAAAGGCTCCGCTCGCCAATGCAGCCGCCATTCTTGGCTTCAAACCCGCGCCCAAACAATCCAACTCCGCTTACCGCCCGATGGACGGCGTGAAAATCAAAGCCGAGTGGAAAAAATATTACGATGTCCTCATGGATCTCCGCGACCATCTGCTCCACCAAATGGGCGACATCAAAAAAGAATCCGCCGAGGAAATGTCCGGATACTCCATGCATATGGCCGACTCCGGCACCGATAATTTTGACCGCGACTCCGCGCTCAGCCTCCTCTCATACGATCAAGACGCCGTCTATGAAATCGAGGAAGCCCTCAAACGCATCGAACGCAAAACCTACGGCACCTGCGAAATCTCCGGCAAAGTCATTCCCAAGGGCCGCCTCAACGCCATCCCGTGGGCCCGTTACACTGTCGACTCCCAGGCGCAACTGGAAAAACATGGCGCCGTGCGCCAACGCAAACTCGGCAGCCTCGGCACCATCGACGGCGCCGGCACCAACACCATTACCACACCCGACGAAGTAGGCAGCAAACCAAGGCCCGCGAAAAAAGCAAAGTCGGCCAAAACCGCAAAATCAAAAAAGTAAACTATGCCACGCGAAATCATCACCCTCGAATGCACCGAAGCCAAAGCTGAAGGCAAACCCGTCTCCCGCTATATGTCCTCCCGCAACAAAAAACTCCAAACCGAGCGCGTGGAGAAAAAGAAATACAACCCCCACCTGCGGCGTCACACTGTGCACCGCGAAATCAAATAAATTTATGCCACGCAAAAACAACAAATCCGACAAACGCAACAGCAGCAGCGAACGCCGCACCCCTCGCCCCAAACCCGAGGTGGATCTTAACCTCGTGGATCTCGACCCCAAAAACGTCGAGCTCCTGCGCAAGTACGTCACCGATCAAGGCCGCATCCTGCCCCGAAAATACACCGGCCTCCCCGCGCCCTATCAGCGTCGCCTCACCCGCTCTATCAAGCGCGCCCGGCAAATGCTGTTGATGAAATAATTTCACCGGCCCCTTGGCCCCGCGCCGACGGGCCTTTTTCCTGCCCCCTTATTGCAAATGATTTGCAGTTAATAATCGTGGTTTATCTGATTCTCATCGTGTCGGTGCTTGCCGGAATGGTCGCCGTGCTCAAACTCAAGCTCGGCGAACCCCGTCGCGTCAAGCTCGTCACCGCGTTCACCGGCGCGTATTTGATGGCCCTCACTTGCTTGCATTTATTGCCGGAAGTGTTCTCAGGAAAAACCGGCGATGCCGCACTCTCTTTGGGTGCATTCATCCTGCTTGGGTTTTTCCTGCAAGTGGTGCTCGATAATTTTTCGGGAGGCATCGAACACGGCCACTCGCATCATCATCATCATGGCACGGCTCCGATCGCCGTGATGATCGGCCTGTGCCTCCACGCCTTTCTGGAAGCGATGCCACTCGGCCACACCCACGGCTCGCAATTGCTCGTCGCAATTGCCATCCACAAATTCCCCGTCAGCATCGTGCTCTTCAGTATGTTGCTCCACAACGGCAAGGCCAAAAAACGTGCCTACGTTTGCCTCCTCATTTTCTGCGTAATGGCCCCCATCGGCGCGACCATTGGTTCCTTTCCCGCTTTAGCGCCGTACACACCGCAACTGCTCGCAGTGGTGATCGGCATTTTTATGCACGTCGCCACCACAATCCTTTTCGAGAGCAGCGAGGATCATCAGTACAACCTCCAAAAGGGCGCCGCAATCGCGCTCGGCGCAGGCATCGCCGCGCTTGGTGTTTTGTTGCCGCTCCATTCCCACGCCCACTAATGGCCGGCCATACTCATCCACGGCAAAACCTCGCCGACCTCACTGCGCGCCTCCGCCAGCGGGATCGCCGCATCACCGGGCCGCGTCAGGTGATTTTGGATGTGTTACGTCGCGAAGAGCATCCCTTAACCGCACGAGAAATCCACGCCCAACTCGATTGCGATCTCGCCACCGTTTATCGCTCCCTGCGTTTGCTGGAAGAAATGGCGATGGTAAAACGATTCGATTTTGGCGACGGCACTGCGCGCTTCGAACTCCTCGGCCAAAACGACGACGGCCATCATCATCATCTCGTCTGCCGTGAGTGCAGCACAGTTGTCGAAATCGGCGAATGTTTTCGCGGCAACCTTGAGCAACGCATCGCCCAACAACACGGCTTTAGCAGTGTATCGCACCGGTTAGAATTCTTCGGAGTTTGCCCGGATTGTCAGGCGGCGTGAACGAACACACCCGACCGCCACTCACCTTGGCGCGTGGTTTTTTTGAGCACCATCCCCTGCCCTTCCACGGCGGCTTGCACTTCGGCGAATTGCGTTTCTAAAACCCCTGCCAATACCAGCACGCCATCGGGTTTCACGCGCGCGATGAGCCGAGGGGCGTTGGCAGCCAGCAAATCGTAATACAAATTTGCGCACACCACATCGTATTTTACCCGCGCGCGGGAAGAAAGTTTTGTGACATCGCCCACCTTTGGTTCGAGGTGCCGTGTCACGCGATTGCGCTTTGCGTTGGCGCGCGCGACACGGACGGCTTCGGAATCAAAGTCAATGGCGCGCACCGGCCGATAGCCGAGTTTCACCCCGGCGATGGCGAGGATGCCGCTGCCGGTGCCCACATCGAGTAAACTTTGCGCGCCACTTCGTCGTTGGGCGACGAGTTGGCGCAGGCAATATTTCGTAGTCGCGTGCTGGCCCGTACCAAAGCTGAGGCCGGGATCGAGCACTACCACCGCTTGCCCTTTTACAGCTTTGTCTTTGCGCCAGCTCGGCCGCACCAAAAGTTTTTCACCAATGCGGATGGGTTGGAAATGGCGTTTCCACGAATCCACCCAATCCTCGCGGCGGAGGGGTTTGACTTCCAATTTCCAATCGCCAGTCGCCAAGCCGCATTCTTCAATCCGCGCCATTCCTTCGGCGATGGTTTGGCGTTGGACGGCGGTGATGGACTTTTTCTCATCCAAATAAACCGACACTACCGGCACGCGCATTTCGGGATGGGTAAACACCGAGGGCGCAAAGCCGAACACCGCGTGCATCATTTCCCCCACCGCAGCTTCGGCTTCGGGCGTGGTGGCGAGGGCAACTTGCCTGAAGGCGGTTTTCATCTAAGCTGCATCGATGGCGGCTTTTTGGAGTCGCACGAGTTCGTCCACGCCTTTTTTTCCGTGGGCGAGCATCGCAGTTAATTGATCGCCGGAAAAGGTGGCTTCCTCACCGCTGCCTTGCACCTCGATGTATTCGCCGGAGCCGGTCATCACGAGGTTCATGTCCACATCAGCGGCAGCGTCTTCCACGTAGCAGAGATCGAGCAGCGGCTCGCCTTCCACCACGCCGACGCTTACCGCGGCGACGGGATGCGGGATGGGGTATTCCAATATAACACCTTCGTTCACGAGTTTGTTGATCGCTAAACTGAGCGCCACAAAGCTGCCAGTGATGGCGGCGGTGCGCGTGCCGCCATCGGCTTGAAGGACGTCGCAATCAATCCAAATGGTGCGCGGGCCAAGTTTTTTCAAATCGAGTGCCGCCCGCAGTGAACGGCCGATGAGGCGTTGGATTTCGGTGGATCGCCCATCGAGCTTGCCTTTGTTGATGTCGCGGCGTTTGCGATCCAGCGTGGAGTATGGCAGCATCGAATACTCGGCCGTGATCCAGCCGCCTTCCACGCCTTGTGCCTGCATCCAGCGCGGGACGCTTTCCTCAATGCTCACACCGCAAATCACGCGGGTGTCGCCCCACTCGATCAGCGTAGAGCCCGTGGCGTGCGGGGCAATGTGATTTTGAAATTGAATGGACCGCAGCGCATCGTGCGCGCGGCCGTCGTGGCGGGTGTAAGTTTCACTCATAGGGCGCGGAATATAGTGAGGCGGCGGCGCGGAGGCAATGCGAACCTTTTACTCGTCAGTATGCCGTGGGTTTTCTAGGGTGCGCGCGTGACGCCCCGCGTGCCATGGACCCCCGCCGACGTGCTGCAATTATTGCTGACATGGATTCTCGTGGTATTGATCGGCCAACTGGCCTTCAGCGCGCTGATGCCTCACGGGCCAATCGGTCCGGAGCACATCGAAATCGATGGCCACAAAACCACGCTCACATTTTTTGAAGGCGGCACATACGAAGCCGCGGGCGGCAATGGCAAATTCCGGTATGAACAAGCCCACAACCAACTCATCCTCGAGCCTGACACAGGCGACGCCATCACCGTGGAATTCCACGGCACACTGCGCGACCGAATCGGATTGTTGTTGGTAAACCTCATTTGCCTCCAATGCGGCATCGTGGTGCTGGTGTTTCTTTTACTGCGCAAAACCAAAAGCCGCTGGCGCACGGCCTTCGGGCCGATTGGGCGACCGGCATTTCGACTGTGGCTCGAGCCGGCCTTGTTCGGGGTGGGATTTATGTTGCCCGCATTCGGGCTGCATTACATTTCGCAAACCGTGCTGGTGCAACTGGGTCAGGAACCAGTCGTGCAACAAGCCGTGCAAATGGTGATGGCCACCGAGCATCCCCTCGAAGTCGGCCTGCAAATCGTCAGCGTGGTCATTATGGCGCCCATCGCGGAAGAGCTGCTCTTTCGCGGCATTTTGTTCAACACCATCAAACACGCCGGTTACCCGCTCGCGGGAATGTTCGCCAGCGCCGCACTGTTCGCGCTCGTGCACGGTTCCGTGGCGCTGATGCTTCCGCTCTTTGTGATGGGCTTCGCCCTCGCGTGGGTTTATGAAAAATCGGGATCCATCATCGCGCCCATCGTGATGCACGCCACGTTCAACGCCATCAACTTTACCTTTTTGAAAATGGCCCCCACCCTCGTGGAAAACGCCCGATGAACGAAACCGACCTCATCACCAAACTCACCGCCGGATTGCCCGCCGATGGATCTGTGCACACCGGCCCCGGTGATGATTGCGCGGTGCTGAAGTTTGGCGACCAAACGCTGCTGTTCAAAACCGATGCCATCGTCGAAGGCATCCATTTCGAACGCGACACCCCCCCGGAACAAATCGGCCGCAAAGCCCTCGCCCGCGCGCTCTCAGATATTGCCGCCATGGCCGGCACCCCCACCCACGCACTCGTAACTCTCGGTCGTTGTGAGGATCACGACCCCGAACATTTGATGCAAATTTACAATGGCCTCAAATCACTTGCCCTTCAGCACGGCGTTAACATCGTCGGCGGCGAGATCACCACACTGCCTAAACTCACATTATCCATTTCCCTCATCGGCACTGTTGAACATCCCGTACTCCGCACTGGCAGCCAAATTGGCGATGCAATTTTCGTAAGCGGCGAACTGGGCGGATCACTGGCCGACCATCACCTCACCTTCCAACCGCGACTGCCCGAAGCCCATTGGCTGGTTTCCAATGTTGATGTTCATGCGATGATTGACCTGAGTGATGGGCTCGCCACTGATTTGCGGCATTTGCTAAATGAACACATCGGCGCCGAACTGCGCTCAACCGCCATTCCAATTAGCCGAGCTGCTAAATTAAGCGCAAAAGAAAACCCTTCCAGCAAAACCGCCCTGCTTGCCACCCTCACCGATGGCGAAGATTACGAATTGCTCTTCACAGTCCCCGCAAAAAACGCCGTCGCCGTGCTCGATGGCTGGAAGGCGCAATTTCCGGACACTCCACTCCATTGCATCGGAAAAATCACCAACACACCCGGCATCAGCTTGCGCGATGAAAAAGGCGCGCGCACTCTTTCCCTACATGGCTACGACCATCTCAACTAGCCCCGAGGAAACCCAAGCCCTCGGCGAAGCGTGGGCTGCGGAGGCCAAAGCCGGCTGGGTCATTGGCCTCGAAGGCGATCTCGGCGTGGGCAAAACCCAACTCGTCAAAGGCATCGCCCGCGGCCTCGGCATCACCGGGCCCGTCACTTCGCCAACCTTCACCCTCGTTTGCGAATACGAAAGCAACGAAGGCAAACTCCCACTCCATCACCTCGATTTTTATCGGCTGGAAAACCACGAGCAAATTCTTGCCGCCGGATTGGAGCCTTACTTCGCGCCCGAAGGCATCACCGTCATCGAGTGGGCCAATCGCTGGACCGGCCCGCGCCCCGCGGAATACCGCCACGTCACCATCACCCAAACCGGCGAAACCGAGCGCCAGATCGAGTATGAAGATTCTTGCGCTTGAATTCAGCAGCAACCGCCGCAGCGTCGCCATCGCCGATGGCAAAGTCGTGCTCGCGCACGTGAATACCGATGACGTAAAAAAACCACCACTGGCGTTCATCGACGAAGCATTAAAACAAGCCGAGCTCAGCCCCGCCGCCATCGAGACCCTCGCCCTCAGCATCGGCCCCGGCAGCTACACCGGCATCCGCTCCGCCATCGCCACCGCCCAAGGCTGGCAACTCGCCCGAGCCGTCAACCTACTCCCCATCTCCAGCACTGAAGTTCTCGCCGCCACCGCCCGCGCCAATGGCCAACGCGGCGAAACTCATTTCATCATCGATGCCCAACGCCACGAGTACTACCACACCACTTGGAATCTTTCCGGAGAATCCCAAACCGAAATCACCCCGCTCCAAATCATCGGCGTCGTTGACGCCTGCGAATTGGAAGCCCACGGCTCCGAAGCCGCCGGGTTCCCTTCCTGCCAATCTCTGTTCCCCGACGCCGCCATCCTCGCCCAACTCGCCGTCGACCGCTCCGGTTTCCAATCCGGCGAGACCATCGAACCGATCTACCTCCGCCCCATCGAATTCACCAAAGCCCCACCGCCCAGGCAGCTTGATTGATCACAGATATTCACGAGCACAGGATTAAAACCACCCTGGATATCCTGCCCATCTGTGATCAATCCATCCTAAAAATCCGGTCGCCTTTCATCCTCCAAACCCTGACTTCCCCCCCCCAATCGCCAGTCGCCAGTTTACCTCCCGCCCCCACCGCCAGCGCGTAAACCCAATCGTCGTGCGCCTTCCATTCATGCAACACTTTGTCACTGTCTGCATCAATGATGCGCCCGACGCCCTCCTTCCCCACTGAAAAAATCCGGCGACCCTCCGCCGAAAACGCCACCGCAAAAACCGGCCCACTGTGCCCCCGCACGATGCGGACCATCCGGCCGATGGACGGCTGCCAAACACGCACGGTATTGTCGTCACTGGCCGTCACGCAAAACGCCGGCCGCGCCCCGGGCCGAAATGCCACTGCGTGCACCGGCCTAGGATGATTCCCAAAAGAATGCTCCAGTTTACTCGTAACCGCATCCCACAATTTCACCGTGCGATCGGCACTCACACTCACAAGCGATTTACCATCGGGCGCAAAGGCCAGTCCACGGGTCGCTTTCGTGTGCCCCTCAAACCGCATCACCACGCGGCCCTCGCGGCGCAGATCGAATATCACCACCGAATGATCCGCACTGCCCGCCGCCAGTTTCCCGGAAGATCCGAACGCAACACACGTCGCCACGTCTTCAAACACATCCCACTTGCCGCGCATTTGACCGGATGGCCAGGCAAGCAAATGCACACCGCCAATCTCGCCCGGTGTGCCGCCCGCCACCGCGAGCGTTTTACCATCGGCACTGAATGCAAACGCCATCACTTTGTCAAACGCGCAGGGAATTTTCCGCGGCTTTGCATCCGCCTGCAGCGCACGCACCTCAATGACGCGCGGACGGCTGATGAGCAAATGATTACCATCGGGCGAAAACCGCAAAGCGGTTACCGGCGCGGCTTCCAGCGCGAACGCCACAAGAAATAATGAAACAAAGAATTTCACGCGAGGCCGGGAATCATTTTGCCTTTATCAAGAATCTTGAGCGGTCGACCGCCGGGCGCGATGTATTCCTTGTGCGGATCCACACCCAAAAGTTTCAACATACTGTGGGCCACATCCTCTGGCCGCACCGGTGTGTCGGACGGCACTTCGCCGTGGGCGTCGGTGGCGCCGATGACTTGCCCGCCTTTCACACCGCCGCCGGCAAAGCTGACAAACCCCGCGCGCGGCCAGTGATCGCGTCCGGCGCGGTTGTTGATTTTCGGGGTGCGACCGAATTCGCCCATCAACACCACCAATGTGCTGTCCAGCAAACCCCGCTCGCGCAAGTCGGTGAGCAGCGCAGCGTACGCGCGATCCAACGCAGGCAGTTTACCGCTGCCACGAAACCGCGCATCAGGCAAGTTACGCGCGATGTCCACATGCGTGTCCCAGCCGCGGTCGACGACCGTCACAAATCGCGTGCCCGCCTCCACCAATCGCCGCGCCAGCAAACAACCTTGCCCGATGCTTTTCCGCCCGTAACGATTGCGCGTCGCGCCGGATTCCTTTTTCAAATCAAACGCCGACTTAGCCTTTGGCGAGCCGAGCAGTTTGTACGCCTGTTCATAAAACGCATCACGCGCCAAAGTCGCCGGGCCTTCCTCCACCTCACGTGAAAAATCATCCAGCGCCGTAAGCACATTCCGCCGCCGCGCTTCCACGTCGATACTCACGCCCTCCGGCGCGTTGAGATCGCGCACGCGAAAGTCCGGTTTCGACGGATCACCGCCCACCGCAAACGGCCCATACGCGCCCGGCAAATAACCTGCCTGCGAATACTCAACCGCCTGCGGCACAATGACATACGGCGGCAGCGCGCGGCCAAAACCCGATTCCTTCGCCAGCACACTGCCGAGGCTCGGATAAGCGACTACCGGTGTTGGCCGATGCCCCGTCATCAAATAATGCCGCCCCGTGTTGTGATTGCCCAACTCGTGCGTCAACGACCGCACCAACGCGATGTCGCCCATCGCCTTCGCCGTCAGCGGCAGATGCTCACTGAGGTGCACGCCGGGGATGGCCGTCGGAATCGCACCAAACGGTCCGCGCACTTCCTTCGGTGCAACCGGCTTTGGATCAAACGTATCAATATGCGACGGCCCGCCATCAAGCCAAATGAGAATGCACGACGTTTCCTTCTTAGGTTTCGCCGCCAAAGCCTGCCACCGCAACAAATCCGCCACGCTCATTCCGATTGTGGACAATATGCCAAGCTGCAAAAAATCCCGGCGAATAATGCCATCGCAGCGCGTAATTGAATGGCTCGTTTTCATCAATGGTTAAACCCAAACTCGCGGGTATTCAGCAGCGCCCACAACAGGTCATGCCAACCTTCTTTTGCCCCGTTGACTTCAGCGATGTGTTTGAGGCATTTCGTGCGCTCTTTGGCATTTGGAAAACGGGAAAGCGTTCGCAAAAACAGCTCATCCAACATTGCGTTTGGAGTGCGGTGGGTTTTCAAAAGTGTGGCAACCGCCGGTGCCAGCTTTTTGTTGAGCGCAGAATTGTTGATTAAATGTAACGCAGAGGAAAGGCCACCGCCGAATTGGGTGGGGTCAGCGCAGTTGTCGGTGCGCGGGCAACGGCCGAAGACATCGAGCGTGTACGAAGACACTTGGGCATCGAGCAACTGCATCGCGCGCGTGCCCTTGGGTTGTCCCGCGTAAACATCCGGTTGACCGGTGGCTTGCGCAATGGCGTCGACCTTGACCGGCGCGGGAAGCGGCTTGAGATACGCGTGCGAAAAAAGTTGCGTGTCGGCGCGATTAGCGGCGATGGCGCGGGAGGAAAGTTGATAAGTGCGCGAGGTGGCGATGTCACGGATGAGGCGGCGAAGATCGAATTTGTTTTTCACAAAACTGGCGGCCAACGCATCAAGCAACGCAGGATTGCTCGGCGGATTGGAAACGCGCAAGTCATCCACCGGCTCCACGATGCCGCGCCCCATCATTTCGCGCCAAACGCGATTGACCATCGCACGGGCAAAGAATGGATTATCCGGACGCGTCAACCAATCGGCCAACGCGGGACGATAATCGAGGCCATCGGCTTTAGCCGTTTTTAATGCACCGAGCGGGCTGGGCGACATCATTTTTTCCGTGCGCGGATGCCGCACTTCGCCGCGTTCCACGAGCACCAACTCGCCGCCCTTCACGCGAGTGCGGGCGAAGAACGCGGCGAATTGATGATAGTCCGCCTGCGACCAGCGATCGAAAGGATGATTGTGGCAACGCGCACAAGCGACGCGAATGCCGAGCAGCGTTTGGCTGACGAACTCGCCCATATCGCGCGGGTCGGTTTTCTGCCGCTGAAAATTGGCGGCAGCGTTCTGGATGATATTCCCGCGAGCGGTGAGCAGTACGCGGGCAACTTGGTCCATCGGCGTGTTGCGTTTGATTTGAGCACGAAGCCAATCGCGATAGGCGCGCGCGGGTTCGGTGCCCAGTTTTTTTGAATTGAGGAGCAACAGATCGGCAAACTTCATCGTCCAAAAATCCACAAACGCCTCGCTGCCGATGAGGCGGTTTATGAGTATTTCGCGGTTTGGATTTTCAATGAAAGCGCGTACTTCGGCGGAAGCGGGCAGCCGCCCGGACAAATCAAGCGTGGCACGCCGCAAAAAAACCACATCGCTCGCTTCCCGAGAAACAGGAATGCGCATGCGCTGTAATTCGGCAAACACTTTTTCATCAATGAAATTATGCGGTTTGGGGAAGCCATTTTCCGATCCCGCCGCGAACGGCACCGCCACGCGAGCAGCGGTCACTTGCCCCGCCGCGCGAATCATAATAGCACCAAGGCCCGGGCGTTCGATAGTGACGCGGCCGGTTTTGCCCACCGTGGCCACGGCGTCGTTTTGGGTGGTGTAAAGCGCCAACGCAGTGACGTCTCGCGTTTGGCCATCGCTGAATTGGGCGGTGACTTTTAACTGCGCGGAATGGCGCAACTCAGCGGGTGTGACAACCAGCTTCATCACGCGCAAATCGGTTTTACCAAATGGCGCACCGGCAGCGATCCAATCGCGCACCGTCTTCCAGTCCGCCGATTGGGCACGGAGTTTTTGGCCGCCTTTGTGATCGAGATCGCGCGAAGGTTTGCGGAGGAAAAGACTGCGCTCGGGTGCGGAAAAATCAATGCGGCGACCGCCCCGCTCGCGGGTAATGGCGGCGTGATCGGCGGCTGGGTCATCGCCCAAAAGGCTTAGTTTGAAGCCGCCCTGTCCTGTCGCTGCGCCGTGGCATTTGCCGGCGTTGCAACCGGCTTGCGTGAGGCGCGGCAAAATGTCCGTGGGAAAATGCCACGGGCGATCGGCGGCGTTGGCGACGACAGCCAGAAAACACGCTCCGACAATGAGCAATCGCAGACTCACAAACTCGTCCCTCCAGCCCGTCACCTTGGAGGGATGAGCTTGCGAGCCCGAAGCGAGGACCATTGGCCGTTCTCTCATTTTTTCGAGTGGCGACCGATGAAGGCGCGGCCCGCCTTTTGCGCGTAGGGCGTGCCATAGCTTACGGAGATGACGCGAGTGAGGCCGTCGCACGCCTGTTGCAGTAAATCAGCATCGTCACCGGCGCGGGTTTTCATTTGCGCTAGCACGCGGTCCACGTCGGCATCGGTGTTTGTTTTTTGGATGAATTGGCGAAGCATTCCGATCATTCGCGCATCAGTGGGCACGGCACCGGGCAAGGGCTTCTTTGGTCCCCCGGCATTGGGGCGTGGCAATGGACGTGGGGGGAGCTGATTGTTTGGACGCGTATTAGAAGGTGGATTCGCAGAATTTTGCTCCCGCAATTTCCGCACCTCGGCAATGAGTTTTTGGATGGCTATTTTGCGGGCGGCGTCGGTGCTGGTGTCGAGCTTTTCCAAATCTAACGGGACATACATCGGTCGCCGGTTGATTGGGTTATTGTATACCAAAAGTTTTCTTGCATCCGGCGGATTTTTGTCGCCAGCCAGTTTCGCCATTGCAGCGATAATGCCCGGCGCGTCAGCAATGCCCGGCTGCACGAGGGCGAAGTTGGCCGTCACTTTGCCGCCTTTGGCAAGCACCAGGGTCATCAGGCATTCTTTGTTGAGGCCATAATTTCCTGGACCCTCGATACCATCCAACGAATAGCCCACGCGCGTGCGCGTTCTCAATGACTTCACCACACGCGGTAAATCGCGATCGCCGCGGATGGGATCATCGATGAGAAAAATAAATTCCGTCTCGAACTTGGCTCTTTGTTCCCCGCCATAAATATCAATCACGCGCATTAGCTGCGCCATTGAACGCTCCAACCCGTGTAGAAACACGAGCACCACCGGCCGTTCGCCAGCAGCTTTGATGGGGTCGCGTTTCTCTCCAGGACCTTGGGCGGTTAGCGATTGCACCTCAAACGAGGTGATCTTTTCACCCGGCTGCAGTCCTGAAAAAACTTTTTCTTTATCCGCCGCAAAGAGGCTCGCGGTGGCCAAGATGGTGATAGCTAGTGCGGTCTTCATTGGATGCAAAAAGTACCATAACATGGTGGGTTGGCCAATGGTTTTGTGCTGTGAACGACCTTCGCTTGAAATTCAACGGTCGAAACGGCAAAGGTGGCACGTGAGTTTTGGGCATCGATGTTGGGCGGAGATAGATTTGAACGCGTTGCGCGGGAATCTCGCGTGGCTACGGCATCGCGTGGGCGCGGGTGGGAGCATCTTGACCGTGGTCAAGGCCGACGCCTACGGGCACGGGCTGCGCCAGATTGCCGCGTTATTGATGCAAGCGGGCACGGATATTTTTGGCGTGGCGAATCTCAATGAGGCCCGCGACATCCGTGCGGTGGGCCGCGGGTGGCCGGTTGTAATGCTCGGCGCGTGTTTACCGGATGAAGTGGAGCGCGCGGTGAAGGATAATGTCATGCCCACGCTGTCTACCGCCGACGAGGCCCGCCGATTTTCGCGTACGGCAAAAAAACTCAAGCGCACCGTTGACGCCCACATAAAAATTGATACCGGTATGGGGCGGCTTGGCGTGTCGCCCAAGCACGCCGCCGAATTGATCGAAACCATCGCCCGCTTGGATAACCTCAACGCCGTCGGTCTTTATTCGCATTTTGCCTCGGCGGAAAGTGATGCCGCATTTTCACGCCATCAACGCGGCCAGTTTAATCGGTTGGTGAAACAACTCGCCGCCGCCGGACACAACTTTGACTACGTTCACATGAACAACAGCGCCGGGCTGCTGCACGAGCCGGATTCTATTTACAATCTCACGCGGCCGGGCCTGCTCGTTTATGGCGTGCTGCCCCATGGTCGGCGCCGCGTAACGGCAACCATGAAACGCAACCTCCGCCCCGCGCTTGCGTGGAAATGCCGTGTGAGCCTTGTCAAAGAAATCGCCAAAGGCACACCGCTCAGCTACGGCCGCAGCTTCGTCGCGCCGCAAAAAATGCGCGTGGCCACGCTCACGATGGGTTATGGTGATGGCTATCTTTGCAGCGTGGCGGGCAACGCGAACGTTTTAGTGGGCGGCAAACTCTGCCCCGTGCTCGGCCGCGTGACAATGGATCAAATGCTGGTTGATGTTTCAAAAATAAAAACCGCCAAGCCCGGCGATGAAGCGGTGCTCATCGGTCGCCAAGGCAAACAGGAAATCACCGCGCACCAACTCGCCGACTGGGCGGGAACAATCCCGTTGGAAGTGCTCACCGGCATCGCCTATCGCGTGCCGCGCGTGTACCGCGGCGGACAGGCGGCTTGAACCGAATAATTTGAAATGGAATCCAAGAAAAACCCAATGACTCTCACGCGCTTCGTCGGGCTCGTTTTCAAAGGCGCTGCAATGGGCACTGCCAACGTCATCCCCGGCGTCTCCGGCGGCACCATCGCGCTCATCACCGGCATCTACGCCGACCTCATCGGCACACTGAAATCGATCGGCTGGAAGGCTGTGAAACTTTTGGGCGCGGGTGAGTTTCGCAAATGGTTTGATCACCTTAATGGCCCGTTCGCCTGCGCCGTGGGCCTTGGCGTGGCGGCCAGTGTGTTTACTTTCGCGAACGTACTGGAACAATTGCTAGCCAATCACGAAACGCAAACGATGGCGTTTTTCTTCGGACTCATTCTGGCCTCCATTGTTCTTGTCGGCCGACAAGTCCCTAAATGGAATCCGCCCGCGATCCTCGCACTGCTCGCGGGCATCGCCGGCGCGGCGGCGATTTTGCTGGTGAAACCCCTCGTGCAAAATCCCGCGCCGTCTTATTTATTTCTGTGCGGTGTGGTGGCGATGTGCAGCATGATTTTGCCGGGCATCTCCGGTTCATTTATTCTCATCTTAATGGGCAACTACGGACTCATTCTCAAGGCCACCAGCAACGTACGCGATTTCGACAGCTCGCTGCCCGTACTACTACCGTTCGCCGCCGGTTGCGCGGTGGGATTGCTTGGCTTTGCGCGTGTGCTGTCGTACATCCTCGACAAATTCAAAGCCGCAACCCTCGCCGTGCTCACCGGATTTGTGATCGGCTCACTCGGAGTCATTTGGCCCTGGAAATTTACATTGGAAAAAATAGTCAGCGGAAAGACCGTGGTGACCGGCTACACTTGGCAATTGCCCGCTGCGGACAAACCCTTTCTCCTCGCCCTCTTATTAATGCTCGCCGGCGCAGGCTTAGTGCTCTTGCTCGACAAGATTGCCGGGGACAAAGAAACCAAGAAATGAACACGGGTTTCCACGATGTTCAGGATAAAAAACCATCCTGAATTTCCCGCCCATCCTGTGAATTCTCCATCCTTGCCCCGCCCATGCCTTGCGGTGTACCAACGCCTATGCTGATGAGCTTAATCGGCCTCGTGGCTTTCATCGCGCTTGCGTGGGCGATCTCGATGAAACGCGACAAATTCCCGTGGCGCACGGTGATCGCCGGAATGGGACTGCAAATCACCATCGCCGCTGTTCTGATTCCCAAAACTGTTTTTGGCGATTGGGTCTATAAAGTCGCCGACCAAACCGCCCAGAACATTCTCGCCTTTGCCCGCGAAGGCACGCACCTCGTATTCGGTGCGCTCTCCGAAAACCAGTTGATGCAGGAAACTTTCAACGAGCCGAGCGCCCTCGTGCTGGGCGTCACCATTTGCGGCACCATCATTCTCGTCGCCGTCATTTCCAGCCTCCTTTATCACCTCCGCATTTTGCAAAAAATCGTGCAGGGCATGGCGTGGGTGATGCAGCGCATTATGCGCACCAGCGGCAGCGAAAGCCTCTGTAGCGCCGCCAATGTTTTTATGGGCCAAACCGAAGCGCCACTCGTCATTAAGCCTTATCTGCCCGGCATGACCCGCAGTGAAATCATGACCATGATGATCGGCGGCATGGCCACCATCGCCGGCGGCGTGTTTGCCATCTACGCCGGAATGGGCGTGGAGGCCGGCCATCTGCTCACCGCATCCTTTATGGCCGCGCCCACCGCGCTGTATGTTTCCAAAATCCTTTTGCCCGAAACTGAAAAAAGCGAAACCGCCGATGGCGCCAAGAGTGATGTGAAGCCCGAAACCACAAACGCCCTCGACGCCATGTGCCAGGGCGCCAGCGACGGGATGAAGCTCACGCTCAACGTGCTCGCGATGCTCATTGGATTCACCGCCGCCATCGCGCTCTTTAATTATCTCCTCACCCAACCCCAGCAATGGGCCGGCGTCGCCAACCCCGTCACCATCGACATGCTGCTCGGCTGGCTCAACGCCCCCTTCGCATTCCTGATGGGCGTGCCGTGGGCCGACTGCGTCGAAGTCGGCCAAGCCTTCGGCAAACGAATCGTGTTCACCGAATTCATCGGCTACCTTGATCTCACCGCACTCAAAGACACCCTCGCCCCCCGCAGCTTTGCCATCGGCACCTTTGCCATTTGCGGCTTTGCAAACTTCGCCAGCATCGCCATCCAAATCGGCGGCATCGGCTCCCTCGCCCCCGAACGCCGCAAAGACCTCGCCAGTCTCGGCCTGCGCGCCATGGCCGGCGGCATCCTCGTCAGTTATATCAATGCCTGCATTGCCGGCTTGTTTATTTAAACCTCTGTGCCTCTGGGGTAAAAAACAATCCATCACAGAGGCACAGAGATTGGAACTTGCTCCTCGCCGCCCACAGGTCACACTCGGCAGATGCGCGGATTGATTGTTGTTTACCTGCTCACGATTTCCATTTTTTTAGTTGCGGCGGATAAGCCGAAGGAAAAGTTCGGCGATTCGCTGAAGCCGTTTGTCGAGAATTTTAAGGGCCGCGGGGCGTTGACGGATGGGTCGATGCCTTCTACTCCCGCCGAGGGCATCAAGAAACTGAAGATGGCCGAGGGGCTGGCGATGCAGGTAGTGGCGCATGAACCGGCGGTGGCGCAGCCGCTCAATATGTATTTCGACGAACGCGGGCGGATGTGGGTGACGCAGTATTTGCAATACCCCTTTCCGGCGGGCATCAAAATTTTGGAATACGATAAGTACCTGCGCGCGGTGTACGACAAAGTACCGCCGCCGCCGCCCAATCATTTTCGTGGCAAAGACAAAATCACCATTCACGAGGACACCAACGGCGATGGTGTTTTCGACAAACACAAAACCTTCCTCGACGGCTTGAATATGGCGCGCAGCGTCATCACCGGTCGCGGCGGCGCGTGGGTGTTGATGCCGCCGTATCTGCTTTATTATCCGGACAAAAATGGCGACGACATTCCTGATGGCGACCCCACGGTGCACCTCACCGGCTTTGGTTTGGAGGACACTCACTCCGGCGCGAACAGCCTACGGTGGGGACCGGACGGCTGGATTTACGGCGCGCACGGCAGCACTTGCACCGCAGAGATTCAGGGCATCAAATTTCTCGGCCAAGCGATTTGGCGCTATCATCCGCCGACCAAACGTTTTGAAGTTTTTGCTGAGGGTGGCGGCAATACGTATTGCCTCGATTTTGATCGCAATGGCCGAACGCTCTCCGGCACCAACTACGGCAACACCCGCGGCGTCCACTACGTGCAAGGGGGTTGCTACATCAAAGGCTGGGCCAAACACGGGCCGCTGATCAACCCGCATGCGTTTGGGTTTTACAAACACATGGCGCACGAGGGCTACACGAAGCGGTTTCCGCAATCGATGATTGTTTACGAAGGCGGCGCCCTGCCCGGGTACGAGGGCAACATCATCTCCGGCATGTCGTTGGTGAATCGCGTGCAGGCTAGCCGGTTGTATCCGGATAACTCTACCTTCCGCACCGTCGATACCCCGCCGATGGTTACCACTGAGGATCGTTGGTTTCGCATTGTCGACACCAAGGCGGGGCCGGATGGGGCCGTGTACTTCGCCGATTGGTACGATAGCCGTTTAAGCCATCTCGATCCGCGCGACACCTGGCATAAAAGCAGCGGTCGCATTTATCGGATGCACGCCAAAGACGCCAAGCCCAGCAAACCTTTTGACTACAGCAAACTCTCTACCACCGAACTACTCAACCTACTTGGGCATCCGAACAAATGGCACCGGCAAACCGCGCAGCGATTGATCGCCGACCGTCGCAATGCCTCGATTGTCCCCGATCTCACTCGGGAGTTCATGAACTTCAAAGGCCAAGGCGCCCTCGAAATTTTCTGGGCCATCAACCATAGCGGCGGCTTCACCCCCAAGTTCGCCGAAAAAACACTCACCCACGCGAATCCCTTCGTTCGATTTTGGACCATCCGTCTGTTGGGCGACAGCCACACGATGACGCCCACGCTCCGCGCCAAACTCATCGCGCTGGCTAAAACCGAAACCCACGCCGAAGTCCGCAGTTGCCTCGCGGCCTCCTGCAAACGCTGGGTCGCCAAGGATAGTTTCCCAATCCTCGCCGCGCTTATTCACCGCAATGAAGATGTGAATGACAAACACATCCCGCTGCTCATTTGGTGGGCCCTCGAAAACAAAGCCGTCAGCGGCAGCGGGGATCTGACCCGGTTGCTCACCGACAAATCCATTTGGGCAGCACCGATGACGCAAACGCACTTGATCAAGCGCCTCGGCCAACGCTTCACTGCCGAGCCCACATCGGCCAATCTAAAAACTGCTGCCCGCCTGCTCGCCCTCGCCCCCACCGCCGCCGATCGCACCAAATTCGCCGTCGGAATGGAGGAAGGACTACGCGGCAATTCGGTGCAAAACCCGCCCAAGGCGTTGTTGGCCGAGACCAGTAAATTGTGGAACGCCAGCAAACACACGCCCACGCTCATCAGCCTCGCCACACGATTGGGGCTTCCCGAGGCGATGGGCGAAGCCATTGCGCTGGTGAAAAACCCGAAGACCTCCGCCAGCGAACGGCGCGCGTTGACAAAGCTTCTTTCCGAGCGCCGCAGTGACAGCGCGCTGGATCTGCTGCTCTCCCAATTCAAGACAGAAAAAACCAGCAGCCGCCGCATCGAGTTGATGACCGCGTTGCAGCGTTTTGAACATGATTCCGTGGGCACGGTGTTGCTCGCGCGTTATGCAGAAATGCCCCAACGTGAACGCGAGTCCGCCCAGAATATTCTAAGTAGCCGCGCGAATTGGTCGTTGGAATTTATCACTGCTATCGACGCGGGCAAAATCAAACGCGAAGACGTCCGCCCCGCCACGGTGTTGGCGATGCAAAGCCACAAACAAAAAACCATCGCCGCGCTCGTCAAAAAACATTGGGGCCAATTGCGCCAAAGCACCGAAGCCAAGCAGCAGCGGATGCAGTCCGTCGCCGCGCTCATTGCCGAAAATCAAGGCGACGCCGAGGCGGGCAAACTGGTTTTTGCAATCGCCTGTGCCGCGTGCCATCGCTTGCGCGGCCAAGGAGGCAACATCGGCCCCAGCCTCGATGCCTATCAGCTGAACAATCCCGGTTTCCTCATCCCCGCCGTGGTTGATCCCAGCCTCGGCATTCGTGAGGAGTACGCCGGATTCAACGTGGTCACCAAAGACAATCAGCGCCTCACCGGATTCATTGCCCAAACCGCGCCCAAATTCATCGTCCTGCGCGACCTCGCTCAAAACTCCATCACCCTCCCCCGCAAGGAAATCAAAGACCTCCAGGCAATGCCGGTCTCCCTGATGCCCGAAGGTTTGCTCGACACCCTCACGCCCCAGCAGGTGCGCGACTTGTTTGCATTTTTGATGGCGAAATAATTCTCAGTGCCTCTTGATTTGGCAGACCGGTTCCGCTAACGTCCCGCCCTCCAATGGCATACATCAACGAGCATTATTTAAAGCTACAGGCGGGCTATCTCTTTCCCGAGATCGGCCGCCGCGTGAAGGAATTTACTGAGGCCAACCCTGTGGCTGCCGCGCGGCTCATTCGCTGCGGCATTGGCGATGTGACCGAGGCGCTGCCGCCCGCTTGCACCGAGGCGCTGCACGCGGCGGTGGATGAGATGGCCGATCGCGCAACGTTCAAAGGCTACGGTCCGGAACACGGTTATGATTTTTTGCGCGAATCGATTTCGGATAACGACTTTCAAGCGCGCGGCGTCAAGGTGGCCGCCGATGAAATTTTTGTGTCCGACGGTGCCAAGTGCGACACCGCGAACATCCTCGACATTCTCGGCCACCAAAACCGCATCGCCATCACCGACCCCGTTTACCCCGTGTACCTTGATACCAACGTAATGGCCGGCCACACCGATGACGCCGATGGCGCGGGCCAATACGGCAAAATTATTTATCTCCCGTGCACTGCGGAAAATAATTTTGTGCCCGCCACCCCCGATGAAAAGGCGGACATTATTTATCTGTGCTACCCCAACAACCCCACCGGCGCCACCGCCACGCGCGAGCAACTCGCCGCTTGGGTGGCGTACGCACAGGAAAACGATGCACTAATTTTATACGATGCCGCGTACGAAGCGTTCATCCAAGACGGCGACATCCCGCATTCGATTTATGAAATCGCCGGCGCACGCAACTGTGCCATTGAGTTTCGCAGCTTCTCCAAAAACGCCGGCTTCACCGGCACCCGCTGCGCCTTCACTGTGATCCCCAAGGAATTGACGGGCACAGATTCCAATGGTAACGCCCACAGTTTGCACAGCTTGTGGTCGCGCCGTACGGCGACAAAATTCAACGGCACCAGTTACCCCGTCCAAAAGGCCGCCGCCGCTGTATACAGTGATGCGGGCAAAACCCAAGTGCAGGAACTCATCACACATTATATGGGCAACGCCAAAATCCTCCGCGAAGCTGCCATCGCTGCGGGCCTCGAAGTTTTCGGTGGCACTAACGCCCCGTACATTTGGCTCAAGACCCCCAACACCATCCCAAGCTGGGACATCTTCGACCGCGTCCTCAACGAAGCGGCCGTGGTCATCACTCCCGGCGCCGGCTTTGGCAACGCCGGCGAAGGCTACTTCCGCATCAGCGCCTTCAACAGCCGCGCGAATGCAGAAGAGGTTGCGGAGCGGATTGGGGCGATGGCGTGGTGAGAATGACCCATCACTAAGGAAACCCCAAATGTCCACTGGGTATTGGTCGTTCCTTGGGACTTGGCTATTGAGAATTGCTTATTTGGAACCAGTCATTTCCCCGCCTTCAAATCAAAACAGGCCACTCCATTGTCCATTCGCAAAAACAATTTCCCGCGGCTGAGCACCGGCGATGGGCACCACATGGCGCGCACGCGTGCCTTGCCGATTTCGTAGTGCGCCAACGGGTCGGCGCGCAACATCACCAGCTCGCTCCCTTTTTTCTCAAAAGTAAACAGCCGACCGTCAGCGATGAAAGGCGAGGAGATGTTGCTCAGCCGTTTCTCCTTCCACTTCATCTTGCCGGTTTCCATCTCCACACACATTTGCGTGTCACCGCCGGCGAGGTAAACATGGCCATCGTAAATCATCGGCGTGGACTGTGTTCGCCGCGCCTCGATTGGAATGTTCCAGAGCATTTTGGCACCCATTGCGGAAATGCTGTAACCGGCCAGCCCGATTTTTTTGTCGTGGCTGTAAACCGCCATTCGATTTCCATCGACCACTGGCGTGGAGTCGCCCCCGCCCTTCACCCGCCACACTAGCTTGCCGTCGGCGGGGTTCAGGCAAACCACTTCCCGGCCCGCGTTCACAATTAAAAATGATTTGCCATCATTCTCCCAATATACCGGCGACGAATTTCCGCCCCGCGCATCATCGCTTTCCCACGCCACCTTACCGGAACCCGCATCCAGCGCGACCAGCCGCCCCGCCATCACGAATGCTTTCCCTTCCGCGATCAAAAATGATGATGCCACATTCCTGCCGGGCAACACCGCCGACCACACCGGCTTGCCCGTGGCCGCATCCACGCAAAGCGCCTGCCGCCCGCCCATGGCATAAACCCGCCCATCGGCCACACACGGCGTGCTCGACGACCGCCTGCCCGTTGGCTCGCCCGGCATCTCTGTCTTCCAAAGCGTCTTGCCCGAGATGGCGTCCAAACAAATCACCACGTCCTGTGCCACCTTGCGTGTAGCCGGCACGGTGTTCACCACTTGTGTCTTCACCGCATCGCTGAATTCCTGTTCACCCAGCCATTTTTTAAACGCTGCATCATCCGGGAACCGATGCTCGCGCATCGTGGCCAACTTCTGAAAATCCTTGATGGGAACCGCCGACTTTCCCTTTTTGAATCGACTGGCAACCCAACTCCCCAGCATCTCCTGTTGTTCCTTATTTAAATTCTCCGACACCCATTTGTCACTCCACTCCGTCAACTTCTCTCCTCGCAGACGCGGGCTGAGCCCCATCCGGTCCAATTCCATTTTTGCCACCAGTTTGTCGCCCAGAATGGACACCCCGCGATTACCCAGCTTACGCAACACCAAGTCATCGATGGCCCGTGTCTGCGTCGGCACATCCGTATGCCACACCAGCGCCAAGTATACCCGCTGGCCCGCCACCACCACGCTGCCGTGTCCGCCATCGTCATCGCTCGGGATAAACTCACTCACCCAAAGCCGCCTCAACCCCTCCTTCGGGAAAGCATCGAGCAACGGCACGCCATCGGCCACCACGCCATTGCGGTTCGGCCCACGCCATTGCGGCCAGTCTGCGGCAACGGTAAAGGCAACGAACAAGGATAGAATTGATATGCGTTTCATGACGGGGTTGGACTACCGCAGAATACAATAAAATTCAATTTCCAATGACCAATCGACAAGCCACAACAAACACACCGAATTGGGTTTTGGTCATTCCTTGGAGCTTGGGTTTTGGTCATTGAACAATTACCCTCCCCCCGTGAATCCGCTGCTACTACTCGCCCTCGGCCTCGCCATCGTCCTCGGCGGCATCCTTTGGCTCCGACTGCATCCGTTTCTCTCGCTCATCCTCGGGGCATTTGTGGTCGGCGGATTAACTTCATCTGAGTACATCGAGAAATCTTTAGCGGCAAAATACGAAGGCGATGAATTCCGCAAAGAAGTCAAGGCACGCGTCATTACTGAAATCATCGCCCTCAAGAAATTGGGCCAACCATTTGACGAAGCGGAAATTCGCGAGGCCGTTCGTGGCAAAATCAAAACGGAATCCGCAGAATTCAAAACCGTTGCGCACAAGAAAGCCGCCACACAGGCAAAGCAAAACACTCTGGAACGCATCACCACCGCCTTCGGAACCACCTGCGGTAAAATTGGCATTCTCATCGCTATGGCGTGCGTGATCGGCCGCTGCCTGCTGGCCAGTGGTGCCGCTGAACGCATTGTGCGCGGGGCACTTTCACTGGTGGGAATCCGGAATGCACCGGTGGCCTTTTGTGCCAGCGCTTTTCTGCTAGGAATCCCCGTATTCTTCGACAGTCTTTTTCTATTGGCCATTCCCTTGGTGAAAGCCACTTGGCTTAAAATGAAAAAAAACTACGTACTCCTCGTAGTCGCTCTCGTCGCCGGCGGCACGATGACTCATTCATTGGTGCCACCCACTCCGGGGCCACTCTTCGTTGCGGAAGAACTGGGTGTCAACATTGGCACCATGATTCTCACCGGCATGGCGGTCGGTATTTTTTGCAGTGTAGCCGGCCTGTTGTATGCACAATGGATCAACCGCCGCATGGAGGTACCGCTCCGCGAGACGCCCGAGGCCATGAAAAAACTCGAGGAACTGTCCAACCGCAATATTTCTGAACTTCCCTCTCTCGCACTCTCGCTAATCCCAATCCTATTGCCCGTGCTGCTCATCAGCGGGGTGACCATTTACAAAAGTGGACTGGATCCTACACAAACCCTCCACCCAATCCTCAACCTGTTGGGTGACAAAAATATCGCTCTCACCATCGCCGCGGGTTTGGCGATGCTCCTCGCCGCGACACGCCTGAAAGACCGCCAAGCCCTCGCCGACCACGTACAACAGGCAATGCTCGAGGGCGGCCTCATCATTCTCATTTGCTGCGCCGGCGGAGCCTTCGGAGCGATGCTACAACAATCAGGCATCGGCCCGTACATCAGCGGCATGATGGGCAGCGAACCCCTCGATTTTGGACTGCTGCCACTGGCGTTTGTTGTCACCGCCATCATCCGCGCAGCCCAAGGTTCGGCCACCGTGGCGATGTTCACAGGAGTGGCGATCGTCGGCAGCCTTGTGACCGACCTTGACGTGCTATCGTATCATCCCGTTTACCTCGCCGTGGCCATCGGCTGCGGCTCCAAGCCGTTACCGTGGATGAATGACAGCGGCTTTTGGGTCATTAGCAAAATGAGCGGCATGACCGAAAAGGAAACCTTGAAAGTCCTTACACCGATGGCGACCATTATGGGGATTACAGGCATCATCGTAACCATGGTCGCCGCAAAACTAATTCCAATGAATTAAATGCAAACCAACACCACCAAACAAAAACTCAACAATGGCGAAACGGTTTATGGCGCGTTCTTCCGCACGCCAGACAACAGCCTCATCGAACTGCAGGGCTACCTCGGCTGGGATTTTCTCGTACTCGACGGCGAACACGGCACGCTGCAGCCGCGCGACGTTGAGGACCAATGCCGCGCCTGCGAACTGCACGGCGTGACGCCCATCGCCCGCGCCACAACCAACGAGCAGTCCATCATTTTGCGCTTCATGGACACCGGCGTGCAGGGCGCACTGATCCCTTTCGTAAACACCGCCGCCGACGCCGAGCGCGCCGTGCAGTCCATCAAGTACCAGCCGCGCGGCCAACGCGGCCTCGCCGGCATCCGTGCTGCCGACTTCGGCCGCACCGGCCCGCTCGGCGATTATGTTAAAAAAGCCAACGCCGAAACCTTGGTTATCGCCCAAATCGAGACCACCGAGGGGCTCGATAATCTGGATGAAATCGTAAAGGCCGACGATGTGGACGTCATCTTCATCGGCCCCAACGACCTTGCCAATTCACTCGGCCACCCCGGCAACATCCCCCACCCCGACGTTCAGGCCGCGATGGACAAAATCGCCGAAACTACCCTCGCCGCAGGCAAAATCCTCGGACTCATGATTTACAACAGCGAAGGCGCCCGCCAATGGCGCGACAAAGGGGCGCGTTTTATCACCGTCCCCTTCGAAGCAATCATGACCACCGCCGTGACAAACTTTTTGGATGAAGCGAAACAATGAAAACTTGGCTCCCACTGTTCCTCGCGATCTTGACCACGACCGCCGCGCAACCCTTCGATACCGTCATCGCCAACGGCCGCGTGTTAGACCCCGCCACTGAACTTGACGCCATCCGTCACATCGGCATCACCGCCGGCACCATAAAATCTATTTCCAAAACCCCGCTCAAGGGCAAGACCGTCATCAACGCCAAAGGCCTCGTGGTCGCACCCGGATTTATCGACCTCCACCAACACGGCCAAACCGCGGAAGATTATCCGTACAAAGCCATGGACGGGGTGACAACCGCACTCGAGCTGGAAGTCGGCACGGCAGATGTCGACCTTTGGTACCAGCGACGCAAAGGCAAAACCCCCATCAACTTTGGCGTCAGCATCGGCCACATCCCCACGCGCATCAGCGTGATGGGTGACCAACCGGCGTTTCTGCCGCCGGCCAATTCACGCGGGGCAAAACAGCGTGCCACCCCGGAACAACTGGCCACCATCAAAAAGAAAATCGAGCACGGCCTCCGACGAGGCGCATTGGCGGTCGGGTTCGGCCTGCAATACACGCCCGAGGCCACCCAATGGGAGGCACTCGAAATCTTTCGCGTCGCAGCAAAATTCAACGCCTCTTGCCACGTCCATATGCGCAGCAAAGGATTGGCGACCGGATTAAATATTTACACCGCCGTGCACGAGGTCATCGCACTCTCTGCCATTAGCGGTGCACCCGGTCACATTGTGCACATTCAAAGCACCGGCAATCTCACCACCCCTGCACTCATTGAAATGATTGCCGCCGCACAGAAACGCGGGCTCGATGTGTCGTGTGAAGTTTACCCCTACACGGCGGGCATGACCGATATCAAGTCAGCCATCTTCGACCCGGGCTGGCGTGACCGCACAAAAATCACCTACAACAATTTACAATGGGTCGCGACCGGTGAACGGCTCACCAAAGAATCATTTGAAAAATATCGCAAACAAGGCGGCAAAGTCATCGTGCATGCCAACCCGGAAAGCCTCGTGCGAAAAGTGGTGGCGAGCCCGAACACGTTGATTGCCAGCGACGGATTTATGGGGCATCCGCGAAATGCCGGCTGCTTTTCACGCATTCTTGGCAAATACGTCCGCGAAAATAACGATTTACCACTCATGCTCGCGCTAAAAAAATGTTCGCTGTGGCCCGCGCAACGGTTGGAACGATGCGCGCCTGCGTTTAAGAAAAAAGGGCGACTGCAAATTGGGGCCGACGCAGACATCATTATTTTCGATGCCTCAAAAATCATCGACAACGCCACCTTCACTGACGCTGCGAAACATTCCAGCGGGATCAAATACACCCTCATCCACGGAGTGCCGGTGGTGAAAAACGGGGCGTTCCAGAAAAATGTTTTTCCGGGAAAAGCCGCACGCGGAGCGATCCGCTGATCACTTTTTCTTATCCAGCAAATGCACCGAAGACCGCAGCGCGGCGAGCCCCAGAATTTGCTTGGGCGTGGCGATGCGTGAAATATTCAAGTAATCGGGCTGCACTTTATCATCTTTCGGATATTCGCTGAGATTGAGCCGGCCGATGAACGGTTCGTACAATGAGGCGAGCGTCACCACACTGGCCATGTTTCCTTTGCCCCATAGTTCGGTTCGCGAACGCTCAAAACCCGGCAGCGCCTGAACCGCTTGGAGACACCGTCGAACATCCCAAACCTGCATACCCGCCAGCGTTTGCCCGAGCAGCATAAAGCGGCGACGCGTTTGAGTGATGTGGCGCTCGTCGGCGCTCAACGTGGTCAAGCCAACGCCACGCGGCATAAACGTAATGTAAACCACTTCGGATTGTTTGCGGATGTGGTTGAGCTGCTGTTCCAGCGCCTGCCCCATCTTGGCAGTGACGGGTGCATCCGCCTTGATCCCAGCCAGTTTTAATTCCTCAGCCCAAACTCCAGCAAAGGCGGGGCGCCCCAGCTTCAAATAATTACGCCAGTTCTCCTCACCCAAAACCTCGACGTGGACGGTAGACAGATTTTTTAATCCCGCGTGATGGGCCACATACATGCGCAGTCGAATCTTGTCCTGACTGTCAAAATCGTAAGCCGCAAAACGCACTCCCTTGTGATTCAAGTCAAAGGCTTTTTTGAGATTCAAATTTCCGGATTCAGAAGGCCAACCGCGAAATGTCTTGGCGCGTAATTGAGCCAAAGCTTTATCCGGCTTAAGCCGCTCCTTTCCACTGGCCACGCCGATGAAGCTGTCTTGAATCTTTGTGTTGATTTCATCGGCAGGTAGTTTTTTGAAAACCCGCAATTGCTCCGGCTCAAAAAGCTTCTCCGCAGTAATAGTAATCGGCGATTCTTTGCCTTTCAAATGTTTGTTGAACCAGTTAAACGCCGGCACGCGCAATGGTTGCGTGTCGCTGTGTCCGCCGGGGATGATGACCAGCCCGAGCTTGTCTCGCGCACCGTGGAGGTCGTAAATTTTGCGGGCGCCATTAAACACCCGCGTCACGCCATCGAGCGGAAAAATGCGGTCATCATCGGTGTTGAGGATCAACAACGGACGCGGGGCGACAAGCGCAGCCACTTGAGGGAAATCCCAGCGAAATGTGTTCACATGAAACATGCAGTCACAATGCCCCTCCACCACGCCGTGGGCTAGGCGGCCGCTGTTGGGAAACCCTGCGTACACGTGATTTTTCAAATCCGCAATGCCGGCTACCGGCGCGGAAGCTTTGATGCGTTCGTCGAGCACAGAAACCCACCAACTATACGCACCGCCGCCGCTGCGACCGGTGACGCCGAAACGGTTTTTGTCTACAAAGTTTAGCGTTTCCAAATAATCCAGCGCGCGAATGCAATTCCACGCCTCCACGGCGGCGGAGGAATAGCCGCGCGAATTCCACCACCACATATCGTGATTGTAAGTGCCGTGATGGATGCCCTCAATCTCCCCAAGCTGCAGCGTGTCGATCACCAAACACACAAACCCATTGCGCGCGAACCAAACGCCATGGTGCTGATAATGCACCTTGTTGCCGTAGCTCACCCCATTCTTTTTCACACGCCCATGACCGCACACATAAAGAATCGTCGGTGCAGGATCCTTGATGCCGTTGGGCACATACAGATTGGCGGTGACGTAAAGACCTGGCTTGGATTGAAAGTGCACCTTCCAAATTTCAAATTCCTTATGGTGCAGTTTACCGGTGACCGTGGCTTTCAGTGGCGTCCGCGGAGGCATCGGATCTAACCCCAGCATTTCATGCATCTGTTGGCGATACGTTTTTTTCTGTGCGTTCCAATCTTCGATTGTTTTGATTTTCGAAAGTGATCGTGAAGCAATTTGATCCGTTTGGTGCTTGAAGTACGCCGCGAATATTTTGTCGCCGGGGGTATTGAGCAACGCGGCCCAGACAGATTGAAGAATTGTGAATTGAAAAACACAAAGCACAATCGCTCCGATTCTTGGTGAGAGGAAAAATTTTTTCATCAATGAATTCTTTGCAATGCTGCCAGTTGAGAGATGCGTTTCCTAGTGTTTATTCAATCAAACGATAAAAACCCACGCCGCGAGTGTTTCACGGGTCAGCATCAGATTATGAACCTGAACTCTCCAGCGGCCGGTAACGCCCCCACTAACCCGTTAAAAAAATGATGAATGGACCGGCCTGTATGTGCTCGAGGAATAAACGCGCCTACTTTTTGGAATTGCTGAAGCAATAAACCCGCGCATCCGTGCGAATCAGTAGCTTGCCCCCCACAAGTGCCGGAGTGGCCATGCACATATCCTCTTTGGGATTCAACCTATTGGCGCGGAGCAGTTTGAATTCGCGACCGGCTTTCAACACATAGGTTGCGCCGCTTTCATCGAGGAAAAAGATTTTGCCGCTATATGCCCAAGGCGAGCTGGTGAAGGCCCCGCTCCGGGGCACTACCCGTTCGGGCCCGAAAACATGCTTGCCGGTGCTGGCCTCGTAACAGGCAACAAGCCCACGATCTAACAGAACGTACATAAGATCGCCGTACACAATTGTGGAAGGATTGTACGGCCCGCCGCGGCGCTGGCACCAGGCGACGTACTGGTTGCTGTCCTCATCGGATTTGAGTGAAATGTCGCCTCTTGCCCCGGGGCGGATAGCGAACACCGGCTTCCGGCGATCGCCCACGTAGCCTGAAGTTACGTACAACAAACCAAACTTCGCATACGGCGTGGCGATGGTGATGGAGGAATTCCCGCTGAACTGATACAGCAACTTGCCGTCCAGATTGTACGCCCGATTTTTGTGCGAACCCGGCGTGATAATTTCCGTGCGCAATTCATTTTTCCAAATAAACGGCGTGGACCAGTTGCTCTTCTCTCCCTCGCGTTTTACTTTCCAAATTTCCCGGCCGGTTTTTGCATCCAATGCCACGAGAAAAGATTGCTGCTCGTTGTCGTTCACAATGTACAAACGCCCCTGATGCAACACCGGCGAGGCGGCGAGCCCCCAGCCGAAACGCGTCTTGACCGCGGGCCATTCTTGTTTCCACAAAAATTCTCCACCCACCGTATAACAATAGAGACCCTGATTTCCAAAGTAGGCGTACACGCGCTCGCCATCAGTGATTGGCGTCTCGGAGGCGTAGCTGTTTTTGATGTGGATGCTGCTCTGCGGGGTGCCCGAGTGCACGGTTTGCTCCCAATCCACTTTGCCGGTCTCAAGGCTCAGGCAAATCACTTTCCAATGATGTTTGCCCGTCGGCGGCTTAAACCGTTCGCCACCGAAATATAAACCCTTGCGTGCCTCCCAAGCCTTGCCCTCGGTAACCACCGTGGTGAGAAATACCCGCTTGCCCCACACCACCGGCGAGGACCATCCGCGGCCGGGAACGTCCTGTTTCCAAACGACATTTTCCGTAGCGCTCCAACGATCCGGCAAATCCGCGTGCTCGGCCACACCCATCGCATCAGGCCCGCGAAACTGTGGCCAATTGTCCGCCGCGCCGGCATTGCCAACTATCGTGACAACCAAAAGTGATTTCAGAATGCCCATTATTAATTTCGGATATTAATCAAATCGATTCGGAATTACTCGCCGCTAATGCACCAAAGGCTTTTGTAAGTGCGAATGAATATTTCGCCATTGGAAAACGCCATCGACGACTGCGTCATTTCGCCTAACGAATTCACCGCCAACAACTGATATCGCGGTGCGGCGCGCAGAATGAACGCATCACCTGATTGATTGATGGCGTAAAGCTTATCGCCCGCCGCCACCATCGATGACCATGATTTTCCGTTCCCGCCAGGGCCGCGCAGGCGCTCGGCCCACACCTCTTTGCCCTTGCGCGCCTCGATGCACTGGGCCACGCCGTCTTCGTTCAAAATATAAATGTGGCCGTTCACCAATACCCCGGAACCGATGCGTTGCTTTTCGCGTGGACGCGTCCAGAGTTGGTGGGTTTTTGTCACGTCGCCCATGCCACCGGCACGCACGCCCATCGCCGTACCGCGAAACCCGCCCATCGCCACCACGATGCCGTTCCCATAAATCGGTGAAGTATAAATCAATGGATTAAGCCCCGCGCAAGTCCACAGCTCGCGCCCCTTTAGCGGATCAAACGCCGCCACGCGATTGGGATAACTCATAACCAACTGCGGCCCGCTTTTGGCGTTCATTAAAATTGGAGTCGTCCACGAGCCCACCCATTTGCCGCGCGCGCCGCCTTCAATTGGAATGCCCGAACTGCCTCCGGGTTCATCGTGCTGCCAAACGGTCGAGCCGTCTTTCAAACTCACCGCAACCAAAAACGTCCGCTCGCCGGGGCCAAAGTTAAGGATGCACAAATCGCCATGAATCACCGGCGAAGCCGCATTACCCCACACGTGATGCTGCTCGCCGAGGTCGCGGCTCCACAATTGTTTCCCCTTCATATCGTAGCAGAATAATCCCGCCGAAGCGTGCGACACGATCACGTGCTTGCCATCGGTCACCGGCGAAGCGGAACAGAAGGGATTCGTCCGATGCGTCGGCTCCTTCACTTTGTATTCCACCTCTGATTTCCAAAGCTGCCGGCCCGTGCGGCGATCAAAACAAATCAATTGCCGCAGCCCCTGCGCCTCGATGGCTTGCGTAATAAAAACCTGATGACCCCACACCACCGGCGACGAATTCCCGCGCTCCGGCAACGGCACGCGCCACTTGGTGTTTTGCTTCACCGCCCACTTCGTGGGGAAATTTTTCTCCGCACAAACCCCCGTGCCCAATGGTCCGCGCCAAGCCGGCCAATTATCCGCGCGGAGAGTAGAGGCTAAAAGTGCCAACGCGCCAATCATTCGAATCAGGTACATGGCGCAATGCTAACCGATGAGGAGGCGGGGTCAATCAGGAAGCGGCAGGTAAAGGCGGTTCGCGCAGGCAATCTTTGCGAGCACGCTAGTTACGGTAGAATTTGAACGGTCTCTTCCAAATCAAAAAACTGACGAAAAATACCATTAATAAAAAACCAAAATTGGAATCACCACAGCCAGCACTGCGCCGCGCCAATGCCGGCGATAACCAGCAGCGGGATGAAAATGTTAAACCCGCATGCCTCACTGAGGCCCACGCCGGCCATGACGCTCAAGATGATTTGTCACGCTTCCATGAATCAAACTTAAGCTGAATCTACGTTTTCAAAAGTGGTATCGATTACAAAACCGCGCGGTGTTTACAGTACGCAAATTAGTTGTCGCGAATGGTGGCGCCGAGCGTGGATTTGAACGCCATCACCAATGAATCGTGGGCGCTGTTGACGTCTTTGTCGGTGAGAGTCTTCTCCGCGTTGCGATAGGTGAATGAATAGGCGAGGCTCTTTTGACCATCGGGCACGTTTTTTCCCCGGAAGACATCGAAGAGTTGCGTGTCAACAAGATTAGCGGGCTTGGTTTTTTTCACAACGGCGAGCACGTCGGAATGCGTCACAAAATCGGACACAAGCATTGCCACATCGCGTTCGCTCGCGGGGAATTGCGGCAGCGATTTGAAAGATTTATTGGTGGTACGGCGTTGGAGCAACATATCGAGATTCAACTCGGCAAGAAAAACGGCATCGCGTGCTTCGTATTTTTTACCCAGCGGCGGCAGTAGCTGCCCCATTTGACCGATGACATTGTTGCCCATTCTCAATTCAGCCGATTCAAGAAACAACGCCGTAGCTTCTGTGCGCCGTTCGTATTGCACGCCAAACACGCCAAGATTATCGAGCAGCGCTTCCACCGCGCCTTTCAAATCCATCGCGTCGATCTTGTCATCTTCGCCCCGCCAAAAGGCGGCGTGGCGCTTGCCGGTGAGCAACAGCGCAAGCGTCCGATGCTCGGGTTGATTCGGTGCAAACACACGGCCAATTTCGAATAACGCCACATCGTGGTTTTGTCGCGTCAAGTTATTGCGAAGCGAATCGAGCAAGCCCGGCAACAAACTCGGCCGCAAGACGTTCATATCACTGGAGAGTGGATACTCCAATTCCACGATGTCACTGGAGGCCAGCTGTGCAGCGGTGTCACTAATGAGCGATTGGCCTTGGGCTTCATTAAGGCCAAGACCGGCGAGGATGCCGCGTGTTTCGGCAATCGCATCTTGCGTGGCATCAAATTCATTTTCGCCACGACACCCCATCGGCAGCGTTGCAGGAATCTCATCCACACCGTGCACACGGCACACTTCCTCGATGAGATCCACCTCGCGTTTCAAATCCACACGCCACGTGGGTATGCGGAAGATCGCGGCATCGTCATCGCTCGAAACTGTTTCCAAACCGAGCCCTTCCAAATACCCGACCGCTTTCGAAGGCTCAATGGTGATGCCCAGCAACGCGTCGGTGCGCGCGTGGCGTAATTTGATTTCAACCGGTTCAGGCTTGATCGGAAATTCATCTACCGCGCCCTCGGCCACAGTGCCGCCAGCGGTTTCGGCGATTAACTGAGCGGCGCGTTGGCTGGCCCAGTCGGTGACGCCGAGGTCCGCGCCGCGCTCGAAACGGTAACTCGCATCAGTTTGCAATTTGGTGGCTTTCGAGGTGGCGCGGATATTTTGCGGATTGAAATACGCCGTTTCCAACAGCACATCCTGCGTGGTGTCGTTGATTTCCGTGTTCATCCCGCCCATTACGCCGGCCAGCGCGATGCCTTTTTCGGGATCGGCAATGAGGAGGTTGTCGGCGCGCAACTCGTGCTCAGCTTCATCGAGCGTGGTGAATTTTTCGCCAGCATTGGCGCGGCGCACGACGACGGTGGGTTTGCCGTCGACCTTAGCAAGCAAATGCAAATCAAAGGCGTGCAGCGGTTGGCCGGTTTCCATCATCACGAAATTGGTGACATCCACCACATTGCTGATGGGGCGAATGCCGATGCTTTCCAGCCGAGCGCGGAGCCAATCGGGGCTCGGGCCAATTTTCACACCGCGAATCACACGCGCGTTGTATCGCGGGCAAAGATCGGAATCATTGATTTGGACCGCCACCAGGTTATCGGCTTTTTCATTCGAGACGTTGAGTGGGATTTCCGGGCGCTTCAGCGGGTTGCCGGTAAGCGCGGCAATCTCGCGTGCGAGGCCGATGACGCCGTTGAGGTCGGGGCGGTTGGGCGTCACTTCCAAATCAAAAACCACATCCTTCCCCGCACGGCCGAGGTGTTCGGCATAGGGCTGGCCCAGTTGGGCGGTGGCCGGCAAAATCAAAATGCCTTCGTGGTCGTCGTTAAGTTTTAGTTCGCGACCGGAACACATCATCCCCTGCGACAATTCGCCACGGATTTTCCCCTCTTTGAGCACGAAGGGTTTTTCGCCCGCTTCAACCGGCATTGACGTGCCGACCTGCGCCAATGCCACTTTGTCTCCCGCTTGAAAGTTTGTGGCACCGCAAACTATTTGCAGTTCGCTTTTGCCATCGGTCACTTTGCAGAGCGTCAATTTATCAGCGTTGGGATGCTTGTCGCGCACGACCACTTGCCCCACCACAATTCCATCAAACGCGCCGCCTGTTTCTTCAATGCCTTCGACCTCCACGCCGAGCATCGTGATCCGCTCAGCGAGTTCTTCCGCCGACCATTCAAAATCGACGTATTCTTTGAGCCAATTATAAGTAACCTTCATGTGCTCTAAAATTGGCGGAGAAACCGCAGGTCGTTTTCGTAAAAGAGGCGAATGTCGTTGATGCCATAGCGAAGCATGGCGATGCGTTCGATGCCGAAGCCGAAGGCCCAGCCGGTCCATTCTTCGGGGTCGAGGTCGACTTCCTCCAAGACCGCCGGGTGCACCATTCCGCAGCCGGCGATTTCGAGCCAGTCTTTGCCCATCTTGCGGGTGAGTGAGTTGGCGAAATCAATTTCGAAACTGGGCTCGGTGTAACTAAAATAGTGCGGGCGAAAACGGATTTGAGTTTTTGGCCCCATCAAATCGCGGAAGACAAATTCGACCGTGCCTTTGAGGTCGGCGACGGTGACGTTTTTGTCGATGTACAATCCTTCGACTTGGTGGAAGGTGGGGTTGTGCGTCGCGTCGGCGGTGTCCCGGCGATACACGCGGCCGGGCACGATGATTCGCACGGGCGGTTTCTGTTCCTTCATCACACGGATTTGCACGCTGGATGTGTGAGTGCGAAGGAGTGGCCGGCCATCGGTGGCCACATAAAAAGTATCCTGCGCGTCACGGGCGGGATGATCGGCGGGGGTGTTGAGGGCATCGAAGCAATGATACTCGTCTTCCACCTCGGGGCCATCGGCGACGGCGAAACCGAGTTTGCGAAAGCTCTTGACGATATCCTCAGTCACTTGCGTGAGCGGATGCAGCTTGCCGAGTGCGCGATGGCGTCCGGGCGCGGTGAAATCCGTGGGTTCGATGGGTGCGGCGGCGGCTAACTCGATGCGATCGCGGGCGGTTTGCAGAGCAGCCTCGAGTTCGCCTTTGGCGGCGTTAACGGATTTCCCCGCGAGCGGGCGCTCTTCTTTGCTGAGCGAGCCCATCTGTTTCATGAGGCCTGTGAAACGGCCTTGCGGACCAAGCCAGATGCCCTTGGCTTGGTCGAGCGCGGCTTGGTCGGTGGCGGCGTTTAGCTCCGCCAAAGCCTCAGCCTTCAATGGTTCGATTTCATCAAGCAATGACATCTTGTGCGGGGAATGTAGTGGAGACGCTTGCGGCTATAAACAAAAAACGGGCGACCTTGAATTGGTCGCCCGTCTTGAAAGTGTACCGTCTACTTGGCGGCCTTCGCTTCCAAGGCGCCTTGGGCGACCTTGACCAGCTCGGTAAACGCTGCTTCGTCCTGCGCGGCGATATCCGCCAGCACCTTACGGTTGACCTCCACTTCGGCAGCTTTAAGGCCTTCGATGAAGCGGCTGTACGTCATCTCGTTTGCGCGGCAGGCGGCATTGATGCGCACGTTCCACAGGCCGCGGAAGGTGCGCTTCTTGTTTTTGCGATCGCGATAGGCGTACTGCCGACCGTGGTCGAGCGCGTCTTTGGCGTAGCGGTAAAGTTTGCTGCGGCGCATTCGAAAGCCTTTGGCGGCTTTCAACCAGCGTTTGCGGCGTTGACGTGAGGCGGGTCCGTTGGTGGTGCGCATGGTAAATTCTCCTGAAAAACTGGGTGGGGTTAGTGGCTAAACGGAAGACTCTCGGTGATGCGGCGCATATCATCCTTCTCCACATAGGTGGCGGTGCGAAGACGGCGCCGACGTTTAGCGTTTTTCGATGACAACAGGTGGCGCTTGCCTTGGCGGTTACGCTTCACTTTACCACTGGCGGTGACTTTGAACCGCTTGGCGACTGCTTTCCGCGTTTTATTGACTACTTTATTTGGCATGAAATTCCTTCTGTTCCCCTCAAAATGGGCGCGCAGTGTATGAACACCCCTATTATGTGGCAAGCGATTTCTCTCAAAAAGTGAAGGAATTTCGGGTTGCGAGGGTTTTATTGGCCGCGATTGACCATATTTCCCACCGCATCCCAGTTTTTCCGGCTGATAGCCTCGCCATTTTGATAGACATAATGGCTCTGCACCTCGCCGTTTGGATGATAATAGATGACTTTTCCGTGAAATTGCCCGTCAACCAGCGTCCCTTCGCTTTGTTTTTGGCCATCAGCAAAAAACGAAACCATCTCGCCGTGTTGCTTCCCATCGCGATAAGCCGCTTTGAACATCATCTGTCCATTAGGATGGTGGGAAACGGCATTTCCGTCAAAAGGCTCACTCTTATTTGGCTCAAACGCGAGTCCCTCACGCGTTTGCAGCAAATTGTATTCCGCCACCGCCGGCGGACGCAGCACGAGTAAAGCAATTAACCCCACCGTGCCCAAGCCAAACGCGAAAAAGAAAAAGTGGCGATTCCACCACGAAGTGCGTCGCGGTTTGGCAGCCGGCTGCGTGGGTTCCTCCTTCTGTGCTTCCTGCACCTCCATCTTATTGCGCGAAGGAGTCTCCTCCGCCAATTTCGCCACCTCTTTCTGAAATTCTAATTCCCGATACGCCGTCTCGGCCGCCTCCCATTCCTTCAGCACTTCACTCACTGGCATCCAATCCGCCTCGCCCTCAATCCATGCCCAATCATTATCCGCAAACGAACCGCGCTCCACCAACACACTCACTTGCTTGGACTCATAAGGCCCCCAATTCTTTCCCTCTTTGGCGATATAAATACTCATCTTATTTCCCGTCAACATTCGGCAGACGGTTCGGAGCTTGCCATTGTTTGTGCCACTTCAGTTTCCACAATTCAGCCAGCTTCACGGCATCCACACTGCCATCCATATAGGCCACGTTGTTGGCGCCGCTGTGATAGCGGTCAATGCACAACCGCGAAAGCCCCTGCCCCGTTTGCCCGCCGTATTCCAAATCCTTCGCCGGCTGATTGGATTCCATTGGCATCACCACCGGCCCAGTACCTTCACTGAACAAAGGCGCTTCACTGCCGCCCTCTTCCATTCCGCGGTAAAAATGGTTGGGCACCCCGTTCTTCATGCGCAAATGGTCCGACACCGCCCAGCCATTGAGCGTGTACGTGCTGCTTAAGTTTTTTTGATACTCCACGATCATTCCCGTCACTTTCCAATCAAAACTCGGCATGCTGAAAATATTTTGTTTTAGATACACCCCTTCTTTGTTTTTTTCCGGCTGACGATTCGGCACCATCGCGCCGAAATATTCGCCCTGCTGTTTCGCCGCATCCTCGTATTCGCCCAAGGCAAAATATTCCTGCTCGCACTCCGGGTTGCCCTGCTCTTTCCATATCCATTGGCCCCCGCCTACCGCACCCGATTCGTTTTCATTCACCACCCCCACCCACGAGAGTCGCGCCGGAAAATGCTTGGCCGCTTCCGCAAACCGATCCCATTCTGCATCATCCTCAATGGTCACTAACTTGCCGCCGCGACCTTCCGCAATGCGCTTGGCAGACTGCCAAGAAACGGAGGGTCAGACACGGGTCAAGTGCTCGTAAGTACTCTCCGGGCTGGTCGTGCGCCACGCCATCTTCGAATGCCCCGAGCTGATATTCTGATTCGGTGAACACGCCGGACTATGAAACACCTCCTGTTCATAGCCCTCACGGCGCGTCAGCGTTTCCACCCAAGTCCCCTCCGCCACCTTCGCGTGCGGCATGAATTCGCCCAACTCCACATCGTGCCCGATGTAACCTGTGCTGAGTTGCTTGAGATTGTTCCGGCTGAAAACCCCGTGTCCCTTGATTTGCGCCCGGCCAATTGCCACGAAAAGGATCGACGCCAACACGCCGATAATTCCAATGACCACCAATAGTTCCGTCAAAGTAAACCCCGCACGATGCAAAAAACGCAAACGGCGGGGACAGGAAAAACGGACGGTCACTTTTGTTGAGATACGCTGGTTAGTCTTCATACCCAAAAAAACTCCAACCGGCTCGACCGCACCGCTGTGTCAGCGCAGCTTCATCGCCTACTACAACGTGCCACACATTTTGGTTCTGTCAATAGGCGGAATATACTTATTTGAAAAAAGTTGTCACCGCCCGCAACACTGCATCTGTCGCGATGGGTTGCTGCAACAAATTCATCGCATCACTCGGCGGTCGCCACACCACCGCATCCGTCTCCGCCCACAACACAACACCCGGCAACCCCACCGCCGCCGCCAAATGCGTGATGCCCGAGTCGTGCCCCAGAAACGCACGACACCCACTCAACGCACGAGCCACCTCCACCAAAGGCGCGTGCAGCAAAACACGATGGCGTTCACGAGGAAGCCTCGCACTCAATTGCGCCAACCGCTCGGCTTCCGCTTCCCCGCCAACCAACAATAAATCCGCATCATTTTGAGTCAGCCACTTCGAAAGAAAAACCGCCCAGTTTTCTTCCGGCCAATTTTTGGCCGCACTGCCACTGCCCGGATGCACCGCCAGCACATTTTGCTTTTCATCAACAGCTGAAAGCCCCAGCCGCGCCACCGCGCTCGCCCCCGAAATCCCCACTGGTTCCAACGCCCGCAACAACACGTTCGCCGCCGGTTCCCCCATCCCATCCGCCGGCCGATGACAGCCCCTCAAAAACCGCGCGCCACTCGCAGCACAAATGTTAAGTTCAAAAACTCCTTCCGGGTCGTGCAAAAAAGAAATCACCCAATCAAATCCTGCCAACCATTGGCGAGCCCCCGCATCGCAATCGCCATTTTCTACGAAAAAACCGGCCCATTCGCGGGCTTCCAGGGAACGCGATTCATCCGCCAAGCCCCCCGTCACAGCCAATTCACCACACTCCCGCGCCCCCAATACCGCCACGTTCGCCTGCGGATGTGCCGCGCGCAAAGCTGCCAACACCGGCAGCGTCAACACAAAATCGCCAATCGCCCCGCCCCGCACTACGAGGATACGTTTGGGCACGTTTAAGAGGGTTGTCATAAACAAAGTTTCCCACTGGACAAACGTCGGAATGCCGCTAGCCTAAAGCCAAGCTAACCCTCAAACAAAAACATTCCTATGAAGAAATTAATTCCCCTAATGGCCACGCTGTTGATTGCAGGCGTGTGTTTCACTTGGACCGCACGGTCCTTCGACGACGACAAACGCCGCGACGGCGACAAACCCCGCGAAGGCGACAAACCCCGCGAAGGCGAACGTGACAAACCCCGCGAAGGCGACAAACCCCGCGAAGGCGAACGTGACAAACCCCGCGACGGCGAGCGTGCCCGTGACCGCGAGCGCGACGGTCAAGCCCACGAACTCGAAGCATGGCTCGAGCAACGCGAAAAGCAAATCAACACCCTACGCAAGCAAGGCAAGCCTGACCAAGCCGAAGCCCTCGCCAAACGCACCCGCACAGAATTAGCCGAACATCGCAAAGCAATGGCTCATCGCAACCGGGGCGACCACGACGAACACGCGCATCGCGAACACCCTCACAATCATGGCGGCGACAACGAAGAGTTTGGCAAATGGGTCAACCAACAAGAACGCCGTATCGCCGAGCTACGCAAAGCCGGTAAAAAAGAAGAAGCCGCCCACGTACTCAAGCGCGTGCAAGACGCCATTGCCAAATTCCGCGGCCAAGGCGAACGCCGCGAACGCGAAAAGACCGAGCGGGAAAATGACCACAAAGTTCACGAGTTCCTCGAACAAGCCGAACGCAAAATCAATGAACTGCGCAAACAAGGCAAACACGAAGAAGCTGAAAAATTGCTCCGCCACGTGAAAGCGGAAATGGCCGAACGCCGCGAACACGGCGAGCGCGAACGCGAAGGCGGCAACGAAGCCCGCATGAAACACATCGGCGCAGCCATCGAACATCTACAAGCCGCCGGAATGCGTGATTGGGCCGAAGAACTGGCCGCCCACGCCCGACGGATGAATCAAGGCGAACGCGAAGGTCACGCCCGCGAAGCGCGTGAGGATCGCCAAGAACCCGGCCACCGCCACGAGCGTCACGAACACGAGCACGGCGAGGACGAAGGCAATGGCGATATCAATCAATTGCGCCGCGAATTGAATGAAATGCGAAACGCCCTGCGTGAAATTCAAAAACATTTGGAGAAACGCCGCTAGGCAAATCTCCATCCCCTTGAAAAAGCCGTCCGCAAGGGCGGCTTTTTTTGTTCACTTAAAAACCGTCAAACCCAGAACCATCAACAGCACTGCAAACACCAACCGCACGCTGCACATCATTTTGAACCGCCGTTCGCTGACGGTTGCCCAATCAATAATGTCCCGCATCCGCCACGGAGCCACGGTAAACCACATCGCCTTCACTACCAACGCGTAGGCGAGGACCACGAGCACAAGCCGCCAATCGCTTGGATGCCAACGAGCCGCGTCCACGATGAGTTTGGCGAGCATCAGGAACACCACCGCCAAGCCGCGCACGGCGAGAAAGTCTTTCAGAAAAAAACACGAGCCCACGCCGGTGGCGACAATGAAGACCTGAAAGTGCGTGCGAAATTTTTCGAAGTCGGCCAGCGTCTCGTCGCTGAGGACCCAAAGAAACCACGCCATCCCTGCGAGCATTAGCGTCCAGCCGGCCGTTTCGTTGCGTGGGAATTGATTGATCCAGTCCATCGAACCTTTCGGCTTAGCCAAACCCACGGCAGCCGTCAGCACCATCAGCGCACCCAGCGCGAGCGACAAATTGGCGAGAGAAATTTCAGGCATATCAGTTCAAATTTAAAATGGCGGGATCGCCGTACAAAGTCGTTTTGCTGGCATCGGCGATTTGCACATCGATCACTTGGCCGATGAAACGTTCACCCCCCTCGAACACCACAATTTTATTACACCGCGTGCGACCCTGGAGACGCGTCATGTTGCGGCGACTTGGGCCTTCCACCAAAATTTCCATTTGGCGGCCAATGTATTCGTTCAACTTGCGCACGCGAATCTCGTCCACCGCCTCGAGCAAGCGCGCGTGGCGTTCCTCGATGACCGATTCGGGCAATTGATCCGGCATCGCCGCCGCCGGCGTGTCGCGGCGTTTGCTGTACTTAAAAAGAAACGCGTTATCGAACTCCACTTCGGCACACAGACTCAGCGTCTCATCGAAATCCGCTTCTGTTTCGCCAGGGAAACCGACAATGATGTCGGTGCCGATTCCCATTTCTGAATCGGCAGCACGCAGTTTACCCACCAACTCCACAAACCGCTCGCGGGTGTAGCCGCGATGCATCAGCTTGAGCATTCGATTGCTGCCGCTTTGCACGGGGAGATGCGCGTTCTCCACAAGCTTGGGAAGACGTATGTACGATTCCACCAAATCATCGCCGTAGCCTTTGGGATGCGGCGAGGTAAAGCGAATCCGTTCGAGCCCATCGATTTCGTGTACGGCTTCGATGAGTTGCACGAAGGCACTTTTGCCATCGCGCACGCCGATCTCGCGTTTGCCGTAGCTGTTGACGATTTGGCCGAGCAAAGTGATTTCCCGCACGCCGCCCGCCACCAACTCACGGCATTCCGCGACGATCTCCTTGATACTGCGGCAGCGTTCTCGGCCTCGTGTGTAAGGCACAATGCAAAATGTGCAAAACTGATTGCAGCCCTGCATGATGCTGACAAAGGCGGTGATCGCCTTACTCTCGCCCGCGCCCAATGAAAGATGCTCGCGGATGGTGGCTTCGCTGCCGGTTTCTTCAGCGGTGTCCACCACACGGGCGCGGCGGCCGGCGAGGAGGTCATCAAGGTATTCGCCGGCGCGATGAAATTTTTGCGTACCGAGGACAAGATCGACATCGGGCAGTTGATCAATCAATTCCTGACCGCGGCTTTGCGCCATGCAGCCCATAAACCCAAGCACCGCATCGGGATGACGTTTTCGCGACTGGCCGATAAGCGTTTGCATTTTGTTAATCGCCTTTTGCTCAGCTGCATCGCGCACACTGCAGGTGTTGAGCAAAATCACATCGGCGGCTTCCTCGTCCGGCGCGACGGCATAGCCCTTGGCCACGAGCTGCGCGGCGACCGCCTCGCTGTCGCGCTCATTCATTTGGCACCCGTAAGTTTTGATGAAAACACTCGGCATTTCCGGACGGCGGACGGTACGCCAGTCGCACAAGTTTGGAAAGAGCAAACACACCCTGTTTCCCGTTGCCTCCGTTGGGAAGCTCTGCTACAACCCCGCAACGTTCGTCGATGCGCTATGCCCGATCCTGAATCCTCTCAACAACGCCGCCGCGATTATTGGCGGGAAAACCTCCGCATCATGGCTTGGCTGTTGGCCGTGTGGTTCACCGTCTCCTACGGCTGCGGCATTTTATTTGTTGATGAGCTCAACACAATTTCGCTCGGCGGATTTCAACTCGGCTTTTGGATGGCGCAGCAGGGCTCCATCTACGTCTTCGTCGCACTCATTTTTGTGTACGTCCGCCTGATGAACAAGTTGGACAAAAAATACGGTTTCGACAAAGAGGACAAGCCCGCCTCCGACAAAAAGGAGGACGCCTAAATGGACGTCAAAACCTGGACTTACCTCATCGTCGGCATCACGTTCGCGCTGTACATCGGCATCGCGATTTGGAGCCGTGCGAAATCCACCAGCGAATTTTATGTGGCCGGCGGCGGCGTGAGTCCGCTCGCCAACGGAATGGCCACCGCGGCCGATTGGATGAGCGCCGCGTCCTTTCTTTCAATGGCCGGGCTCATCGCCTTTTCCGGCTACGGCGGTTCGGTGTTTCTGATGGGATGGACCGGCGGCTACGTTTTGCTCGCGTTATTGCTCGCGCCTTACCTTCGCAAGTACGGCAAATTCACCGTGCCGGAATTCATCGGCGAACGCTTTTATTCCAAAACCGCCCGCGTGGTGGCTGTCGTCTGCCTCATCCTCGTTTCGGTCACTTACGTCATCGGCCAAATGAAAGGCGTCGGCGTCGTCTTCTCGCGCTTTCTCGAAACCGATTACAACACCGGCCTCTTCGTCGGAATGGGCATCGTCTTTTTTTACGCCGTGCTCGGCGGCATGAAAGGCATCACCTACACCCAAATCGTCCAGTACGTTGTGCTGATTTTCGCGTACACCGTCCCCGCAATTTTCATCTCACTTCAATTGACCGGAAACCCCATCCCCCAATTCGGCCTCGGCGGCGATGTTGACGGCACGCCGCTCTTGGCCAAACTCGACACCGTCATCCAAGACCTCGGCTTCAACCAATTCACCACCGACGTGATGGGCAGTAAACTGAATATGTTTGCGTACACCCTTTCGCTGATGATCGGCACCGCCGGTTTGCCGCACGTCATCATCCGATTTTTCACTGTGCCCAAAGTCAAAGACGCCCGCCTCTCCGCGGGTTACGCGCTCATCTTCATTGCCATCCTTTACACCACCGCCCCCGCCGTCGCCGCGATGGCGCGCCTTAATCTCACTCAAACAATCCAAACCGGAAAAGTCGGCGCACTCGAAGGCAACCTTAAATATGAGAAACGCCCCGAGTGGTTCAGGAACTGGGAAAAAACCGGCCTCCTTGAGTTTCGCGATTGGAACCAAGACGGCCGCATCCAATATTACAGCGACCCAAGCGGATTGGGTGAAGCGCATTTTGCCCTCGAAAAAGCTCAAGCCCAACTCGCCACAGCTGAATCTTCAAAAGATCAAAACGCGGCCACGCTCATTGCCGAAACTCAAGCCGCCATCGTCGCAGCTGAAAAACAAATTGCTGCCGCTAAAACCAAACACGCCAAAACCTCTTTCGCCCAACACGGCTGGCAGGGAAACGAAATGGTGAAGGTCGACAAAGACATCATCGTGCTCGCCAACCCCGAAATCGCCAAGCTCCCCGGCTGGGTGATTGCCCTCGTCGTCGCCGGTGGTTTGGCCGCCGCCCTTTCCACCGCCGCCGGACTCTTGCTCGCCATCGCCTCCGCCATTTCACACGATTTGCTGAAGGGAATTATGCGGCCGAACATCACCGAAAAAGAAGAACTCAAAGCCAGCCGCATCGCGATGGTCGGTGCGATTTTGATGGCCGGTTATTTCGGCCTCAACCCGCCTGACTTCGCCGCCGGCACGGTCGCTATCGCCTTTGGCCTCGCCGCCTCATCCATTTTCCCCGTCCTGATGATGGGCATCTTTTCAAAGCGCATGAACCGCCAAGGCGCAATCGCCGGAATGATCGCCGGCATCGGCGTCACCTTGCTCTACGTCTTCCAACACAAAGGAATTATGTTCATCCCCGGCACTTCGTTCTTGGGTGACTTGAAAGAAAATTGGTTCTTCGGCATCACCCCAAATGCCTTTGGCGCAGTGGGTGCAGCCGTTAACTTCGCCGTCGCCTTTGCCGTTTCAAAAACCTCCGGTCCACCCCCGGATGAAGTTCAGGAATTAGTCGAACGCATCCGCACGCCGGGCGATTAAACTTTCGCCCCGCCCAACACCTCCACAATCGCTTCCCGCAACGCCCGCACCATTTTACGCAACTGCACCGCCGTCGTGCAATATGGCGGCAACAGCGGAATCACATTTCCAATCGGCCGCGTCAACACCCCGCGCCGCGCCATCGCCTCGCACACACGAATGCCCGCTTGCGCCTTCAGCGGAAATGCCTTGCGCGTTCGCCAATCCGCCACCAACTCCACGCCCGCCACCAAGCCTTCCTGCCGGACATCCCCCACCGCCGCAAGCGGCCACAGCGTTTGCAATTCATCACGCAAATTTTTCTCCAGCGCGCGCCGTTTCTTTTTGGATTCCGCCCCCTGCAAAATTTCCAAACTCGCCAACGCCGCCGCTGCGCCCAATTGGTTGCCCGTATAACTGTGCCCGTGAAAAAAAGTTTTGAACTCCTCGTACTCGCCGAGAAACGCATCGAACACATTCTGCGTCGTCAACGTCGCCGCCATCGGCAAATACCCGCCCGTCAGCCCCTTCGCCACACACAAGAAATCCGGCGTCACCGTTTCCTTGTGGCAGGCGAACATCGACCCCGTTCGGCCAAACCCCGTCATCACCTCATCGGCGATCAACTGCGCCCCACTCGCGCGCACCGCTTTGCCCACGCGTTTCAGCCAACCTTCCGGATGCGCGATCATTCCCGCCGCCCCTTGCACGAGCGGCTCCACCACCAAGGCTGCGTACTTCCGTCGCTTCAATTTCGCCTCCGCTTTACCCACGCATTCCCAGTTGCATTTGCGAGTGACCCGCGCATCCGCCCGTTCCGGTTTGGCTCGATTAAACGGGCACCGATAACAATACGGCGACATCACTTGATCACTTTTGAAAAGCAATCCGCCGTACGCTTTATGAAATAAATCAATGTGCCCCACACTCACCGCCCCCACCGTGTCACCGTGATACGCCCCTTGCAGCGAAAGAAACTTCGGCGCACGCGAACGCCCCGTGCGACGCGTAAATTCATACGACATCTTCAAGGCCACCTCCAACGCGGTGGAGCCATCGTCCGAGAAGAAAACTTTCGCCAACCCTTTCCGGGAGGAGGAAGCTCCTGCGATTCCGGTTGCATTGCGGCGCGCTGGGACAGCGCGCCCTACCTTCAGCAACCGCTCCGCCAACAACGCCGCCGGTTCATTGGCAAATCCCAGCGCCGAAGTGTGCGCCACTTTTTTCAACTGCCGCTGCAACGCCGCGTTGAGCTTCGGATGATTATGCCCGTGCAGATTCGTCCAAATACTGGAGTTTGCATCGAGATATTTTTTGCCGCGCACATCTTCCAGTACCGCCCCCTTTCCGCTTGCCAACACGATGGGCTCGCGCTTGGCCCAATCGCGCATTTGCGTGAACGGATGCCACACAAATTTTTGGTCCAACCGCGCCAGTTTATGCATCGCTTTTGCTTTCACCTAAAGTCTCCAATAATGTTTTGATGTCCTCGGGCGAATGCGCCGCGCTCACTGTAACCCGCAACCGCGCTTCGCCTTTGGCCACGGTCGGATAACGAATGGCCGGCACAAACACGCCCGCTTCCAACAACCGTTCCGACAACGCCACCGCCTCGGCTTCGACGCCGATCATCAGCGGCAAGATCGCGCTTTGCACCACGGGCAATTTCCAACCGCGCGCGATGAGACCGTTTTTTAATTCATCCACCAAACTCCACAAACGCGTCCGGCGCTCTTCACCTTCCGCTGATTGCACCACTTCGATCCCCGCCCGCGCCGCCGCCGCCTGTGCGGGCATCGGTGCAGTGGAAAACACAAAACTCCGCGCCCGATGACGCAGCAATTCAATCAACTCATTTGAGCCACAAATATAACCGCCCGCCGCGCCGAGCGCTTTACCGAGTGTGCCCATTTGAATTTCCACGCGATCGCCCACGCCGAATTCCTCCGCCACGCCGCGCCGCCCTTCGCCGTACAATCCCGTCGCGTGCGCTTCATCGAGCATCAACCACGCGCCGTGTTGCTGTTTCAATTCCACCAAATTCAGCAACGGCGCGAGGTCGCCATCCATTGAATAAACACTTTCAGCCACCACCAACGTGCGCCCGCCCTGCTCCGCCGCCCATTCGAGAATGCGTGCGAGGTCGGCAAGGTCGTTGTGTTTGCACACGCGCAGTTTCGCCGCTGAAAGTTTCGCTGCATCCACCAAACTCGCGTGCACAAGTTTATCGACCACCACCACATCACCCGCGCCAACCAACGCCGGGATGGTGCCGAGCGCGGCGGCGTAGCCGGAAGAAAACGCCAGCGCGTCTTCAGTCCCTTTAAAATCCGCCAACGCACTTTCCAATTCGTGATGCGGTGACTGCGATCCACTAATGAGCCTCGCTGCCCCCGCACCCGCGCCAAATGTTTCAATCGCCGCCACGGCGGCCTTTTTCAATGCCGAATGATTGGCCAGTCCCAAATAGTCATTCGATGAAAAATTCAACACCTCGCGCGCCCCGAACCGAATCCGCGCCCCCTGCGTCGAAGCCACTTCGCGTACGGTGCGGCGCAAGTCGCCCGAATCAATCCCGGCCAACTCACCCGCTATTTTTTCCTGAAATTGATCAGTCATCTGTACTCTTAACCTCCCACTCTCCATCAAGCATGACCAACCGCGCAGGGCCGGTATGGTTCAAGATCGCTTCGCACGCAGACTCAATCGAGTCATTGAACGGCAAAGCAATCAAGTCCGCGAATGCACCCGCCGCCAATTCGCCCACTTGTCCGGCCATTCCCAGCGCGCGGGCGGGGTTCACGGTGACGCGCTGTAAAAGGGTTTCCAATTCTGAATCAGGAAAGGCTTCGCGATAGGCGCGCAGTTCGTCGAAGAGACTCAACTCCGCAACACCATCGCGCATTGTGGCAAGGCTATCAGTGCTGAGACAGAGATTCACGCCCGCCGTGCGCAATGCCTCGGCTCGGAATGGCGCGTGCCCAAAGTAATTATGACTGCGCGGACAATGAATAAGACTCACTTGGTTTTCCGCAAGCAATCGAATGTCGTCGTCATCCAAATAATTCCCGTGAACGGCAAGAAGGTTTTTGCTCAACAATCCATAGCGTTGCGCGTGCGCGGTGGGTGAGCCCACCCCGCAATCGGCCATCACGCGCCCCACGGCGGCAAGGCGTTCGTAAAGCGCGCCCTTGCCTTGGCGAAACATTTCGTCTTCCTCGGCCGATTCCGCCAAGTGCATCGCCAGCGGCAAGCCCGTTGAGGCACACGCTTCGAGTAAATCCGGTTTGGTGGTGTACGGCGCGTGCGGTGACAATCCCACGTGCCCGCGCGGCGGTTTGTGGTTGGCGACCCAGCCCGTCGCATCAGTCACGGCTTGCTGCGCATCGCTTTGGGTGCGGATGACAATCAACTCCAAAAACGAAATCATTCGTAAGGGCGTGGCCGCCCACAAATCTGGCAGCAAATCAGGTCGTGTCTCGATGTTGCCCAGCGTGGTGGTCCCGTAGCACAAACATTGAGCTGCGCCATTCAACCACGATTCGCGGTGGGCGGCGTCATTCACATCCGCTTTGAGATCGACGATGGCATTGATCCAATCGGTGAAGGAACGCGGCGCGGGAATGGCGCCGACGAAATCGGTGTAGTCAAGATGACAATGAGCGTTGACTAATCCGGGCAATAAAATCACCTCGCCTAAATCTTCCGCCTCATTTTTATTTTCCGCCTCCGCCCATTTGCCCACGGCGGTTATGCGGTTGCCATCCAGGCGCACAAAGCCATCCGCAATGGGCGGTTGGGAAACGGGAATAACAATACGCGCGCGCAAGAGCACGCGCCACGCTAACGGGGAACCCGCGTCGCGGTCAACCTATGTCAAGCGGCCACCGCTTGCAGTCCGCTCTTTATTTGAGCCGCCTGTTTATGATTGCGGGCCTTGAACTTACTGTGCCGTTTGCGCAGTTGCGCCTGCACCTTTTTGGTAACTAGATCAATGGCTGCGTACAAGTCATCTTCGGCATCACGAGCGATTAGATTCTGGCCGGGTAAGGCCACCTTCATCGTGCACGTGTATCGCTTGTCGGGGTGACCTTTATGATCGCGCTCGAGATTCACGAACGCTGCAAGCGCATGCGTTTCCTGATGATCAAGTTTCTCGATACACATGCGAACATGATCTTTGAGACCATCGGTAAGGGTAACTTTATGAGTAGACAGGACTAACTTCATATGAGGTTAATATACCACACATTCTGGGTTCTGCCAATGAATCGAAGGAAAAAGATGTCCACTTATTAACACTGGCCACCCATTTACTCACAAGTTATACACAATTCAAAAAGCGGCGGTGACCGGAAAATGCGGTGCGAAGATCCATGGATAATCCGCCTTGAATCGCTTGTATTTGCCGATAAACAGCAACATTTGCTTTATTAGGCTGAAGCGTTTGGCGCGAGTTTAGTTTCACAAATTGATCCGAAAGGTCATTTATCAGAACTTTTTCACCGCTATTTTGGGCCACGCACCACATGGCTTGGAGGGCTGCGCCGTACGCCGCACCCTCGCTGACGGCGAGTGTGACCACTTCCGTGTTAAAAATGTCAGCCATGATTTGCCGCCAGAGTTTGGATTGCGCCCCGCCTCCGGTGGCTCGGATTTGTTTAGGTTTCACCCCGAGCGCGGCCAGGCGGAGCAATCCGAAATTCATCCCGAGCGTAACACCCTCCATCGCCGCGCGCGCAAAATGGCCAGTGCTGTTTGTGCGCGGATTGATGCCAAACCACACACCCGTGCCGTCCGGCACATTCGGCGTGCGCTCACCTTCGAGGTAGGGCAACAGAATGAGGCCATCGCTTCCGGCACGAACTTTGGCGGCCGCTTTTTCATATTGCACGTGCGAAAGGCTGTAATGGTTTCGCACCATCTCGGTGGCCACGGTGACGTTCATCGTGCAAAGCAACGGCAGCCAACGATTGGTAGAATCGCAGAACGCGGCGATCTCGCCTTTGGGATCGATCACCGGTTTTGCCGCGCACGCATAAATCGTTCCACTCGTTCCAAAACTTGCAGTGACGATTCCCGACCGTGTATTGCCGGTGCCGATCGCGCCCATCATATTGTCGCCGCCGCCGGCGCTCACGAGGGTGCCCGTGGAAAGGCCAAGTGATTTGGCAGTTGCGGCGGAAAGATTCCCGACGGGTTGATCGCTGGAGATGAGCGGAGGCAGTTTGTCTGCCAATGCGGGGTCGATTGCTTTGATGGCGGCGGCTGACCACTTGCGGTGTTTAACATCGAGCAACGCTGTGCCGCTGGCGTCGCCGTATTCCATCACGGCGTTTCCGGTGAGCCAAAAATTCAGGTAATCGTGCGGCAACAAAACCGTGGCGAGGCGTTGGTAATTTTTGGGTTCATTTTTTTTCAGCCACGCTATCTTTGGCGCGGTGAATCCCGGCAACATCGCGTTCCCGATACGACGGATGGTTTTTTTTAGGCCACCGAGTTTTTGAGTGATGGCCTCGCACTCAGCGGTGGTGGCGGTATCGCACCAAAGTTTGGCAGGGCGAATCACTTTGCCCGTTTTATCGAGTGGCACAAAGCCGTGCTGTTGGCCGCTGACGCCGATCCCCTTCACTTCGGCCGCGCTGGCTTTGGCTTGTCTGAGTGCGGCTTTGATCGTGGCCGCCGTAGCGCGTTTCCATGTCTCGGGATGCTGTTCCTTCGCGCCTGCGGACAATCCGGAAATCAGCCCATAGGCCCGTTGAGCGCTGCCGAGCACGTTGCCATTTTTGGCATCAACCACCAATGCCTTGGTGGATTGAGTGCCGCTGTCGATGCCGATATATAGGTCGCGCATGGGTTGGCTACTCCAATTTGTCGGCGCAAATGATTTGAATCATTCGCTCCTCCAGTTCTCCAAAGGGAATTTTTTCCTCTTGTTTTGTTTCAAAATTTTTCAATACGGCGAACTTATCATCCTCAATTCGGACTGTAAATTCGGCTCCAATTTCGAGGGCGCGTTTGATTTGCTTGTCCGGCTTAATCGGTGCGAACGGATAGTCCACACTCCATCCTTCCTCCCGCAGCATCTGGATGATCGACAGGGTGGCGGGACGTTTAGTTTCATCCTCAATCAGAGCATAGACTTCGATGTTGCCTTGGAGTTCCGGCATCAACCCCCGTTCTTTCAGCAACTCCACCAACACCACATCGCCCATCGCAAAGCCGGCGGCGGGGATATCTTTTTTGCCCTTTGAAACGAGGCTTACCAATTGATCGTACCGGCCGCCACCGGCGATGGCGCGGAATTCGCCTTTGCGATCGAAGGCCTCGTAGACAACGCCGGTGTAATAAGCGAGCCCTCGGATGACGTTGTAATCGATTTTCACAAAACCGCTCATCCCGCGCGCGGCGAGATTGTCGAGCACGGCTTGGAGTTCTTCAGTGGGCTCGCCGGCGGTGATGAAATTGCGAACTTGCTCGAGCGTGAACCCGAGGGCTCGGAATTTCTTTTCGCTTTCTTCGGGCGCAGTGCGTTCGAGTTTATCGACGGCTTGATAAAAATCGTACGCCTTTGATTTGTCGCCGCCGTTTTGATTGAAAAAATCCTGCCACGCGTTGCGGCTGCTGAGGCGAATGACAAAGTCTTCGGCGGTGAGTTCGAATGCCCGCAGTAAATCGATGAGCATTGCGATGAGCTCCGCATCGGCGGCGGGATTAGCTTCGCCAAAGATGTCGGCATTAAACTGGAAGTGCTCGCGCAGCCGGCCTTTTTGCTGGCGTTCATAGCGGAAGAGTTGCGGAATGGAATACCATTTGATGGGCTTCTTGTAATGCCGCTCGCGGGCGGCGACCATCCGCGCCACGGTGGGGGTCATCTCCGGACGAAGGGCCACGGCGCGTTCACCTTTGTCTTCAAAGTTATAAAGTTGGCCGACGATTTCTTGGCCGCTCTTGGCGGTGAACAGGCTCAGTGGTTCGAGCGGTGGCCCGTCGTAGGGTTGGAACGCGTAGAATTCGGCGATCTCGTGCCACGCGTCAAAAATATGTTTGCGCAGATTGGCACTCCACACCTCGCCGTCGGGCAAGGGTTCAGGATAAAAATCACGAAATCCGGGTAGTCGGTCCACGTGGGGAGAAAACAACCGGCAGCGACGATGGTCAAGCGCGGAAGCGGGGCGGTTCAAATCTACAACCCCAAATGCGCCCATAACGCGGGCGGCTCAAGACGGAGATTAATGTAAAACGGGCCGAACTCGCCGTAGCGGGCGGTGACTTCGTCTTTGCGCATTTCGTGGACGATGTCTTTTACCGAGGCCACTTCCTTCGCCATCAGCGTGACGCCCCATTCCCAGTCGTCGAGGCCAGTGCTGCCGGTGATGAGCTGGCTGATGCGGCCGGCGTATTTGCGGCCGGTGATGGCGTGGGTGCGCATTAGTTTTTTGCGCGTGTCGAAATCGAGACTGTACCAGTTGTCCTCGCCCTGCCGTTTTTTGAGCATGGGATAAAAACACATCACCTCCCAGTCAGGCATCTCGGGATAGAGCCGGAATTTTTCGTAATCCACTTTCCACGCCATCAGCTCTTCCATTTTGGCATCAAACTCCGGCGTGCCTTCGGCGAGTTTGAACTCCCGTTGGGCGCGGGCTTTGAGGTCGTCTTCAGTGGGTTGATATTCCGTCAATTCCGTCACGCTGAAGTAGCTGTAAACCAAATCGATACTGCCCGCCGGAAAACACGCTTCGAGGTCGCGATGCATTTGCGCGAGCTGCGCGAGATCCTCGTGGAACAGCCAAAACGCAAAATCGGCCTTACCGCTCACGTTGGTGTAGCAGCGCAACAGCGGATGCGAGGCGTCGTTGTTGGCGGCACAGAGGGCTTCGAGTCGTTCGCGCGCGGCCTCGCTTTCGCTCGGTGACAATTCATCCCACGCCATGCGATCCACGCGATAAAACAAATGCATCACGTGGATGCCCTCGGTCATTTTTACATTTGGCAAACTCATCGTAATAAAAAGCAGGGCGGAGCCTCTTCAATCTTCCGCCGTTTGGCAAAGGAAAAGCGAGGACGGCTCATCCACTAGTAATTTTTTGATATAACTGAAACAATCCCACACTCGCCATCGCCACCGCGGAAATCCAAAGGAAAACTGTCCAGATCGCCCCCGGCTGAAGCGGTTTATCCGTTTGTTTGTAACGGAAATAGAGTGCTGCGATGGCTAATAACGGCAGCATCAATGCCTGCGCCACGCCCCCCACCAGAACGAGAGTCACCGGTTTCGGCACAAAGATGAACATCAACGCACAAGCAACCGGAATCGCGATGCAACATTTAGAAAGAAGTTTTGCTCTCGCTTCCTCGGTTGAAGGTTTCTCAATGCGCCTGAATAGCACGAGCCCATCCGCCAGCAATCGGGCGTTGGACGCGGAGGCCGTCACCATGGTTGAAAATAAAACCACAAACGCGCCCACCAAAAAAATCGTTAATCCGGCTTTCCCTAGCGGACGATACATCTGGGACAAATCCTTGATCATACTATCATCACTCACCCCCACGGCGGCGACCTTCAGATCCGCCACCGCCTTTTCCATCGGCTCAATCATTTCCGACTCCTTGTCCCGCTTTATCTCAGCGGCGATCAACTTGTCCAAATGACCGGTCGCAACCGCGATCTGCGCTTTGATATGGTCAAGACGCTGCGCATCCGACATGTCCACCCCAAACACGGTGGATGTGTTCATAGCTGCGCGCGCCTTATCGAAGTGTCCTTTCACCTCCGCTGAAGGTGATTGATCCACCGCGGACACCAAAGCGGGCATCTGGGCTTCACGGAATTTTTCCATTTTTTGCTCAGGCATTTCAGCGCGATGCAGCAACGCTGACCCCAACAAAAAGAAAGCCACCGTCGCGCCGGTATACACGACCATCGACAACCATGCATCCACCCGCATGATCCGCAACCATCCCTTTGCGCGTTCATACCAAACTGTCGTGGGATTGGCGGTCCCCACATTTTTTGCGTACCCCTTTTCCAGACACCAATACGGGTAATAGATCAGCTCTGAGGCCCCGACCCCGATGATTCCGAACGCCGCAAAAGCCGTCGAAAAATCGCCCGGCAACTGGAACTTCAATCCCTCCTTGATATCAGCCCAAGAGATGGAAAATTCTTTCATCCCTTCGGACGTTTGCAAACTGATCAAAGCAAACAACGTGGCGAAGGTGAAAAATACCACCATGATCGTCGAAAAAATTTCCACCGGCTTGTACTTACCGGAAGCAAGAATCGCAATGGTCCCCCCCGAAACCACAACCGCAATAATACTCGCACCGTGAGTTCCCAGCTCAGAAACCCAGCCCAACTCCATCACCACTTTCCCGACACTCCCGACAATTCCTCCGAGTTGAAACAAAATCCCCACAAACATCAGCAACCAACACCACACCACCCAAGAGACAATGAACCGCGGCCCCGGAACGGTATCCAACGCTTCCAGCGTGGTCATGCCCTTGGAGATGGCAAAGCGGCCCAGCTCCACCTGCACCAGCACCTTGATCATGCAACCGGCAATAATGAACCACAGCAGGCTGAAGCCGTATTCAGCCCCCACCTTGGGCGTGGCAATCAATTCGCCAGAGCCGACAATACAGGCGGTGATGATGAGGCCGGGACCGAGGTGTTTGGAAATGCCACGCCAGTCCTTTGGCGCGTCTTGTGGGCCGTCCGAAGACATAGCGGGAGGCTAGGGATTCGCCCGCACGATGACAAGCCCCACCTATTTCCAGCGGATCACATCCCCCGGCTGAAGAGCGGTGGCGGGGTTGGCGGGGCGTAGTTTTCCGGCGCGGGTGAGTTGAGGCAGTCCGGTGGGGCGAATGCCGGCTTTGCGGCGGGCGGTGTAAATGGTCATCCCGGATTTCCACGGAATGATTTTTCGCTCACCGGTTTTGGGATGGATGAGAGTGATGGTTTTGGAAATTTCTTTTGGCAAAGTTGGCGTCGGGGTGGGCGAATCTTCTTTTCCCCGCGGACGGTATTCGAGTTGGGCTTCGGGCAGGAGGCGTTTAAGATCTTCGATGCGTTGTTCATCCAGCGGATGGGTGCGCAGAAACCACGGCATGCGGCTGCCACCTTGGGCGCGATTGTATTCGGCGAAACGTTCCCAGAATTTAACCGCCTCCGCCGGATCATATCCCGCCCGGGCCATATAAATCAGCCCGATACGGTCGGCCTCGCTTTCCTGCAGCCGACTGTGCGGCAGCTCGGTGCCGAGCGTGGTGCCGAGACCGTAGGCAATCATCAACGCATTTTTACCGGCGGCATTCATTTTGGTAAATTGTGAAATCAACGCCATCCCCACCCCCTGCACCACAAGCACACGGCTGATGCGTTCGGCCCCGTGATGCGCCACCGCGTGTGCCACCTCGTGCGCGAGCACCGTGGCGAGTCCGGCCTCGGTTTGCGTGATTTGCAACATCCCCGAGTACACGCCCACCTTGCCACCGGGCAAACAAAAGGCGTTTGCCTGGCTGTTTTCGAAAAGCACAAACTCCCACTGCGCCTTGGGCAAATTCGCCACGGCGGCAATGCGATTGCCCACGCGCTGCAATATCGCAGTGGCGTTTTGATCGCTGCTCAGCGGCGTGCTTCCTTTCAAATTGTTAAACGCATCACGCCCCATCCCGCGTTCCATCGAGGGGGAAATCAGATTGAGCTGTGAACGGCCGGTCTCCGGAACTGTCGTGCAAGCAGTCAACCCCGCCATCAACACGGCCAAGCTCAAACGCTTTATGTGTTTCCACAACCTCATTGCCGGAGCATACGAAAAATATCGAATTGTTCAAGCACCGCATTTGCCTTGGCCCCGTGCGGCGCCGACGGCATACTGCGTGCGGATGGAAATCCAACTCGCATACGGCGAAGGGCAATTGCCCATTGAATGCCCGGACGACCGCACGACGGTCATCGCCCCCACCCCGCGCGAAGGGTTGCCTGATGAACGCGCCTCGCTGTTGGCCGCGCTGGAAAACCCCATCGGCGAGCGCCCGCTCAAGCAGTTAATCAAAGCCGACACCAAAATCTGTATTCTCTTCACCGACCTCACCCGCGCCACGCCCAACGAACGCATCATCCCGTGGTTGCTGGAACACTTGGCCCACGTGCCGCGCGAAAACATTTTGTTACTCAATCAACTGGGCACGCACCGACCCAATTCGCGTGCGGAGATGGAGCAAATGCTTACGCGCGAAGTGGTCAATCATTACCGCGTGGTCAACGCCGAGCCGAACAACCCCGATGCCCACATCGCGCTGGGCACCACCCACGATGGCACGCCCGCGCTCATCCATCGGCACGCGGTGGAGGCGGATCTGCGCATCGTCACGGGCTTCATTGAACCACACTTTTTCGCCGGCTACAGCGGCGGCCCCAAGGGCATCATGCCCGGCGTGGCGGCATTGGAAACGGTGATGAGCAATCACGGCGCAAGCCACATCAGCAATCCTAAAAGCACGTTTGGCGTCACGTATGGCAACCCGATTTGGGAAGAAATGCTCGCCATCGCCCAACGCACCGGCCCGAATTTTTTACTAAACGTCACGCTCAACGAGCAGCGCCAAATCACTAACATCTTTGCCGGCAACCTCATCGAGGCGCACAAAAGAGGCTGCGAATTTGTGGGGCGCACCGCGATGCAACCGGTGGAAAAACCTTTCGACGTGGTGGTGACCACCAACAGCGGTTATCCGTTGGATCTGAATTTGTATCAGGGCGTGAAAGGCATGAGTGCCGGAGCGCGCATTTTGAAAGACGGCGGCACGCTCATTCTCACCTGCGAATGCCGAGAAGGCGTGCCCGAGCACAGCCCAATGGATCAACTCCTGCGCACCGCGCGCAGTCCCGAAGAAGTGTTGAGCTTGTTAGCCACGCCGGGTTTTACAAAACCCGAACAATGGCAGGCGCAAATTCAAGCGCTTATCCAGCGCAACGCCGATGTGCGCGTGCATAGTTCGCTCTCCGCCGAAACGCTGCGCGCCGCTCACCTCACACCCTGCGAAGACATCAGCGCAATGGTCGCTTCAGAACTCGAACGCCACGGGCCCGAAGCCCGCGTGGCCGTGCTGCCACAAGGGCCGTTGACAATTCCATATTTGGCGGAATGAGTGACGACCATTGTGAATAAATAATTATTCACAAACGGCCTGATTTATTTACACTTTTCCTAATTGCTGATTCCAGCAACTCGAGGAGGGAAAAAAAATATGGAGAAATTGATTCGCAACAGCATTGCGTTTGCTTGCTTGTTTGCCGTAACTGCGCCCGTTTGGGCTCAACCCACACCGCAGCCCGTGCGCATTCCTGTGCCACGCCCCACACTGGGCACGCCCAAACCCAACGCACCCAAAATACCCCTCGGCGTGCAGTCGCAAAAACGCAAAGGGCCCAGCTCGCCCAATATTATTTTGATCATGGCCGATGACCTCGGCTGGGGTGAACTCGGCAGCTACGGCCAACCGGTGATCAAAACGCCTTACCTCGACCGGATGGCGGCAGAGGGCATGCGCTTCACCCAAGCCTACGCCGGCAGCTCCATTGGCGACGCCTCGCGCGGCTCGCTCTTCACCGGCAAACACACCGGCCACGCATACATCCGGGGCAATCGCCGCGTCCCCCTGCGCGCCATCGACATCACCATCCCGCAAATCCTGATGGCCGCCAACTACGAGACTATCGCGCTCGGCAAATGGAACCTCGGCGAAAAAGGCACCACCGGCGAACCTTTCCGCAAAGGCTTCCGCCACTGGGCGGGCTTCTCCGACCAACTACACGCCAACAATTATTACCCAACCTTCCTCTGGCGATACGCACCGGGTATCGGCGGCATCAACCAATTCAACGGCGATGTCCCCATCCACGCAAACGCGGGCGGGCGCCGCATTAAATACAGCACCGACATCATCACCAAAATGGCATTGAACGCCATCCGCATTTACAAGCCCGCTCCGGAAAGCAAATACAAACCCTTTTTCATGTACGTTTCTTACACCGCGCCACACGCGAATAATGCGCTCGCGCAAAAAACCCGGAACGGAATGGAAGTGCCCAACAATGCGTTCCCCTACGCCGGCGAACGCTGGCCACGGCCGGAACGCAACAAAGCCGCGATGATCACCCGAATGGACCAGGCGATCGGTCAAATCCTCGCCAAGCTGCGCGAATATGATATCGAAGAAGATACCCTCGTCCTGTTCACCAGCGACAACGGCCCGCACATGGAAGGCGGAAACGACCCGAAATTCTTCCGCGGCGCCGGCCCCTTCCGAGGCATCAAGCGCAGCCTTTACGAAGGCGGCATCCGCGTCCCGATGATTGTAAAATGGAAAGGCAAAGTAAAAGCCGGCACCGTAACCGACCAGCCCTTTGCCTTTTGGGATATGCTCCCCACCCTGCTCCAGGTAGCCAAACTGCCCGCACCACGCGAAACCGACGGCATTTCACTGATGCCCACGCTCATCGGGTTGCCGCAAAAACAACAACACGAATTTCTATACTGGGAAGTTCACGAAACCGGCTCCCAACAGGCCGTCCGTCAAGGCGACTGGAAAGCCGTGCGCACTACGCCAGGCAAACCGCTGGAACTGTACAACCTAAAAACCGACAAAGGTGAAACGCGCAACGTAGCCGCGCAGCACCCCGATGTGATCAAACAAATTGAAGCTCATTTGGCCGTCGCCCGGGTGAAATCAACCTATTGGCCGCTCCGTGCGGCACCCGAAAAATCTGCCCAGCGTTAGCTGCTTGGCAAGATCGATATCACACACCGTTTGGCTGAAAGGCCGGGCGGTTTTTTATTGGGTCGGCGCAGGCCCATCGGCCACCACGCGAAACCCCGAATGTTGAGAACCGGAATCCGGCGTGTTTTTCATCCGCCGTGAAGGACGGAATGCGCCACAATAAAGATCCGTGCACAAAAACGAACCACCCCGCTGAATACGTTTCGGAATCCGATTACGCCCGTCATTAGGATCAAAACTATCCTGCTGCAACGGGCCGCCAGGATTTTTCACCGGACTCTGGCTGTAATATGTTGGCGCGTACCAATCCGCGCACCACTCCCAAACATTCCCAGCCACATCATGCAGGCCATAGCCATTAGCGGGAAACGTGCCCACCGGGGCTGTGCCATAAAACCCATCCACTTTTGTGTTTTCCCGTGGAAAACGGCCTTGCCAAATATTGGCGTGAGGATTGCCGTCGGGCTGCTGTTCATCACCCCACACATATTCTTTACCCTCAAGCCCACCGCGCGCAGCGTATTCCCATTCCGCTTCAGAGGGCAGCCGATGTTTCACGCCGCTGGCATCGGTAAGCCACGCACAATAAGCGTGGGCATCATCCCAACTGACATGCACGACCGGATGATTGCCGCGCCCGGAAATATCAGAATCCGGCCCCTCGGGATGCCGCCAATTTGTGCCTCCCACATGACGCCACCACACGCTCCACATGTTGTGCTGTTTGAGCATATTTACTGGAATTTCTTGCGCCGGCGGCGTGAACACTATTGATCCAGCCACAATTTTATCCTTGGGAATATTGGCAAATTCTTCCGGCGTAATGCCAAGATTCTCCGCCGTGGGCTCTTCCTCGGCGAGGGTCACATATTTTGTGGCAGCGACAAATTTAGCAAACTCATCATTAGTCACCTCATGCACACCCATCCAAAACCCATCGAGTTTTACCCGGTGCACCGGAGCCTCATCGGTGGGCCCATCCGCCCAGCCCATTTTGAATGTGCCCGATGGAATCCATACCATGCCGGTGGTAGAAAAATTTTTCTTACCGGAAGAATTTTCAGGTGCAGCCGATCCGCCGCTCTCTTCGCCCGGTTTGCAACCGACAATCGATATTGCCAGCGAAATAAATAAAATCAGTTTCATTGCTCTACGGCACCATTTACTGCGCCACTTTATTGGTTTGTACTTTAGGATGGCCGAAGTCATCCAACCCTTCCCGTTCTTTCCGTTGATCAGTAGTCATTCGGATACTCCAAAGCGTCCACATAATCCCAATCACAATGCCCAGTAGCACCAAGGCCCCCAAAAAATACGGCCAACGATACGTGGGTAGTGATTCAGGCGCGTTATCCGGGGGCGTCATGGGAGAGCGAAAGACTAATCCCACTCTGCAAAAATGCAATGCGAATCTGGTTGCGCGCAAGGCGGGCGGCGTGGTTTCCTCCGCCATGCCTCCCGCGCCACTCCAGCCCGGCACTCTGTACCTCGTGGCCACGCCAATCGGCAACCTCGAGGACATCACCCTGCGCGCGCTGCGCACCTTGCGCGAGTGCACCATCGTGGCCGCGGAAGATACCCGCCGTGCACGGCAATTGATGCGCGCGCACGACATCGATCGGCCCACGCTGAGTTGCCATAAATTCAATGAAGCCAAACGCTCCGGCGAATTGCTCGAGCGTTTGGGACGCGGCGAAACCATCGCGATGGTGAGCGACGCCGGCACGCCGGGCATCAGCGATCCGGGTGAACGCATCGTGCGCGCCGTGCTCGCCGCCGGATATCGCGTGGAACCCGTGCCGGGCCCGTGCGCGTTGGCGACGGCACTTCCTGCGAGCGGATTGGCAACAGCCGAGTTTCATTTCGTGGGTTTCCTCCCGCACAAAAGCGGCGCGCGTTTGCGACAATTGGAAGCGCTTGGGGAAGTGCCCGGCACGCTTTGTTTTTATGAATCGCCCCATCGCGTGGTAAAATTTATGGGCGAACTCGATGGCCTTTGGCCCGAATCCCAAGTGGTGTTGGCACGGGAGTTGACCAAAAAGTTTGAAGAATTCCTGCGCGGCACACCCGCCGAATTGCTGGCCCATTACACCGAACGCAAACCCAAAGGGGAATTTGTGGCGCTCGTACAACGTGCCACTTAAGTTGGCTTGAGCTTGCGCGCGCGGGCGCATCGTGGTTCCCTCCCGCTATGGCCATTTTGTACGTGGGCAACCTGCCCTTCAAAGTTACTGACGAAGCACTCGCCGAACATTTCGCCACCGCCGGCGAAGTAGCCGAAGTCCATCACGTCCGCCAAAGCGAAACCGATCGCTCACAAGGCTGCGGCTTCATCACGATGGGCGATGACACCGCCGCAGCCAACGCAGTGGAAACGCTCAATGGACAGGAATTTGAAGGCCGCGAACTCAGCGTGTGCCTCGCACGGCCTTGATTGAACAATGATATTTAGGAAATCTAGGATTCAATCCTGTGCATCGTGAATATCTGTGTTAACTCAAAAACTTCCCCGGATTCATAATGCCTTTTGGATCGAGGGCGTCTTTTATAGTTTGGTGCAAGCGGCGCACTTCGGCGGGGGCGGCCAATGGCCACCATCGTTTTTTGGCAAGGCCGATGCCGTGTTCGCCGGTGATCACGCCATCGTGTTTGAGCACCCACCGGAATAGCTCATCCAACGCCGCATCGCGTCGGCGGGCGTGCCCGGGCTTTGATTCGTCCACCATCACGTTCACGTGAATGTTCCCATCCCCGGCGTGGCCAAAACAGGCGATGGGCATCGCGTGTTTTTTCTGCAAACGCGCGGCGAAGGCAAAGAGTTCCTCCAATTTACCGCGCGGGACGACGATGTCTTCATTTAATTTCACCAAACCCGTGTCGCGCAGTGAATACGAAAACTCTCGGCGCAGTTGCCAAATGGCCTCGACCTTTTCCGCGCCCAACGCGGCGTCAATAAAACGCGGCTTGAGCGGGGCCATCAGTTTTTTCAAATCGCGCAGCTCGGAGCGCACGCTTTTTTCCTGTCCATCCAGCTCAATAATAAGATGCGCGCGGCAGCCGTTGAAGCGATCACTGCCGGTGCGTTTTGTGGCGGCGCGCAGTGTAAATTCATCGGCCACCTCCAACGCGCTGGGCAAATACCCTGCCTTGAAGACCGCCGCAATGCCGCGCGTGGCGGCGCGCATCGAGCCGAGCCCAACGGATAACGCGGCGCGAAAGGGTGGCAACGGCAACAGTTTCAGCGTGGCCTCGGTGACAATGCCGAGCAATCCTTCGGTACCGGTGAAGAAATGCGAAAAGTCAAAGCCGGTTTTGTTTTTGTGCGCGCGCCCGCCCACGCGCACGAGCGTGCCATCGGGCAGCGCGAATTGCAGACCAAGGACGTAGTCGGACGTGACACCGTATTTCAGACTGCGCGGCCCACCGGCGTTGGTGGCAATGTTGCCACCGAGACTGCAGTCCGCGCGACTGGCGGGGTCGGGCGGATAATACAGCCCTTTCGCCTCGGCCTTGTTTTGCAAATCAGCGGTGATGACGCCCGGCTGAATGACGGCTACAAAATCGTGTTCGTTAATTTCCCGAATGCGCCGCATTCGCGCGGTGCTCAGCACAATGCCGCCGCGCATCGGCACGCAACCGCCCACGTAACCGTAGCCCGCGCCGCGCGGGGTCACAGGAATTTCATGCCGATGAGCGAAGCGCAAAATGGCGCTGACACTTTTGGCACTCCGCGGCAGAGCCACGGCTTCGGGTGTGCCGGTGGCAAACCATTTATCGCCGGCATGCGCGGCGAGTGCCGATTCGTCGAGGCGCAGTTCGCCGGGGACGAGTTTGCTTTGGAAGCGTTGCCAGAATTTAAGGTTCATCCGATTCAATCGATTTAATTAACGCGCGCGCATCGTCGCGTTCGTTTTCGGGAACCTGCACACGAATGCCGCCGGTAGCAAGTGAGTACCCTTCCATACTGAACGCCGCCGCTTCACCTTCGACGGTGGCTTGGAAACCGGCGGTGCGCAGCCGGGCGCAAACCAACTGCGCCTCGGGCCCGCTGAACGAGGTGAACACCGTAACGCGATCCATCCGTCACCTTGATCGTCCACTCTTGGGTGGAGCGCGGTTATTCGTGGGCGGCGGTTTGTATAACAACCCGCGGGAATTGAGGTTGCTGGCCAGGATAGAAAAATTTCCGGCGGCATTATTGAGGTTGGTCATCAGTCTGGAAAATTCTGTGCGCAACGCGTCGTCTTTCAATAATCCGCCGGCGAGCCCTTTGCCCTCTTCCAGCTGGCCCACGATGCGGTCGGCGTTTTGGGTGAAGTTTTTGAGATTGGCGGTGACGGCGGCGACGTCTTTGACAATGACGTCGATGCTGGTTTGATTGGTGGAAATGGTGGCCTGTAATTTTTCCGTGCTGATTTTGAGGCTGGCGGAAATGGCGGTGAGGTTGGTGAACACTTTGCTCACCATCGGGGCGTTGGTGGCGATGAGGGTTTCCAAATGGCTGGCGGAAGTATCAAGGCGTTTTGTAAATTGCGCAAAATTGTTGAGGCTCACCTGGAGGGTATTGGTGTTATTGGCGAGCATCGTGTCCACGCGCGACACGGCGTCGTGAAATTTCTGCACGGTGAGATCCACGTTGGGGGCAATGTTGGTGGTGAGATTATTGGCAAAAGTATGAATGCTTTCGGAGGTCATTCGAAACTCCGCAATCGCGGCGGTGAGGTTAGTGAGCGTTTCAGTGCTAAGCACGGTTTGATCCAGGCGATTGATGGCGGAATCGAGCGTAAGCATACTGTTATCCACGCGGCGAATGAGATGCTGTGCGTCACGCGCGACGCTCATGAGGTCAAAAGGCGCTTCGCAATCCCGACTCATGCCGGGCTTGAGTGCCTCGCCTTTCTCAGCCCCAGGAACGACCGCAATGTATTCGTCGCCCATCAGGCCGGTGACTTTAATTCTAAATTGCGTATTGCTGTCCAAAGCATGCCAAAATTCCTCAAAAATATCTGCATGAATGACAACCCCGCGCCCGTCGTTGTTGAGGGTGATTTTACCAACTACACCAATTTTAACGCCACTCAATTGAATAGGGGCATCAACAATCACGTTGCCCGCGCTTGCGGATTGTAGCTTGAGGGGGATCGTTTTGGTAAGGCCGAAGCCTGTTTCACTGAAACGCAGCGTCATCACTGCAGCAATCCCGAGCATCACGATGACGAACATCCCTACTTTTAATTCCAAACGGCTGGCGCTCATAATAACTCCACCTCCTTGAGATCCGCCTCACCGTTCACAAAACGGCTCACCCGCAAATCCTCCGAATTGAATACTTCATCCGCAGGGGCGTCCAGATAAACTTGTCCTTCGCGCAGATAAATAATCCGCTGCCCAATACGGCGGGCACTGCGCATGTCGTGGGTGATGACAATGGTCGTGATGTTGAATTGGTCACGCACCCGCAAGATGAGCTGGTCAATGCTGTCGGACACCACCGGATCCAGCCCCGTGGTGGGTTCGTCATACAAAATAATTGCCGGCCGATGAACGATGGCTCGCGCGAGGCCGACGCGTTTACGCATCCCGCCCGAGAGTTCCGAGAGTAATTTCTCCTCCACGCCGGGCATTTCCACGAGACGCAACATTTCCGAAACACGTTGTTGAATTTCCGATTCGTCCACCCCGCCCGCGCGGCGCAGTGGAAACGCGACATTTTCAAATACATTCATGGAATCAAACAAAGCCGCGCCTTGAAACAACATCCCGAACTGCCGCCGCACATCGAGCAATTCGCGTTCGGGCATATTGTTAATTTCCACACCCTTAATGCACACGGTGCCGGCATCGGGCATCAGTAGTCCGACCAGATGTTTGAGCAAGACGCTTTTGCCCGTGCCACTACGGCCGATGATCGCGAGGCTCTCGCCTTCCGCCACCGAGAAAGATATATCGCGCAACACATTGTTGCCGCCAAAACTTTTACTCATGTTTTGAACTACGATCATTGGAAGTTTCTATGGATACAACAGCATACGCAAAAGCAAAGTGAGGAAAAAATTACTGACGAGGATGGCGATGCAGGATTGCACAACCGCCTCGTTGGTGGCGCGGCCCACACCCTCAGCGCCTTCCCCGCAGTTGAGGCCGCGATAACAGCCGACCAGCGCGATAATGCCACCAAAGAAAATGGCTTTGATACAGCCCATCAAAACGTGCTGTTCATCCACGAAAAAGTAAAGGTGGTTAAGCCCGTAAGCACCTTCAAGCCCAAGCACTGTGATGCTCAGCACATACGCCGCAGCGATCCCCACCCCCCAGGTGAGCACCGTAAGCAGCGGCATGGCGATGACTGTGGCAAGGAAACGCGGCACCACAAGGTAATCCACCGGATGCGTGGCCATCGTGCGGAGAGCATCAATTTGTTCAGAAACACGCATGGTGCCCAGCTCGGCAGAGATTGCCGCGCCCACCCGGCCGGCGACCATAAGCCCTGCCAAAACGGGACCTAGCTCGCTGATCATGGCCACGCCCACAACGCTCATGGTGGCGTTGTCCATTTTCATTTTGTGGAATTGGAAAAAAGTTTGTGCGCAAAATACCATACCGGTAGAGGCCCCGGTGGTGAGAACTACGACCTGGGATTTCCAACCGACAAAGTGGAGTTGCTTGATGAATTCGCCCCAGTGAAGGCGGGTGGTCAAGAGAGAACAAAACACCTCGACGGCGAGCAATGCGATGCTCCCCATACTGGTAATGAAACTGGAAACTCCTCCTACTGCGGTGTGTGTGGACACCTCTCCCCCTTTAGTTTTTGCCGCCCCCACGGCACAGCTCGATTAGTCGCCGGCAGAAACCGTTTTCTCTTCAGTTTCAGTGGAAGCTTTTTGTTTAAACGTCAATTTTTCATTTTTGGTGGAAACTTTGATGGGGTCGCCCTCAACCAGAGTTCCGCGCAAAATTTCCTCAGCCAGCGGATCCTCGAGGAACCGCTCCACCGCCCGCCGCATAGGCCGGGCGCCATACTCGGGGTCATACCCTTTTTCAACCAGCAAATCGTGCGCCTTTTTGTCGAGCACGAGTTCGATTTCTTTTTCCTTAAGGCGTTCAGTAACTTTGTGGAGTTCGAGGTCCAGGATTTTGCCGAGATCTTTTTTCACCAACGAGCGGAACACAATTACATCATCCAACCGATTTAAGAATTCCGGGCGGAATGCCTTTTTAGCTTCGTCCATAATCAGCTCACGCATTTTTTCGTAATCGATTTCGTTCCCCGAATTATTGAAACCGATAGCCGTGCTTTTCTTTGCGCTCTCGGAGCCCACGTTGGACGTAAGCAAAATAATGGTATTCCGAAAATCAACCGTGCGGCCCTGGCTATCGGTGAGTTTGCCTTCTTCCAAAATCTGAAGCAGCATATTCATCACGTCCGGGTGGGCCTTTTCAATCTCATCAAAAAGCACCACCGAGTACGGCCGACGCCGCACTTGCTCAGTCAACTGGCCGCCTTCCTCGAAACCGACGTAGCCGGGAGGCGAACCAATAAGGCGCGAGCTGGCAAATTTCTCCATGTACTCGCTCATATCAATTTGAATGAGCGCCTTGGAATCGCCAAACAGTTGTTCGGCAATGGTTTTTGCCAAAAGCGTTTTGCCCACGCCAGTGGGACCCATCAGGGCAAAGGCGCCGATTGGACGCACGGGATCCTTGAGGTCCGCCCGCGAGCGGCGCAGGGCTTTGCTGAGTGAAGTGACTGCGGCGGATTGACCGATGACCACTTTCTCCAGCTCCTTTTCCATGCTGAGGAGCTTCTTGATTTCATCCTTCTCCATGCGTTGCAGCGGGATGCCGGTCCACTTGGAAATGACGTGCATGATGTCCTCATCGGAAATGACCACCTTGGTTTCCTCGCTGGCGGCTTTCCATTCGGCCATCGTGTTTTCGAGGTTTTCCTTGGCGTGCTTTTCTTCGTCGCGCATGGAAGCTGCGCCTTCAAAATCCTGCTCTTTAATGGCCGTTTCCTTGCGGGTTTTGATCTCATCAATGACGGCCTCAAGTTCCTTGATTTCCGGCGGCCGCGTCATCGCCTGGATGCGCGCGCGCGAACCGGCTTCGTCCATCACATCAATCGCTTTATCCGGCAAATAACGGGAGGTGATGTAGCGATCGGAAAGTTTGACGGACGCCTCCACCGCTTCATCGGTGATCTCCGCTTTGTGATGTTCCTCGTATTTGATGCGCAACCCCTTGAGAATTTCGATGGCTTCCTCGATGGACGGCGCCTCCACTTTTACATTTTGGAAACGGCGTTCCAACGCAGCATCTTTCTCGATGTACTTGCGATACTCGGTAAGCGTGGTGGCACCCACGCATTGCAATTCGCCGCGGCTCAACGCGGGCTTGATGATGTTGCTGGCATCCATGGTGCCTTCAGCAGAACCGGCACCCACGATGGTGTGCAGCTCGTCGATGAACAAAATCACATTCTTCGCACGGCGAATTTCGTCCATCACCGCTTTGATGCGTTCCTCAAATTGCCCGCGGTACTTGGTGCCGGCCACCATCAAGGCGAGGTCGAGCGTCACGACGCGGCGATCACGCAACAGTTCCGGCACGTTGCCCTTCACCACCTCCTGTGCGAGGCCTTCGACGATGGCGGTTTTACCCACGCCCGCTTCGCCGAGCAACACCGGATTGTTCTTCGTGCGGCGGCAGAGAATTTGAATGACGCGCTCGATTTCGTCTGAGCGGCCAATCACCGGGTCCATCTCGCCTTTGCGGGCAATCTCTGTGAGGTCGCGGCCAAAGGCGCGCAGCGCTGGCGTCTTGTTGCCTTTTTTTCCACCGCCCTTGGTTGGGGCAGTTTCGCCTTCCTCGTCCATTTCTTCCTCGCCCATTGCGAAGTTCGGATCGAGTTCCTTCAAAATTTCCTGACGCGTTTGCTCGATGTCGATATCGAGATTTTTAAGCACGCGCGCGGCCACGCCTTCGCCTTCGCGCAGGAGTCCCAGCAAAATGTGCTCCGTACCCACGTACGTGTGCTGGAGTTGTTTGGCTTCCTTGGAGGCGAGGTTGAGCACTTTTTTCACGCGCGGCGTGTACGGAATGTTGCCAACCTGTTTTTGGTCCGGCCCGGTGCCGACTTGTTTCTCGACTTCCAATCGCACGGTCTCGAGATCCAGCCCCATTTTTTGCAGCACGTTAACGGCCACGCCCTGACCGAGCTTGATGAGCCCCAGCAATAAATGCTCGGTGCCCACAAAGTTGTGGTTGAAACGATCCGCCTCTTTGCGCGCCAATGCCAGCACCTGTTGGGCGCGTGGCGTGAAATTGCTCATTCCTTCATCACTCATTTTCTGGGTAAATTTTGACTGTTTTCGTCGGTTTTGTCGAGCATTCCAGATGCCAACTTATGCCCAAACGGCTCGTTTTTTTGGGCCGCAGCGTGTCATAATCTATTTGACGAATTATTCCGGCAGTTTTAGGCCCTTTATTTTGCCTAAATGTTTGCGCAATAGATCCGCGCGATGGAGGTCACGCTCTTCACCGGAAAGTTTTTCCCCCACCAATTCCTGCATATGCGCCGGTTGGCTGAGTAAAAACAGTTCGTCGAGCAACGGCGTGGTGAGGCCTTGGAACAGTTCCAACTTCACGCCCAGCCGCAGCAACGACAACTGGTTCATCGTCTCTTTGCTACTCACAATATGCGCGTGCGCCAGCGTGCCGTACGCGCGCCCGATGTGATTATACAACTCCTTGGCCTTGGTGCGCAGCAAAGTTTGCCGTGCGTTTTCTTCGTGCTCGATCACTTGCAACACCACTTTGTGAATGCGCTCGATGATGTCCGCCTCGCTTTCGCCCAGCGTCATTTGGTTGCTTACCTGAAACAAATGCCCCAGCGCCTCCGTGCCTTCGCCGTACAACCCGCGCACCGCATGGCCCAGCTTGGTGACCGCCTGCACAATTTGATTCACTTGATCGGTCAACACCAATCCCGGCAAATGCAACATCGCGCTCACGCGAATTCCTGTTCCAAGATTGGTGGGACACGCGGTCAGATAACCCAGTTGCGAGTCGAATGCGAAATCCAGTTTCTTTTCCAAGCTGGTGTCAAACCGATCCATCTTTTGCCAAACCTGTTTCACCTGCAACCCCGGCAACAACGCTTGCATCCTCAAATGATCCTCTTCATTGATCATCACGCTCAACGTCTCGTCCTTGCTGAGCACCAACCCGCTCCCCGCGCCCTTGGCCGCGTGCTCGCGACTAATAAGATGCCGCTCCACGAGCAGTTGCTTGTCCAGCGCCTGCAATGGCTTCATCGATTCCGAAAACCCACCGCGCATCGCCGAAGCCGCCGCGATGGCCGGCTGAATAAATTCGCACGTCTCCACCCGACTCGCTTTCTTCGCGCGTCCCGGAAACGGCCGCCCCGTCACGTTACGCGCCAAACGCACGCGGCTCGACAGCACCACGTGATCCTGCGGCCCTTCGCAATTGGACAACTCGGTGGTGCTGCTCAAAAATTTCCGCAATTCCATTAAGCCTCTCCTCCCTTCGTGCTCTTTGCGCTCTTCGCTCCTTTTGCCTTTGGCTCAAGCGGTTCCACCGGATCCTCCGGCGGCACATCCAATCCCCGCAACTGATCCCGCACCTGCGCCGCCTGCTCGTAGTCCTCCGTCTCGATGGCTTTGCTCAATTGCTTTTCCAATTGCTGCCGTTGTTTTGTGAAATCCATTTCCTGCCGCAACGCCTTGGGCACCTTGCCCACGTGCTGCGTGCCCTTGTGCATTTGCTTGAGCATCCCCTCCAAAGGCTCCGCAAACGTCGCATAACAATCGGAGCAACCCAACCGCCCGCTCTTTTTAAAATCCGCCTGCGCAAACCCGCACGCCGGACATTCCAATTCCCCACTGCCCGATTCCATCTCCGAAGCCGCGCCCAAGCCCAGCAACAAATCCGCCAGCGCGAACCCTTTCGGATCGGTGACCCCCTGTTCCTTGGCGCACTCCTCGCAGAGATCAATCTTCTTCATCTGACCATCCACAATCTCAGTCAAATGAACCGTGGCCTCGTTCTCACAATCTGGTTGGCAACATTGCATTGTCTTAATATATCACAAAATTTCTGATCCCGACGCATTGGTCAATGCGTGGTAGGCTTGCATAAAGGCTCTGGTGTGTTTGCCGGGGCGGCCGGAGCCGATTTTTCGACCGTCGATTTTTACCACGGGAACCACTTCGGCGGCGGTGCCGGTGATGAAGCATTCATCGGCGTTGTATAAATCGTAGCGGGTGAGGTTGGGTTGGGTGATCTCGATGTCCAATCCTTCGGCCAATTCCATCACCACTTTGCGGGTAATGCCGTGCAACGCGCCGGAAGCCAGCGAGGGCGTGAACATTTTGCCGTCCTTGAGCATAAAAATATTGTCGCCCGTGCATTCGGCCACGTAACCCTGCGAGTTAAGCATAATGGCTTCGACACAACCGGCATTGCTGGCCTCGATTTTGGCGAGAATGTTGTTGAGGTAATTCAGCGATTTAATGGCCGGGTTCACCGCGTTGGTGTGGTTGCGCGTGGTGGGCACGGTGACAATTTCCAGCCCTTTATCATAAAACGCCTTGGGATAAAGCTGAATGCTCGCGGCAATAATGATGACCTGCGGATTGCTGCAGCGATTGGGATCCAGCCCCAGGGTACCCGCACCGCGCGTGACGACCAGCCGAACGTAGCCATCGCGGATTTTGTTGCGGCGGCACGTTTCCACCACCGCCGCGCACAGCGCCTTGTGGCTCATCGGCAGCTTCATCAAAATCGCTTTGGCGGAATAAAATAGACGGTCGATGTGTTCCTCCAACCGAAACACGCGCCCGTTGTACGCGCGAATGCCCTCGAATATTCCATCGCCGTACAGCAGACCGTGGTCAAAGACCGACACCGTCGCCTTCGCTTCATCAACAAATTTTCCGTTTATATAAACCTTCATCGGTCGGCGGAGAGTGCCGCAACGCGCGCGGCGGGGCAATCCTTCAGTCAGCAATCCTTCCATCCTTCAGCCGAACAATGCGCTCGGCAGCGGCGGCGACCACGTCATCGTGCGTAGCCACCAAAAGCGTAAGATTGCGCTCGCGATGCAGCTGAGCGAGCAGCTCGATGATTTCCGCTTCGGTGCCGGTGTCGAGATTGCCGGTGGGTTCATCGGCCAAAATAATTTCCGGTTCATTCATCAACGCCCGCGCGATGGCCACGCGCTGCTGTTCGCCGCCAGAAAGTTCCGTGGGCAAATGCGTCATCCGATCCGACAGCCCCACTGCCGCGAGCAATTCCCGCGCGCGAGCCTCGGCCTTTGCCTGCGGCGCGCGCTGCACCTGCGCAGGCAGGCACACGTTTTCCAGCGCGTCCAAATCCGGCAACAAATGATACGCCTGAAACACAAAGCCAATGTGCCGCCCGCGAAATGCCGCCGCATCCTGCGCGGTGTGCAGCCGCAATGGTCTGCCATCAAAAATAATTTCCCCTTGCGAAGGCGCGTCCAATCCGCCGAGCAATTGCAACAGCGTGCTTTTGCCTGAACCACTAGCCCCTTGCAGCGCCACAAACTCACCGCGTTCCAACGCGAGATCAACGCCACTGAGCACCGTCAAGGGTTGGCCTGCCATTCGGTAGGTTTTTCCCACGCCACTTGCTTTCAAGACGGCGTCACTCACTGCGCAAAGCCTCCACCGGCCGCAAACGGGCCGCATTCCAAGCCGGCAATAATCCGGCCAGTAAACAAATTAAAATCGATACGCCGCAAATAACCACGAGATCGCCCGGCACCACTTGGGCGGGGAGTTCGCGAAAACCATAAAGTTTTTCCGGAAACAACTCCACATCGTGCCCGCGCAGGAATCCCAAAAACTGGTTGCGGTATTTGAGCACCAACAATCCCATCGCGATGCCCATCCCCGTGCCGAGCAATCCCACCACGGCACTTTGAATGAGAAACACAAAACTCACCTGCCCGTTGCTCGCGCCGAGCGCTTTGAGCAAACCGATCTCTTTGGTTTTTTGTACACCGAAAATAATCAACGAACTCGCAATGCCAAATGCCGCCACTACCACGATAAAAAACATCAGGAATTGGTTGATCATTTTCTCCACCTGCACCTGCGCGAGCAACACCGGATTGAGATCTTCCCAAGTGCCGATGCGATAGCCCTCCCCAAGCAATTCCCCCAACGCCGCCTGCTGCGGGCCGAGCTCCAGCGGGTCTGTGGTTTCCACCCATAACGCGCTTGCGCCTTCCTCAAGGCCATATAAATCCTGTGCGTTATAGAGGCTGCAAAAGATAAAATCGTTGAGATCCTTTTGGCCGGCATCGAACACGCCGGCCACGATGTATTCTTCTGGAAAAATGCCCAGTTCTTCGCCAGCTTTTTGGGCCTTACGCATTTCCTGAATCATCTTGGGCGAATGGATCAGCACCCGATCGCCCACGCCCAATCGGAATTCGCCATCCATCCGCGCAAAGTTATAGCCAATCACCAATCGATTTCCGCGCAGATTGAATTCGCCCGCCTCCAAACTATCCGGCACTTGGCTCACGGTTTTCATTCGCTCAGGATCCACGCCCAGCAACACCGGCGCATCGAATGCCGGCGCGCCGATTTCCGGATCGGTCTCCATCATCACCTTGCCGCCGATGATTGGGGAGACGCCGGTGACGCCCGGAATTTTTCCAATGCGATCGGAGAGCGCCTCGTATTCCACAATCGGCCCTTCCATCGAACGCACGGTGAGATCGGCTGAGAATTGGAAAAAGGATTTTTTCAGTTGCAAATGGAAGCCAGAAAAAACCGAAGTAACGATAATGAGCACCGCCACGCCCAACATCACCCCCACCACCGAGATGAGTGTGATGAACGAAACCGAGGTGCGTTTGGGCCGCAAATACCGCAGCGCCAACGCAAACTCAAAGGGCAGCCATTTCATCGCCGCGAAGTTAGGGCGCGGGCAAAGGCGGTGCAAGGATTAGACATTCACACGGTATGAATGAGAGGAATGGATTGAATCGCCAAGCTTGGCGGTTCAAAAATTATTCCACGCGCCCCGCCACCAATGATTCCACCACAGCTGGATCGGCCAAGGTGCTGATGTCGCCGAGGTTGTCGGTGTCGCCTTCGGCGATTTTGCGGAGGATGCGGCGCATGATTTTTCCGCTGCGGGTTTTGGGGAGGCCGCCGGTGAATTGGATTTTCTCAGGCGAAGCGTGCGGGCCGATGTCGGCGCGGACTTGTTTCACAATCTCAGCACGCATCGTGTCGGTGATTTCCTCGCCGGTTTTCAGAGTAACGTACGCGTAAATGGCATTGCCTTTGATGTCGTGTTCGTAGCCAACCACTGCCGCCTCGGCCACGGCGGGGTGGCCGCCGATGGCGCCCTCGATTTCCGCGGTGCCGAGGTTGTGGCCGCTCACGATGATGACGTCGTCCACGCGTCCGGTGATCCAATAGTAGCCGTCCGCATCGCGTTTGCAGCCGTCGCCGCTGAAATATTTGCCGGGGAACCGCGCGAAGTAGGTGTCGAAAAACCGCTGTTGATCGCCGTACACCGTGCGCATTTGGCCGGGCCACGGCTCGAGGATGCAGAGATTTCCCGAGACGCCGTTGCCCTCGATGATCTCGCCCGTGTCATCGACGAGGGCCGGTTTCACGCCGAAGAACGGCAGCGTCGCACTGCCCGGTTTGGTGGGCGTGGCGCCCGGCAGCGGCGAAATCAAAATGCCGCCGGTCTCCGTTTGCCACCACGTGTCCACGATGGGGCATTGTTCTTTGCCGATGACGGTGTTGTACCAATTCCATTCCGGTTCTTTGATTGGCTCGCCCACGGTGCCGAGCAAACGCAGACTGGAAAGATCGTGTTGGCTCGGCCAACTGTCGCCTTCTTTCATCAACGCGCGCAGTGCGGTGGGCGCGGTGTAAAAAATGTTGACCTTGTGCTTCGCCACGATTTCCCAGAAGCGGCCGTGGTCGGGATAATTTGGCACGCCCTCGAACATCATCGTGATCGCGCGATTGGCCATCGGGCCGTACACGATATACGAATGCCCCGTCACCCAGCCGATATCCGCCGTGCACCAATAGACATCACCCGGATGATAATCGAAAACATAATGATGCGTCGTGGCGGCATAAACGAGGTAACCGCCGGTGGTGTGCAGCACGCCCTTCGGTTTGCCGGTGCTGCCGGAGGTGTACAAAATGAACAGCGGATCCTCCGCGTCCATCGGCTCGGCGGGGCATTCCGCATCCGCTGCGGCCAGCGCCTCGTGCCACCACACATCGCGACCTTCGGCCATCGCCACTTCGGTGCCGGTGCGTTGCACAACCATAATTTTCTCAATGGACGGTGTGGTTTCAACCGCCGCATCGGCGTTGGCTTTCATTGCGATGTCCAGCTTCGTGCCGCGCACGCCGGTGTCTTGCGTGAGGATGGCTTTGCATTTGGAATCGTTGATGCGGGTGACGAGGCTGTCCGCGCTGAACGCGCCAAACACAATCGAATGCACCGCGCCAATCCGCGCGCACGCGAGCATCGCAATGGTGAGTTCCGGAATCATCTGCATATAAATGCAAACGCGATCGCCCTTCGCGATACCGAGATTTTTCAGTGCGTTCGCCGCCCGTTGCACTTCCGCCTGCAGTTGGCTGTAGGTGAACGTGCGGCTTTCGGTGGGGTCATTGCCCTCCCAAATCAGCGCCGTATCATCGCCGTGGCCGTCGTCCACGTGGCGATCCACGCAGTTGTAACAGGCGTTTAACTTGCCACCGAGGAACCACTTTAGCTCTGCTTTATGGTAATCCCATTCGCGCAGTGTTTCCCATTTATCGGCCCAATGCAGACGATCGGCGTGCTCGGCCCAAAACCCCTCGGGGTCGTTGATGGAGCGGTCGTACAGTTCGCGGTACTGTTCAAGGGAGGCGACGTGTGCGCCTTCGGAGGCTGAGGCAGTGGGAGGGAAAATTTTATCGCTCATTATAAAAACAAATCATTTCGGGCGCGCATCATGGGAAAGCAACGCCCCGCCGTCAAGCCACTCCAATCTCGACCTCGGCACATAGCCTCGGTACATTGCGCGCGTGTCCGGCCACGCACATCCTGTTTCCGCCCGCACGCGTCTTTGCGCGGTGTATGGGTTTCCCGTGGGGCATTCGGCTTCGCCGGCGATGCAAAATGCGGGCATCGCGGAACTCGGGCTCGACTGGCGTTACGCCGCTGCCGAGGTGCGGCCGGAACAATTGCGCGAAGCGATCGCCGGCGCGCAGGCGATGCATTACATCGGCATCAACCTCACCGTGCCGCATAAATTGCTGGCGCTCGATATGGTGGATGTGCTCGACGAAAGCGCAAGCGAATGGGGCGCGGTCAACACGATTCTCTTTGAAGGACAGGATGTCAACGGCGATTGGCGTGCGTTACGCGATTTCGAAACCGCGCCGCACCAATTGCGCAGCCACGGATTTAATACGGATGCAGACGGCATCACCCAAAGTTTGCGTGAAGATTTGGGGATGGAAGTGCGCGGGGAAAATGTGCTGTTGCTCGGCGCGGGCGGTGCCGGTCGCGTGGCAGCAATGAAAATCGCGGCCACCGGTGTACGGCAACTGCACATCGTCAACCGCACCGAAAGCAAGGCCGAAGCGATTGCCCACGAAATTCGCACGCGCTTTCCCGCAGTAGCCGTTTCGGTGGGTTACCCCGGCGGCAAGGTGGATCTCGTGCTCAACTGCACTTCGCTTGGGCTCGCGGCGGGCGACGCGCTGCCGCTGGACACCGATCTGTTTTCATTGGATAAAACGCGCGCGGTGTACGATATGATTTATCAACCGGCCGAGACGCCGCTGCTGGCCGCCGCGCGCGCCGCCGGTTGCCAAACGGCCAACGGCCTCGGGATGCTGCTGCATCAGGGCGCGAAAGCGCTGGAAATTTGGAGCGGCCAAGCCGCGCCGCTAAAAATAATGCGCGCCGCGTTGGAGGGGGCTGTCAATGGCTGACCAATTGATTCAGTTTTTTGGCAGCGAATTGACGCTCTTCTCGATGGTGTTTTTTGTGCTCGGCTGCATTGTGGGCAGTTTTTTGAACGTTGTCATCCATCGCCTGCCGCGCGAGATGAGCATTCTGCACCCGCCCTCGCATTGCCCGCAGTGCGGCTACTCGATTCCTTGGTATCAAAATGTGCCGCTCATCACGTGGCTGTGGCAACGCGGCAAATGCGCCGGTTGCGAAGCGCGCATTCCCGCGCGCTATGTGTTGGTGGAGTTCCTCACCGGCGCGGCTTTTCTGGGCGCGTGGTTGTTGGTCTATTTTCAATTTACGCAAGGCTACGAGGCGCCCATCAAAGATCCACTGATTGCAGCGGGAGTTTCAATGGCGTTGGTTACGTTGTTGGCGGGATTGATCGCGTCCACCTTTATTGATTTCGAGCACTTCATAATTCCGGATGAACTCACCAAAGGCGGCATGGTAATGGGGGTGGTTTTTTCCGTCGCGCTGCCGCAATTGCACGGGGTCTTTCTCGGCCAAACGGTGAGCCACGCGCAGGCGCTATGGTTCAGCGTGTTGGGGATGGCGGTGGGCAGTGCGGTAGTGTACGCCGTGGTGCGGCTGGGCAAAGCGATGTTCGGCAAACAAACGTACAACAGCGACGTGCCGGTGACGGTTTCTTTTTGCACGGATTATATGTGCCTCGGCGGCGAACCGGGCGAGGAGGATACATTGATTCCATTCGAGGATGTGTTTTACCGCAAAGGCGACACGGTGACGCTGCACGCTGAGCACGTGGAATTGGTGGACGTCTGTTACTGGGACAAAGCCGTGGCACTGAACGCGGAAACACTGACCATTGGCGAAATGGACTTTCCTGCCGCCGATGTGCCGCATCTCGAAGTGTTGACCAGCGAAGTCACCATTCCGCGCGAGGCGATGGGCTTTGGCGATGTGAAATTTATGGCCGCCATCGGCGCGTTCCTCGGCTGGCAAGCCACCCTCTTCGGCCTAATGGCCAGCGCGATGGTGGGCGCCGTGGTGGGTTCGCTGATGATGCTCCTGCGCCGCGACAAGGCGAACATCATCCCCTACGGCCCATACATTGCTCTCGCCGCAGTCGGCTGGATCTTCGGCGGCTACGCGCTATGGCAATGGTGGTGGAAAAGCTTGGGGCCGGTTTAGAAAACAGTCACCGCCGTGTCTAAAAATCAATTCCCATTCTGCGCGCGATGGCGCAGGGCGTGATCGACTAACACCAACGCCGTCATCGCTTCCACCATCGGCACGGCGCGGGGGAGAACGCATGGATCGTGCCGACCGCGGGCTTTGAGTTTTACGTTTTTGCCATCCGTGCTCACGGTGTCTTGGCTTTGCAAAATGGTGGCGGTGGGTTTGAAGACGGTGCGGAAGTAAATGGTTTCGCCATTGCTGATGCCGCCCTGCACGCCTCCGGAACGATTGGCGGTAGTGCGCACTTTGCCCGCGCGCATTCGAAAGGGGTCGTTGTGCTCGCTGCCTTTCATCGCGATGCCGCCAAAGCCGGAGCCAATCTCAAAGCCTTTACTGGCGGGCAGGCTGAGCATCGCCTTGGCAAGATCGGCCTCGAGCCGGTCAAAGACCGGTTCCCCCCAACCGACGGGCACGCCGCGCGCCACGCCAAGGAGCACGCCACCCACGCTGTCGCCCGCTTTGCGGGTGCGATCGATGAGACGAATCATTTTCTCCGCAGTCGCCTTGTGCGGGCAACGGACGATGTTGGCTTCGACTTGTCTGAGCGTAAATTTATCTGGATTGATTTCGGCGGAAATTTTCTGCACCTGTTGAACACACGCGAGCACTTCAACGCCGAACTGTTTTTTCAAAATCTTTTTGGCAATCGCACCGGCGGCCACACGGCCGATAGTTTCGCGGGCGCTGGTGCGGCCGCCGCCGGGCCAAGCGCGGATGCCGTACTTGGCGTCGTACGTATAATCAGCGTGGCTCGGGCGGTATTTCGTTTGCATCTCCGTGTACGCCTCGGAGCGTTGATCGGTATTTTCCACCAGTAACGAAATGGGGGTTCCGAGCGTCTTCCCCTCGAATGTGCCGGACAAAATGCGGACGGCATCCGTTTCCTGCCGTTGCGTGGTGATGCGGGATTGGCCGGGCCGACGCCGAGCGAGGTCGGGTTGGAGATCTTTTTCGGTCAATGCCAGCCGCGGCGGGCAGCCGTCGATCACCACGCCCACGCCGCCGCCGTGGCTTTCGCCCCAGGTGGTGATGCGGAAGAGTTCGCCAAAAGAATTCCCCATGCGCGGAGGATGGCACAAAGCAGTCGCAAAATCAATCCGGCGCAGAACGCGCTGAAATGTGAATGATTTTCGCTTGAGTTGAGCAATGAAAACAGCACGATCAAAACGGTGATGAGGGGGCATTTCAAAATAGGTTTCATGGCAATCGGCGCGTTGGCGTTGATGGCGTGTGAGACGTTTGATCCCACGGATCCGTTCGCTTCGTCTACGGATTATTACAACAGCAAATCCCGCAAAGAATTAATGGCCATGGCTCGGAAGGGCGATTATGAGGCTATTCGGCGGCTAAGTGATACGCCGCTGCAAAATCTC
>JACKQG010000120.1_pt1 | contig 106651 bp, 82 predicted proteins | sample 8237621 | NCBI WGS metagenome assembly JACKQG01 (sample SAMN15677084, study PRJNA649215) | marine metagenome | biome: marine; feature: Black Sea; material: saline water; isolation source: suspended particulate matter (SPM) from the Black Sea western gyre | collected 2013-06-09/2013-06-10... | reverse complement strand
TTCACGGGTACCGTGGGTTCGAATCCCACCCTCTCCGCCAGTTTCTTTTCTTGTGGGAGCACTTCATTGAATTTGCGTCAGGTGACAGCCTTGATCGCTTCTCAGAGTATTCCTCGAGGCTCAATAAATAGGTTTTTCTCTACCGGATTCCTTGGATGATCGGTTGGCAATTTCATGAGAAACGGGGATACTATATGCCGGTTCGGAATGCGTTCCGGATTTTGTTCGTACGATTGACTCGGAGAGGTGTCCGAGTGGCTTAAGGAGCACGCTTGGAAAGCGTGTGTGCGTTTACGCGTACCGAGGGTTCGAATCCCTCCCTCTCCGCCACACTTGTTCTTGAATTCCGGGGTCCGGGCGACTGGCGGCCTGTGAACCTGGTCAGGCCCTGACGGGAGCAGCCATCGTGGTGTCCGTTGGTGTGCTTCGGGCTCCGGTCTTTTTCCCTTCCCATGATTTCAGCTGATCCTTCCCGATAATTTCATCAGATGCTTTAATTTGCCTCATCTCAAGATGCGTATTTATTGCCAGTATGGCTCCGTCTGAGACCTTGCGAGTGAGGATAATCGGGGTTCTGATGTGGGTATGAATAATCATTCTTCTGAACATCCAAAAAGCGCTGCTGACTCCGGTTCCGGGGCTGCTGATTATCAGGTGATCGCCCGGCGATTCCGACCTCGAACCTTTACTGATGTGGTTGGACAAGAGGCCGTAGCAGAAGCCCTTCGCCAGTCCATTCTTCAGAATCGTTTGGCTCATGCCTATCTGTTCTGTGGACCCCGAGGAGTGGGGAAGACTTCCATGGCGAGAATTTTTGCGGCTGCGTTGCAGTGCCCAAATTCTTCAGATGCTGCACCTTGTGCGAATTGCTCTACGTGCGAGAGAATTTTTCGGGGTGAAGATTCTGATGTCACAGAGATGGATGGTGCTTCCCACAGAGGAATCGATGACATTCGTGGCCTGATAGAGCACGTCCAGTACGCTCCGACGCAAGGCAGTTACAGAGTCTTCATTTTGGACGAGGTTCATATGTTGACTCGGGAGGCCTTTAATGCGCTTCTCAAAACCTTGGAAGAGCCTCCACCTCATGTGAAGTTTGTTTTTGCGACCACCGAACCGGAGCGGATTCTTCCGACGGTACTGAGCCGTTGTCAACGGTGCGATTTTTCATCGATTTCGCAGCAGGACATCGTTCGCCGTTTGGAAAAAATCTGTGAGATTGAAAAGGCCAGTCCGGGCGCGGGTTTGCTGAATGAAGTGGCTTCCTTGGCACGGGGCGGGATGCGCGATGCTCAGTCCTTACTCGATCAAATACTCGCATTTGCGGGAAACCAGCCTGTGCTGGACGATTTACTGAGAATTACTGGGAGAGTTTCTCCTCAATCCCTGAATCAACTGATGGAAGTTTTGTGGCAGGGACAGTTACCACAGGTGATTGAAACATTGAATCCGATACTGGATGCCGGAACTGAACCATCTGTACTCACGGAACAATTGATGGAAGCCCTCAGGGCAGAACTCCATAAGGGTGTGGCGGCTGGCTGGGCAGAGGACCAAGTTGAGCGGCAACTCCTGGCGCAGGAGATTTTGCAAGAAACTCGACAAAAACTTCGGCATCAAGACAGAGGCGATTTGGTTTTGGAGCTCGCCTTGATGAGGATTGGAACACTTCCAGCTCTGATCAGAACGGGCTTGTCTTCTCCTGTAACGGGAGGCGCTTCTAGGCTCGTCTCTCCGGAGATGAAATCTGCAAGAGTCGAAGAGGTTCGCCGTGAGCCTTCGAGTCGACCGGTTTCGAGTGATTCCAACATTAAAAGTGAAGAAGATCAGGTCGAGAATAAGCCTTTGCAGAGTGAGACGGCGATTCCAAATGAAGACCCGCAAAAATCCACTCCGACAGTGGGGCGAGCACAAGGTGCACTTCAGGCTTTACGTGAACTCCCAAGTGCTGCAATGGAAAGTACCTCTTCCCCCGAAAGTACTGTCACTCTGAATCCACCTTCTCCATCGAAGGTGAAGGAGCACGCTACGAGAGTCTCTGAAGCAGAAGATCTTCGAGCACAATTTGAAAAAGTTTCGAGCATGCTTTCTCGGCATTATGTGACCGATTCCAAACTCGAAAATAGTGAGGCTGGCTGGAGATTAGTCGTCAGTGAATCATTAGAAAAAGTCCTGAGTGCTCCTGAAGCTAAAAGAGCAGTCAGTGATTGGGAAAAGGTCCATGGAGAGTTGAGTATCGAGCAAGGTTCCGTCAAGTTCTCCAGTGGGGATAGTCGGCCTGCGGAAGAAAAATATCATGATGAAAATGAAGAACCACCACTGGTGGTAAAGCAAGCTGAAGAAATCTTTTCTTCAAAGGCCCGAAGGAAAAAAAACTAGATCCTTGAAGGATTTCTTCGCGAACGGTTTGAATGAAGGAGAATGAAATGGTGAGTGGTGATCTCGGGGGATTGTTTCAACAAGCCCAGAAAATGCAAAAAGAACTGAAGGCTGTTCAGGACGACCTGAAGCAGAGGACTGTCATGGGAGAGTCTGGTAGTGGCATGATTAAAGTCTATGCCAGTGGGTCCCAGGAAGTTTTAAAGATTGAAATCGATCCATCGGTCATCGATCCGGAAGATTCGGATATGTTGGAAGATCTTGTACTTGTTGCAGTTCAGCAAGCGTTGGAAAAGGCGAAGGAACTCTCCGATCAAGAAACCTCCAGAGTTACCGGCGGAATGTCTCTTCCAGGAATGATGTAGGAGTCCTAATGGCTGAAGATGTGCTGTTGGGTGATTTGATTCGTGCATTTTCGAAATTGCCGGGTATCGGAGCAAAGAGTGCTGAGCGCTTGGCGTATCATGTCCTAAAAATTTCGAGGACTGAAGCGATGGAACTCGCCGAAGCGATTCGCAAGGTGAAGGATGATCTGAAACGCTGCGAGGAGTGCTTGAACATCTGCGATAAAGCACTCTGTTCCATTTGTGAGGATTCGAGCAGAGACGAGTTCTCAGTTCTGGTCGTAGAGCAACCTAAGGATTTAAGAGCCTTGGAGAGCAGTGGCGCTTACAGGGGGCGATATCATGTTCTTGGAGCTACATTTTCTCCAATGGATGAGCGCGGCCCTGAGCATTTGTCTCTAAACCTATTAGTCGATAGGTGTCGTCAGGGAAAAATCAAAGAAGTGATCTTAGCTCTGAATCCCGATTTCGAAGGAGATGGCACCGCATTGCTAGTGACAGAAGCTCTTTCAGAGCTTCCGCTTCGCGTGACACGTTTAGCCAGAGGTCTCCCAAGTGGCGGCCAGATAGAATACATGAACCAAAGTATTTTACGTGACGCAGTGGATGGGCGATCGTCTTTCCATTCTTTAGAAGAAGTCGATTCTGACCAAAATTGATAGGAACTGTGCTTTTTGAAAACCTTGGTACGAACTCTTCTACTCAAGAATTCTTTCTCGTTCATATTTGTATTGGTGTCCATCGTTGCGCAGGCACTGACTTCGGATTTGGATGGTCAAACTGTTGAGGCCTCAAGAGTAAGTTCGCCGAAAGGAACGACAGATCTCTATGTGAGCGCCGAGATTTTGGCACCGAACCAAGCTGTTGGCCTCGCTGAGACTTTAAGAAAAAGCGGCGTAGACAGCATCCCCGTAATGTTAACGGTAACGAATCAAAGTGATTCGGATTTGGTGATCGCTGTCGATTTCCAAAGTTTAAATTATTCTTCGGGATCATTGAATTTTTCCTATCGTTCTCAAATATCAATCCTCAAGAATAGTTCGAAATCTGTTCTCCGAGGAATCCCGTATGGGTCTGACCGAAGGAGTGGAGATTTCAATTTTATTAATGAGTTTGGACTTGATTTACGGGTGCTTGAAGATTCCAAGGAGGGCTTTCCTCGCTGGAGATACCCGATGAGTAGAATGGGATATCAAAGTACTTTTGAATTGCCGAGTTATGGACCTGACGGCAGTTCGAAGATTCCTCGTGCGCTTCGAATCTGGAACAATATCAAGGTGATCGGTTCTGAATCTTACGAACCAATTTTCGATACCGAAATTCCCAAGAAATATTCCCCGATAGCATTGCCAGAGTCCATCCGTCCGCTATTAGCGATCCAGCAAGTATACTTGGAGGCTGTTGGGAAAAACGATCTGAGTGTTGGCCAAAGAGAGGCACTCGATGCTGCGGTCAGTCGAGGGCTGATAGTGGTTATTATTCCAGGACCAGAAGGGGAAGGCCTGGATTGGATTTCCTCAAGCAATGGTTCAGCAGACTTGAAGATCAATAACTTTAATATTCAACCTCAAAAATTGGGTGCTTGGATCGTTGTTCAAAAAAATGAAGGCACATTCAGTTTAAAGGGACTCAAGAACTTGGTTTATCAAGGACCCGGTGTCCTTATGAAAACTGCGGCGGTCAATCAGGCTAGGGTTCTATTCGGCGAACTGAATTCAGGTAATCCGAGTCATTGGGCTTTATCAGTCGGATTCTTTTATATCTTCTTGCTGATTCCATGTATTGGAGTCTATTTGAAGAAAAGAAGACAGTTGTCCTCATTGATCTGGGTGCAGCCCGCGATATGCCTACTCATGGGAATTTTGATATTTGTCATTGGTATCGTCTATTACGGAATCGATTTGCGTTCTGCTACAGACAGCGTCCTCATTATCAATGAACGAAACAATGTTATTGCAAATCAAGATTTCGAAGCAAATGAACGAGCCTGTTATTTACAGGTTGTAGAAGGTGTTTTTAATCCGAGCTCTAGAACTCAAAAAAGAACGCTAGGGCCTTTAGATGAGTTTTGCTTTTTAGCTTCCTCTCTTCAGCGCTACTCAAGGATCGTTTGTGAAGAGGACGAATCCGGTAATCTCGTAGATACTCGGTCTTGTTATCCTAGATCGATAACATTTCTGGTGAATCGATCGTTTGTGGAGCTCGACCAGTCGATCCCTGAGACGCTGAATCGATTTACAAATGAAAGTTTTAATGAGATTGACGGATGGATAGCACCGTTTCCTGAAGTGATGAAGAACAATACAGAGATCGATATAGGAGAACTTCTTACCCGCGATAAATTAGAAGATCTAGAACTCCGCCCTGACCAAAAAGTGAAAGTAATAGGGGGCGTGAAGTGACGGATATTAATTCTGAAATACTACAGGTTCGAAACTTGAGCGTACGATTTGGGAAAATCCAAGCCGTAGATAATGTCAGTTTCGATGTGCCCCGGGGGGTTATTCATGGATTTATTGGTCCAAATGGCGCAGGGAAAACTACCAGTATTCGTGTGATCTCTACGCTTCAGGTTCCTGATTCTGGTGGAGTATGGGTCTGTGGCTATAACGTATTGACGCATCCTGATGAGGTTCGAAAGAGATTGGGTTACATGCCCGATCATGTGGGAGTTTACTCCGGCTTGTCGGTCAGTGAATATCTCGAATTTTTCGCCATGACGAGACGAGTTTATGGCGCAAAAAAGAAGTCAGTGATTTCGGATGTCGTAGAGCTCACTGACCTTGGGGATCTCCTTGATCGCGAAGTGAATTCGTTGTCGAAGGGAATGCGCCAACGGCTTTGTCTTGCTCAAACTTTGATTCATGAGCCTGAGCTGTTAATCCTTGACGAACCTGCAAGTGGCCTCGATCCAAGAGCACGAATAGAGTTCAGAGATTTAATCCTCGAGTTAAGGCGGTTAGGGAAGACCATTTTCTTATCGAGCCACATACTGTCGGAGCTCTCTCCTATTTGTGATTCTGTCAGCATTATCGAAAAGGGTAAAATAGTAGCGAATGGAACTCTGACTGAAATACAGAAAAAGTTAGTTTCTGGTCGCTCCACCTTTAAGGTTCTTTTGCTCCAGCCTCCTGGTCCGGAGCTCGAGAAGCTGTTGAGTGAATTTCCTCATCTACGATTTTTGTCTACGGAGGGCAAGAAGTTTTCATTTGAGTGGAATGGTGCAGACGAAGACGTTTCTCAAGTATGGAAATCGCTCTCAAGCAATGGTTATGTACTTTCCGGCATACATAAAGAAGAAGACGATCTGGAAAATATATTCATGTCTCTCACGACTGGAGAGGTTCAATGAATAAAGGAATGATTGCAAAGTTTTTTGGGTTTGCCATGGTCCAAAAAGATTTGATTCTTACGTTAAAAAAGAACCGTTGGCTGTTGATGCAGTTTTTGTATCTGGCGATCTTTGGGATTGTGCTCGCATTTTTCGTGAATTCTACTGGCCTCGGTTTTCGGAGATATGAAGATCCTGTTAGTGTGGTCACTTCTGATTTTGTTTCATTGTATTTTTCGCTTCAATTTTTAGTTATCGGTCTAGTTTTTCCATTTCTTTCAGGAAGTAGCATCACTTCTGAACGTGTTGAAAAAACATGGCCTCTCTTGAAGTGTACCGAGTTGAGTCCGTTTGAGATTATTCGAGGCAAATTTTTCGCCTTAATCAGCTTGAGTGTCTATATCATGATGCTTTCTGCGCCGTTATTGATGCTGACAACCCTCATCGGAGGAGTGTCGTTGTTCTCAGTCGTGTTTGAGTATTCGATTCATATTGCCTACGCAGCTTTGATCTGCGCTGCTGGACTTTTCTCTTCTGCGATGTCGAGTAATGCGACAAGATCTAATCTGCAAATCGTAGCCGTCTTCTCAATGCCTGTTCTTTTCGCGTCTGTTTTTGCGATCAACGCTTATGTGAGCGGTGAACTTCTTTCCACAGAGTTGGGACCTTCGTCGAATTATTTATCGAGTACAGAGGTGCTGATTTATTGGTTTCTAGGTTTCTTTGTCTTAGTTGGAGCGCTCCTTGGTGCTTCTTTCAGTATTTCGCCAGTGAATTCCCTACGAAGTATTCCTCTCAGGATTTATATATTCGGATTTTATCTGTTTGGCATTTTTGCATTTTTAGAACTCTTGGCTGCTAACGTGCCGGGTTCAAGTTCGGTCCGGAATTATTCTCAAGCCTGGACCGTTAATATGTTCGTAATGGTTCTTTCTGCGCTACCACTACTCCGGATTGCCGCCGAGGATCCTGGGGTTCCATTGTCGGCTGCATTACTGACAAAAGAGAAGCCTCTTCTTGGAAGAATTCTCTATCCATTTGTCTCGGGTGGAATTCGCAACTTACTGTTTTCGTTTGCGGTACTGAGTTTATTTCTAATTCCGCTGAAGGTCGGTTCGGTTGTCGATGTGTCAAAGCTTGGGGTTAATGTCGATTCTGGTTTCCTTTACGCCGTAATGTTACAGAGTGAAGGTAGCTTTATTGTTTGGATATCTTGGCTTTGCTCAATGGTGGCAATGGCTTGGTGTCTCGCCCTTGCGGGATTTGGCGGTATTCTCTCTGCTTCGGTCACATTTTCATTTCAGCTTGTGTTGGTATTGGGTATGGCCATTGTGTATGTCGCGAATGCTGATCAACAGTTAGCTGAGTTTCCCGCTTATTCAATGTTCTCAACTCCATTCATGTATTTCTTAGTGCTGGGTAGTGACGTACTTCCTTCTACTAGCATGACGATGTTTACTTATTTGTTGAGTCGGGGCGATTTCCTATTCAATACGGGGACTACATTTTTCTTCATTGGTTTAGGCGCTTATTTTGGTGGCCGAAATCAGCGTCCCTTACTTTCTTTAGCTCCTGAATCTCGTAAAGGTTTATTGTTGGACCCACCAGGGCTCGCAGTGCAAGAGCAAGAGTCTGGCGTGCAACTGTCAAGAGAGACAGTTCGCCCAAGTGAGAAATCGACTACAACTGGAGGTCTTGATGAATAATTCTCTATTAGCGTCATTCATCGTTTGTTGTGTTTTAATTTCGTGTTCTTTTTGTTATGGCGATGAAGTCATAATCCTGAAAACCGGTAGGAAAATCACCGGGAAAATAATTTCACGCACTGAGACATCGATTCAAGTTGAAATTAAGGTTGGGAAATCTAAAGCCGAGATGACGATCCCTGTAGAGTCGATAGAGCGAATCGAAGAAGGACGTGGGCTCGAAGAAGAGTTCCAGAAGAAACTGAGCGCTATAAAACCTACCGACCTTGACGGGTATCAGGCTTTGATTGTTTGGTGTGAAAAAGAAGGTATGAAATCCCAAGCTCAGCGCGTTCGTGTTCGATTAAAAAAAGCCGAAATCCAATTTTTGAAGGATAAGTATCCAGATAGTTGGTGTCGTCCTTGTAAAGCGACCGGGAAACTCGCGTGTAGTTCTTGTGAGGGCAAAGGAGAAAAAATTGAGCCTTGTCCCCGATGCACTGGACGTGGAGACGTTGAATGTCGTTCTTGCGCTAGGAAAGAAAAAGGAGCGTTGGATTGTCGACGTTGTGGTGGAGCAGGTGTCTATGAAAGATTTGATGCCAGTAAAGGTAGGAAAGTAAAGACGCGATGCACGACATGCTCAGGTAAAGGGAAAATCGAATGCCCTACATGTAATGGAAAGCAAAAGTCCAAGTGTGAGGATTGCAAAGGCAAAGGTGGGAAAGCTTCGAAGTGCGAGGCTTGCAAAGGAAAGAAATACGATCTATGCAAGCCATGTGAGTCATCAGGTGTGAAGGGGAACCCCGAGAAGAAAGCCCCTCAAAAAGAGGGTCCTGTTCAAGAAGACTCAGAGGAGGAGACGAAAACTCCAAAGAAGAAGCCTGTTGTGAAAGATAATCCGTTCGGACGCTGATCAGTCGTTTTTTTCAATGTGCGCCATTTTTGTTCCCGCTGCAACCGTGTCGCCTGCGGATACATGCAAGCGGGTTACTGTTCCTCCCTCAGGTGCGAGTATTTCATTTTCCATCTTCATGGCTTCGAGAAGAAGTAAGGGTTGCCCCGCTTCAACGGAATCGCCTTCTTGGACGAGTATTTTTCTAACGATTCCCGGCATCACGCTTTCAATGATCGTTAAACCGCTTCCCGGGCCCGAACTCGAAACTTCTCTTGTAATCAAGTCGACGGGGTCGAGGACTCCCAATTCGACCAATTCGGCATTGAGTAGGAATCGGATGGGTGATCCCACCTGATTACCTGGAAGCAGTGTAATCGTATGTGTCTCTCCGCTGGTGATCAGCCGAAGCACGGTACCTTCTTCAATAACGTCTACTTTACCTTTGATCTGGGATCCATTATCGAGTGTGAACGACCACTCTCGCCCGGTGGGATCCGGGTGGGCTTCAATGTTTTCGTGAAGATCATTCCATTCAATTTGATATTTCATGATATTTGATTTCCAGTCCCTTCACGTCTTGCTGCTTTTCCCCATGCACCTCCAGAATAATCAACAGGTGTCGATTGGCTGAGAGAAGAAGCTAGGGCATGCCTTGCAATAATAGCAGCGATCATTTCCATGTTAGTGGGATCACTCGAGCCTTCTCTTTTGTCTTTGAGCCAAGTTTCGAGTGTGGTGGTGTCGAAGTCTCCCGCAAGAAACCAGTCTTGTTCACAGAGTTCAATGCCAAGAGGAACAGTGGTGTGGATACCGCCGATTCTTAAGCGAGACAGTAATGAAGAGAGTCTTCGTGATGCCATGTTTCGGTCTTCTGCCCATACTATGGCTTTTGCCAACATAGGGTCATAGTAGGGCGTCACTTCAAGTCCTTCTCTCAGGGCACCATCTAGTCTACAAAATGGAGCATGGGGGATTCTCAGACCAAGAATTTGCCCTGTCGAAGGAATGAAATCCCTGTAGGGGTCTTCGGCACAAACTCGGAACTCTAAAGACCAGCCTCGTATCGATATATCCGGATCGTGTTCCAAGACTCTACCGGAAGCTACGTCCAGTTGCATTCCTACAAGGTCGATACCCGTCACAAGTTCTGTTACAGGATGTTCTACCTGCAGTCTTGTATTCATTTCAAGGAAATAGAATTCGCCTCTGTCTTCTTCATACAGGAACTCCATCGTTCCTGCTCCTCTGTAGTTTAATGCCGCTGCTCCGGAAACTGCGGCGTTTCGGAATCGGGCTCTGAGTTGTTCATCGACTGCAGGAGATGGACTTTCCTCGAGTACCTTTTGGTGATTCCTCTGAAGGGAGCACTCCCTCTCTCCTAGAAACCAGACAGAACCTTGGCCATCTCCCACGATCTGAGCTTCGATATGGCGAGCACCCTGAACCAGACGTTCGATGTAAACTCGATCATCGCCGAATGAAGCGAGTGCTTCTGATCGAGTACGCTTCCATGCGGGAACCAGTTCTTCATCTGAATCTACTCTTCGAATACCTTTTCCACCACCGCCTCCAGCGGCTTTTAGTAACAAAGGGTATCCAATATCCTTGGCGGCTTTGATCAGTTCGTCTTCTTCTTCGATGGGGTTTTTAGTTCCAGGTATGACAGGAACTTCTGCCGCCATCATGATGGCTCTCGCTTGAACTTTGTCTCCCATGGATTCGATTTGCTCTGGAGTAGGACCAATAAAAATTAGACCGGCCTCTTCGACAGCTCTTGCGAAAGGAGCATTCTCTGCAAGGAATCCGTATCCGGGATGAATCGCATCTGCTCCGGTTTGTTTGGCAGCATCGATGATGCGGTCCACTCGAAGGTAAGATTCGGAGGGAGCAGCCGGCCCTATAAGTACAGATTCATCAGCCGCGAAACGGTGTGGAGCAGATTTGTCGGCTTCGGAGTGAACAGAAACGGTTTCTATACCGCGTTCTCTACATGCCTGAAAAACCCTGATGGCAATCTCGCCGCGATTCGCGACGAGTACCTTTCGTATTTCTTTTTTCGCGCTCACAGCGGCTCGTTCCCGTGCTTTTTAGGTGGGTTACTGTCTCTCTTGCCGGCAAGAAGACGTAAGCCTTCAATCAATCTTCGACGAGTTTCCGATTCTTCAATAACAGCATCTACGTATCCGCGTTCTGCTGCCGTGAAGGGATTAGCAAACAAATCTTCATATTCTTGGGTTCGTTGTTCTGCAATTTCGGTCGGAGTATCTGATCCGGAGATTTCTTTTCGGAATAAGATTTCAACAGCCCCTTTTGCTCCCATCACTGCGATCTCAGCAGAGGGCCAGGCAAAGTTAAGATCTCCTCGTATATGCTTCGACGACATCACGTCGTATGCTCCGCCATACGCTTTACGAGTGATCACTGTTAGTTTTGGAACAGTCGCTTCGCAGTATGCGTAAAGCAGTTTGGCGCCATGAGTAATAATTCCGTTCCACTCTTGATCCGTTCCTGGCATAAATCCGGGAACGTCTACAAAGGTGAGAATAGGAATATTAAAACAATCTAGAAATCGAACAAACCGTGCTGCTTTGACACTCGCTTGAATATCGAGACATCCTGCGAGCACTGAAGGTTGATTCGCGACGATGCCGACGGTCTTGCCGTCCATTCTGGCAAAAGCAGTGATGATGTTTCTGGCATATTCGGGTTGTACTTCAAAGAGGGAATCTCTATCGACGACGGATCTGAGAACCTCGTGCATGTCATATGGCTTTTCCCTATTTTCGGGAATGATATCACTCAGTCCGGGGTCTGCCCGATCGATCGGATCAGAGCACTCCACGACTGGGGGAGCTTCCAGATTGTTTGCTGGAAGATATGTCAGTAATCGTCTTATTTCTTCCAAGCAATGGCGATCATCTCTGCAACGGAAATGTGCCACTCCACTTTTTGAGGCGTGCGTTTGTGCACCGCCTAATTCCTCTTGAGTGACCTCTTCATGGGTCACTGTTTTGACCACATTTGGACCTGTTACAAACATGTAAGAGGTTCCTTCAGCCATGAAGATGAAATCGGTCAGGGCTGGGGAGTAAACCGCTCCTCCAGCACAAGGCCCAAGAATCGCACTGATCTGGGGAACGACTCCGGAAGCCATAGTGTTGCGCAGGAAGATATCCGCATACCCACCTAGGCTGGCAACTCCCTCTTGTATGCGAGCTCCTCCAGAATCATTGATCCCGATCAGTGGCGCTCCGGATTTGATCGCCATGTCCATGATTTTACAGATCTTCGCAGCATTGGTTGCTGAGAGACTTCCACCTTCTACGGTGAAATCTTGACTGTAAAGAAAGACTCTTCGTCCGTGGACTTCACCCCAACCTGTAGCGACACCATCTCCAGGTGTTTTGCGCTCTTGCATACCAAAATCGGTACACCTATGGGTGACCATTGCATCCAGTTCTTGGAAGGTTCCTGGATCTAGAAAGACTTCTATGCGTTCTCTTGCAGTTAATTTCCCGGCCTTGTGTTGGCGTTCTATACGAGCTTCTCCACCTCCATTTTTGGCGGTTTCGATTCTGGCACGGGCTTCTGCACGATTTTTCTCCTTCATCAGGAGAGCTCCTCTCGAGCGGCAGGGTATTGCACGAGTTCAATGAGTACTCCTCCAGAAGTCGCTGGGTGGATGAAGTTAATCATCGTTCCGTGACTACCAGGTTGAGCCTCATCATAGATTAACTGTGCACCTTGTTCTTTAAGACGTTTCAAAGTGGAGGACAAGTCTTCAGTTTTGTATGCAATATGATGAATACCCTCACCCTTTTTATCGATAAATCGAGCGATAGGGGAGTCAGCGGATGTCGGTTCTAGTAGTTCTGTTTTTCCTTCTCCTGTGTTGAGGAAGGCTACCAACACTTTTTGAGATGGAACTTCTTCTTTTTCTGAGACAGAGGCTCCTAAGCCGTCTCTCCAAAGCTGGAGTGATTTTTCGATAGATTTCACGGCAATGCCGACGTGATCAATCTTGAGTCCTGCAATCATCACTCGCCCTTTCCGTTCGATCGGAGTTGCTGCTGGAGGTCGGATACGATCTGTTCGAGTGGTGTTCCTGGCGGATATAGACGATGGAAGCCAGCGTTATTCAGTGAGTCCAGATCCTGCTTAGGAATGATGCCACCTCCAAACAACAAGACATCTTCTGCGCCTTGTTCAGTGAGGAGTTTAGAAACTTCAAGGAAATGAGTTTCATGGGCCCCTGACAAACTGGAGAGGCCTATCGCTTCAACGTCCTCTTCGATGGCTGCTCTGACGATCTGTTCAGGACTCGTTCGCAGGCCCGTGTAGATGACTTCCATTCCGGCATCTCTGAGCGCACGAAGCACAAGCCGGATTCCACGGTCATGACCGTCGAGTCCAGGTTTCGCCAATAGGATTCTGATGGGTCCGCTTCTAACCATGGTCTTGAAACTCCCCAAATACTCCGGTGAGAGCCGAACAAATTTCTCCAAGAGTGCAGCCCGACTCCAAAGCGTTAATCATCACCGGAATCATGTTTACTTCACCACGAGCAGCCTCTTCGACTTTTACTAAATGATTTTGAACAAGATCGTTGTCACGATTTTCCCTGTGTTTTTCGAGAGACGATTTTCGCATTGCTTCAACCGCAGGATCAACACTAAAGGGCGCTTCTGGAATTTCGCCGTCTCGTTCGACTCCTACTGGAGTTGATACACCCGAATCTTGATCTAATTGTGCTCGGTATGCACTGTCTTCGATGGCTCTTCTTGCAAATCCATCTCTGATGGCATGGATCATTCCTCCTCGTTCGTCAATATCCTCGATGAGGGATAGAGCCTCTTTTTCAATTCCATCGGTCAGCTCTTCAATAAATGGAGAACCTCCCAGTGGATCGACGCTGTCGGGGATTCCAGATTCTGTCGCAATAATTTGTTGGGTACGAAGAGCAAGACTGGCCGCTTCCTCACTCGGTAAGGACAATGCTTCGTCCCAACCGTTGGTGTGAAGAGATTGTGTGCCACCTAGGACCGCAGCGATGGCTTGGATCGTCACACGTACCACATTATTGGAAGGTTCCATGGCTTGAAGTGTGGAGCCACCGGTTTGACTGTGGAACCTCAGTTGGCAAGCTTTGTCATCGGTGAGCCCGAATCGTGTTCTGCAAATATTTGCCCACATACGACGAGCCGCACGGAATTTTGCTATCTCTTCGAAGAGTTGATTATGGGAGTTGAAGAAGAATGAGAGTCGCCTACCGACAGCTACGAGGTCTAGTCCTCGATTTTTGCAGGCTTCCATGTAAGCGATACCATCTGCAAGTGTAAATGCGATCTCTTGAGCAGCAGTCGAGCCCGCTTCACGGATATGGTAGCCACTGATGCTAATTGGATAAAATGAAGGCACTTCCTGTTGGCAGTACTCTATGACATCAACCACGAGCCTCATCGATGGTTCTACCGGGAATCTTTGAGTTCCCCTGGCAATAAATTCTTTAAGAATGTCGTTTTGGAAAGTTCCACGTAGTTTTTTCGGATCCACTCCTCTGCGTTTTGCTAATGCGACCAGTAGCGCAAGAAGAATTGGAGCAGTGGAATTGATCGTCATTGAAATACTCACGGAATCGATAGGAATGCTATCGAGAAGTAAATCCAGATCGTCAATCGTATTGATGGGAACACCCACTCTTCCCACTTCACCTAATGAGGCAGGGGCGTCACTGTCATAGCCGATTTGCGTCGGCAGATCGAAAGCGACGGACAATCCGGTTTGACCCTTTTCAAGGAGATAGCGAAACCTAGCGTTGGTCTCAGTAGGGGAGGAGTAGCCCGCATACTGGCGCATCGTCCAGAGTCGACCTCGGTACATACTGGGATGGATTCCCCGAGTGAATGGGAATTCCCCTGCACCGGGCTCATTGAGGTCATGAGCTTGCATGGGACCTATCGGAAGACCTCCGGCGGTCAGAAAGTGATCCTGACGTTCAGGGTGCTTCTCGACGAAGGGTCGCCAGCATCGCTCTAGCCAGTCACCACCGGGGTGGCTGTCCTGAGTCATCGGAATACCTTTTCTACATCGTCATGATGGCATGGACCCATCATTTGCAGGCCGCACGTGGTGGACTTCTCCGGATCTCAATTCCAGCATGTGTTTTGAACCTGCTGAGTCGATTTCGACGATCAGTGCTCCATCTTCGGCGATGGACACTGCTTCACCCTCTCCAATGTTGCCCTGAAGATCCTTCCAAATGATCGATCTGCCGATGGTATCCAGATGAGATGCAATTCTCAGCCGATTTCGGGATCGTCCGCCGAGTGTTGAATCTTCTTTCAGGATCTCTTCGAACACTGACAGGATACTTTCCAGAGACTCTTCAGGGGAGGGACTCTGCCCGAATTCCGCCATGATAGAGGTCGCATCGGAGGGGATTTCGGTTTCTTTTTGAAGGTCAGCGGCAGAAATCTGGAGATTCAGTCCGAGTCCCATCAATACTTCTTGCCCATTCCCCGCTGAGATCACCTCAGAGAGTATTCCGCCCCATTTTTGTCCCCTCGCTAGGAGGTCATTGGGCCATTTGATAGATAGCCCTGCAGGTTCCTTGAGGAGGGCCGAAACACCCTCTTGGACCGCTAATGCCAAAAGTAGATTGAGGAATGGATCAGCGGGACCCTTCAGCGGGATCGACAAAGTACACCAAAGGCCTCCGTCAGGGCTCTGCCAGGAATTTCCACGACGACCTTTTCCGGAATTTTGTCGACGAGCGATCACGATCCTGTGTTGACCGGGATCTTCTTCCGCGAGTTGCTTCGCCACAATTTGAGTGCTGGAGGTCTCCTCCAGTCGAATCCAATGCCATTTCATCTCTGATTCCTCCCAGAGACAGTCTACCTTGCGTTTCCTGAGATGGGAGACCGTGTTAACCTGTAACTATGTGTAGCGAAACGAACTGGCTAAAACCAAAGGACTTGATGGAGCAAACCGGGATTTCCCGGCAGCTGCTTCAGTCTTTGGTAACGATGCGTCTCATCCACCCGGCTCTTGTGACCGAGTCGGGAAGGTATATGTATGACGATCAGAGCGTCAAAGCGGTGAAGTCGTACTTGAGACTTTGCGACTTGGGTTATCCCCGAGCAGAGATTCGGCGAATATTTCAGCACCGATTTGACAAGCTTTCAGGGAATTCAGAGGAGCAGCAGTGATGAGAGACGTCACGGCCTCAGAACCTGATCGTGAAGGTGTATTGAGATTGAGACCTCGATATGAGGAAACGGATCAGGGTGGAATCATCCATCATTCCCGTTATGTCGTTTGGTTTGAGACCGCTCGAACAGAGTGGCTGCGTCAACGAGGTTTGCCTTATCGCATTCTTGAGGAGAGAGGCATCTCATTGCTCGTCTCTGAAGTATCGGTCAGATACCTGAGGCCCGCATTTTATGACGATCTTCTGGAAATCGAAACGATCCCAGTTTCATGTGAGGGAGCACGAATCCATCTGGAATATCGTGTCAAGAATTCAAAGGGTGATCTTCTCAGCACTGGGGCCACGGTGCTCGCCAGTGTAGATATGAAGAAGAGGCGCCCTGTTCGACTTCCTGCCGAATTAGTCGATCTCGCAAAAGCAACGATCAAGTCTCAGGAAACTGATTCATGAAAATCGTTGTTTCATCCGAAGGCCGTTATCTATCGATTCGTATCACTGACGGAACATTGATTATTGGTCGATCGAGTTCTTGTAATGTGACCCTTCAAGATCCCATTCTCAGTCGCCAGCACTGCGCTCTAACACGGGATGTTGATCGTGTGATATGTACTGATTTAGGGAGTTCTAATGGGACCTTTCTAGATGGTGAGAGCATCCAAAGTGCAGATTTGAAGCATGGATCTATCATTGAGATCGGGGAAACTGCGATTCTGTTTATCAACTCGGAAAGCAAGCCTCTTCAAGACTCTGGGTCTAGTTATCGTAACTCTGAGCGAGTTCAGGATCTGAAGGCTCATCATCGTGACAACGATTCTGTGCCAGACACCTTTGAAGAAGAATTGGTAAAGCTGGCTGCGATAGCACCAGAGGTTGTCGTGGATACCTTAGCGGATCATGTGCTGCACGAGCTTGTGAGTATTCTGGTGAAAACAGATGTTGATCACCGACAATTGTTGGCGAGAAGTTTAGACCGAGTCATTTCGGATGGTGTCATCGAGCAAAATCAATCCCGATCAGATTTGAAAAAAGCCATCATGAAGATCATTCGAGAAGAAAGGCCATGAAAATGTGGAATCTATTTTTCTTACTGACACTGTCTCTTCCCCTTTCAGCATTTTCAGGGAGTGATTTCCCGGAATCTCAGGCTTCATTTATGAAAGCCCTGAAATCTGGAGACGAATCTGGTATCTGCGATGCGATGGAGTCTCTGGCTGAGTTCGATGGGGGAGGCACGGCCTTAATCCTGATTGAAAAGGGTATGTCGCACCCGTCACTCATGGTTCATGAAGAAGCCTTAAGGATTGCTCGCGGGTTAAAGTCGGAAGAGGCTCACGACCGTATTGTACAAATTGTTCGGCGTTCACGAAGATTCGAAACACAGATCGATGCGATGAGAGTGATGCAATCGTGGCCTAAAGACGAATCTCGTAAAGAATTTATCGCCCGTCTTGAGGATAAAACCGAATGGATTGTGACCTTCGCAGTTCGAATGCTGAGGGATCATCCCCATTCAGATGTGGTTTCAGCACTGATAAAACTGTTGGAAAAAGCTGACGGTCGACTTCGCGAGGACATCAGTGACATTTTAGAGAACTTTACCGGAGAGACTTTCCCTCTCGATTCCTCAGGTTGGAAGATCTGGTGGGAGAATCAAAAGAAGGATTGGAAGCCGAGTCCTAATATTTCTGAATCGGATATGTCAGAAGAGAAGCCGCTCACCACAGCTGTAAAAGACGGCCTCTATGGAGAGATCGCTAGCGACAGAGTTGTTTTCCTCCTCGACATTTCTGGCAGTATGTTGGCGAGTACAACCGTTGGTGATAGCAGAATGGAAATCGCAAGGAATCAATTGAAGCGAGTTTTGCAAGATGGGCTGACCACCAAGAGTAAGTTTACTGTGGTTGCTTTTTCAGAAGATTTGCAGGTGATGTCTCCCAAATTGGTAAAGTCAAAAGGGAGCTTGATCAAAAAGGCGATGACCTTTGTTGATAATCTGGAAGCCGGTGGGGAAACGAACACGTACGGTGCACTCCAGAACGCCTTTTCTCATCGGGAAGTCGATACTATTTATCTGTTGTCAGACGGATCTCCGACAGCTGGAAAAGAAACATCCAGTTTGCTGATCGAAGAGGCTGTTTCGACCTGGAATCGTTACAGAGGAGTTCGGGTGCATTGTATTGGCTTTTTCGCTGGAACAGCGAAAAACCAGGATGAGAAGAGGGCTGGAGAATTCCTCCGTCGTATCTCCTCACGTAACTTTGGGCGCTATACGGAAATCCGCTGATTCGGCCCTGATGCTTGACCTCGAGGATTCATGAGGGTTTCATCGTAATGTCACGGCCTCGTACCTGTGGCTGGCTTATATCTGTACTGGACTTGTTTCTGAATGATTTCAAATGAGGAGTTGTGATGGCTGAAGAAAAGGACCCGGGCGCGGACTTTCTTATCGGCCGTGATGGGCGTCAAAAAAACTCTGATTCATTGTCCCGTGAAATCTATGAACTCAGTGAGAAACAAAATCGACTTGTTGAAGAGTCCGCTCGAAGTGGTGATCTCCCCAGACAGCAAGGGGTGCTGATTCTTGGTGGGAAAAAGAACGGGGACGATGTTGTCGCCTTGAACCTGCGCTGGGGACCTGAGAAATGCTTCATCGTCATCACACAGCCTGATTCACATGGACAAGATATGAGTAGGTATTGTGGAGTTATCGTCACGGAAGAATTTGTAACGAGTGCCGCTGACCTTCTCGAATGGGCAGAAAATAAACCTGTCGCCATTCTACGAGGCGAAGATCGATCAGGAACTTATGGGCCATTATGGAGCCTCGTTCGTCCTCTTGATTCGGATGCGAATCATCAAATCATTGAGCAGCTCTTTTTGGGGAATCATCCTCCTGAGAAAATGACGGATTCTTTTCCACGTGAAGTTGGAGTTGAAGATATTAGGCTCGAATGGCAAAAAGATGAGTTCTCGGAATTAAGTCAGGCTGTGTACGAACCTCTTGAGCAGGAACTGGATTTGAAAGAAAAAAATATAGCCCCGGCGATCAGTATGAACTTGATTCAGTTTGTTGAAGCATTGCTGAATGCTCGTCAGACCGGCGAATCTTCAACGGAAGCCATCAAGCGTTGGGCCGAAAGTGATGAAGCATTTTTTGGCTGGGCTGAATTACGTCCCAAAGGGGATTCCCATGATGTGAAAGTGGGTGGGCGAGATCCCGGAGAAGTTTTTCGGGCGTTGGGTGATGAAATCACGAGGAACTCGCCTCTTCCTTCAGAACCTGGGACTTTGGGACCATTTATGGGTCTTCCCGCGGAAGATTGCTGGTTGGGGCTTTTGCCTGTCGACTCCCTGTCGGCAAGATCGGTCTTTTGGGGAGCACTCGGATTGCTTCCGAATATCGAGAATCTTATTCCCGCAACCCGAGGAGATGGCTCTCCGTCCGTTGAGGATCCCAAAATCAGGTTTGAACGACTGTTGCAATCGCGTCTCTATGCTTCTGAACGTAGTTGTGTGAAACCGGGAATCATCGTCATTGAGGAACTCGGGAATCCTGAAGAGACTGTCAGGAAGTTACGTGGAATACTGAGGAAGTCCGATTGGATCGAATACTCGGGGCAAGAGATCTGGGTTCTTCTGGAACCGCCTGAGAATGTTGTGCCAGAGAGTTTGATCCGAAGGATCAAAGAGGTTCTTCCCGAAATCCGAGGAGGAGGTACGATGGGCTGTACTAATGGGCGAGATAACGCTATCGAGTGGATGAATCGTGCCCGTGAGATTCTTCGTGGGGGAGATGCCCTGCACATTCAAATCGAAGAGGATTGCTGAAATACTGCAACGTCCTCTGAGGAACTCCTGAGAGGACAATCTTCGAGTGCAAGACGAGGAAGCGAAGTCGAGTGACCAAGGGCAAGGGAAACCCGATCACGGGAATCCTGGCAATGAACAGCGCCCTCATTCCAAAAATAGAAACCGCAAAGGGAAAAAGAAACTTCCTGCAAAAGGAAGCGTCTCTCTCCCTCGCTACGAAAAGGCCGACTCCGAACGTCGGCTTGAACTTTCTGAATTGCTTCGTCTTGTCTCCGCGAGTGCCTCAACTCGGGTGGGTAAAGATAGAATCACTGAACTCCAACCTGAAACATCTCCCTCAATTGTTCGATCTCGACTTGCTGAAGTCGGGGAACTGACCACACGACTGAAGGATGGCCTTCAACTGGGATTATCCGGATTAGGTGATCTGAGCAAAATTCTGGGTCGAGATGGAAGTTCGGGCGGGCAACTTCTGGATGGCCCTCAGCTATCGATCGTCGCTAGGGTTCTCGATAGAGCGAGATCTCTACGAAGAGTGCTTGAGGAGGACGAATATCCTCATTTGAAACAACGTGCCCTGAAGTTAACGGACCTTCCGGCCTTGAGAGAAAGGTTGGAAAACACGCTCTCCTCTCATGGTGAAATAATGGATAGCGCTTCCTCTAAAATTTTTGATCTCCGAAAAGAAGCTCGCGCCCTGGAGAAGGAAATAAAGGAATGGCTCGAATCTCAAAGAGACAAGAGTCCCTGGAAGAAGTTTTTACAAAGTTCGGTGATTACTCCAAGGAATGGGCGATTTTGCTGGTCGGTTCGCGCCGAGTGTCGACATCAAATACGAGGAGTTGTTCATGCAGAGTCTGCTTCTGGACAGACTCTATTCTTGGAGCCAGAGCAGGTTGTCAGGACTGGAAATAAACTTCAGCGTGTACAAGAGAGAATCCAACAAGAGCAGAGAAGAATATTAGGAGAACTCTCACGCGAAGTTTGGTTGAAGCATGAAAAAGTCATGGAGCTATGGAATCACCTTGTTGAGCTGGATGTGATCCAAGCAAAATCGAAGTTTGCTCAAAGTCTTGGCTGTGAAATTCCTGAGATTGTCGAAGAACGAGATTTATTACTGATTCAAGCCCGTCATCCGCTTTTGATATGGCGAGAACTTGAAATCCATGGCCACGATGATCGCGGACTCGAAAAAGCATACGAAACGATCACTCATCTCGATTTGCAACTGAAACCTAATCGCTACCAACTCGTAGTCACTGGACCAAATACGGGTGGTAAAACCGTTGTTCTTAAAACAGTGGGTTTACTCTCGATGATGGTCGCATGTGGTCTCCCTGTTCCTGTCAGTCCAGGATCTCGAATACCGGTCTTTGACCAGATTTTTGCAGATATTGGAGATGAACAAAGTTTGCAGCAGGATCTCTCTACCTTTTCTGCTCATGTCACAATAGTTGCTTCCATTCTCCAGTCGTCAACAAGTAGGAGTCTCGTACTTCTCGATGAGTTGGGTTCGGGAACAGATCCTCTTGAAGGTGCTCCTTTGGCTGAGGCCGTTCTTGATCGTCTCTATGAGAAGGGGACGATGGCGTTGGTGACGACGCACCTCGGGCGGCTGAAGGAATACGCATATCGCCGGAGGAAATGTGAAAATGCGGCTATGGAATTCGATCCGGAGAAGTTGGCTCCCACCTACAAACTGAAAGTGGGGCTTCCTGGTCGATCGAATGCACTCGTGATCGCTGAGAGAATTGGTATGCCAGCCGATGTCGTGTCAGTGGCGAGAGAGAGAAGTGAAAAAGAGACAGGGATCGATCCTGAAGTGATCGAGGGCTTGCGGAGATCTCAATCTGACCTGGAGAGAAGGGTTCGAGAAGCTCAGCAGCATGGCGATAAAGCGAAGCAGTTGGCCAGAGACGTAGAGCAACAAAGTATCGACCAGAGAAATACTCGGGGTGCACTTGAGTATGAAATGGAGCGATCTGAGGAGCAGCGTGTCCATTCTGTGATTGATCAGGTGGAGTCGGCCTTGAATCGCATTGGGGAACTGACTGGTGAAAGAGGAGTCGTCTTGTCAGAACTTCGATCCTTGCTTGAAGACAGCAGGTCGGGGACTCGGCTAAACCAGCGCAGGCTGGAGTCGGCACGTTCATTGCGAAAAGGAGACTCTGTCTTTGTTCCCCGATTACAGCAGGTATGCGAAGTCAAAAAGATCAATAAAGAGAAGCAGAAACTTGGGGTTTTGCTCAATGGAATCGCAACAGAGGTCCAATTTAGTGAGATCTCTTGGGTGTTGCCTCCACCTGGATTCCAAGTTTGGTGGGACTGTGACGAACTCACTTCAAACCAAGACGAAGACCGCTAAACGACTGTTCTCTTAGCGAAGTACCCAGCCGAGGTCGAATGAAAACTCCCGTGTTTCATCGCTATCCTGTTTCAGTATCGCTTCTGTCCAAGTGATGGAGATCGGCAATCTCTGACCAAAAAGAGGAACATAAAGGATGACTCCTCCGCCGACACCTAACCGATACTCGTCAAATTCAAAGTTGTTGATATCTTCTGACAGGTTTCCGAAATCAGCAAACACTGTCCCTCTCATGCTGTTTTCTAAGAGAGGCCATGTGTAATCCAGGGAACCGTAATGCCGAACCGTTCCGCCGATTTCTACACCATCCTCGGTGGGGCCTGCTCCCCTGTAGTCGAATCCTCGAAGGCTTCGGGGACCACCCAAGAAATAGCGTTCAAAAATCGGAATAAAATCGGTGTCGTCATAGTCGTGTGCATACCCCAGTGATGTTTTGAATGCAAAGACATGTCGCATCTCGTCGGTTTCTTGGAAAACTGTCTTGAACCAGCCATAACTCAAATCAACTTTGTTGATATCCAAGTCTCCACCGAGAAACCCACCTGATCGACTGTATGTGGATTCGAAATTCCAGCCGTTGACCGCTCCAACGTCGGGTCGGAAGACTCGACGGTCCCAATCAAATCTGAAGTCGAGAGCATTCACGGGAGTTTTTCCGGCACTATCAGTGATCACCGAGGGGGCTGTGGAGGAAATATTTTCAACGGTGACGCCTTCGACACGGAATCCGATTTCACCTCTTAGCTTCTCTTCTCGATCAAAGAGGCGCCCCAGTGTGATGCCTGCACTATTACGATCCTCAGTGTAATTCGATCTTAGCAATACGGACCGAAATGCTGAAACTTTCAATGAGTTATCAGATCCCGACAGATAGGGCTCAAAAAACTGAAGCCTATATCTGGAATATTCAGTTCCGGGTTGAGCTTCAAGAATCAGCCTTTGTCCTGCACCTGTGAAAGATCCTGGGAGGTCCGAGAGCGAGGTGGGCCAATCTTGAATATCGAAGTTCTTCTTCTCGATGGCGATGTTTCCGAGGATCCCTGTACTGGTGGAGTAACCGACACCAAAGAGTGCTCGGCCAGTGCTTCCCTCTGACAACTCAAAGACGACCGGTCGGTCACCCGCTGCTCCACTGGAGTCGAAATAGGGGCGTATCTGATTGAAGTACTGCAATCGATAAAGATTACTGAGACTGTCTTGAATCTGTGAAGGTCGGAATTCTTCTCCTGGATAAATCTCTAGTTGCCTTCGGATCACTTCATCTTTTGTGGAACGATTTCCCCGAATATCGATTTCTCCAACGCTCACTTTGCTTCCTTGGGAAATGACGTACTTGAGAGTGACGTCATTGCCTTCGAGAGGATAGATCACGGTTGGATTCACGGTGGCGTCGATGAATGCGTTATCACTGAAGAGTTGGCGAATGGCTTCAGCGTCATTCTTGATCTGTTCGCCATCCCATTCAGAACCGTGATCAACAGTCATGACTTCTCGGAGTTCTTCGCTGGTGAAGAGGGGAGTCTCGGTGAAATCAAATTCAACTTGCCCAATTTGATATCGGGGACCCTCGTCGATGGATATCACGAGGCGCAGTTGTGTCAGTTCTTGCGAAAACTCTTGTCTTTCAAGTGTAACCTCAGCATCGAAGAAACCCTTGAGGAAGTAATATTCACGAATCTGGCGAAGATCTGACTCCAGCAAGCGTGGATCAAATTTACCAGACTTGAAGATGCCCATGAACTCACGGGGATGAAGTTGAATGATGGCGAGTATTTCAGCGACGGAAATACTGCCTTCTCCAAGAAACCCAATGGACCTGATCAATACTTGAGGGCCCTCTTCAATTTCGAAAATCACCATCGGGTAAGAAAGGGTGCCTTCAAGTCGGCTGCCCACCTTTGCGAACGGATAACCGTTTTCGAGCAATCGACTTCGAATGACGTCCACGTCTTCTCGCACGACCAATGGGTCGTAGAGCTCATCAATTTGAGTCTGTATTGCGCCGAGCAGAACTTTGTCAGACTGAGAGTCACTACCTTCGAAAAATATTTCTTTGACAGGTTTTCTTTCCTCAATCCGAATGGTGATCAATACACCTTCAGGGAGGGAGCGAATACTAGGGGGAGAGATCGATACAAAATCTCCACTCGCCCAAAGTCGTCGATAATCCGCATCGAGTGCAGAAGTCGAAAATATCGATCCGGGCTTTAGTTTCAAGCGAGTCAAGACTTCAGCGGTTCCCAAACGGTCGAGTCCCTCAATCCGAATCTCGGCGACTCTTGAATCTTCTGGAGGAGTGTCATTGGGGAAAGTTTGGGAGGTCTGTGCAGAGAGAGGTGGGGCTGAGACTGCTTGGAGAAGAGAAAACAAACCCAGAATGAGTAACGTGGGCAGAATACGAAGAATCCATCTGGAGGCATCCTTTTGGAGGTCTCCCTGATGAATGGGGGTCAGTACCCCGCTGCAGCACATTGTCATGCTCTTTGTGAAGCGCTGTACACAATGCTGTGTAGAGCTCTTTGATTCTGTCAAAACGGACTCCTGCCTCAAGTATGGGAAACAGACCTCCAGAGCTCTTTTAAAAGGCTTCAATGAATCAGTCATTCCCCTTGTGGTGGTTATCGAGTCCTGAACGGCTCATGTCAACCGGTGACAACGTCCAATCCGTAGACAATGCGAGGCCTCCAGCGTTCAGAAGTGGAACTGCTGACGAGTATTTTTCCAGATGAGGCCCTCAGAGGCTGGCATGGCTCTTGCCACATGACTCTTAGATTCAAAACACAAATGTAGGGAGATCGAGATGAGACCCGTCAGTAATACCGCTAATCAAAGCCGTCTCGTTACCATTGACGAGGCCAACAAGATGTTGCCCTTGGTACAGAATGTCGTCGAGGATATCGTTAGAATTTGGGACTCTATCATTCAAAAGAGAACCGAATTGGAGTGTTTAGAGAAGAATCCGACCCATGAGGAGGGTATCGATCTTCAAGGAACCGCTCAGAGCCTTAAGCAGGATCTGAACGCATGTATCGATCGAATAAATGGATACATTCGAGAAATCGAAGATCTGGGTTGCTTCGTTCAAGAGTTCAAGCGAGGAGTGATCAACTTCCCCACATTATATGTTGGGCGTGAGGTCTTCCTCTGTTGGAGACCTGGGGACGAGGAAGTCCGATACTGGCATGAACTGGACGAATCATTCACTGAGCGCACCCCGATTAGGGATTTCAGAGACTTTTTCTTCCAGCGAGTGGATAACCAAATCGGGAACTGATCAACCCGACAGTTTCTCCAATAGTTCTGGTGAAATGTCCAGATTGGAATGCACATTCTGAACGTCGTCGTTGTCTTCTACCTCGGCAATGAAATTCAGAACTTTTGTCGCAGTCTTTTCGTCCTCAATAGAGACAGTACTCGTGGGGATTCGGGTGACTTCGGCATAACTCGGTTCGAGATTGGCGGCCGTGATGACCTGACGAACTTCAGTGAAGGATGTCGGACTGGTTAAGATTTGAAGATGACCTTCTTCTATTTTGACATCGTCTGCGCCCGCTTCGATCGCCAGTTCGAAAAGATCTTCTTCACTGATGGACCCGTCGGGCAATTCGATCACTCCCTGGGTTTCAAACATCCATGAGACTGATCCAGGGCTTCCGAGTGAGCCTCCCTTTTTATCAAACAACTTCCGAAGTTCGCTGGCTGTTCGATTTTTATTGTCGGTCAGAATATCAATCACCAGTGCTACTTGTCCTGGGGAATAACCCTCATAAACCAACTCGTGCAAGATCTCTGCAGCCAACTCGCCGGTGCCCTTTTTGATGGCCCGGTCGATGTTGTCATTGGGCATGTTCGCCGCTTTTGCTTTATCGACCATGAGTTTGAGGTGAGGGTTTCCGTGAACGTCGCCTCCACCATCTCGTGCTGCAACAGTGATTAACTTTGCAAGTTTGCTAAAGATCTTTCCGCGTTTAGCATCATTGGCCGCTTTCTTATGCTTGATCCCCGCCCATTTGGAATGTCCTGCCACGCTTCCGTCCCTTCATGGATTTGGATCTGGCCTCGAGGGTGATCCGACTGTCCAAGTCCAGTGAGATTATTTCCGTGAAGTCTTCTTGGCGCCCTTTTTCGCGGTCTTCTTCGCGGTCTTCTTCGCGGTCTTCTTCGCGGTCTTCTTTGCAGTCTTCTTTGCAGTCTTCTTAGTGACCTTCTTAGCAGTCTTCTTAGTGACCTTCTTAGCAGTCTTCTTAGTGCCCTTCTTGGCGGTCTTCTTAGTGGCCTTTTTGGCGACCTTTTTCGTCGCTTTCTTCACTGCTTTTTTCTTCACTGTTTTCTTCGCGACCTTTTTCTTGGCCGCCGCTTCTTTCTTGGCGACCTTTTTCTTGGCCGCCGCTTCTTTCTTCTTGGCGGCTGCGATTTTTTTCTTTTCAGCCGCTACCTTTTTACGAGCGGCATCCGCCACTTTTTTCTTTGCGAGAGCTGCAGCCTTCTTCACCGCTGCCGCTTTTTTCTTCTCAGCTTCGACTTTTTTCTTTTCCGCAGCGACGCGCTTCTTCTCGGCTTCTATTGCTTTCTTTTCCTCTGCGGCGATTCTGGCGGCTTCTTTGCGTGCGGCCTCTGCAGCCTTCTTCGCTGCTTTTTTCTCCGCTTCAGCCTTCTTCTTTCGTGCAATCTCGATCGCTGGATCTGGGTAATTTCTCGCTTCGTCGTGAAGTGCGAGCACGGCATGTACCAGAGGAATATCACCGAGTTCTTCAAAGAGATCTGTTTGCCTCTGTGGAGAAGTTTTTGTTCCTGAAAGAAGTCCCGATCGGACGAGACCTCCCTGTGCCCAATTTTCGAGTGGCACCACACTCTGTTCTTTGACGACTGCAAGTATGATGAGTTTGGAGAGATCAGGAACGTCGGGTGATCTTTTGAAGAACTCTCGAGTTTCAACTAAGGTGTTCTCTCGTAGAAACTCAAGACTGACCTGGTGTCTAATATGAAAGATACTGGTCAGCATTTCTTTTAATTGAATCGCCAGTTTCAGAGGGTCATCTGCTTTTGGAAAAGTATCTGCGAGTTCCGCGGCAGAGGAAATCCTGAATTCGTTCCAATCCACGAATTGCGTCTTGAAGAGATCCCATGTTTTGAGGACTTCTTTGAGCGACATTCGGGCGGACAATGCTCCGATCATCATCAAATCGATGACGTTCAGATCCTGAATCTCTTTCAGAGTCGAATTGTTCGAATAAGCGGTTTCCACGATCGAGGACAAGCTCCCGCCTTTGGGGGGCTTGGATGCGGAGGTATTGCTTGCGGATGCGGTCTTGGCCGACATCAGGGTTCCTTCCAGAGGAGACTTCCCGGAGTAGAGGAGGTCTTCAGGTCAGGGTGCGAATATCAGGTCAAAGCCTGACTTGCCCCACAGTTGATCAAATGGGGGGGCATGAGGGCCCAACTCCCCAAAATGTCTCGAAAGTATAAGGCAGGACTCCAGATGTAACTGCCTTCAGGCGAGGATTCTAAGCGGAGGGAAGGCCGTGGGCAATGGACGCTGATCATTCAGTCGGCTGTGAAGCACTCTTTTTTGCTCTCCCAGAGGGAGGTTGGGGTGGATCCAGAAGCCCTCTGTGGTGGGCGATCAACTCGGCAGAGATGGAGATAGCGATTTCTTCAGGGGATTGAGAGCCGATAGGGAGACCTACAGGGGATCTCACACGATAGAGTTCTTCCGGGTCACAGCCCTGCTCACGGAGATTTTTCATGATGGCTCCCGCCTTTCCTTTGCTCCCGATCAATCCTACGTATCCAGCAGGTGTCAGAAGGGATCTGGAAATTGCGAGTTCATCATGTTGGTGTCCGCGAGTGACGACGACGATGGCGCAGTTTGCGGTGATTTCCATATGGTCGAGGCAGTTTTCAAAAGGAACGCAGGTGACCTCAGTGGATTCTGAGAAGTGTTGGTCTGAGGCAAACTCCTCTCGATCGTCGATGACACTGATTCTCCATTGCAGCGTGGAGAGGACCGATTCTAGAGCACGAGCGACGTGTCCAGCTCCGAGGATGATGACCCAAGGCGATCCCAGTGGTTCGATATACACTTCGAATTCTCCTCCGCAAAGTAAGCCAGTTTCCGCAACAGTTGCGGCTGTCAGTCGATGTTTTTCTCTTCTTGGCCGACCGGTGGCGATGACTTCCATCGCACTGCGCCAGATATCGGATTCGGAGCAACCACCGCCTACGGTTCCCACAGTGGTTCCGTCATCACGGATCAACATCCGGGCACCATCTTTGCCGGGCGTTGATCCTGTCGTGGAAATGATCGTGGCAAGAGCCGCTCTTCGGCCGGATTCGAGAATCCTGATCGACTCTTTGAATACGTCCAACAACGTCAGAACACCTTTCTGGGGCCAAAAACTCTGATTTTAACCTATCAGAGAGGAGTCTGCGAAGCCACCGGAGGGGCGGTATTTTGAGCACCATGATATCTTTCTCTGCGGGTCATCTCTCCCGCCTCAGGATCGGAAAGATGGCGAAATGTCTCATAACACCCTGACTTCTAGACCTGGGGACTGGCCTCTTCCTCCCGATCCGGGAGAATCTCGACTTCTTCTCGATCTTTTTCCCGATCCTCTGATTGTGGCCCGTGGGCCGTCACGGAAATTGCTCGCCGTGAACAGGGCCTTTATGGACTTGGTGGGCATCTCTGAGCAGGGTGATTTGAGAGATCGACCTGTGACGGAGTGGATTCATGAGAATGATCGCCATCGCCTTTTGTCATTAGGGGGAGATGGAGAATCTGACCCAGTTCCGGTGATGGTTCAAATTCGGGATCGCGATTCCTGGAGATCTGTCGCAATTATTGGGGGACGAAGATTAAGCCCATTCGGAGAAGAGCGCTGGGTATATCGCCTCAAGGTGTTGGAAGATAGCGGCATCGGTCTCGAAAAACAGATGCAGGAACAGAGGAAAAGAGCTTCAGAAGCTGTACGGACTTCGCTGCGTATTTTTCACCTCACCGAAAAAATACGAATGGCTCCGAGACTTTCAACATTGTTGATTGGAGTGACCGAGGAACAAGAATTCTATTCTCGTGCGGGTCAACTTCTCAGTTCAGAAGGTCTGGGGTACCGCTCTGTCAGTTTCTGGAAAACAGACGAAGAGCAAAGAGAACTTATCTGGGGTGCTGAAGATGTTGATCCTCAGCATCTCGAGCTCCCTGATACCGAAGACGCTGCTTTCAGGTCGTTGCCTCTCGTGACAGGAAGCGGACTTGTTGATCGTGTCTTGGAGCTCAGAGTCGATCCACGGGAGCTTCAACTGCTTCAAGAAGCTCCACTCTTGATGGAATGGCATGAAGAGGTTCTCGGAACTATCGCTGAGGTTCTGTCCCTGACTCTTCAAAACCTGCAACTCCATGAACAGTTGGAGAAACAGGCGCTGATGGATCCTTTGACTGGAATTTCCAACAGGCTTCATCTCACTTCTCAATTAGAAAAAGAAGTTCTCCGATCGCGTCGTGAGGGAAAACCCTTGGGTTTGCTCTTCACTGATCTGGATGGATTTAAACAGATCAATGATGTCTTGGGACATCTAGTGGGGGATCAGCTTCTCGTCGAAGTGGGTCAATTTCTGAAGGATCATTTCAGAGAGAGTGACCACCTTTGTCGCTATGGGGGTGACGAGTTTGTCGTGATCATGCCCGGTTCCTCTATCGAAGACGTCAAAAATAAAGCGGAGGAGCTGCTGCAGGCTTTCAGGGCGCATCCCTTCCTAGAGGGGCGGGCTCAGGAGGCGAGTCGTCTATCTCTTTCTCTAGGGGTGACACAACTGCGTGACGGGCTCAATGCCGAATCTCTTTTGGACGAGGCCGACTCGGCACTTTATGAAGCCAAGAGAAGTGGAAAAGATAGATGCGTCATCGTTGAGGGGAACGAAACTTCAGAATAGAGTCAGTTTGCCGAATCTTGATCGGCTCTTGAATCTCTCTCTTCTGCCGCGGCCTCATCTTCTTCCCGTGCCTTGCGAATCTTATCCTCAATATCGAGAGTTTTTTTGTAACTCTCATCGAGAATGAATTTGAGGATGGGAGTCTCTCGCAAGCGGACACGAGAACGAAGCAGCGCTTGGATTCTACCGCGGGCAGCCTCGAGTCCTCTGAGTGAAGTTCGTTGCTCGCTCTCAGATCCCAAAATCGACACGAAGATTTTACACTCCTTGAGATCGATCGTGGGTTCTGCCCCCAAGACCGAAACAAAGCCGATCCGGGGGTCTTTGAGCTCTCCCTGAAGAATCAGGGAGATCTCTTCCTTAATAAGGCTGGTGATTCGGGCTTTTCGAATCGGTTTCATCGATCACCCCGAACTTTTGTTGGTCTCTCCGAGTTTTCGGGTCGTTTTGATGACCTTGTAACTCTCCAAGAAGTCACCCACCTTGATGTCGTTGTAACCTTTTATGACGAGTCCGCATTCGAATCCTTCGCGAACCTCTTTGGCATCGTCTTTGACACGCTTGAGAGAAGCGAGTTTGCCCTCGTGAACGAGGACTCCATCTCTGATCAAGCGCACTTTATCGTCACGGGTGATGATTCCTTTACGAACCATGCAACCTGCGATATTACCCAGCTTCGATGATTTAAAGAGGTTCAAGATTTCTACATTACCTTGTAGTTCCTCAGAGACCTCTGGGCTGAGCATGCCTTCGAGAGCCTGACGCATATCTTCGAGGATTTCGTAGATCACGGTGTAGGTTCGGATCTCCACACCTTGCGATTCGGCTTCAGATCGAGCTTTATCAGAAGCAGAAACATGGAATCCTACGACGATTGCATTTGAAGCGTCCGCCAAGAGCACGTCTGATTCGGATATTTCACCGACTCCTCCACGAATGACTCTTAGAGCGACTTCGTCAGTTCGCATACTGGAGAGTTCGCTTTTCAGCACGTCGAGGGTTCCCTTGACGTCGGTCTTGACGACCAGATTGATCTCCTTTGTTTTCGCTTTGTCGATCGTGTCGAAGAGGCCCTCCAGGGTGACCGTCTGACGTTCGGCACGATCCGCCTTGGCCTTGGCTTCTTGACGTTCTTCTGCAATCTGCTTCGCCTTGGAAGCCGAGTCGAGTGCATAGAGCTTGTCACCTGCCTCAGGCAGATCGTTTAAGCCTGTGATCTCGACCGGAGTCGATGGTGGAGCCGTCTCAAGGTTGACTCCACTGGTCGATCTCAGAGTACGGATCTTTCCGTGAGCAGGGCCACACACAACAGAATCTCCACGACGGAGAGTTCCATCTTGAACGAGGGCCGTGATGACATTTCCCTGACCTGTCGTGGCTCTGGAATCCAGCACAGTACCGATCGCCCGTTTATCGGGATTCGCTGTAAGTTCAAGAAGTTCTGATTCAAGAGAGAGGTGTTCTAACAATTTGTCGACACCTTCACCGGTGATGGCTGAAACAGGAATCATTTCCGTTTCTCCGCCCCAATCGCTGGGCGAGAGCTCTAATTCTGCGAGCTTCGTTTTGACCATGTCGATATTGGCACCCGGGCGATCGATTTTGTTGATCGCCACGACGACGGGGACACCGGCTGCTTTAGCATGTTCGATCGCTTCTTCAGTCTGTGGCATCGGACCATCGTCCGCTGCGACGACGAGAACCACGACGTCCGTCACATTTGCACCTCTGGCACGCATGTTGGTGAATGCACGGTGACCAGGGGTATCGACGAAGACGACGTGAGCATCTCCTTTGTCGACGCGATATGCACTGAGGTGCTGAGTGATTCCACCCGATTCCGACTTGGTGATGGAACTTTCACGAATTTTGTCGAGAAGTGTCGTCTTACCATGGTCGACGTGGCCCATCATCGTCACCACAGGGGCTCGAAGGATAAGATCGCCTTCAGAGTCCTCGAAGTTTTCGATTTCGTCCAGACTCGTCTCAAAGGCCTTGGGCTCTTCGAGGATGATTTCACAGTTAATCTCGACCGATAGCGTGTCTACGATCTCTTCAGAAAGAGGCGAGTTCACGTTCGCAAGCATTCCTTGATTCATCAACTTTTTGAGCAGGGCTGTCTGCTTTACTCCGAGAGCCAAACTCAAATCTTTGATAGTGGCAGGTTTTTCCAAACTGATGGTGTCTGGGAGATCCTCGGGTATGAGGTCCTGCTGTAAGCGACGACGAGTGAAATCGGATTCTTGATTACGGGGTCTGTTCTGTTGACGCCCTTTTCCTTTTCCACCCGGACCGGCTCTGCCAGGTCCGCTGGTTCTTTTTCCTGTGACGGGAGCTCCGGGTTCTGCACCCGGGAAGACCATGACTATTTTGGCACCGTGAGCTGAAGCAGGGGCTGCGGGACGACTGGTTCCTGCACCGGCGCCTCTACCACCTCCACCGGGACCTCTGCCGGGTCCGCCGGGACCTCTGCCAGGTCCTCCGGGACCTCTACCGCCGGGGGCACCGCCACCTTGGCGTGAATGACCTCCACCGGATGGGGGTCCTCCTGAGCGACCCGCAGGTCGCGCCGCAACTTTTGAACGTATGATCAGCGGGCGACCCTTGGCTTTTTTGAGCGGCTTGGACTTGGGGTCCAAGGGGCGAGCCACAGGTGCTACCGGAGCCACGGGTTTGGAGGATGGTCCTCCGTATCCGGGTGCCATCACGATCTTGGTGGGCTTCTTGCGTGGAGGAGGCTTGATCTCGGCTTGGACAGGTTTCGCTGGACTCTCTTCGGCTGGTGTCGATTCGGATTCAGGCTCTTTGACTTCTTCTTGGGGAGCCGATTCTGCAGAGATGGACTCTATATTTGATTCCGATGGAATCTCGACGGAGTCTTCCTTGGCGGTTTCCTCAACCATGGCCTCAACTGGAGCATCAACTGGAGCCTCAACGGGAGCATCAACCATGGCCTCGACTGGAGCATCGACTGGAGCATCGACTGGAGCATCAACTGGAGCATCGACGGGCTCATGGATTTCTGCGGCTTCAGTCGAAGAATCTTCTGTGCTGGCCTGAACTTCATCGGGAGTAGAGACGACTTCTGGAGTCGCTTCTTCGATGATTTCCGGCTCTGAAACTTCTACAGCGGCTTCTTCCGCGGCAACTTCAGCAACGGGCTCCACAACCGGTTCGGCAACAGGCTCGGCAACAGGCTCGGCAACAGGCTCGACAATAGCTTCGGTAACGGGTTCTTCGGTAACGGGTTCTTCGGTGGCGGATTCAACCTCAGCAGTCTCCTCGATGGTGACTTTTGGGGTTTCCTCGACGACTTCCGGCTCCGGCTCAGGGTCTTCCTCAAGGAAGATCCTGACGGTCATGGCATCATTCTCACTGATAGAGGACATATGATTCTTCACCCGGATTCCCCGGCCATCGAGGAATTCCATGATGTCCTTACTTGAGATGCCAAGTTCCTTGGCCAGTGCGTGTATTCTCACGCCCAAGTCGGTCGCCTCCAAATTCTTACGATCAGGTCAGACCTGATCCAAACCTAATGAATTTTCGCGTCGTTATTCCTCTTCGGAATCGACACTGTCCATGATTTCTTGAATCTTCTCGATAATCAGTCGTGCTGTGATTTCGTCGAGTCCTTCGATGGCAGAGAGTCCTTCGACTCCCGCTTCCAAAAGGGCTTCAGTCGAGTCGATCTCGGCTTCTATCAAACGGTCGGCAATTTCTTCGGAGACTCCTGGCAGATCTTCGAGACCCATGACCACTGTGCCGTCTTCATACTCATCCACTTCAGTCTTTGTTTCTCCGTCAGCAGCGGTGGAGTCAAAGAGCTGATCGAGGGGGTTATGACTTGTAGATGCGTCGTTGGCATCGTCTGTGACTTTGGCGAGGCGATCTCCGAACATGTCGTCGGCTCGTTGCTCTAGGCCTTTCTCGCGCAATCGCTCAAGATCTTCAGGGGTGATGGGGCATATGTTCAGTTCCCAACCTGTCAACTTGGAGGCGAGACGAACGTTTTGTCCGCGACGACCAATCGCAAGAGACTGTTGATCTTCAGTGACGTATACATTGGCCGTCATCGCTTCGTAATCTAATTCGAGAGAGGCGATTTCAGCAGGCTTGAGTGCTTCAGGAATGAGAACCTCTATGGAATCATTCCAACGGACAACGTCGATTTTTTCACCACTCAGTTCGTCGGTGACATTTCGTATTCGGGATCCTTTGACTCCGATACAGGCTCCGACGCAGTCCACATTAGTATCGAGGGTGGCTACCGCTATTTTTGTACGGTTACCGGCTTCTCTGGCGATGGCTTTGATGTCGACGACGAAGTCAGAAACTTCAGGAATCTCCTGCTCGAACAGTCTTCTGACAAGGGCTTCGTCTCCACGGGAAACCAGCAATTGAACCCTTGTGGATTGAAGGTTGACCTCTTTGAGGACGACCTTAATACGATCGCCTTCATTCCAGTTTTCAAGATTGGATTGTTCGCCGCGAGGCATGAAACCTTCTGCACGATTTCCAAGAGTGATGACGAGTCCGCCACCTTTTCGACTTGCGACGGTGCCATTGAAGACTTCTCCGACGCGATCGATGTATTCTTTGTAAATCACTTCTCGTTCAGCTTCACGAATCTTTTGGAAGAGAACTTGCTTCCCGGTGCCGGCAGCGATTCTGCCGAGAGCTTCTCTAGGATCGAAGCTTTCGCCATCACGGACGGCACTGATGGAGCCGGAGAGGCGATCGATGAGAACCTCGATGCCTTCTTCCTGGTCATATCTTTTTTGGGCAGCGGAGACGAGAGCCATCTCGATACCTGTAAAGATGACTTCCTTGTCCACCTGTCGATCACGGTGAATCGTGTCAACAAAGCGCAGGATCTCTTCGCTCAAATTCGTCTCCCAATCTCACACATTCTCTGCTTTTGCAGGGAACGGGCCCGGAGAAATTCCGGTTTCTTGTTCAAAATTTCGACCCCAGTGAGTCATGGCCAGTCTAGACCATTTCTCACTGCTGTAACGCACAGCTCCGAACCACCAACCTGTCGGGGAGGAGGATCGCGGGCAGACCCATCAGCGATGGAGGCCTGGTGGAATGCGATTCCACGGCGATCCCCGTCCGGCCAGGATTAGGCCGTCTGACCCGGGTAAACCCGGCCAAGAACATAAAGAAACCATTCTGGATTCTTCGTTCCGGAGACGTCACCCTGTTCAATGACTGACGAGCGTCTGAGACTGGCTCAGTCCTCGCGACTGACAACTCACAGTGAACAAGGGTCCCACCCTCGAGAGAAAATCTCCTAGGGGATCTGGAAATCGTAGGACAGGAGCAGAGGGCTGTCAACAGAACCGGAAACCCGTTCAATGAGGGAAATTCCTATGGGAAATGACAATTTGGAGGAATTCAGCCGGAGATTGCTTCTCTTCGGTAAGTTGCCCGTTCCCGGAAGAGTCAAAACCCGCCTTGCGTTAGATCTCGGATCTGAGATTGCCAGTCGTTTCGCCGCTGCGATGCTCGTTGATAGGATTTCTAACTTATTATCAGTAAAGGCTTTAAGGATATTTTGCGGAGACCGAGAGGACGCTTCTCTTTTTTTTCCATATTTATCGAGGACGGGATTCCACTCTTTGTCGAAGAGGGGGCGGATTGATGGGCGGGATAGCCGATCCGATGTGGAACGTTGGTATTACACAGATCAGGGCTCTGGATCACTCGGGCAACGATTATGTATCTCTATGACCGATGCGTTGTGCTCTGCAAAGAATGGAGTGGTGTTGGTCGGCTCCGATGCTCCGGCACAGAAAGAATGCGACATTCAGGCGGCTTTTGATCATGTGAACCGCGGAGAGACGGTTCTTCAGGCTTCTTCAGATGGTGGATTCTGTCTTTTGGGGTTGCCCGGGGGAGATTCAAATCTGGCCCAGCGAGTTTTAGGGACTTTTCGCTCGGCGGACTCGATTTCCTTCAAAGATTTGAAGATAAAACTCGAATCGCTCGGGAAAAGTCCACGGTTGCTGGAGCCGGTCAACGATATTGACGACTTGAGAGATCTTCAAGAATTGCTGCGACAGATCGGATCGGATCCACATTTGGCTCGGAAATTACCGATTATCCGTCATGAACTGGAGAAACTACCTAAAGATGTCTGGAGACTTTCGCCCTAAATGTCGATATTGAGAGCAGGAGAGGAAACTCGAGTATCCTCTCTCCAAAAGGAGTCCAACTACACCATGATCTGCGAAAAGTGCCAGAAAAATGAGGTCTCCGTCCACCTCACCGATATCGTCAATAACACCAAGCGTGAATATCACCTTTGTCGGGATTGTGCCCAATCCCATGGAGTGTCGATTCAGGCGCAGTTACAAAACTTTAAAAATCTTACCGTCCCGGAGTTTTACGCGTCACCACAGGAGAAATCTGAGACGGCAAATTCACCGGAAGGATTGGGGGATTGCCCCGATTGCGGAATGAGTTATTCCAACTTTCGCAAAGAAGGAAAGTTTGGCTGCTCTCGCGACTACGACCTCTTTAGTGGATCTCTCGATGACTTGTTTGAAAAGATACATGCCGCCGATCAGCACAAGGGAAGATCGCCTGCTAGGTTTCATGAACAGATGGTCCAAAGTCTCGAAGTCGAAAGACTTCGCGAGTCATTAACTCATGCCGTGAGTGATGAAGACTTTGAACAAGCTGCCGCAATACGTGATCAACTAAGAATTCTGGAGAGTGGATCATGAGCCTCGATAACTTCAAAACTAACATCGGGGAATGGTTACAAGGGACGGGGCCGGATGCCGATCTTGTAATTTCAAGTCGGGTTCGATTGGCCAGGAATCTGGCGAACTCTCCCTTTACTTCTGTTTCCACTGAAGACCAATCAAAAGCTGTTTCTGAACGGATTGAAACCGCTCTTCAACGACTCGATGGTGGGTTGCCATTGCATGTAATGGAACTCGATAAGAAAGACGTCGTCGAGCGTCAGGTACTCGTTGAACGTCATTTAGTGAGCCATGACTTGGCCACGGGCTCCGGTTCCCGATTAGTCGCTTTCGATGAAGCGGAATCCTTTTCAGTGATGGGGAACGAAGAAGACCATTTGCGATTACAGGTGATGAAGTCGGGGTATCAACTCGAAGAAGCCTGGTCTCAGATGTGTCCTCTTGAGCGATCCCTCGAAGAAGAACTCCAGTTCGCTTTTCATAGCAAATATGGATACCTGACAGCCTGTCCCACAAATGTTGGGACGGGATTGAGAGCTTCCGTCATGCTCCACCTTCCAGCGATGGTGATCACGGGTCAGATAGAAGAGATGACTCGCGCTGCGACAAAAATCCATCTGGCTGTGAGAGGGCTCTTCGGAGAGGGCACCGAGGCTCAAGGAGACTTTTTCCAGATTTCAAATCAGCGAACTCTGGGACTTTCTGAAGAACAGGTACTCGAAAATATCGCCTCGGTCCTGCCAAACATCATTGTGTATGAACGCAAATTGAGAGACGAATTGTTGGAACGCCGCCGAGAGCGTATAGAAGACCGAATTGGTCGAGCTTTCGGAATACTTTCTCATGCCCGTGTTATTACCAGCAAAGAAGCTTTGGAGCATTTGTCATTGGTACGTCTCGGGGTGGCGATGGGATTTCTGGACGATGTCAGCATGAATCAGATCAATCGTATGTTCTTGCACAGTCAACCAGGGCATCTACAGAGCCTTGTCGGGGAACCGCTCAATACTGAAGATCGTGATCGGAAAAGGGCAGATCTCTTGAGGAGTATTCTGGGCGATACGTCTGGAGAAGGATTCTCGTCTTCTTGACCTTTTCGTGAATTCTTCGGTTATTATGTCCCATGTCTCGATAATGAGCGCAGGGGACTCCGGAATTTCCAGAACGGGAACCGATTGGAAGTCTGAGTCGTCCTCTTTGAGTAAGGATCGAAGTCCTGGTACTGAGTGAGATACCAAGGTGTCAGGAATGTGATCGCAGAGCGTAGGGATACTGACAGGGGAATGGGGGCCTACAAGGCCCCATACGGATCCATGAGGGATCCTTTTGAGGAATTGAACATGTTTGACCGCTTCACAGACCGTGCTCGCAAGGTGATGGCTTTGGCCCGCAAAGAGGCGCACAGGTTTAATCATGATTTTATTGGCACGGAGCATATCCTTCTTGGCCTCGTTCAGGAGGGAAGTGGTGTCGCCGCCAATGTACTGAAGAACCTCGATGTCGACTCGGGCAAGATCCGAGCTGAGATTGAGCGTCAGGTACAAACGGGCCATGCCATGGTTCATATGGGGCAACTCCCATTTACGCCTCGTGCAAAAAGAGTCCTAGAACTTTGCCAGGAAGCAGCGAAGGAGCTGCGTCACAACTACATCGGTACTGAGCATCTTCTTCTCGGTTTGATCCGTGAAGAGCAAGGTGTTGCAGCCACTGTTCTCAAAGACTTGGGTCTTCGATTAGAAGATGTCCGATCTGAGGTTCTTGAGATACTGGGTGCAGATGTGGGTGATTCAGAGATGGAAGATGTCGAGCCGGAAGCAAAGCCTATCGGCCAAAAATCGAGAAACTCTAAAACTCCAGCGCTAGATTCTTTCGGTCGTGATCTGACAGAGATGGCTCGTTCTGCTTCTCTTGATCCAGTGATTGGCAGAGAAGACGAAATCGAACGCGTGATGCAAATCCTCGCGCGTAGAACTAAAAATAATCCAGTGCTCCTGGGGGAACCCGGTGTTGGAAAAAGTGCCATTGTCGAGGGATTGGCTCAGGAGATTGAATCGGGAGAAGTCCCGGAGATCCTGAGAAATCAACGCATCGTTGTTCTGGATCTGGCCTTGATGGTTGCCGGGACAAAGTATCGAGGACAGTTCGAGGAGCGGATCAAAGCGGTGATGACAGAAGTCAGCCGGGTTAAAAATGTGATCCTGTTTATCGACGAACTGCACACCCTCGTAGGAGCAGGTGGAGCAGAAGGTGCCATCGATGCTTCCAACGTTTTGAAGCCGGCACTCTCTAGAGGTGAGATCCAATGTATCGGAGCCACCACTCTGGACGAATACCGAAAGTATATCGAGAAAGACGGTGCTTTGGAGCGAAGATTCCAAAGCATCATCGTGAATCCTCCTACTCGTGATCAATCCGTTGAGATACTCAAAGGGTTGCGTGATAAATACGAAGCCCATCACCGCGTGGAGTACACAGATCTCGCTCTGGAATCTGCCGTCGATATGGCTGTCCGTTATATCAATGGAAGATTTCTGCCCGACAAGGCTATCGACGTGATCGATGAGGCTGGATCTCGTATCCGCCTCAAGCAGTCGACCAGGCCCCCTGATTTGAAAATTCTCGACGAAGAAATTCTAGAGTTGGACCGTGAGAAGGAAGCTTCCGTGGCACAGCAGGATTTCGAAAGAGCGGCGAATCTCAGAGATGAAGCCAGTCGACTCAAAAAGCAAAGAGAAGAAGAACTCGAGGCTTGGAAAGAAAAAGCGGATTCCACTCGTGGAGTTGTCGACGATGAGGTCATTGCCGATACCGTCGCCAAGATGACTGGAATTCCTCTGACTCGGATCGATAGCGGAGAAGCGAATCGTCTTCTCAAAATGGAAGACGAGCTGCATGATTCAGTGGTCTCGCAACACGCGGCAATCGAACGAATCAGTCGTGCTGTCAGAAGAAGTCGCAGTGGCCTTAAGGATCCGAGAAGACCTGTAGGTTCTTTCCTTTTCCTTGGACCGACTGGAGTGGGTAAAACCCTGCTCGCCAAGAGCCTTGCAAAGTTCCTCTTCGGTGAGGAAGACGCACTGATCCAGGTGGATATGTCCGAGTTCATGGAGAAACATAATGTTTCCCGGCTTGTTGGAGCTCCTCCAGGTTACGTGGGATACGAAGAGGGTGGACAGTTGACGGAAAAGATTCGTCGTCGTCCCTACTCTGTCGTCTTGCTTGACGAAGTCGAGAAAGCACACTCTGACGTCTTCAACATGTTGTTGCAGGTGATGGAGGAGGGTCATGTTACGGATTCCTTCGGGCGAGTGATCGACTTCAGAAATGTCGTATTGATCATGACCTCGAATATTGGTGCCGACTTGATCAAGAATCAAAGCTCTCTTGGATTCCGTAACACGGAAGAGGGTCGAACTTCTGATCAAATGAGCAAAGAAGTGATGGGCGAAGTTGAAAAGTTCTTCCGTCCAGAATTCCTTAACCGTCTTGACGATACGGTCTTCTTTGAGCCTCTGAGCAGAACTGATCTCGATGAAATCATAGACATTGAGATGAAGCAGGTCCTTGGACGACTTCATGAGCAAGGAATTGAGTTGAGTCTTCCAGAAGCGGCGAAAGATTTCCTCATCGATGAAGGTTACAACCCAGACTTTGGTGCTCGGCCATTGCGTCGATCGATTCAAAAGTTTGTCGAAGATCCTCTCGCTGAGGAATTGCTTCGAGGGAAAATCGAAAAAGGAACATTGCTGGAAGCTGAAGTGTTCGAAAACACTCTTCGGTACAAAATCATTCCTTCTGAGGCACCCAAGGAAGCAGACGCTCCGTCACCCACTTCTTAAGCTTGATTTCGGTCGAGCCAAGAGTTTCTGACGAGTCCGGCTAAGTACATAGAACCTGTCGCCGCAATCGGTTCGCCGATTGCGGCTTTTTTAATTAACCATTCCTGCGCAGATTCGGGGTCTTTCGCGATGTGGATGGAATGATGTGCGATTTCGTTATTGAGCATGGATTTCAGCACTTCTGCGAGTTCCTCAGCGCTGAGACCTCGTTTTGTCGGGACTGTGAGTGTGCAGATATCTGGAAAAGGTTCGAGGTCTAAGAGGTGTTGGAGCGTCAATAAGGGTTCTTTGTCGGAGAGCATTCCGAGGACGATAGCTCCTTTTGTACTGGCTTCATCGTCACCCGATTTCCTTCGCTTCTGAAAGGCTTCAGCAAATGCAGCCATGGAAGCGGGAGTATGAGCACCGTCGAGCAGAAGAGGGGGATCTCCGGGAATGATTTCAAGTCTTCCGGGGAGCTCCAAGAGATCCCAAGCCTGCTGGACTTCTTCCTTCGACCAGGCTTGATAAATGTCTCCGACTTCGAGAGCGGCCAATGCCGCTGAAGCATTTATTTTTTGGTGTGTGGGGACCGAATCAGGGATTCGTGAATCCAGCTTCGCCAGAATCGGTAGGGCTCGTTTTTCTTCGGCTATTTCGAGGGCGGTCTTTTGATGTTGCCCTTGCGATATGACAAAGGGGAAGCCAGAGCGGGAGATTTTCGATTTTTCCGCGGCGATTTCCTCGATCGTGTCTCCCAATAACTCACGGTGTTCCAGATCTACGGTCGTTAAAATTCCCACGTCATGAGGGATGGCCGTCGTTGAATCGAGAGGACCTCCCAGACCCACTTCCAGTAATATGACTTCACATTTTTCTTCGAGTGCCAGTTGGATGAATAAAACTGTCCAGAGATCGAAAAATGTGGGAGTTGGATCTCCTAGGCTTTGTCCGGCAAGCAGGGCCGGATAGAGAGTTTTCAGTGCCTTGAGAAGGCGTTGAAAGGGGACGGGTTGTTGCTGGATTCGGATGCGTTCTTCCAAAGAATGGAGATGCGGCGAAGTTGTGGCACCGACACTGAGCCCTCTCTCCGATAGCAGTGTTTCGAGCCAGAGTACGGTCGAGCCTTTTCCTTTGGACCCTGCAATCTGAAACACACGAGTTCCCCGGGTGTCCAGTTGCGCCCGATCCAGCAACCGGCGACAGCGTGTCGGCCCCAGTTCTCGTTTTTCCTTACCCAGAGGGAGTTGTTTCTCCCAGTTCGTAAAGGAAGCCAGCCAGGATTCCAATTCGAGGGGATTCTCGGGGGGAGGAGGAATATCGATCATCGGGGTTCTTTCTCCAGTCTTTCTTCGCCACATCAACGATGCGGCATTGACGAAGGTCTGTCCATGTCACAGCATCTGGATATCAGCAATTCGAAGAGGATTTCCAGGGAGAAGTCATGAAACCAAAAATCGGATTCAACACCGACGTCTTCGTGGAGGATTCGGGTCGTACCGTGACTCGAATGAACATCCTCTATAGTGACCTGATCATCCAGCATGGAGGGATCCCGGTGATCTTTCCTCCAGGAGTGCTTCCTCAAGAAGTGGCTTCCGGTCTGGATGGATTTTTTCTCATCGGTGGAGATGACTACAAATGTTCTCTTCCCGCTTCTGGAGAAATCCCCGATCGGTATCTTGAAGTGCATCCGAGGAGGGAAGAAACCGATTTAAATTGGGCGAGTTGGCTGATAAAGAGCGACCTTCCAGTCCTTGGAGTATGCGGTGGATTGCAAGCCCTCTGCTGGGCAGCAGGTGGAACCATTTATGGAGATATCGAAAGTGAAGTCAAAGATCCGATTCAGCATCGAAGAATCGGAAAAGGTGATTTACCCAGCCATATTGTTCAATGGCACGGATTTCAAGGGGGAGGATTGCCTCCTGGAAGCTTTGAAGTGAATTCCAGTCATCATCAATCCGTTGCAACGTTGCCGACAGACTGGAGAATTTTGGCCAGTACCTCAGATGGAATCATTGAAGCCTGTTGCGATCCAGCGGAACGCATCATTGGTATTCAGTGGCATCCGGAATTGAATCGAGAAGAACCGTTGGGGCATTTTATTCTGAATCGTTTTATTGAGCAGGTTCGCTCGCGATTGGAATTGGACAGTGCCTAGGATTCTTGTTTGTGCGGGAGAACCTTCTGGCGATCTTCATGGGGCACGGCTCGTTAAGGAGTGCCTGAAGCTCAGTCCAGATCTCCAAGTCGACGCGATCGGGGGGCAGCATCTTGCAAAGTCGGGAGCGACTTTAAGGGCTGACAGAACCGATAAAGCAGTGATGGGCTGGTTGCCCGTGATCGCTCAAATGGGTTCTATCCTCGATCATTCTGCAAGATTCGTGGAGGAGTTGCTCAGTTCTCCTCCTGATCACCTCGTGGTCATCGACTATCCGGGTCTTCATGGAAATTTGGCGGCGATCGCTCGGCGTATGGGGATTCCGGTCACCTACTACATTTGTCCCCAAGTCTGGGCGTGGGCTCCTTGGCGTATTAAGCGTATCGCAAGGTGCGCGGATCAATTGTTGGTGGTCATTCCTTTTGAAGAGCAACTTTATGCGCCCTTCCACCCGGATGTCCGTCATGTTGGAAATCCTGTGTTTGACCATCTCTCCGATGCCGGAGAGATGGCGGAGATTCCTCGTGACGGTGACGCGCCTATTTTGGCTCTTTTACCAGGGAGTCGCAGACAAGAACTTCAAAATGGATTACCTGCTTTAATAAGCGCAGCACGTGAATTGAAACAAGATCGTCCTGACCTTGAAATATGGGTCTCTTGCCAGAGGGAAGAATTGCGGCCATTGATCGATGAGATCAGAGCCGGAGATTCTGACATTCATGTTTACGTTGGAGAATCTCGTGCTCTTCAGGCGAGGGCTCGCCTGGCGATCGTCTGCTCTGGAACAGCCACTCTGGAGACCGCATGGCATGGTGTCCCTATGGTGGTGGCGTATCCGGCGAATGAATTACAGAGGTCGATGTATTCTTTGATGGGTGTTGCTCCATTCTTTTCGCTGGTCAATTTATTTGCGGGTGAAGCGGTCGTGCCTGAGCGATTGATTGAGCCTGGAGATGGAGCTGCAGTAGCCCGTCTAGCGAGACCTCTTTTAGACGATCAGGCGGCGAGTGAGCAGGTCGCAAGACTGGTCGAATTGAGGAAGGAAAAATTTCACCCAGGTGCCAGTGAAAAGGCCGCAAGGTCTATTCTCGAAAGGATACCGGGAAGTGGTGTTTCGCTGACCTGAGCCAGATTGCCTGTTATGCTATGGGCATGGTTTACTTTGGCCCCAAAAAATATCGCCCCGAGAGGGTGGGTCTCTCCAATAGGGAGAGATTTCGTATTCTCGGTTCCATCGCGCTGTTGATCGCACTCGTATTGACAGTTTGGTCCGCCCAAAAAACAGATACCGATTCAGCCATGGCCCCTGTGCTTCCTGGGGAAGTGGTTCAGGGATCTTCTGTCCCATCAGGAGATGTCGTTCCTGATAACCTGAGCAATTCTCAAGGCGAGGCTCCTGCTCCTGTGTCACTGCCGGAGATTAGCGAGCCCGCGAGTCCAGAGTCATTCCAGGAAAATCCTGCAGTGCTGGATCTCGTCCGTGATGGAGAGGCTCTTCTCGAAGGGCCTGATGAAATGTCGGGGCTTTACTATCTGCTTCACCGGTGGAGAAGTGATTGGGCACCCTCTGAAATTACGGAACCCCCGGCGGTCCCAGAGCTTGCGGAGAGATCTAAAGAGTTAAGAGGGCAAAGGTTCTTGTTCGTCATCTCCTTGGTTGAGAACCCACGAGTGAGATTGTTGCCCCCAAATGAGTCGAATCTCACTCGAGTTTGGGAAGCTTTTGGATCGGATAGGTCAGGTCGATTACACAGAATCAACTTTATCTCCAAGCCCCGAAATCTTCCTAGAGGAACAGATGTGCTTGTTACAGGAGATTTTTTCCGGCTTTACACATACGAAGATATGGAGGGACGATTTGGAATGGTTCCCGAGTGGGTGTGTGGAAGGTTGGATCCTTATGAGAACCCTTTTTCTCAGCGCTCGAAGTGGTCTCAGAACTCATTCTGGATTCTTTCTGCCATCGGAGGCTTCACTCTGATTCTGGGAGCTATTTTTTACTCTCGATCGATCGCACGAAGACCTCTCCGAAAAAAATCGAATCCTCGAAAGGATGAGAGTCGCTCTTCTGATCAGAAGGATTCATCGGAGATCGAAGAATCTGGGTTAACGTCCTCTGAGAGTGGAGGATCCGAGGATAAGGATCCTCATGATCATGCACCCCATAGGGAAGATGATTGATGAGTTTGAATCCACTATTGATCTCATCCGCAGCAGGTGACTGCAAGATTCACATGCAGTCTCTTCATGACTTCGATCTTTGGTTACCCAATGGTGTGACTTCTGTTCTGGTTTTTAGGGATAATAAAATCCCTGAACATTGCTCCACTCCTTTGCAAGAGACCTGCGAAGAGCGGGGGATTCCATTCAAATTAGAGAACTTGCAAGGTGGAGAAGGATTAAAAGACCCGAACGGGTGGCAGAACATCATTGAGGCGATGGGCCAAGCGTCACTGGATCGGGCGGGTCGAGTCGTTGTCATGGGAGGTGGCAGTCTGGGAGATGCTGTAGGGTTTGCCGCCTCAGTTTGGCATCGTGGTACACCATGGTTGGCTATTCCCACAACTTTGTTAGCGATGGTCGATGCACACATTGGCGGTAAGACCGCTGTGCATCAGGGGGGTGTTAAAAATCGAATTGGATCGTTCCATCTTCCTGAACAGGTGATTGTGGATCGTTCTCTCCTGTCGACTCTTCCTTTGGAAGAGCGAAGGCAGGGTTGGGCAGAATTGATCAAGGCTGCATGGCTGAGTGAAACTCCGCTTCTACACCAATTAGAGAATGATGCAGATGCGATCTCTGAGGATCTGATCCCGAGCCCTGAAGTGTTGCGATCAGCGATGTCTGTAAAAGTTTCGATTGTGAACGAAGATTTGCATGAATCCGGACGCAGAGAGATTCTCAATTTAGGTCATACTTTGGCCCACGCACTTGAGATGGAAGCGATCCGGAATGGAACTTTTTTACCTCATGGTTCTGCCGTCTCTATAGGAATGGTGTTCTCGGCAAGGCTTGCCAAGGAGTGTGGAGTGGGAAGTGACGAGAATGTTACTCGACTGATTCAACTCCTTCAGAAGGTGGGGCTTCCCACGAATATGGGGCCGCTCGACATCGATCCAGTGATGAAGGCATTGCGTTCCGATAAAAAAACAAGAGGGGGCCAACTCCGCTGGGTTCTCCCCGTCAAGCCTGGGAATGTCATCGTCGACACTGTCGAATCGAGTCGGGTTCGACGAGTGTTGGAAAACCTAGAACGGGATTCATGAGTTCGAGACCGCTTCCGGGTGAAGATCTGAGAACAGGTTTACAGGGACGGGCGATGGACAAAGAGATCCTTCGTCTTGCCATTCCTGCAATCCTTCAATACCTACTTCATACGCTCCAATTTCTCGTGGATACCCGCATGGTTTCCGATGCTCTAGGGGGCGGAGACGAGTCCCTCGCTTCGCTCAATTTAGTTTCGCCATTGTGTTGGTCTCTGACGACGATATTTACCGTAACGGCGATAGGTGCCGGTGCTGTGGTCGCTCGGCGCAGTGGCGAAGGTCAGCAACTCTTGGCAAGTCAGGGTATGTTTTCCTCTATTGTCTTGGCATTGGGATTAGGGTCGATGGTTTCGCTTCTCTGTATAGCCGGCAGGGATATAGGGCTCTCTTGGCTAGGCTCCCAACTGGGTGTGGAAGACAGCGAATCCCGATCTCTAATTCTATCGGAGTCGAGCGGGTATTTGACTTGGTTCCTTCTTCTCTTTCCCCTTCGTGCGATTGCGGTCACTCTGGAATCGACAACCCGAGGTGCTGGAGAATCATTGCTCCCCGTCATGGGTGGGGTTGTCAGTAACCTCGTGAATATTCTGGGAAATGCGATCTTCCTTTATGGTTTGTGGGGATTCCCGAAAATGGGAATCGAAGGCGTTGGATTAGCGACAGGCCTCGCTCCTCTCGTAGAAGTGGTCCTGATTCTCGGTGTTTTGTTCTACAGGCGTGGTCAGCGATTGAGTCTGCGTACACCGGGTGCACTCTCATATGATCGAGGTCAAGCTCGTCAGATCATTAAGTTGAGTATTCCTGCATTGGGTGCGGCTGTTCTGTTCCACTCTGGATTTGTCGTATATCAGTTTGCCATATTCCAATTGGACGCCATGTCGATGGCTGCTCATCGGGCCGCCATTGCCATTCAGTCACTGGCCTTTTTGCCGGCACACGGATTTCAAGCGGCAGCTGCCAGTGTTTCAGGGCGATTACTGGGTTGCGGACAAAAGAAGGCGGCTCTCCGGAGTGCCTGGAGAAGTAGTCTTCTGGCGCAAATATGCATCACTCCTGTCATTTTCTTATTGTTCTTTTTCCCAGAAGATCTGGTGGGGTTTTTTGAACTGAGAAATGAGACGGGCCAGCTGGCTGCGATGTGTTTAATGATCGGTGCATGCGAGGTTCCATTCTTGATGCTGACGGAAACCTTGACCGGAAGCCTGCGAGGAGCCGGAGCAAATATTCCAGTGATGTGGATCACTGCTCTGGGGTCATGGGGATTCCGGGTTCCATTCGCATGGTGGCTGGCCTATGGAGGGCTAGGAGTTCCAGCAATGGGATTACAAGGGGTATGGATCGCGACAGTTCTCGACTGGGTCGTCCGATCCGGTTTGTGTGTGTGGATTGTTCTTCGTCGTCGTTGGCTCGACATCGAAGTTTAGTTGTTGGTCCACCCGCTGATCAGACTCTTCACCCATGAATGAAGCTGGCAAAGTCCGCCATCTCATCTCTGAGTGTTTTACGTCTACAGGGTCGCTATGTTTTTTTGTCAAAAAAAACGGGGCGTGCGGGATATTCCCGCACGCCCCGAAGATACTTTGATCAAGAAGTATCAGGGACAAGCACTGAATGACAGACAGTCAAGGCTATCCGCAGTCGGGTCTGCTCCACAAGTGTTCGGAGCAGGAGGTGCGATTCCTCCACTGAAGAGGAATCCAAGCAAGAACACACCGTCTGCAACATTGGCGCTTCCGTCGTCGTTACTATCGACGGCGTCGACACAGGATACTGCTATACCGTTGAACAAGTAGTTCAAAGCGGTTACCGCATCCGCAATGTTGATGGCGCTATCGGCATTGACGTCACCTCGAACAAAGACAATCCCGGAAGAGTCCAATGTGACGACTCCATGCACGAATGTGGGAGGCATGGGAGCACTTCCAACCACGATCAGGTTATCGACCGGAAGAGATCCGGCGGCAACCCCATTTTGGAAGGAAACGTCTGTGGAGACAGGACCTGTGGTACCTGTGAATCCACCAGGGTTCGTGTCGAAGTTGATGGCAGCGAGATTTATTTCGTTGTCCAACTGAATCGTGGCGGTTCCGAGGAAACTGACCACGCAACCCACGGTAACAACTCCGGGGGCTTGTTGACCGTCGAAGAAGTCGACCGGAATACCAATGACACTGGGGTCGGTTCCTGTGGCGATCAAAAGATTCGCATCGAAACTGAGGCCCAATGAGAAACCAGTGACAGCGTTGGGGTAGCCTGTATTGGCAGAAGATTCAATGCCAGAAAGAATCATCGTGGCGGTTCCGGAACCTGAGGCGGAGTCGTATGAACCGCTGGCATCATTTGCCGTGACGGTGAAACCCAGCGGTGGAGGTGCAAGAACAGTCACGTTGCATTCATTGATTCCAGCGGATACGCCACCCACGATGGCTTCAACGGTGTAAGCCTGGGGACCCAATGTTGCACCTGTGTCGGAGTAACTTGTGGTCGCTCCTCCCAAGACGCCGATTTCTGATCCATTGCGCTGAATACGAATCTCGTCGTACATCATCCCATTGGTCCAGTTCAGAGTCACATCGCTGAAATCAGGATCCGCTTGGGCGCAGGTCAATCCACTTTGTCCCAATGGAGTAATCGCGCTGTCGCAAGTGACTTGCGCGGTGTTGACGCTTCCCTGAATTCCCTGAACGGTGTAGGTGGTGTTCCCGAACACTGCTGCAGAATCAGTGTATGAAGTCGAAGAACCGGTAAGAGTTGCAATCTGTGTTCCTCCACGAGAAACAAGAATGTTGTCGTAGGTATCTCCGTTACTCCAGTTCAAGTTCACCAGAGGAGAAGCCATGCTACCGGAATCACACACCAAGTTTTGAACTCCTGGAATGAAGTTTCCGGAAGGTGCCGAGACAGTGAAGTTCATCTCGTCCGGATCGCCAACGTTGCCGGGCTTAAACAAGCCCATGCTGGCAGTGTTGTCCGCGGGTGGGGCGTCACATGTGAAGTGAAAGTTGAACATCATCGACCAGCGAAGCGCATTTGCGTTCGGATCAGTTGCAAAACTGTCGGTGCTCCAAGTGATACCTACACCCGACTGCTGAGTCACGGCCCAGTCCACGTCGGAGAAGGGTTCTCCACTATGCCAAGTGACGTCATGGAATCCGACATTGGATAAAGTTGCACCGGCAGGAACCGGAACAAAGAAACTGTCGGCAGAACGATCGGAGTACATGTTGTAGACTGCGTACTCGTAGTTCCATGTGCCGTTTCCATTATCAATGACGTCGTATCCAGCAATGAAGAGACCTTCATTCGCAATCTGAATATCCACCAAATTGACGGAAGGCTGGAAATCTTGCCATGCCTGAATCGGAGGGGACATCATTTCTGTTCCGCCCACGAAACTCAAAGCTCGGGTACCGGTCTGGCCGACATTGACTCTACGGTATGAAGCGTTGTTGGCTTGGTTCCCCGCGATCGAGTCATCGAGTGCTACGTACTGTCCACTGACAAAGAAGAGAGCTCCCGGGTGGAGAGCTGTCGTGATGTCGTCTTCTTGCACCTGCAAGCGGCGGCAGATGTTGCTTTCGCTAGGAGGGCATGGAGGAGCAGCGTAGGGGAATGGGAAGAAGCCTGTGTAAGCATTGACCTGTGAACGTGGTCCAAGGTTGGATTGGCTACCATTGAGGCCTGCGGAGTATGGATCGGCACAACCCGGCGTCAAGAACTGAAGGCAACCTCCGCCGCCGCCACAACCGGGGCAAAGTCCGGTGTTTTGGAGGGCACAGAAACCATGCTTGAGCCAAGAGGATCCGATTTGAACAAAGCGTCCATCATGAAGACGGAACATGTCCTGGGCGATCACTGGATGCTGATTGCTACTTGCGATCCAGTCTAGATTCGCAGACCCGATATTGCATGAGGTTGTCGCAATGGAGTAGGCGTAGATACCTGTTCCAGCACTCGTTCCATACGAGTTGGTATCCGGCAAATCTCCAACGATAACGTCCGGGTTCTGAGCAAACGCAACCGAGGTTGCCAAGCAAAGAATTGTGAGACTGAGTCCAAAAAACTTTGGCACGGTCCATTCCTTTCAAGCGGGCTTCAAATTTCCTTGGGGATTAAAATAACCCAAAGGTTCATGACACATTACAGAGCCATATCATGAGACTCGCACATGATTAACTGATGATTCACTACATAGGAACCCATATATGGGTCCTTCAACCGACAAACAGATCGCACTATGTGAAAACACTGATCACACGAATTGAAAACACTGGATGTATTCCAAGTGTATTCCAAAAGTCAAAATACTTGCCGCCTCATATCTTTTCACTCTTCTATCTTCTCACTTATGGGGGGTGTATTGAAGTGTTCGTCACATCTTTTTACTAGGGTGCTTTCACTTGCCTCTCCCTTCAACAACTCCTTAGATGAACTGGAGTTCTGAAGGAAAAGAAAGCCGCACCTGAGGGTCCATATTGTAATTGGGACAGAATCAGCCCAATTTGGCTGTTTAGAGGAGGTTTTTGGTCATGTCGAGAGATACCTTGGAATACCGGAGGGCACCTTCCAGCCTCTTTGAAGCCGCGTTTCCCGTTGGTGTGGCCACTGCAGTGGCCATGTGGACCTCGGGATTTATTGCTCGTTTGCCCTTTATACAGGCACATCCCGCTATGTTATTTGGGGTTTTGGCCGTCATCATGGTCTGGGGCGGCCGCCAGGCAGCACTTCGGCATCCTCGACATCGGGCTTGTGCTTTGTATGCGGCTCTTGTGGCAGGAACCTTCGATTTATTGGTTCTCGGCTCATTTTTGGCGGAGGATTTATCCGATGTTCGCCGGACGGTGATGGCCCTGACCGGATTATTTACCTCTCTCTGCCTTCTCGCGATGCTCGGCGCATGGACCGTCAGTTCTCAAAAGTTAGAAGTTGAAATCTCTTCTAGGGGAGAAGGGTTGCGTTGGCTAGGAGCATCTACCTTCGTCGCCAGTATGGTGATGATTGCCATCGGCGGATTGGTGACGAGTGAAGAAGCGGGAATGGCGGTTCCTGATTGGCCTGCTTCCTTTGGTGAAAACATGTTCCTATTGCCTCTATCTCGAATGACTGGAGGGATTTACTACGAACATGCTCACCGATTGTATGGGACTCTCGTGGGTCTGGTGACCCTCTCGTTTGGGGTCTGCGTGTTCTTGTTCCGATCCCCTAAAAACCTACGAATTTTGGCCAGCCTCGCCGTTATTCAGGTCATCTTTCAGGGGATTCTCGGGGGCGGGCGCGTGACAGAGGTCGAGTCTGCCATCGTCGTGGGGGGACAAGTGGCTCAAGTGCAGGAATCTGGCTTGAGTCTGGCCTTGAGAGTTTTCCACGGAGTCGACGGTCAGTTGTTTCTTGCCCTGACAGCGGTCTTGTGGCTCTTGACCTCAAAGGTCTGGAACAATCCCGTCAAAGGCCATATCCCCAGAAATGAGAGATTCTGGTCATTCGTGCTACTGGCGGGATTGACGAGTCAGCTGACGCTAGGGGCTCTCTCTCGACATGTTTCGAGGGATTGGATGATCCCGCATATCGTGGGAGCATTCGTGGTTTTGGGTCTGGTCTTTCTGGTGAGCGCGCGTTGCTCTCAGGCCGGTATGCCCGCTCCAAGAGTCAAAATAGGCGTTTGGTTGGGTGTTGTCGCAGCTGTTCAGGTCACATTAGGCTTTTATGCATTGGCGGTCACAGGGTCCACAGTCCGAGTGGCTTCCAGTGGAATTGAAGAGACATTAGTGGCCACGGCGCACCAATCTATAGGAGCCGTCTTGCTGACACTGGCCGGACTTCTACTGTGCTGGACCTACCATGAAGGATTGATTTCCGAAAAAAGGCTATCGGGGACCAATTTTACTATTCGAAAAACTTCCTGATTAATAGGTGAGATCGTTTGCCTAGTTCGTCTCTGTTGCTAGCCTGACAAGGGCATGCGGCAGTCGTATCCGTGCTCCGGGGATTTCGGGGACAAGCGGGTTGGAATTTTTTCCAGACTGGATGCGCCATAAGACATTTTCGCAGCGATTGATGTTGGGTATGGCAAGACCCAGAAGTCAGTCGGGCAGGAGGAAAAGCGTGACCACGATGCGATCCCCCATCTTCCCTCCCTGGGTGGATACTCTTATCAAATTGATAGGTGCAGGTGCCGGTGTTTCCGGACTGTATGTTGTCCTGATGATTTACTTTGGTGCTTCACCAAAAACACTCAATGCTGGATATATGCCTGAGCAACCCGTTCCCTACAGTCATGAATTGCATGTCGGTGAATTGGGGATCGATTGCAGGTACTGTCACAACACTGTTGAGAAAACAGGCTTCGCGGCTGTTCCTCCAACAGCGACCTGCATGAATTGTCATCAGACCGTTGCACCGACCAGTAATAAGTTAAAACCCATTCGTCATTCGTTTGAAACCGGTTTACCGGTCGAGTGGATTAAGGTGCACGATCTTCCTGATCATGTGTATTTCAATCACAGTGCTCATGTGACACGCGGAGTGTCTTGCGTTGAGTGTCATGGTCGCGTGGATCGCATGGTAGAGGTTGAACAAGTTGCACCTCTCAGTATGGGTTGGTGTCTCGATTGTCACCGCAACCCTGTGGGACGAGTACGACCTGTTGACAAAGTTACAGATCTAGACTGGGGCCTTGATCGGACCCAGGAAGAAAAAGAAGTGCAAGGGATCGAAATCTTGAAGGGCCTGGGGTTGTACGACGCAGACGGTGAACCGACTGTTAGAATGACCCTCCTGACGAACTGTTCCACATGTCATCGATAAACAAAATGATCGAAAATGGCTCGGGGAAAACACTTTGGCGTAGTCTTGAAGATTACGCTGATACCCCCGAATTTCGCGAGTTGGTTCACAAAGAATTTCCGAACCATGCTCCAGAATTATTCAACTCCACCTCGAGGCGTCACTTCCTCAAGGTCATGGGAGCCTCCGTGGCTCTCGCCGGGGGACTTGCCGGATGTCGCTGGCCGCGTGAGGCGATCTTGCCACACACCAGTCGTCCTGAAGGTCAAATCCCTGGCGTTCCTGAAGCTTACGCTTCGTGTTGGGAACAGCAGGAAGTGGCGGAAGGAGTTTTAGTCACGAGCTTTGATGGTCGACCCATCCGTGTGGATGGCAATGGCGATCATCCGGCATGCAGCGGGACGGCAACGTCTCAGATGCAAGCCAGCGTGCTAAACCTCTATGACCCCGGTCGCAGTAAGCAACCATCTCAAATCGTAGATGGTGTGAGCAAGAATGCGACATGGGACGAAGCGATGATCAAGTTGAGCGAAGTCAAATCCGCAACTAAGATTGCTATTTTGACGGCTCCCACATCGTCACTGCCGCTCGATGGAATGCGCAAGAAATTCATGCGCCAGTTCAAGAGTGGTAGTTGGCATGAATGGGCGCCCTTGAACAGGGATTCGGAAAGACTAGGTACGGGGCAGGCCTTCGGTTCTCCTCAGAGACCTGTCGCAGATCTTTCCAAAGCAAAAGTACTCGCCTGTTTCGACGCCGATCCTTTGATGACTCACCCCGCCAATTTGTCTCATAGTGCCGGCTGGGCAGCCATGAGACTTTCTGCGGATGACGACGAGGCCAGCATCAGCAGGGTCTATGTTGTCGAGAGTTCCTACTCCATCACTGGCGGTGCTGCAGACATTCACATCACGGCAAAATCTTCGGATATCCCGAGAATGGTGGCCCAACTGGCCAAAGCTCTCGAAGTGGATCTCCCTTCTGATATTGCCAATGTCGTGGCCTCCGCTGGAGTCCCCGATGATCGAATTCTTAAAATGGCCGCGGACCTCAAATCTCAGGGTGGCAACGCTCTGGTGATGGCTGGGGATCGTCAGCCGCCTGAGGTTCATGCATTGGTTCACGCGATCAATGTATCGGGCTTGGGTGCTGTCGGGAGTGGTAAGCCTCTTGAGTATGCAGAGGTGAGATATCCATCACGTCCATCTCACTTGGAAGATCTCGAACTACTCGCAACAAGGATCAAGTCCGGCGAGTTGGAGCATTTGATTGTTCTAGGTGCGAACCCTGTTTACGACGCTCCGACGATGGGTGGCGAAAATTGGGGGCAACTGATCAGTGAAGTGCCTTCGTCGATCCATTTGGGAGAGTACAAGGATGAAACTGGGAAAGCATGTGCGTGGCACATGAATACCACTCACTTCCTTGAGCAGTGGGGTGCCTGTCGTTCCTGGGATGGAACGATTACACTTCAGCAACCCTTGATCGAACCTCTTTATGCTGGACGCAGTTCCGTCGAGTTCATGAGTATCCTGAACGAGGATTCCCCTCGTTCTGGTTACAACATTACCCGCGAGATTCTTTCAGGTAATGCCGATTCCGATTCCGATTTTGAGGAATCGTGGAGGAAGTGGATTCATGATGGATTCATCGGGGGGACGTCGAATACTGTCGACAAGGCTCCCGGTGCGATCAAAGGGGGTTGGGGAGATGGGCTTCAGCGAGCCATTCAATCCACAGGCGGAGACGAAATCGTTTTCCTCCAAGACCATTCACTCTTTGATGGTCGATATGCCAATAATGGTTGGCTTCAGGAACTTCCGGATCCCATGACGAAGGTCACTTGGGATAACTGCGCCATCGTTTCTCCGATGAAAGCGAATAGCCTGGGAGTGAAGAACGGTGACATGCTGAAGCTGGTGGTAGAGGGTAAAGACCTTCAAATGCCTGCCTTCGTGCTTCCCGGACAAAACGAGCAAACCATTGCCGTCTCACTGGGATACGGGCGCTTGCTGGCCGATCGTGCTGCAGGGCGTCTATCCAGAAAACCGCTGATTTACCAGATTGCAGATGGCGTTGGTTTTGATACCTACACTCTGCGGTCAGAAAATGCTGTGAAGCAAGGATTCGCTTCGGTCACCGTTTCCAGAGGCGATGGAGAGTATGTTCTCGCCACGACTCAGGACCATAATCCGATTCGTCCTGAAGCCTTCATGGGCGATCTCCAGCGTGAAGCCGAATTGGACAGGGTGGGTGAGTTTGCCCGTACTGTTGAGACCGGTTTTTCTCCAGACCTTGCAGCGGTGGGACAGGCTGTCAAAGACGCGGGGCCGCACCACCCTCCATTGAAGAGCCTCTTCCCTGATCATGAGTACAAGTCACACAAGTGGGCGATGTCGATTGATTTGAATGTCTGTACCGGATGCAGTGCTTGTGTCATCGCCTGCCAAGCAGAGAACAACATTTCTGTTGTCGGTAAAGACGAGGTGGCAACCGGACGTGAAATGCACTGGATGCGCATCGACCGCTACTTCCGTGGTGAAGATGTCGAGAATCCGGAAATGATTCACCAGCCGATGACCTGTAATCAGTGCGAAAATGCACCGTGTGAACAGGTGTGTCCCGTTGCTGCTACTGTGCACAACGAAGAGGGCCTGAATGACATGGTCTACAACCGCTGTATCGGAACCCGATACTGCAGTAACAACTGTCCATATAAGGTTCGCCGCTTCAACTACTACAACAACACTCATGAACCCAGTAAGACAGAGCAGATGGGCTATAACCCCACGGTGACCATCCGTGATCGAGGGGTGATGGAGAAGTGCACATACTGTGTTCAGCGCATCAATAAAGCTAAGATTTCGGCACACAATGATCGACGTGATCTCAAAGATGGAGACATCGTTCCTGCTTGTGCTCAGACCTGTCCGACCAGTGCCATATCATTTGGAGACCTTTCTGATCCAGAAAGCCAAGTGGCGATGACGCAGAACTCGCACCGGTCCTACAAGATGTTGGCGGAACTCAACGTTCGTCCGCGGACAAGTTATTTGGCCCAACTCAAAAATCCCGGAGAAATGTCGCCAGAAGGTGATGATTCCGGTGAGAAGAAGGAGGGCTAGACGATGAAGCATCTCCTCGAAAAGATTCCCTTCATTCGACCCGAGATTCTCGGCAATGCTCAGAGCCAGGAGATCGACAACACGTCGTATTCTCCTGCCGAGCGTCAGCCTTGGATTACTGGCGAGAATGACAACACTACGATCACGGATAAAGTTTGCGGAATTCTCGAAGACAAACCCACATTTGGTTGGGTCATGTTCTTCCTTCTTTCGCTTTCCGTTTTGGGACTTCTCGGTGTTTTCGTTCCGTTCCTTATCTTTTGGGGAGTGGGAGTCTGGGGGGTCAATAACCCTGTGGGCTGGGGATACGCTATCGTCAACTTCGTGTTCTGGGTGGGTATTGGTCACGCAGGGACGCTGATCTCAGCCATCTTGTTCTTGTTCCGTCAAAAATGGCGAACTTCGATCAATAGGGCTGCAGAAGCGATGACCATCTTCGCCGTCATGTGTGCGGGATTGTTCCCCGGGATCCACGTGGGTCGAGCATGGTTTGCATACTGGATGTTTCCGTTGCCAAACCAGATGGAACTTTGGCCTAACTTCCGTAGTCCACTGCTCTGGGACGTATTCGCTGTAGGAACGTACTTCACTGTTTCGTTGCTCTTCTGGTACATGGGAATGGTTCCAGATTTGGCCACAGTGCGAGATCGTGCCAACAATTGGATACGACGTCTTGCTTACGGTGCGCTCTCCATGGGTTGGACTGGGTCAAACCGGCAGTGGCATGTTTATGAGCGTTCCTACCTTCTCTTGGCATCCTTGGCGACACCGCTGGTTCTTTCAGTGCACTCGGTCGTGTCTTTCGACTTCGCCGTTTCACAGGTTGCTGGTTGGCATACGACGATCTTCCCACCGTACTTCGTTGCGGGTGCGATCTTCAGTGGATTTGCCATGGTGGTGACGTTGCTCGTGCCTGCACGACAACTGTTTGGTCTGAAAGAGATCATTACTCTCCGTCACCTAGAGAACATGAATAAAGTCATCATGCTGACGGGAATGCTGGTCGGTTACGCGTATGCGCAGGAATTTTTCATCGCCTGGTATGGCGGAGTTAAAGTTGAAAAGTTCGCATTCATGAACCGTGCATTTGGACAATACGCTTGGGCATACTGGATCATGGTTTCCTGCAACGTGATCTCTCCCCAGATTTTCTGGTTCAAGAAAGCTCGAACTAATATCTGGATCATGTTTGTCGTGAGCATCTTCGTCAACATTGGTATGTGGTTCGAGAGATTCGTGATCACGGTCACCAGTCTTGCGAACGACTATACTCCTGCAGCGTGGGATTATTACACTCCCAAGTTGGCAGACGTCGGTATCATGATCGGCGCATTTGGATTGTTCTTTACGTTGTTTGCACTCTTCTGTCGCTTCCTCCCATTCATAGCAATGAGTGAAGTGAAGGGAGTGATTGCAGATGCCGCTCACTCAACCCCCTCGGAAAAGCCTGCCGAAAGTGGAGATGCGGAATCCGCTCCTTCACCGGCTGCTGGATCATAGGAGTCAATGATGAGTGAACCAAAGACCCATGAACCTGCTTTTGACACCATTACCGCCGAAGGTTCGGTGGACCCTAAGCCAGTGGTGTTGATTGCCGAGTTTGAGACTGCCGACCAACTGATGTCTGCTGCAGAAAAAGTCAGAGACGAAGGATTCAAGCGTTGGGATTGCCATACTCCGTATCCCATTCATGGCCTTGATGGGGCTATGGGAATCCGTCCGACGATTCTTCCCTGGATCGTGCTTGGCGGAGGATTTACTGGGTTCTGTGGCGGACTGTTGATGCAGGGTTGGATGAACGGAATCAGTTATCCGTTCCTCATCAGTGGTAAGCCATTTTTCAGTATCCCTGCCAGTATTCCTGTGGCGTTCGAATTGACCATTCTTTTGAGTGCGTTCGGTGCTTTTGGCGGAATGCTTGCTCTCAACGGCTTGCCGAGAATGTTCAATCCGTTGTTTCGGAGTGACCGTTTCCGTAGGGCCACGGCCGACAGATTTTTCATCAGTATCGAAGCCCGCGATCGCAGATTTGACGCAGATTCAAATGCTCGATTCCTACGTGGAATCGGGGCGAACGCCATTGAAGTGATCGAGGAGTAGCCAAATGACTCTTCCTATCAAGGACACACAAGTTCCGGGCTGGATCATTGGATCAATCATATTGGTCAACATGTTCCTACTCATCCCACCTGTACTCGTGGCGAAAGCTCGATACAGCACATCGAGAACTCCTAGAATCCATGTGTTTCTGGACATGGACCAACAACAGAAGTTTAAAGCTCAGTCTGCGAATTCCTTCTTTAGGGATAACCGTGCGATGAGATTGCCCGTTCCCGGTACTGTTGCACGGGGTGAGCTGAATGCTGATGAACATTACTATTGGGGAACCAATGGCGATGACTGGGCAACGACTTTCCCTTCTCAGGTCAAGGTCAATGCTGATCTGTTAGCCAGAGGCGAAGAGCGTTACGGAATCTATTGCACACCCTGTCACGGTATTTCTGGACATGGGGATGGACTCGTACCTCGTCGTACAGCGGTATCGGATTACGGTGCATGGCTTGTGACAGATCTTTCTTCGGAAAAGGGGCTCGCCCATCCGATTGGGGAACTCTTCAACATCATTGGATATGGCATCAATACGATGCCGGGTTATCGATCTCAGATCCCGGTCGAAGATCGTTGGGCCATCGTGGCGCATGTCAAAGCGTTGCAATTCAGCCAGTCCGTTGACGTTGCTGAGATTCCCGCAGAGGAAAAGCAACGGCTAGAGTCCATGGAGAAACCTTCCTCTTCCGAGGACGGCTCCACGGCCACCCCTGAAGAGGGAAGGTGATCGATATGGGACACAAGCAAACCATAGATCTGAGTACCGAAAATCGCAGCTTGGGCGGACTTTCCGGCCAGTTGATCGGATTCGGTGCCGTTCTCGCTGTTCTGGGATTGATAGGCACACTGCTTCTTGGAAATCTTGAAGGTGCTTTCGAGAGTCACTCAGAGCCTCATGCTGCAGGGGGAGCTGCCCACTCTTCAGATCCAACGCACTCCAATGGCCATTCTGCTGACCACTCCGGTGGCGATCACGGTATGGCGCATGGTTACGTTTCAACCTGGTCTATCTGGCATCCATACCTCGTCAGCGCCTCTTGGTTGTTGGCCATCTGTCTCGGAGCGATCTTCTTCGTCCTGATTCACCATGTGACGATGGCGTCTTGGAGCACGGTAGTGCGAAGATTAGCCGAAGCGGTTTCCCGTAACTTTGTTTTGATGGGGCTGTTGTTTATCCCGATTCTTATGCCGGGGCAAATGGACAAGCTCTATAAGTGGATTCATCCCGATCCCGGCGACTCGATTATCGCGGTGAAGGAAGCTTATCTGAACTACGACTTTTTCCTGATTCGCATGGCGATCTACTTTTTGATTTGGATCGGTCTCTCCTTTTGGTACCACAAAAACTCGGTACAGCAGGATGCAGATGGCGATCTCAAGAGAACGACTCGAATGGCGCACTTCAGTCCGCTGGGTCTGATTTTGTTTGCCATGAGTATTACCTTTGCCGCTTACGATATTCTGATGAGTCTGGATGCGCATTGGTTCAGTACCATTTTCGGAGTGTATCTTTTCGGTGGTAGCGTTTTGTCGTTCCATGCATTCCTCGCACTGATCGTGATCTGGCTGCAAGCGAATGGCAGATTGACCAGAGCTGTCAGCGACGAACACATGCAAGATATTGGAAAGATGATGTTCGCCTTTACCGTTTTCTGGGCCTACATCGCATTCAGCCAATACATGCTCTACTGGTATGCCAACATTCCAGAGGAGACCGCTTGGTTCTTACGGAGACAAGAGAACATGCTCTGGGGTTCATGGGGCTGGTTATTGATCATTGGTCGATTCTTGATCCCATTCCTGTTCATCATGTCCAAGCACGTTAAGCGTAGTCGCCCAACTCTGGCTGTTGCTGCCATTTGGATGCTGATCATGCAATGGGCGGACATGTATTACCTGGTGATGCCACAAATCAACGGTGGGGAAGAATTCCCCTTCACGATGGTAGACATCACTATTCCGATTGGTTTCCTCGGTCTTTTCTTGATCGGTCTTGCGCTCTCACTCAGAGGGCACTCGCTGATTGCTGAAAAAGATCCCAGAATGCCGGAATCTCTGGCATTCGAGAATGCATAGAAGGGAGTTCAAGTTGAGCGAAAATAAATCAGCGGACGACGCCCATTTACTCGAAGGTGCCGGAGATGATCCGAGTGCTATTCCAACTTGGTACGGCGGAATAGTGTTCACTATCATTTTTGTAGTGAGTGCATACCTACTGGTCTTCCTGACCGGGATAGAGGAAGCCTCTGTCCTCGAGGAAAGAAATCGCTACCAAAGCCGTGAACTGGAAGAAGTACAAGGTATCCAGAATTCTCAACTGAAAAACTACTCTTGGACGGATAGAGACAACAATCGAGTCTCAATTCCGATAGAACAGGGTAAGGAAGAAGTCCTGAAGCGATTCGGGACCTCGGGGAACTGATCGGACATGAAACTCATGCAAAAAAGATCACTTCTGGCAAAGAGGCAGCTACTCCCGACAGGGCTCTGCATTTCGCAGCTCTGCGCGGGCCTCGTAAGTTGTTTTCATCTCCCAAAGGTGGCTTTTTTACTCGCGATCTTTTCCAGTGGATTCGTTTTTGCTCAAGCGCCATCTGTGCCGCCTGGAGAATTGAACAAACAGGAACATGATCCTGTTTTGAAATCCATTGAAGGTATTACGATCACTGATCGTCTGGGGAACACCGTTCCGCTGGATCAGGAAGTCCGCCTTGCAAATGGTCAGCGTGTTCCACTCGGTGAAGTGTTTAAATCCGGATTACCCGTCATTTTTAATCCGATTTATTTCAGTTGTCCGATGCTTTGCAATCTCGTCGTTGAAAATATGATCAAGTCGATGGCAGAGTGCGGATTGACGCTGGGTGTCGACTACAAAGTTGTGACGATGAGTATCGATCCCAGAGATAGTGCCCTCGACGCTCGTAATCGTAAACGCGCACTCGTCGACGTCTTTAAAGAAGAAGCCGAATTGACGGGGGCGAGTACTGATCAATCCGCAGACGGCTGGAACTTCCTCACAGGCGAAGAGAGTCACTTACGATTGATCGCGGATAGTGTCGGGTTTGACTATCAATGGAACGACTACAACCAAGAGTACGCTCATGGAGCAGGGGCATTCATCCTTTCTCCCGAGGGGAAACTGACACGGACTCTTCAGGGGATCGAATTCGATCCACAGACTCTTCGACTCGCACTTGTCGAAGCCTCCAGCGGTAAAGTGGGGACTTGGGCAGATCAGATAATATTGACCTGTTTTGTTTACGATCCCAGTAAGGCGAGATACGGTCCGGCGGCGCTCTTTGTCATGCGACTGGGCGGACTGGTAACGGTATTGGGTTTGGGGGGCTTTTTACTAGTCCTCAAAAGGACGGGGCGGTTTTAGTCATGCGACCAATTCCTGAAGAGGTTGAAAACGACTCCAGAGACTCTCAGAGAGAGCAGGCATCATGATGCAATTCCTCACTTCAAGTTTCCAAAGCTTGGCGACACAGACCGGACCTACCTTCTGGCTTCCGGAGGCTGTCTCTAACTTTGCTCCAACCGTAGACGGGGATTTTTACTTCGTCTATTGGGTTTCCATCTTCTTCCTCGTCTTGATTACTGCGCTTCTCATTCTCTTTATGTGGAAGTACAGCGCTCCAGAAGGACAGAAAGCCACGAGTCAGAATGATCACAATCTGGTTCTTGAGATCGCTTGGACAGGCATCCCGGTGATTCTTTCACTGATGATGTTCTGGTACGGCTACAAGGGCTATGTCGCCATGGCGACACCTCCTGCGAATGCAATGGTCATCACAGCAGAGGCTGCAAAGTGGTCTTGGAATTTTTCCTACCCTGCGAGTGGTACTGTCGTTTCCGGAGCTTCCGAAGATTTCAACGAGATCCGTAATGCATTACGCTCGGGTGAATTGACTGCTGAACAGGCTGCTGAGCGCGAAGCTAAAGTACTCGAAAAGGCGGGACTTCATGTTCCCGTCAACACACCGGTTCAGGTGAACGTGCTTGCCGCCGACGTCCTGCATTCCCTTTTCATTCCGGCATTCAGGGTGAAAAAAGACTGCGTTCCTGGGCGTATTGGCCAGTTGTGGTTCGAAGCCACTGAACCCGGAGTGTACTCACTATATTGTTCAGAATATTGCGGTCAGGGGCACTCAGCGATGCACAGCAAGGTCGTGGTGCACCCTTCTCAAGAAGACTTCGACAAGTGGTTAGCAGTGGCAGCATCCTATGACGAGACTCTCCCATTTACCGAATTGGGAGAAATCGTATGGAAGCGAAAAGGCTGCGTCAGTTGTCACAGTCTGGATGGTGCCATGAAAACTGGCCCGACGTGGAAAGGCCTCTTTGGTAGCGAGAGGAAGTACACGGAGAATGGCACTCTAGGGAGTGCCATTGCCGACGAGAGTTACATTGAAGAATCGATTCGCTATCCGATGAAAAAAATATCTGACGGTTACACCGGGCAGATGCCAGTGGTCAAGTTGACGGACAAAGAGATCCTTTGGGTCACTGAGTTCATCAAGAGCCTCAGGCAGTAAGGAGCGCTATAATGAAACCTGATGATAAGGCCTCTGCTGGATCCGATCTCTCTTCTCAGGAAGTCGAGCAGACTTCTCAAGAGACGAAGATTTCCGGACCCAGTTACCTGACGGTCACGAACACGTTGACGTCCTGGATGTTCACTCTTGATCACAAGCGCATTGGCTTGATGTATTTGGTGGGGGTCCTGTCTATGTTTCTGCTTGGAGGAGTGTTCGCTCTTCTTGTAAGAACAGAACTATTTTCTCCCATCCCGCTGATCACACCGCTGTTTGCCGGAGATGATGCAGGGGCGCAGGCTGATTTGTACAACCAGTGGTTTACGACCCACGGTGCCATCATGGTGTTTCTGGTCATCATTCCAGGAGTGCCCGCTGCGCTTGGAAACTTTGTCCTTCCGCTCCTCTTGGGGGCTAAGGACGTGGCATTCCCGCGATTGAACCTTGGATCATTCTATCTCTGGATGTGCGGGGCAGCTTTCTTTGTCTACGTCCTCTTCAGTGGCGGCGTGGACACGGGTTGGACCTTTTACACTCCATACAGTACGAGTTCGCCAACAGCGGTTATTCCTGCTGTCGTCGGGGTCTTCATATTGGGTTTCTCGAGTATCTTCACGGGTCTCAACTTCATTGTGACGATTCACAAGATGCGACCCAAGGGGATGACTTGGTTCAACATGCCTTTGTTCCTGTGGGCGACATATTCAACGGCTGTGATCCAGGTCTTAGCCACTCCGGTTCTTGGGATCACGCTTTTGCTTTTGATTCTTGAGAGAACCCTTGGAATTGGAATCTTTGATCCGCAAAACGGAGGAGACCCGGTTCTCTACCAGCACTTCTTTTGGTTCTACAGTCACCCCGCGGTCTACATCATGATTATCCCCGCCATGGGAGTGATCAGTGAAATCATCGCGGTTCATAGTCACAAAAGAATCTTTGGATACCGTTACATCGCATACTCGTCAGTTGCGATTGCTATCTTCTCCTTCATCGTTTGGGGTCACCACATGTTCACGAGTGGTCAGTCCACGATGATGAACATTATCTTCAGTGGTATTACCTTCTCCGTGGGAATCCCTTCCGCGATCAAGGTCTTCAACTGGATAGCAACGATGTACAAAGGGTCCATCAATCTCAACACATCAATGCTTTACGGTATCTCCTTCATATTCCTATTCACCATCGGTGGATTGACGGGTTTGTTCCTAGGAGTATTGAGTATTGATACCCATCTGCATGACACCTACTTCGTGGTCGCACACTTTCATTACGTCATGATGGGAAGTGCCTTGATCGCGTTTGTTGGGGGACTTCACCATTGGTGGCCAAAAATGACGGGTCGTATGTTCAATGAGTTCTGGGGCCGCATCGCGTGCACGCTTGTATTCATTGGATTCAATTTGACGTTCATTCCGCAGTTTGTCATGGGCTCACTGGGTATGCCTCGTCGTTACTACTCATATGAAGATAAGTTTCAAATCTACCACCAACTCTCGACGATAGGTTCATACGTGATGGCTGTGGGATTCTTCCTGACAGCTTTCTATCTGATCCAATCGCTGGTATCGGGCAAGAAAGCTCCGATGAATCCATGGGGTGGAAACAGTCTTGAGTGGCATACACCGTCGCCACCTCCTCTGGAAAACTTCCACGGGGTTCCTTCTGCGACGGATCCATACGAACTCGATCAATTCGACTATGATCCCGTAACAGGGAACTACTCCAGCCAGAGCTCTAAAGGCTTGGCCTGAAGATGGGAGATAAGATGAGCGGCGACGCGCATCAGGAAAAACCCGAAGAAGCTGCCGGTGAACACGGTGATGGACATGGCCATGGCCACTCTCCTCATCTTGCGCACCACTTTGACAGTCTTCAGCAACAATTCGAAGCGGGTAAGCTCGGAATGTGGCTATTTCTGGCAACTGAGGTCCTTCTCTTCGGGGGATTGTTCTGTTTCTACGCTGTTTACAAGGCGAACCATCCTGAGCTCTTTGAATGGGGACACCAGTTCCTCGACAAGAGATGGGGAGCCACGAATACGATGGTCTTGCTGTTCTCTTCCTTGACGATGGCTCTCGCCGTTCGTGAAGCGCAGTTGGGTCGTAAAAACAGAATTCTGTTTTTTCTATCCATCACATTCATATGCGGATTGGGCTTCATGGGAATCAAGTACATTGAGTACTCGAAAAAATTCCATGAGGGACTATTCCCAGGCAAGAGTTTCTCATACGCCACTGTTACAACTGCAGAGACGGAGAGGGATCTCCTCGAACTTAATGTGGTTGCGCAAAAGACCGATATCTCTCGTCCACTTGCAGAAGTGGTGTTGATTGAGCCCAAGGCGAAGGGGCAGGTCAAAACTCCAGCGATTGCGCCCGGAGGACGGGCTATAAATCAGGATGAAATCGACGTGGAGATCGAAAAGCAGAGCGGTCATCCGGAAGGCGACGGGTTATATATTCCCCCTGCGGAACTGCCGAAGTCGGCGAGGCCACCCAATGCTCATGTGTTCTTTAGTATCTACTTCTGTTTAACAGGACTCCATGGGATCCACGTGTTGATCGGCATGGCCGTCATGGTCTGGTTGATGGTGCTCGTAGTGAAGGGCCGTATCGGTCCTGAATTCTTCACCCCGGTGGACTTGGGTGGTTTGTACTGGCACTTGGTGGATCTGATTTGGATTTACCTCTTTCCCTTGCTTTACCTTGTGGAATAGGAGGCATCATGAGCATCGTTGAAAAACTTTTGAATAACGTCGACTGGCTCATCCTGTCGGCAGCCTTTTTAAGCCTCCTTGCCACTCTTGTGGCGGGGAAGATGAATAAAGGAACTAAGGATCCCCATCCGGTTGTGGGTCATATGACCCCTACGGTTCTAATGTTGACAATCCTGACGGCTCTCCTGTTTTTGACATGGGTCACCGTAGGAGTTTCTTACATCGACTTAGGGTCTCTGAACATCATCGTGGCAATGGGTGTCGCAACCATTAAAGCCACTTTGGTCTCGTTGTATTTCATGCACTTGAGGTGGGATAGACCCTTCAATGCCATCATTCTGGTCGGGTCATTTCTTTTCCTTGGAATCTTTTTGGGCTTTGCCCTTCTCGATACCGGTGAGTACAAGGAATACCTGATCGTGGATCCGACAATACTTGAGACGCAGTTTAATCCCAGCGACTAGATTTTGTCAGATCTTCTGACCGGAGAAGGAAGTGGCCGAGGAGTCTTTGCAATCAAGGCTTGAGGAAGGGGAGGCGTTACCGTCTCCCCCAAATCCCATCAATATTCGCATGGGAATGTGGCTCTTCTTGTCCTCTATCGGTGTCTTCTTCATCGCGAGCATCATCGGGATCGTTATCATTAGAAATTCTTCTCCCAACTGGGGAGAAAATGCCCCTCCTATTCCCGACCTTGCCTGGGTCAGCACGGGTGTCATCGTTTTAATTAGTGTGTTTTCTCAGTTGGGATTGTCCTCTGTCAGAGAGGATTCGCTTCGCCTCTTTAAGGTTTGCATGTGGCTGGTCCTGATTCTTGGATTTGTTTTTCTATTTCTGCAGGAACAGGTTTGGCAGCAGATGTTGTCAGGAGGAGATGGGAGCTTTAATGCCAGTTCTTCTCTCCATGGCTGGACTATTTATGCTCTTGGATTGATCCATGCACTGCACTTAGCGGGTGGATTGGTTTTTCAGGCTTATGTGACTTCTTGTGCAACGCGGGGTGGCTACTGGAGTCTGCATCATATCACCGTCCAGCAAGTCACATTGTATTGGCACTTTCTAGGAGGAGTGTGGATAGGATTGTTCGCATTCCTACTATGGCTCGCCTAGCCCTTTTGATGGAGAGCACGTCCTTTATCGGGGCGTCTTGAACTCGAGTTCCCGGGCATGAACAGCAAACCAGGAACTGACGGCATACGCCCCATTTTGAATACGGAATTGATCCTCGTCGACGATCGCTACTCGCCATTGGCCTGAATCTCGGGTCAGTTGAACTCTCGCTAAATTTTTATATGTATCTTTGGCAACTGGGGCAAATGGATACCGAGGTAAATCACGTTGGCGATAAGGAAGATAAGGCTCTTTCTTGTAGTAGTTGCGATGTGATTCGAGCATGGCCATCACGTCTGTAGACGGAGATTCTTCCAGCCACTCTTTCCAGGTCGTCAGAGAAAAGGGAAGCAGTTGGAGTTCTTCTCCAGATCGAGGACCGAAGAGGGCTTTCCCATCGACTGGGCTCCATAGACTTTCGAGTTTTCGTTGATCTGGTCCCAAGCGATCGTGAATCAACAAGCAACAATCGAGAATCAAACCGCTCGTCCCAAAGAGAGGAGGTTCTACAGAGGTCGATGTCGATTTGCGTTCAAAGACACAGAGAGTTTCTGACAGTGGGTGATAAATCACGCATATGGGAACACCACCGACGACGTCGTTGACGACTTCGTGCCATTGAAGAAGCCTCAGTGGGTAGGCACGAGATTCTCCGTTAAAACGAACACCTACGACTTCGCTGGAAGAAACTAGGAACCTTTTTCTGAACGAGGATCCCAGTTCGATGACTTTTGCTTGTCCCCACACTTCGGGCATATCGACCGATGTGATTTGCCCAGGGACTCCCCAGCGCACGAAGGTGGGGTCATCTATCAGAGATTCTGGGATATCGAATCCGTTGGTTTTGAAGCCTTGGGGTCCTAGACGATTGGCTTCTTGAAGAGCTCTGTAAAGGTGTGGTATTCGCCATGCTACGACGGAAACAAGGAGCACCGAGAGCACCAGTATCAAAGCTCTGAACTTGAATCGATCTCCTTTTGAAGAAACGGGTTTGTTCATGAAATGGGACCCGCATCTGCAACGAGTGCTCCTAGGACGATCGGAAGGTACAACAGGCTTGCGAAAAACAATCTTCGAGCAGCAGGTTGGCTTCTCTCTTTCAGCAATTGGTAGGATCTGTATGACATATAGATGCCACCCAAGCTCGAAACTCCCAAATAGATCCAGCCCGCTGATTGCGTCAATGTTGGAATGAGACTGACTCCCCAAAGAAGCAGTGACCAGAGTAGCGCGGTCAGTGCAGTGCGATGCCCATCTTTGTCGATACTGGGAAGCATCCTGAATCCTGCTTTTTCGTATTCGGCACGGTGCATCCAAGCGATCGCGAGGAAATGAGGTATCTGCCAAATAAAGAGAATGCCAAAGAGTGTCAGCCCTACAGGGTGAAAAGGTGATCCACCGGCTCCGCACCAACCTATCATGGGTGGAAGTGCTCCAGGTATCGCACCAAAGAGTGTGTTGAGAGTCGTTCGCATTTTTAACGGAGTGTAGACAAGAACGTAGAGCAAGAGACTGACGATACCGAGAATAGCAGCGAAGACAGTTCCACCCTGCCAGACCAAAAAGCTACCGAGTGATCCCGTTAAAATTGAATACGGAATAACGATCGCTGCTCCGACTCTTCCCCGTGCTGTTGCTCTGACAGCCGTGCGCTTCATCAGTTGGTCTTGTTTACGTTCCCATAGCATGTTCAAGGAATTGGCTGCCGCAGCCAGGAGGGCGGTTCCTGCAGAGATGGCGAGCAGTGCTCCCCAACGATCGAGCCATTGATCGGTCGTTCCTCTAAAAGAACTCGCGTCAGTAAACGACCATGAAGTCGCGACTCCCAGACTCGCGGTGATGACGACCAGGAGCGTGAGTCGAGGTTTGGCCAGTTGAATGAGGTCCGAAATGAGCCCCGGATCCTCGTTTTTCGAAGAATCGGGGTGTTTCGGTTGGTCTTGGGTTTCTTTCAAATCGCTCTCCTGTCCATGGGAGTTTAGTGGTTGGAAGGCAATTCAACCACCAGACCCAACTTCACTTGTGGGATCACTTGACGGTTACCCCCAGAGTGAGAGAATCTAATCAGGACAAGAATGGTCCTCATTTGAGCCTTCCTGGAGTCTTCGGGGGTGTGGAATCACCACGAAGTGACACAGGAGGCACGGAGAGGTCCGGAAAGGGCATTCGAGGTATGTTGCGCCTGAATCGTCAAACCGATTACGGAATCATGATTCTGACCTGCCTGGTCAGGGAAGGTGAGGGGGAGCACCCCCGTCGTCTTCTTTCTGCTCCGGAAATCGCTATGACCTCAGGGCTCGCACTGCCCAATGTCAGCAAGATTTTGAAAGCTTTGGTTCGAGGGAAAATCCTCGAATCGAGAAGGGGTGTCCAAGGCGGATACCAATTATCTCGTCCTTCAGCAGAGATTTCGATACAGCAGGTGATCACGGCCCTCGATGGTCCAATTGCCATGACTGATTGTGCGGAGGGTGGCCCAGATCAATGTGACGTGGGATCACTGTGCCCGATGAGTGAAAATTGGAAATTTATCAACGATCGAATTGTTGAGACTCTGGAGAATATCACGCTTGAGCAGATGGCTATTCCGGGTGGAGTGCTGGCTGCCGCTGGAAAAATCTCAGAGTCCGAACAAGGGAGAATGAAGGACAAGAATGTCTGAAGCAGAAGAGTTACAGAAACTTGCCGACAAGGAATATGAATTCGGTTTCGTCACTGATGTCGAGGCGGATTCTATACCTCCGGGACTTGATGAAGACACCATTCGCGAAATCGTCAAACGAAAAGGGGAGCCGGATTGGCTTCTTGAGTTTCGTCTGAAGGCGTTTCGTCATTGGCAAACCATGGAGGATCCCGCTTGGGCCAAGGTTAAAAAGAATACGGTCAACTACCAAGATCTGATTTACTACAGTGCTCCCAAGCCAAAAAAACAGTTGGATAGCCTCGATGAAGTGGATCCTGAACTTCTTGAAACATTTGAGAAGTTGGGGATTTCCTTAGAAGAGCAAAAACGTCTGAGCAACGTGGCTGTGGACGCTGTCTTCGACAGTGTTTCTGTGGCCACGACCTTCAGCGATAAACTGGCTGAACTGGGAATTATCTTCGGTTCATTCAGTGACGCTGTGAAAGAACATCCGGATCTCATCAAGAAGTATCTGGGCTCGGTCGTTCCATACACAGATAACTTCTACTCGGCACTCAATGCTGCGGTCTTCTCCGATGGGTCATTCTGCTACATCCCTAAGGGAGTGGCTTGCCCCATGGAGTTGTCGACGTACTTCCGAATCAATGCCGCAGGAACTGGTCAGTTTGAGCGAACCTTGATCGTTGCTGATGAGAAGTCGACGGTTTCCTATCTGGAAGGGTGCACTGCACCCATGAGAGATGAAAACCAGTTGCACGCCGCTGTGGTTGAGCTCGTTGCTCTCGAGGACGCCACGATTAAGTATTCCACTGTTCAGAATTGGTATCCAGGCGATGCCGATGGCGTCGGTGGAATCTACAACTTTGTAACCAAGCGAGGCTTGTGTAAGGGAGATCGCTCCAAGATTTCCTGGACTCAGGTGGAGACGGGCAGTGCCATTACTTGGAAGTATCCTTCTTGCATACTCCAAGGGGACGACTCCATTGGCGAGTTCTATTCCGTGGCCTTGACCAATAATCACCAACAGGCTGATACCGGTACCAAAATGGTTCATCTGGGTAAGCGAACCCGAAGCACTATTATCTCCAAAGGTATTAGCGCTGGCCAAGGTCAAAACACTTACCGAGGTCTCGTTGACGTGAAGAAAAATGCGGAGGACGCACGGAATTTCTCACAATGTGATTCCATGCTTTTGGGTGATCGTTGCGGAGCTCATACCTTTCCGTATGTAGAGGTTCGTAACCCGAGTGCCAAAGTGGAGCATGAGGCGACCACCTCCAAGATCGGTGAAGATCAGATTTTCTATTGTAATCAAAGAGGTATTTCCACAGAGGATGCCATCTCGATGATCGTGAATGGCTTTTGCAAAGAGGTCTTCAGTGAACTTCCAATGGAGTTTGCTGTCGAGGCCCAAAAGCTTTTGGCGGTTAGTCTCGAGGGGAGTGTTGGATAATGTCTGAGAACGAAAAAGAGGGCTCGATGATTCTTGAAGTAAATGATCTCCACGCTTCAGTGGAGGACACACCCATATTACGTGGTCTAAATCTCAATGTTAAACCCGGTGAAGTACATGCCATCATGGGGCCAAATGGTTCAGGTAAGAGCACGTTTGCTAACGTAATTGCCGGGCATGAAGACTATGCCGTTGATAGCGGATCTGTTCTGTACAATGGTATCGATCTACTCGATCTCTCTCCCGAGGAACGTGCTTGCGAAGGAATCTTCCTCGCATTTCAGTACCCGGTATCCATCCCAGGAATTTCAAATGCCTACTTCTTGAGGTCGGCATTGAACGCTGTGCGTCGCTACAGGGAAGAATCTGAAGTCGATGCTGTTGATTTCCTTCAACTGGTTCGATCAAAGATGGCGCTGGTAGGAATGGATGAAAAACTACTCCAAAGATCTGTCAATGATGGATTCAGTGGTGGTGAAAAGAAGAGGAATGAGATTCTCCAGATGGCGGTTCTCGATCCCAAATTAGCCATATTGGATGAGACTGATTCCGGTTTGGATATCGATGCTCTGAGAATCGTCGCCGAAGGAGTCAATGCTCTTCGCGGTGGAGATCGATCCTTCATTGTGGTGACTCACTATCAGAGACTTCTTGATTACATCGTTCCTGATCACGTTCATGTTCTCTCTCAAGGACAAATCGTCCGATCTGGTGATAAAACTCTCGCGCATGAACTAGAGCGAGAAGGGTATTCTTGGCTGGACAGCGGTGATAAACCTAAGAAGAGTGAGGCTGATCAAAAGGTCCAGGAGGCTTCTTGAACAACGAAGCTCTCCAACACTGGAATAACTCCCTGACGGGACAAAGCGAAGGTCTCAGTTCTACAGAAGATCTTTTCTCCACTCGCCGGAAGGCTGGAGTGGATAGCTTTCAGAAAAATGGTTTTCCCGGACGTCGACATGAAGAGTGGCGTTATACCTCTCTTAAGTCTCTCTCCGAAGAAGGCTACCCTGCATGTTTACCCCATGAAGGAAATCTACCGGAGGTGGATGAACTGATCACCTCCTCAGACATCCGGATCGTTCTTATTAATGGTGTTTTCAGAAAAGATCTTTCAGATCTGACAGCACTTCCAGACGAAGTTCGTGTCGAAGGTTTTTCAGACTTTCGTCAAAGAGCGAATACTCAAGAGATCGAAAATTTCGACCGTATGCTTCCGCTGTCGGATCACCCGTTTCAAAGTCTGGGCGATGCTTTGCTCGACGATGGACTTGTTGTGACAGCGATAGGGAATACTGACGCTCGTATTCACATTCTTCATGCTTATGACGGGACCGATACCTCAGGATCAGCCCATATTACTGGAATGATTCACTTAGAGGGTGGGGCACGTCTTGAAATCCTTGAAGAGTTTCGATCTCAAGGTCAAGTGATGGGGAATACGCGTTGGGGAATCCATGTCGGTGATGAATGTACATTGAGTCGTCAAAGAATTCTTCGACCAGGCTGCGATGTTGTTTTTCATGGAAGTCGGGTTGAAGTTGGAAAAGCCGGGCTATTCCAAGATTTGATCGCAGGCAGTGGATCTCGCCTTGTGAGAAATGAGATCCATGTCAGTCTCAATGGTGCCGGAGGTCATACAGACCTCTTCGGTGGCTATGTGAGCGATGGTGACGAAGTTGTCGATCATCACACAACTATTGAGCATGCCGTTGCAGATTGCACGAGCAGGGAAATCTATCGTGGCGTTTTGGGAGGGAAATCCCGAGGAGCGTTCACAGGAATGATCCATGTTCATCAGGATGCTCAGAGAACCGATGCTAAACAATCTAATGACGCGATATTGCTGTCGCGGAATTCTGAAATGAATACGAGACCTCGTCTCGAAATCTACGCTGATGATGTGAAATGTACTCATGGGGCCACTGTAGGTGAGCTCGATGAAGGAGCATTGTTTTACCTCAGAAGTCGGGGTGTCTCTCTTGAAGAGGCTCGCCGCATGATGGTTCGGGCATTTACAGCTGAAGTTTTCGGAGAGATTGAAAATGAGGGTCTCCGGGAGCAGATCATCGAGCAACTTCAAGCTGCGATGCCTGCTTCTGAATGTGTCACCTGAGATTGAAGAGGATTCGTGGATCATTCGAAGTCTTCAGAGATAAATCTGGAAATGATTCGAAGGCATTTTCCTGCCCTCGATCAAAAAGTCCATGGTGAAAAATTAGTCTACCTCGATAGCGCCGCAACGACTCAAAAGCCTCTTGAGGTTATTGAGGCTGTGGATTCTGTTTATCGACAAGATTGTGCAAATGTTCACCGAGGAGTTCATACACTCAGTGAACGAGCGACTGCGCGATATGAAGATGTGCGTAACAAGGTCGCAAAGTTTCTGGGTACCGAAGAGTCCCGCGAGGTCGTCTTCACCCGTGGTGTCACAGAAGCGATGAATCTACTGGCGAATTCCTTGGGTAGTGGCGATCACGCCTTGGTCCCCGGGGATGAAATCGTCATTGGAACCCTCGATCACCATGCCAATATTGTTCCGTGGCAAATGCTATGCGAAAAGAACGGTACTATCCTGAAGGTGATACCTTGCGACGACCAGGGAGAACTCGTCCTGTCGGAATTGGATTCTCTGGTGACTGATCGTACGAAGGTGGTCTCGATCGGTCATGTTTCAAATGCGATCGGAACTGTTAACGATATCGACCGTGTTTTCGCGGCAGCGAAGAATGTGGGAGCGGTAACAATTTTAGACGCTGCTCAATCTGCTCCTCACATGTCCATCAATCCCATCGACATTGGTTGTGACTTCTTGACATTTAGTGGGCACAAGACCTATGGACCCACAGGTGCAGGTGTACTTTGGGGTAAACTGGAGAAACTGGAAAAACTTCCGCCTTGGCAGGGCGGTGGAGACATGATTAAGACCGTTTCATTTGATCGAAGTAGTTATGCCGAGGTGCCTTGGAAATTTGAAGCGGGCACACCGGATATCGCTGCGGTCATCGGAATGGGAGCGGGCCTAGATTTCTTGGATAATGTTGGCCGCTCACATGTCAAAGCTCATGAAGACGCTCTGTTGGAATCAATGGAGTCAAAACTTCGGAATATAGAAGGTGTGCGGATCGTTGGTGAGCCCTTGAAGCGCTCATGTTGTATTTCATTTACTCTTGATGGGATCCATCCGCATGATGCTGCAACAATCATGGATCAATCAGGAGTGGCTATTCGTGCAGGGCATCACTGTGCTATGCCGTTAATGAAGCGATTGGGTTTACCCGCAACAATTCGTGCTTCGGTAGGAATGCATAATGGCGAAGACGACATCGATGCTCTTGTCGATTCCATTAAAGCGGTCAGGGAAATATTCGCATGAATGATCTGAGAGAACTTTACCAGGAACTGATCATCGACCATTCAAGGTCTCCTAGGAATCATGGCAAACTGCCTCAAGCTAACTTAGAGGCCCGAGGCCATAATCCTTTATGTGGTGATGAAATCGATATGGAAGTGCTTCGCAATGCTGATGGAGTATTGGAGTCGATCGGATTTACTGCGACAGCGTGTGCTATTTGTACCGCTAGTGCATCCATCATGACCGAGACTTTGAAGGGCAAAGAAGAAAAGATTGCCCGTGCGATTTTCGCAGATTTTCATGCGAAAGTCACAGGAGAAGACTCCGCTGCTTATCCTGATGAGTTAATGAAGCTGGAAGTTTTTACAGGAGTGAAGGATTACCCTTCCAGAGTAAAATGTGCAACATTGGCTTGGCATACTTTGATACAAGCACTAAGTGGGGATCCTAGAGAGGCTTCAACAGAATGAATGATTCGATCGAAAACGAAAATATTGAGCCGAAAAGTGAAGCAGATTTGAGGCCTGCTGGATTGCAGGCAGAAGACGGTACTCTTGAGGATCTGATCGTCAAGGCTATTGAAACTTGTCACGATCCAGAGATCCCGGTCAATATCTATGAATTAGGCCTGATCTATCATGTTCGAATCGCTGAAGATTCTTCAGTCGATGTTGAGATGACTCTGACGTCCCCTGCGTGCCCTGTGGCAGGAACACTACCTGTCGAAGTTGAGCAGAAGGTCAGTGCGGTGGAAGGTGTCGATAGTTGTGTGGTAGGAGTTGTCTGGGATCCACCTTGGACAAAAGATCGCATGACTGAAGGCGCGAAGCTTCAACTGGGAATGTTCTAGTTCTTATTTTCCATTGCGGCTAATAAGAGTCTGGCTGTTTCGCCGTGCGGAAGTCCTGACATCATTTTTGATATCCTATGAAGTAATCTCATGGCCATGAGCGGATTGGTTTTCGCTACCGTTTTCGCTCTACGTAACATCTGGACGCCCTTGCCTTTATATGGGTGGTATCGATCTTCCCATGTCGTTTTGATTCGTGGACTAAAGTTGGGTATGAGATTGAGAGCTATCGAAAGTTCTGCGCATCCTTTTTCGAACTTGTCTTCTTCGTCGAACTTTACTGCTCTTTCTAGGCGTGTCATTAAGTACGTGTATTGAAGTCGAGTAGGGGGCGTGCCTGGTCTTCTCTCCGTGAGATATTTATCCACTTCTTGTGCTCCACGAAATGGGAGATCTTGTGGGATCGGGATCGCTTTATATTCGGCACCCTCAAGAAGAAAGATTGCGGGTAGCAGTTGAGGAATCGTTAGCCCCTCGACCCACGATTCTGAAGACTGATGATCTTTACAATCACTCACTCCAGACAAAGGACAATCGTCGTCTTCTTTGTTTGGGGACGATGTTTCAGTGTTTGTTTTCGTATGAGTGTTTCCCTCTAAGTCGGGAAGGCATACGAGAACTGGAACTCCATTTTCTTCAAGAGCTAATCTCATTTTAGGGTCGTTGAGGTGTTGATTCGCCCACTGCTGACACACGAGGTCTCCGTCTTTCAGGATGACCATAATGATGGGGACATTTCGGTCTTCGGCCTCTGTCTTCGCTGCCTGAATACTTGAACCTGCCCAAAAACTTTCGATTTTATTTTCTGGGACGTTCTTACTCTTCGTCGGCAAATCCACATCGGTGGAGATGGTGATGGATGCGAGCATGAACATGATAGGCAAGAACAAGGGGGATCTCCGATCAACTGAATCTTGCTCTAATAATATCACTGCAGTCGTGGTTCGTATCAGGTCGGATATTCCACCAGATCAGAGATGGGAAAAATTACCTACACGAATTCGAAAGAGTCAGGATCCCTTCGAATGGAAACGTCTTAACGCGAGTGGAGGGTTGTGATTTGGTGCTGATTTAAGTATTTAGCGGACGATTCCTTAGTGCCTTGTGAAGTGCTCTGGGCCACTCTCTTCCATTGAGTAATTTACCAATGATGGTGTTTCTGACAAATAAGTCATAGGTGATCAATCCCATCAGAGTTGTCACTGTGAGAGAGATGAAGAACTTTGGGCCGCTACCCCAGTCGCTTTGAGCGATGAACCCCGGGGTCCAAATGGTGAAGGGGAGATGGAAGATATAGATCCAGTAGGAAGCATCTACGAAGTAGCGGACCGCGGGAATCTCATAGGACATCATTTTCTGAAACAGTCCGATGAAGCCCCAAATCGATAGCCAGATGATCCAGCCCGTTAAAAATGCAGTAAGAAATCGGCCTACATCTGTAGTGACCGCACCTTCAAATGCTGCATGTAGCCACCAAAAAAACAGGATAGGAAGGCTGGCGAGGTTGATTGTGATGCGTGGAAGAGTGGCCACTTTCTGAATCAGATCTCGTCGGTGCCATAGAGACCACCCACAGAGATACAGAAATCCATACGTCATGAAACTCGTGAGCTCTGGTATCCAAGATACTCCTGTTTCAAGTACTCCTGGAATCGTCAAGTCCATGAGCGCCCATGCGATGGGGAGTGACAAGATGATACTGGATCCAGGTAGTGCGAGAATACGGGAGATGAAGACACTGGGTTTCCACGAATGTGGGATGAATCTTGTGAGGCCGAGCAGGAGATATCCAAGGAATGAATAAATCAGTAAATAGTAGAGGAACCACATGTGGATCGTTATTGGTGGGAAAAAGTCTTGGATGGGAGTCTTTAGGAGTATTCCCCAAGCTTGTTGAATCCCGACAATTTTAGAGGTATTTGCAAAAATGAATCCCGAAACTGATAGAGGAAGAAGAATCGGAAGAAAGAGGACCAGTGGAATTCCAAGTCTTGCGATGCGGTTTGTTACGAATTTTTTTGAACCTCTTTTTTCGACTAAAAGTGCACCGAAGAATCCACCGATGAACATGAAGATCGGCATACGCCATGCATGAATGAAACTGACCATGAATGAAAATATAGGTGCCGTTTGCTGGTCTCGAAAAGGCCATGCAGCAAATCCTGCATCTGAGTTTTGGTAACTGGCTGCACAATGCAGGACCAAACCCAGAAACATCATAGTCGCCCTTAAGCCATCCATTGAATGTAGCCGGATTTCATTGAGGTCAGCAGTTTTTTCTTCGGAGTTCATGTCGGCTCTTTCTCAGAACTTAATTATTTAGGAAAATGGCTCTCAGTAACATTTCAAAGTTTCCGTGTGGCCATGAACGGTAATGAGGTCTGAACCCAAAGAGATGAAGGCGACCAGAGCCTATCGACTGGGTTACCCATGTACTTGCACCTGCTATCGTCTCTGTATTTTTTGCATACCCGGAGAGAAGGATTTCTTTACGCGGATATTCCAGCAGAGAGACGAGGTCGCTTTCTGGAGCGGCCGTTTTCCATGCACGGGATCCGGAGTGAAAGATAGGAATCATGTCGGGAAGGTTTCTGGTCCATGGAAGAGCTTCCGCCTCTGCGCCAGGGATGGTCCTCAGAATAGAACCTGGACAACTGAGTGCGGGAAGATCTTCAGTGCCCTGTGTCACTTCCATGAGTGGCAGGTCAAATTGATCGATGGCAAAGTCTGTTGAGCGTCCACAGCAAATCAAGCGTCCGCCCCTTTGAACAAAACTCTCGAGGTGAATGACGCCCTCGGGGGAAAGCCCTCCTGCCAACTCTGGAAAGACACTGCCTTTTTTTCGTCCGTCCCTAATCGTGCGTGAGCTGACATCCGGGATGATCAAGACGTCGATGAATTCTTCCAAACGACCCGCTCTAATTTGCTCATTCCGAATTCTTTTGAACGGAATCTCGAAATGATCGAGAACCCAACGAAGCCAACCCTCATCTTTGCTGGCGACATAAGGAGCATAGACTCCCACTCGGGGAGCTGTTGTCAGTTCTGCCTGATCGACAATCCTTTGGGGAGCAACATTTTCAGATGCCTGAGAATTTTCCTCAGAATTTTCAAGTATCCACCAGTTCCCTTCCTGATCGGACAGCACTCGTTTCTTCTTTTCCCAAGCAGAGAGTAGTTTTCTTATCCAACCGGTTCCCTGGAGATCAAGAAGGGTTCCGCTCTCTGATTTGAATGATTTTTCGGAGCCCAGCTTGATCAGGTACTTCTTATCAGTCACGGTTCTGGAGAGGGCTCCGTTGATTTCAGCGGGATCTCGAACCTGATCCATTTCCACGCTAAGCGTCTCGAGGATTTCGATACGCTCAATGCCGAAGAGTAAGGGAAGGGTCCAGCCGGCGACGTCGTAGGGGGCAGGGCCGTCAGGATACCGTTGTATTTCAAAGAGGTCTTTCAGGAATGATCCATAGGGTTGTTCCCGGGGAAGGATCAATGTCCCTTTAGAATACGGACGGCCATCTCCTTCAAAATCTTCTTTGGCCAAGAACATATCGACACCCTGTGCATCGAGGATCGTGAGTATTCTGGAGACGGCGTCTTCGTCCCTTTGTCCTGGAGGAATCAGCCAGTATCTGGGGGCTTCATCTCGCCCTTTCTGAATCACATCCCGGGCGACACGGAGGGCGTTCCTGACCCAAGTGCCGGGTTCTCGCGCCACGCTGCCGAGGAGGGATTCCCCCAAGGCGAGTTCATATTTGTGAATATCTCCCACGCGCCACCAACCTCCAGGCCAGGGAGCTGGGAATTTGTTGGAGGGTGCGTATCCCGTTTCTATGCCTCTGGGGGGTAAAAGATCAGACGGGTCAATCCAGATGGGACTGGCAAGATTGGCAGAGGCGGCTTCAGAGAGTAGTCCGATGATATTGTGTCGAACAGGAACATTACGGTTCCCGCCATTCCACCACATGTCATAACTCACACCGCTCGAGATTCCTGTAAATCCTGCTGCAGTCATGTCGAGCATCGCGCGCGATCCTATCGCTCCAATACCAGAAATTGTCACGGGATGCAGATTGGGATTGAGTGGATCTCTGAAGGGTGGAACAAACAATCGTTCTCTCATGGACCCTTGTTGGTGGACATCCCAGTAGATCGTTGGGAACCATTCTTTATAAAGCATGCGCGTGACGATACGAGTTTCTTCGAGAGAGAGTGCAAACCAGTCTCGATTATTATCATGACCGGCATACAACTGATAAAGTTCTGGAAGGTAGGCATCCTCGTAGGGAGTTCCGACGATACGGCGATACCAGCTGACGACACGATCTAGGCCATCTGGATTGACGGTTGGAATGATGACCGTGACCACATTCTCTCGAACATTTTTCCAAAGTTCAGCATCTGAAGTGGCCATGTTCCATGCGAGAGTCATTGAAAACTCAGCCGCTGCAATTTCTGTCGAATGCATGTTGCAGGACACGAAAACGATGGGAACCGCTTCATTAATTAATGACTCATCCATTCCGGGTGAAAGGGACCTTGGATCAGCGATGGTCCGACTGATCTCTTTAATCCTTTGCAACTTCCCCAGATTTTCTTCCGAGGAAATAACACAAATTCTGAGAGGTCGCCCTTCGGTGGAGATTCCTACGGTTTGAGTTTGGGCTGTCGATGTTTTTTCTCCGAATTGATCAAACCAACCTGAGAGAGTTTTCCAGTCTGCCAATTCGAAGTCCGTACCGGGGGCACGACCCATATAGTCTGTAGGAGAAATGGCCTGCGAGTACACCTCGGATGAGATGGAAAGAATCGAGAATAGGACGATCCAGCGGGCTAAATTTATGATTCGCATGGCGAGGAACCTCTTCCATTCCGGGGAATTCGCTTCTGAATCGGTCAGGATGGCATTAAAGAGCAGAGATGCAACAGTCCGGTCTGGCTGTGGAAAGGCTTCTGTCAGTGTATGATCTGGGTATGGAAAAAGACCAAGCCGAAGACCAATTCTGGATGGCTCCTGACAACGTTAGGGTCTGTGGAGCGGTGCGTCTGCAGGGCTCCAAATCGGTCGCCCAGAGAGCATTGCTCAATGCATTTCTTGCCGATGGTCAAAGTCTCATTTCTGGAATACCGGATTGTGAAGATCTCGAAGTCTTCATTCGAGCTCTGAGTCAACTGGGAGGATCCTTTGAAGGGCACCCGCCGGGAGATGTGACCGTGACCGGTTGCGGGGCAAAATGGGCAGAAGGATCTATCGATCTCGATTTAGGAGCCAATGGCACGGCGATGAGATTTCTGACCGCTGTTTGCGTTCTTCGACCGGGTAAAACTCGCATCAATGGAGAGACCCATCGACCGATGGGACCCCTGGTGGAGTCCCTAGAGCATCTGGGTGCAAAGATTACGTATCTGGGTGAAAAAGGTTACTTACCGTTAGAGCTGGAAGGTGCACCGGTAGCAGGAGGCAAGGTGGTGCTACAAGCCGCTCTCTCTAGTCAGTTTACCAGTGCCTTGATGTTGCTGGCTCCGCATACGACTCATGGTTTACAGATTCGAATGGTCGGGCCGATTTCTTCAAGACCCTATATGGACTTGACGGCAGCGGTTTTGAGAGCATTCGGTGTCAAAGTCAAAGCGGGGGCGCGAGAGATTCAAGTCGCAAGCAGCGCAGGACTCCGCAGTGGCAAGGTTTCTATTGAGGGGGATGCTTCAGCGGCGGCATTTCCACTTTGTGCGGCTGCTATCACCGGAGGTGAAGTTTCAGTTGAAGGAGTGGGCACTTCGTCTCTCCAAGGTGATCGAATGATTGCCGATTTGTTGTCAGAGATGGGCTGCACCGTGCAAATCTCTGAGAATAGAGTGAGCGTGAGTGGTCATGCTCGGAAACCTTTGGCGCGATCCTTGGAAGGTGTTCCGGATCTGGTGCCGCCCTTGGCCATCGTGGCTGCTTTCTGTCGGGGGGAATCGATTTTTTCTGGAGTTTCTCACCTGAGAGTCAAGGAAAGCGATCGATTAGAAGTGCTATGCCAAGGAATGCAAAAATTAGGAATTCGAGCAGAAGTTCAAGGTGACTTATTCCGTATCGTCGGAAGTGACGGTTCACATCTGAAACCCGCCGACCTTGACCCCGCAGGTGACCATCGTATGGCGATGGCTTTTGCACTGCTTTCGCTCAAGGTTTCTCAAACTCGAGTTCTCCAACCTGCTTGCGTTCGGAAATCGGATCCAGAATTTTTTACACGTATGGAAAAACTAATGATGCCTCACGAAAATACTTCGGGAGAACTTTCCTTTGAGTAATACAGATTTCGACGTGATTGTTGTCGGTGGAGGACACGCCGGCTGTGAAGCCGCCTTCGCTTGTTCCCGAATGGGATTTGAAACGGCTCTTGTCACGCTGAGTGAAAAGACTATTGGAGCACTCTCTTGTAATCCCGCCATTGGCGGAGTGGGTAAAGGGCAGCTTACCCGTGAGATAGATGCTCTCGGTGGTGTTCAAGGCTTTATTACTGATAAAGCTGGGCTTCATTACAGAATGTTGAATACCTCAAAGGGTGAAGCCGTTCGATCCCTCCGAGCACAAGTGGACAAGGATATGTATTCGAGGGAAATGCAATCCTTGATGAAAAGCCAAGCCCGGCTTCATATCGTTACCGGTTCTGTAGAAGACATTCATGTGACAGGGGATCGCGTGGGTGGAGTTCGCTTGGAAGACTCATCCGTGATCCGTGCGCGAAAAGTGATCATGACCAATGGGACTTTTCTCAGAGCGGTTATGCATGTGGGCGAAGAAGTGACGAGTGGTGGAAGGGTTGGCGAAGGGGCTGTTCAAGGGCTCACTGGCGCCTTGGGTACGTTGGGGCTGGAGACGGGAAGGTTGAAGACGGGGACACCTCCTCGTTTGGACCGAGACTCCATTGATTGGTCCCAGTTGATGCCACAGGTTCCAGACTCCGACCCGGATGGTTTTTGTCATTGGACTCCTCCACCCCGACGGGAATGGATGAATTGCCATGTCACCCGGACGGATGAGGGGGTTCACGATATTATTCGTGACCATTTGCACCGAAGCCCTATGTATTCGGGTCAGATAGAAGGAGTGGGTCCTCGTTATTGTCCGTCTATTGAAGATAAAATCGTACGCTTCCCTGATCGACAGGGGCATACGATTCATCTTGAACGAGAAGGCCTTGAGACCAATTCCATATATGTGAATGGAATCTCTACGAGCCTGCCGGCGGATGCTCAGGAAGCACTCGTCGCGAAAATTCCAGGACTTGAAAAGGCGAAATTTCTACGCCATGGCTATGCTGTTGAATACGACTTCTTTCCTCCGCATCAAATCCGCAGGACTTTTGAATGTCGCGCTCTTTCTGGCCTATATTTGGCGGGGCAAATTTGTGGGACGAGTGGTTATGAAGAGGCTGCCGCTCAAGGATTCTTGGCAGGGGTGAATGCAGCACTCTCCCTGAAGAATGAGGCTCCATTGATACTCGGTCGCGAAGAAGCCTATATGGGTGTCTTGGCAGACGATCTGGTTCGTTGTGATCCCCGTGAGCCCTATCGCATGTTCACTTCTAGGGCTGAGTTTCGTCTTCAATTGAGGCACGACAATGCCGATATTCGCCTTGCACGCAAAGGCAATGAGTTGGGGTTGATCACTGATCAACAAGCAGAGGCCGTTGAGGAAGATGCGAAGTTGACAGAATCCTGTGTTGCCCGACTTCACAAAGAACGTTCAGGAACAAAAACATTTCATGAAGTATTGAGGGCTCCAGGAGCCAGTTGGGAATCTCTCGAAGAGAGTCACCCTGAAGTAGGGGCGTGGGGGATCTCGCAAGGAATTAAAGAGAGAGTTCGCATTGCTGTTCGATATGAGCATTACATCGAAAGGCAACAAGACGAAGTCGATCGAATGAAAAGAAATGAGAAGTGGGTCCTTCCTGAGGATCTCGATTTCTCGTCTATATCTGGTTTGAGAACGGAAGCCCGGGAAACTCTGACCCGACTGAGGCCTGATACTATTGCAGCAGCTCAAAGAATCGCGGGTGTGAGCCCCGCTGATATCTCGTGTATCTTCGTCGTATTAAAATCGAGAGAACGAGATGAGGGGGTCTTATGATTTCTCCCACCGTTTCTGCCGGTCGTCTAAGATTTCTGCTGAATCTCTATCCACCATTTTTCTTTCAGGGGATTCGTATTCAATCGATCGCGAAGGATTTTACTTCAGCCACAGTATGTGTTCGCCGATCGATCATGACGCGAAATATGATGGGGACCACTTTTGGGGGATCTCTGATGGCCGCTGCAGATCCGATACTTCCGATTCTTTACTGGAGAATTCTTTCCACGCCGGAAAAAAAACTTTCGGTTTGGTTGAAGAAGCAAACCTCTGAGTTTTTGATCCCTGCGGATGCCAAGGTGACGCTGAAGTTCTCTATCGACGAAGGCCGGCTGAATGAGGCGAGAGCGTCTCTTGAGAGCTCAGGGAGGCTTGATTTGACAGATCAGATCAATGCTACCCTTCCAGACGATCGTATTATGGCCCGATTTTCTATCACGAGTTCTCTCAGGGTTCAGGATGGTGATTGATCCAGTTTCTGGGTCTCCTGAGCCCTTCTCCTCCTAGAACTACTGCAAAAAATCAGAGTCGCGGCTAAACTGAATCGACCGGAAATCAGCGCCAATATTTTCGGAAAGAAAGTGCAGCATGAAACCGGATTCTGAAGCCGATATCAGACAAACAGACGACGACTTCCTTGCGAGCGAGAATTGTGGGTTCAGGGAAGATGCACGATTCAAATTTATAGACGAGAAGTGTTCTTACGAAGGTCATCGGTATCACATGTATACAGTCAAAGAATCTCTACCCAATAATGTTGTCGTTGACCGGGATGTGATTCGACATCCAGGGGCGGCAGTGATCCTTCCTCTTCTTGATGAAGATACCGTGTTGTTAGTGGAGCAGCATCGCACTGCATTTGGACATAACCTTTTGGAAATACCTGCTGGGCTTCTCGAAGCGGACGAAGATCCTCTTCAAAGTGCCCATCGGGAACTGCGTGAAGAAACAGGATTTGTTCCGGGAAGCCTTGAGCTTGTCATGGAGATTTTTCCTGCAGCCGGCTTTAGTGACGAGAAGATGTTTATTTTCAAAGCCTCTGACCTCACTGAAGTGGGACAGGATACGGATGACGATGAATGGGTCAGAGTGATCCGTTGTTCTAAGGAGCGAGCGAGAGATCTTCTTTTAAGAGGTGAAATCCGTGACGGTAAAACTATCGTTGCTCTCCAATATTGGTTAGGAGCGACCTCATGATTTCTCGCATAGCGATCGTTGGGCGACCGAATGTAGGGAAATCTACGCTATTGAATCGGCTTGCTAAACGTCGGATTAGTATCGTCCATGATAAACCTGGAGTTACTCGTGACAGAGTCACTGTCGAAGTCGAAATAAAAGACAGAATAGTTGAAGTTATCGACACTGGAGGACTGGGGGTCACCGACGAGGCCCAGCTCGATCTCGATATACATCGTCAGATCGATATCGCGATTGCGAGTGCTGACCTCGTTCTGATGATCGTGGACGCGAAAGAAGGAATTCAAGCGCTGGATCATGAAGTTGCCAAGCGACTGCGTCCTCTTGACGCTCCGACTCTGCTTGTTGTGAACAAGTGTGAGGCTGACAGGGACGAGGACTCCGTGGCTGAATTTTGGGCACTGGGTCTGGGTGATCCATTACCCATCTCCGCTGCCCATGGCATGGGCGTCAACGAACTGCTTGAAAACTGCGTTGAACTTATCCCTGAAGGTGGAGAGCACAGCGAGCGACCAGCATTGCGAATTGCCATCGTTGGACGAAGGAATGCTGGAAAATCAACTTTTGTGAATGCGTTGATTGGTGAAGAGCGAGTCATCGTGAGTGACGTTGCCGGGACAACTCGGGATGCCATCGATATCCGCTTTGAAAAAGACGGCATTCCGTTCGTAGTGATCGATACCGCCGGACTCTTGCGTACTGCCAAATTGAAAGACTCTATTGAATTCTATGCCCAAAATCGGGCATTGCATTCCATTGGCCGTTCAGATGTCGTCATTTTGGTGATCGATGCCATGCATGGGACTTCCCAATTAGATATGCGAATCGCCAGAGAAGTGGTGGATCGTTACAAGCCCTGCGTCATTGCCGTCAATAAATGGGATCTCGCAAAAGACAAGACATCGACAGAGGAATACGAGGAATACCTCACACGAAATTTACCTTCGCTTTCCTATGCACCGGTACTATTTATGACTGCCGAAAAAGGAAAGAATGTGACGCGCTGTATTTCGCTGGTTCAGAGCATGGCGAAGCAGGCGAATAAGAGGGTCAATACCGGAGCTCTCAATAGAGCTGTGGACGACATTCGTGAGGGACCACGTCCTCGTGTCAAGCATGGTCGGGAACCCAAAATATTTTATGCGACACAGGTGGCCATCATGCCACCGACGGTGGCACTGTTTGTCAATAACCCGACCTACTTCACACCCCAATTGAAACGAATGATCGAAAATCGTTTTCGTGAGTTGCTCGAAATTCCTGAAGTACCTGTGAAGATTCTGTATCGGGAAAAAGGCAAAAAGGACGTGGAATGATGAAGACCATTTCTGGCCGAGTTCTAGGCATCGATCCGGGATTGGCAAAAATGGGCTGGGGAGTGATCGATGTGGACGGCCCCGGATTTCGATTGGTCGAGTATGGATCTCTCAAAACCGGGAAAGATCAGTCACATTCCGAGAGATTGTTAGCGGTTCATCAGGAAATTAGAGGTGTCATCACCCGGTTTTCTCCTGAAAGCTGCGCCATCGAAGAGGTTTTTCAGGGAAAAAACCCACGAAGTGCACTGGTGGCTGGCGAAGCCCGTGGTGTTTCTATCGTGGCTTGTTCTCTGGACGGTTTGCGGGTTTCCGAAATATCGGCTTCCGAAGTTAAACTGGGAGTTACGGGCAATGGGAGAGCCAGCAAGGAACAAGTACAGGCTATGGTTCAGCGTATTTTGGGGCTACCAAAGCCTCCAAAACCCGCAGATGCGGCCGATGCACTGGCTGTCGCGATCGTGATGGCCCAGAGGAGCCGGAGAACCATTTCGCTCGCATCCGGTAGGAGCGGTAGCAGTTGAGCCCCGGTCTCGATAGACTTTTCCAGATCTGAATGCACCCCGACCGGATTTCGCCTTCCAGCGGCCGGCACCAGCGAGAGGGACTACCATGGCCAAGGAAGAGCCAATCGAGGTGACAGCGATCGTGAAAGAGGCCCTGCCAAACACGACGTTTCGTTGTGAACTTGAAAATGGCCATACGGTACTGGCACACATCAGCGGCAAGATGCGTAAGCACTACATTCGAATCAATCCAGGAGATAGCGTGACCTTACAGATCTCTCCTTATGATCTGACCAAGGGGCGTATCGTTTACAGAGAGCGTTAGTAAGCCATGGTTTTTTCGGACTTCTCGATTCGCTTCACGGCGTTGTTCTTGGTTCTGGCGTGTGGACTCACGACAGGTTCTCTTCAAGCTCAAAGAGTATTGGGAGAGCGGCCTGTTAAGGAACGTATAGAACGAGACGTCAAACATGCGATGCAATCCGTCACAACTCGGGAGTGTTATGATCACATCTCATGGTTGGCAGATGATCTGCGTGAGGGAAGACTTTCAGGAACGAGCGGTGCTCTCGACTCCGCGGATTACATTCAAAAAGAGTTTAAGAATTTGGGACTCCTTCCTGGAGGAGTTGATGGAGATTGGTATCAGTCTTTCATAATTCCGGGAAGGACAGGGGCGAGAGGTCCATTGTCTTCCGGGAACCGACTACGCTTCAAGGTTTCTGAGAATGCGACTCGATCAGTTCAACTTTCATTTTCAGAAGAGTTTTTGCCTCATCCTTTTTCTCCGGATGCAGATCTTGAAGCGGAATGTTCATTTCTCCTCTTTTCAGGGCAGCCTGCTGATCAGGTCACTAGAGATCCTTTGGCTGGAAGATTAGCAGTCATGCCTGTGGACTCTGTCATGAACGACGCTGATTTACGTGAGGCGTGCAAAGAAGTTCAAGCCAGAGGAGGCCTGGGGATTCTTCTGATCGGTGAAGGGGCGAGTCCTCTCGATAATGAAGAGTGGCCACCGTCTACAGGCCAAGCGGGAGAAAGCCTACCGATTCCTGTCGTGCGCGTTTTCGGATCTGGCCCTCTCAAACTTTGGAAGATCTCCGGACGTCCGGAGAGATCATGGAAGTTTCAATCGGATGCCGATGGTCCGCTCTTGATGGGAAGACCTCTGGTGGATCTTGAGGTTCGACGCCAAGGTCGTGATTTAAGTCAAGGCCGTAATGTCATAGCCAAATTTTTGGGATCAGATCCTTCTCTCCGCTCGGAGTATATTGTGATCGGGGCCCATTATGACCATGTCGGTCGCACCGGAATGGACGGATCTCAGGGAGAAATCCATAATGGTGCAGATGACAACGCAACAGGCGTTGCCGCACTACTGGAGATCGCCGAGGCTTATTCCTTAGCAAGGCTTCGCCCGAAGAGATCACTGATCTTTATTGCTTTCGATGCTGAAGAACTAGGCTTGCATGGCTCAGGAGCTTTTGTTGCAAGTTCGGGCTTTGATCCTTCAACCCTTCACGGAATGATCAATCTTGACATGATCGGTCGTAACGATGTCAAGACGGTCAAGGTGGGTCGCAGGACGAGTGATCAGGTGCTCGGCTCCATCATTGAGAAATCGGCCTCGATACTGAAACTGAATATCGACGAAGAGGGTATGGAGCCACTCCTCGGACGATCAGATCAGGCGCCCTTTTTGAGAGCCGGAATCCCATCCGTCTTCTTCTTCGGTGGATTCCACGATGACTATCACAAACCGACTGACGACATTGAGCTCGTCAAGGTTGAAAAGGTATGCAATGTCACCAGGCTTGCATTTTTGACCAGTTGGTTCTTGGCCAATGACACAGAGTCTCAACCGAGAGAAGCATCGGGGCAGTAAGCCCGTCGAATTCTCCGAGACGGTTTAGTCCTCTGAGGATTTCACTGATCCATCCCTGATCGCTTCGACAATGTCAGAGTTTGCAAGAGTGGTGACGTCTCCTAATTTTCGCTTTTCAGAAATATCACGCAGCAGTCGTCGCATGATTTTCCCAGACCTTGTCTTTGGTAGATCAGGTGTAAATACAATGCTGGCGGGTTTTGCAATGGGGCCGATTTTCGCGGCAACATGAAGGCGTAGTTCTTGTATCAATGAATCGCAACCCTCAATTGTTCCCTTGAGGACGACGAATGCCGCAATCGCTTGTCCGGTGGTGGAGTCTTTTCGTCCGACTACAGCGGCCTCAGCAACAGAAGAATGATCGACGAGCGCACTTTCCACCTCAGTGGTCGAGATGTTGTGCCCAGAAACAAGCATGACGTCGTCGACTCGTCCCAAGAGCCAGAGGTAGCTTTCGTCATCCAGCTTGCAGCCATCTCCTGGGAAATAGAGTCCATCGAAACGGCTCCAGTACACATCACGATAACGATCAGGATCTCCGTGAATCCCTCGTAGCATGGATGGCCATGGCGATTTGATCACCAACAAGCCTCCATGTCCTGGGGGGACCTCTTGGCCTTCTTCGTCAACAACGGCCACGTCTATCCCTGGGTATGGTATCGCTGCAGATCCTGGTTTGGTCGTAGTGATTCCAGGAAGTGGGGAAATCATGATGGAGCCGGTTTCTGTTTGCCACCATGTATCGACGATGGGGCATCGGTTGCCACCGATGAATTCGTGGTACCACATCCAAGCTTCCGGATTGATCGGCTCTCCGACTGATCCCAGCAATCGGAGGCTGGAAAGATCTCTAGAGGTCGGAATTTGCTCTCCCCATTTCATAAATGTGCGAATAGCAGTGGGGGCAGTGTAGAGGATGGTGACCGCATACTTGGATATGAGATCCCACCAGCGGCCCTGATTTGGGAAATCAGGTGTACCCTCGTAAATCAGGCTCGTGGCTCCGTTAGCGAGAGGTCCGTAAACAATGTAGGAATGGCCTGTGACCCAGCCGCAATCTGCGGTGCACCAGTAAAGGTCTGAATCTTTGATATCGAAGACAGATTTGAAGGTTGAACTGACTCCCGTCAGGTAACCACCACAGGTATGAACGATACCTTTGGGTTTTCCGGTGCTTCCAGAGGTATAGAGTATGAAAAGAATGTCCTCTGCATCCATTTCTTCGGCTTCAAGGAAATCAGATTGGCTCGGTACGATCTCATGCCACCAATGATCTCGTGAATTATTCCATTCCACGTTATTTTCACAGCGTTGTAGAACGAGGACGCTTTGAACCGTCTGCTGGTCGATCAATGCTGCGTCGACATTCTCTTTAAGAGGGACGACTTTACCGCGTCTCCAAGATCCATCTTGTGTGATGACTGCTTTACAAGATGCGTCGTCGAGTCTATCTCTCAGGCTCTCGGCGCTGAATCCACCAAAGACGACAGAATGTGCAGCACCTATCCGAGCGCACGCCAACATCGCGACTGTGATTTCAGGAACCATCCCCATATAGATGGCGACAGTATCTCCTTTGCCGACACCCATTTGGCGTAACGCTCCTGCACAGCGACAAACTTCTTCAAGTAATTCCTTGTAGGTCAGAGAGGAAGTATCTCCAGGTTCGCCTTCCCAATGAAAAGCGATGCGATTCGGATTGGATACAACATGTCGGTCCAGGCATGACTCCGTGACGTTTAATCGACCGCCTTCGAACCATTTGTAAAAGGGTGCATCGGAATCATTGAGGAGTTTTTTCCAAGGAGTTCGCCAGTGCAATTTTTTCGCTTCCTCGCTCCAGAACTCCAGAGGCGCAGCCGCTGCTCTTTCATGGATACCGACCTGGGCATTTGCTTCTAAGGCAAATTTTTCGGGAGGAGGGAATTTCCGCTCTTCGCTGTACAGGTTCTCAATGGCATCGGACATTGGGCGCTCCTATCTCGAAATGGTCTATCGGTCCAGAGGTGGCAATCTGAAGAATATAACGATCTCTGAAGTCGGGATCGAGGGGCTGGTCTCGCCCCTGATGATTCTGGTACAATACTGGCGATTTAGAGGTGGTGGCAGACAAAGACAAACACTCACCTGATTTCTTTACTTAGTTTGAGTCGATCTGGACTTAGTTGACCCTTGAGACCTGACCCTTGAGACCTGACCCTTGAGACCTGACCCTTGAGACCTGACCCTTGAGACCTGACCCTTGAGACCTGACCCTTGAGACCTGACCCTTGAGACCTGACCTTTGAGACCTGATCCGATTGGACCCTGATGTTTCTCATGAGCTCGCCCTTGGAAAAAACTATAAGGTTTCCCTTGAGAACATTTTCCTTCTCTCTGTGCCTGTTTTTCTCTCTACTCATCTCCCTCAGCATGGGGATGCCAAGTATTGCTGCTTCGGCTTCTCTTGCGAACCGTCCCGCCAGTGAACTTCCCGCAACAAATCGTATGTTTGTCAATGGGACCGACATTTCGGGCACTTTTATTCCTGACGGGGGCTGGAAGATCGAAAATGATCTGACGGTCGGTGAAGGTCGGGATCGCTGGCTGCTGGCGGATCACGAGATCGGCAAAGGTAAATTTGATATCGATGTCAAAATCTCAATGTCCCGGAACAATGCTAATTATGCCGCTCTTCAGCTTGGAGCAGGTCGCATTGTCTTAGGTGGAGATGCTGGGCAGTTGATCTTTCGCGGGTTGCCCGGCAAAGACGATCGAGTTGAACTGGGTGCTTTTTCCATGTACGTGGAGCAGGACAAACCTTTTCAACTTCAGGTTCGCCGAAGAGGGAGCAAACTTCAGGTCCATCTCAACGGAAAAAAAATCTATCAGAATGACAAGATCCCGCAGGCTATAGGTGAAATCGGGGTTTCTCCTGGAGATGGAAAACTGACTCTTCATCACTTTAGAGCTGCTGGAGATCTCATCGAGGGGCGACGAAAAGCCAGAATCAACAAGGAGTCGCTGGAAACCCTGAGTATGGACGATCGACTCACCATGAGTCTTGAGGCGGGAATCGATTTCCTGTTGGAAGAATCGCAGAATGATCCAGAGGGGATTCTCGGCGGAAGTCATTCCGAAGCGATTCCTGGAGCAAGATCCCTTGAAGCCTATGCATTGATCACTGCAGGTGTGGATCGAGATCACCCCGTCGTCCGTAAGCATCTCGATCATATTTCTGATTCTGTTCCTGCAGCTTCGAGAATCTACGACGTCTCCTGCTGGGTATTTGCTCTAGATGCCGCCATCTCGCAAGCCGAAGAAGACTTCGCCTTGACGAATAAAGGGGCCTCTGAACTTTCCTTGCGTAAGGTTGCACGTTCTCACCGAAAGGATTTGCAGGTTGCTGCCGAAATCCTTTTTAGGGGACAAAATGAAACAGGGGGTTGGCGTTACCACGTGAGTAACTCGGACGCTGACACTTCTGTCACTCAATTTGCGGTCTTAGCTTTAGCGGTCCTTCAACGAAGAGGCATCCAGGTTGATCCCAGTGTTTGGCAAGGTTTGGTGCAGTACATCCAGTCTTGCCAAGAGGAAGATGGAGATACGGTCACTCCGGAGATTGAGTTGGAACCTGATCCCGAGGATTCAGAAGTTGAAAATCCTTCGGGTCGTCGTCCCGGGGAGCGGGGTAGAGGAAAAAGCGGTGCGGGTAAAACGGGTGTTATTAAGAAAAAAGAGATTCCTGATCCCATTCAGGGCGAAGAGATGCTGGAAGCCAAACTGGAAGCCAAAATAAGAGGATTCAAGTATGTCGGAGATGAGAGTCATGGCACCAACTGGAACATGAGTTGTGCCGGGGTTTCTTCCATGTTGGTGGCCTACGAGTTCGGTGCGCATGTGATGAATCCTGAGACGCGGGTCATGGTGCGAGAATCGATTCGAGACGGTATGGCTTGGATGCAGGAAAATTGGACCTCGACTAATAATTTCTATGGGATGTACAGTCTTGAGAAAGTTGGAGACCTCGGAGGAATCAAGAAGTTTGGTGAACACGACTGGTATGACGAGTTACGCACTTATCTACTTTCGAATCAAACCAAAGAGGGGTCATGGACTGGAGGAGCAGGATATGCCGGTAAATCGATCAGAATCAACACGGCTTTTTCACTATTGATTCTGAAGCGAGCCAGTGCGATGTTGACGCGCTCTTCTCGAGGCTTTGTCATCTATTCAGGAGGGAATGTTCTCGCCGATAAGGACGGAGACCGGGATAACTGGGCTATTCTTTCCGACTCGGGTGAATCCATCCATCTACCGACACTTGTCAGGCAATTGAGATTGAGGCCCAAACCACGATTACTCCTGATGCTTGAAGAGGCCGTGATATCCGAAAATCGGTGGGACAGACCTCGCTTTATACCTCATATTTCGCGAGTCAGAGAACGTGTGGTCGGTAGAGGCATTCATAAAAAGTTGGATCAAATATTGGAAGAGATTCGCCCTAAAGGCTTCGAAGATCCAGATGAGTTAATTGCATGGTATGCCAACTGGTTACGAATACAGGAAATCGTAATGCAAATGACTGAAGAGAATTCTCATGAAGGAATCGTGAGCGAGTCGATGCCCGAAGCCGCTGACAGTCCTACAAACTACGAAGAAGAAGTGGTGAATATTGCACATGCTTCTTCAGGGGACGACGTCATGCGGGAAATCTCGATTCGAGCCGCTGTTCAGCTGGGCTATAAAAAAGTGGTCGAAATTTTGATAGAAGATCTTTCCTCCAAGTCAGAAGATTTACGTATTCTGGCCTACGGAGGTTTACGTGCCATTTTCGCCGATTCACCCCCTGATTTTGATCCTTCAGCGAACCCTAAAACACAGAAGAAAGCCCTAGATCGTGTGGCGGCATGGGCTCGTGTTAAATCCTGAGGGTTGAGCGAAGATTTCAGGCTATCGGCGTTTCGCCTCTCTGGTGTCGTTTTAACGTGTAGTACTGGAATATGAGCCTTCTTGATCCTGAGCACTGTGGCTTTTATAGAGTAGTTTTCGCCATTTCAGTGCTTCAGCGAGTCTTCACGTGTTTTCATACTTTTAGAAGGCAAATCGACCATAGTCCCGGGATTCCTCTTTGGAGTTTGGTCGATGAAGCCGAATGAGTTCGTTAACATCACTCACGGAAGGTAAGTCGTCGAAGGACAGGATCTTCAGCATTTGAGAAGATCTCCCTCATCACGGCTTCAGAGTTCATTAAGAGATGAAAGGGGCGATGAAATGCCCGTTCAGGAAACTCGTCAGGGGATCGATTACAGGGTTAAAGATATCAACCTTGCCAGCTTTGGACGCCAAGAGATTATTCTTGCGGAAGAAGAAATGCCAGGATTGATGTCATTGAGAAGTGAATACAAAGGGCAGTCGCCTCTGGCAGGCGCACGCATCTCTGGCTCGCTTCACATGACCATTCAAACGGCTGTACTCATCGAGACTCTCGTAGATCTTGGTGCAGAGGTTCGCTGGGCCTCTTGTAATATTTTCTCCACACAAGACCATGCTGCTGCAGCTGTCGTCGTCGGACCTGAGGGAACGATCGATGAGCCCAGAGGTGTCCCTGTGTTCGCCTGGATGGGTGAAACTCTCAAGGAATACTGGGAATGTACAGAGGCCGCTATGACATGGCCGGATGGACTGCTTCCGAATATGATTCTCGATGATGGTGGCGATGCCACCATGCTCGTACTCAAAGGGAGAGAGTTCGAAGCTGCCGGAGTTGTACCGGAGTCGAAATCAGACGATCCCGAAGAGTGGGGATACGTCCTTGAGACTCTGAGGAATAGCTTGGCTCAACAACCTCAAAAATGGACAGAGATCTCCAACTCGATTAAGGGTGTGACTGAAGAGACCACCACAGGTGTGCATCGTCTCTACCAGTTGCAGGAAAGTGGCCAGCTTCTGTTCCCTGCCATGAACGTCAATGACTCGGTGACAAAGAGCAAGTTCGATAACTTGTATGGTTGTCGCCACTCTCTCGTAGATGGCTTATGCCGTGCGACCGACGTCATGCTCAGTGGAAAAGTCTGTGTCGTTCTTGGATACGGGGATGTGGGTAAGGGCTGCGCCCAAGCTCTACGTGGACAGGGTGCTAGGGTTGTGATCACTGAGATCGATCCGATTTGTGCCTTACAAGCGGCCATGGAGGGTTACGAGGTGACTCACCTCGATAATGTCGTGTCGACCGCTGACATCTTTGTGACCACCACCGGAAACAAAGACATCATCAAAGTGACAGATATGGCGAGAATGAAGCACAACGCTATCGTCTCGAATATTGGTCACTTCGACAACGAGATTGATATGTCTGGACTTTCAAAAGTTGCGGGTATCAGTTGCGAGAATCTTAAGAATCCCGCTGAACATCAAAACCAAGTCGATCTTTGGACCTTCCCTGATGGGAACTGCATCATCGTGCTTGCAGAAGGTCGTCTCATGAATCTAGGTTGCGCGACGGGGCATCCGTCCTTTGTCATGAGTGCTTCCTTCACCAACCAGGTGATGGCCCAGATCGAGTTGTTTAAGAATAGTGAGAACTATTCAAATGAGGTCTACGTCTTGCCCAAGATTCTGGACGAGAAAGTCGCCCGTTTACATTTGGGTAAGCTGGGTGTGAAACTCACCGAGATGAGTGATTCTCAGGCAGACTATCTGGGTATTTCTAAGGATGGCCCATACAAGCCAAATCACTATCGCTACTAGAATTCGACTTCGAGCTTCAATAGAAGTTTAAATCAGAATTCAAAGAGGGCCCTCGCATTGCGAGGGCCCTCTTTTTTTATCTGATTTGAGCGGTGCTTGATTTGAGCAGGGCTATGGAAGCTCTCAATTTTTACGGAGGCCTTTACTAAAGCCAAGGTGCCGGAGTTCCCGGGTCTCGACCATGCCGGGTTTGAGCCGCTGAAACTTGCTCACCTTTTATTTTTCCCTGTCGGGAAAGAAGTGACAGGGCAGCGATCTCAATACTGGCTTCGTCGGTTTCGAAGTGTTTTCTTAATTCTTCTCGGGTGTCAGAGCGGCCATAGCCATCCGTACCTAAGCTGGCCCATGGAGCGGAGACCCAAGGGCGTATCAAGTCGGGGAGGGCTCTGACATATTCGGTGACTGCGAGGACAGGAATGTCTGAACCTGGGAGTCTTTCTTCAACACGTGTTAATTTTTGTTCTGTGGACGGATTGTTGAGATTCCAGCGGTCCACCTCGATGGCTTCCCTCTGGAGCTCTGAATAGGAGGTGACAGACCAGACTTGAGCTCTGATTCCGTGATCATCCAAGAGCTGACGGGCCACACTACGAACTCGTGGAAGTGCGCTGCCACTTCCCAGCAGTCGAATCTCGGGGCCATCTCCCTCAGGTGCGGGCGCGAGGAGGTACATACCTTCAAGGATGCCCTCTTTTGAGCCTTCCGGCATGGCTGGCATTTCGAGATTCTCATTGTAGAGAGTCAGGTAATAGTGAATATCTTCCTGCTCCTGAACCATTCTACGGAGACCTTCTTCGATGAGGATGGCGACCTCATAAGCGTATGCAGGGTCGTAGGAGAGGCATGAAGGGAAGGTCGCAGCCATCAAGGGGCTGTGGCCATCTTGATGTTGGAGTCCCTCTCCATTCAAGGTCGTCCGCCCTGCAGTGGCTCCGAGAAGGAACCCTCTTCCTCGTGCGTCTCCCATCGCCCAGATTTGATCTCCAACTCTTTGGAATCCGAACATCGAGTAAAAGATGAAGAAGGGGACCGTGACTTCACCGATGGTGGAGTAACTGGTTGAGGAAGCGATGGTACTTGCCAGGGAGCCACATTCAGTGATGCCCTCCTGCAAAATTTGTCCGTCTTTTCGTTCGGTATAGGAGAACAGTAGATTGTGATCGACAGGTTCGTAGGACTGACCTCCAGGTGTGTAGATGCCGACTTGCTTGAAGAGGGCTTCCATTCCAAAGGTGCGGGCTTCGTCTGCAAGGATAGGGACGATACGCTTTCCAAGATCTCCTGCTTTGAGCAGATCTCTGAACAGGCGTGCGAATGCCATTGTCGTCGAAGCTGGAACCGATCCTTCAGTGCCTCCTAAGAGTTTCGTGAACGATTCCTTTGGAGGAAGGTCTGGTACGCTGACCTGTGACCTTCGGCGGGGGACTGATCCCCCGAGGGCTTGCCGGCGTTCCTTGATGTATTGAATCTCAGGAGAGTTTTCCCCGGGGTGATAAAAGGGGGCCGATTCGACTTCAGCGTCGGACACTGGAATCTCTAGTAGATCCCTCACGTCTCTCACTTCGGAGCCCTTCAGTTTTTTCAACTGATGGGTGACATTCCGGGAAGCGGCTGTGGCTCCCAAAAGGTGACCTTTGACCGTTTTTGCCAAGATCACTGTGGGCCGACCATCACCTTCGCTGGCCATTTGGTATGCATTGGCCACTTTGATTCGGTCATGTCCACCGCGCCCTAGAGCTTTGAGTTGATCGTTGCTCCAGCGGGAGAGGTACTCTGCAAGGATGGGATCATCCCCGACGAGTTGTTGCCTCAACCATGCCCCGTCTTCTGCAACGGTTCTTTGCCAAACCCCATCGACGATGGTTCCTAGGCGCGTGAGTAATCGACCATCGGGGTCTTGGGAGAGGAGTTCATCCCAGCGTCGATCCCAGATGTTTTTGATGACTCTCCAGCCTGCACCACGGAAGACGCCCTCTAGATCCTGAATGATCTTGGAGTTTCCAGTGACAGGACCGTCGAGTCTCTGAAGGTTACAGTTGATGACGAAGACGAGATTGTCGAGACCTTCTCTTGCAGCGATGCGAATCGCTCCCAAGCTTTCGGGTTCGTCACATTCTCCATCGCCAAGGTAAGCAAAGACTCGTTGTTCCGAAGTGTCTTTGAATCCTCGGGCATGAGCGTAGCGAAGGAATCGAGCTTGATAGATGGCGTTGATGGGACCCAGACCCATGGAGACCGTCGGGAACTGCCAAAAATCCGGCATCAGTCGGGGGTGGGGATAACTGGAGAGTCCCCGTCCGCCCACTTCCCTACGGAAATGATCGAGTCGATCGGTATCGATACGGCCTTCAAGAAAAGCTCTCGCATACATTCCAGGGCTCGCATGTCCCTGGAAGAAAATCAGGTCACCACCGCCGGGGTGATCGAGTCCTCTGAAAAAGTGCTGTTGCCCAACCTCATAAAGAGTGGCGGCAGATGCGAAGGTAGACATGTGTCCACCCAGGCCGTCATGAGCAGTATTTGCCCTGACGACCATCGCCATGGCGTTCCAGCGAATGATGTTTTCAATCTTTTCTTCGAGGGCTTCATCTCCGGGGTAAGCCAGATCTGCTTCGGGGCCGATGGTATTTTGATAGGGAGTGATGGCTCCGGAACCGGTGGGCAAACGAAGAGAATTGGATTTCCAGACCAAGCGATCGATGAGATCACCGGCACGTTCAGTTCCTGCGTGGGCGGCAGTGCCATCGAGGGCTTCTAGCCATTCTGATGTTTCCTGCGGATCACTATCAGGAGCAGGGGGAAGATGCGTGTTCAAGACGCCTCCATTAGTCTCTATATCAGATTCTCAGGAATCGGATTCCGTATCTGAAAGAATGTGAGGAATCCCCTCGATGATGGGGTGAATCCTGCCGCAAGCTTTGCAAAGAAGACCTTCGGAGCATATCTCGAGAGCGGCTCTCTCTGGGCAGATGCACGTCAAGGTTTTCAACAAGTCGGGATGTATGCTCGAAGAATCTGATTCTGACACGAGACGTTCCCTTCTACATGAGATATCTCGGGGCTGGCGTACCACCCCAGACTTCACTACATTGATTCGATTCTCCGAGAACGGCCCGTGAGGGCAACCGAATCGGATCGGGGACGAGAACGAACCGAGGACTTATGCACTTCATTTTCCTATTTATCGCCCTGAATCCCGTTTTTTCAGAAATTCCGGAATCTCGCCTTGAGACTCCGAATTTGAAATCTGAAGCCTTCTCGGGTGACAAAAAGCGGATCAGTTACAAGGACATCGATGAGGGTCGTGCTCGTTTTCGGCCGCAGATGGCTCGGTGGGAATTTGTGGGAGACAGTCACTTCATCCGTGAAGGCCGGAGAGGAGAGACGCTGAATCCGATCACTTTGGAAGCGGAGTCTCTAGAAGTCTCGCCTGAAAATGGAAATAAGCCGGGCGCTCCTCAGCCGAAGCCAGGATTTAAAGCTGCGCTCCAAGTGGCTCTTGAAAATGGGGAGCCGTTAAAAGGGAGACCGTTTCTAATTCGAGATTCTTTGAAATCGAATATTCAGGTCGAGGTTTATGACAATATTGTCGCTGCTCGTCATGATGATGACCCGGTGATAGTGACACGTATTCCGAGTCGCCCAGAACTTCTTCGATTGGCTCCTGGTGGGAAGTTCTTGAGTGGAGTCGTAGATAATAATCTAGTGGTCATCGATCTATTCAAAGGTCGTTGGAGCACAGTGACTCAAGATGGATCTGAATATATTTTCAATGGAAAGTTGGATTGGGTTTATCAGGAAGAAGTCTATGGGCGTGGGAATTTCAATGCTCAGTGGTGGAGTCCCGACGGAAAAAGATTGGCCTATCTCAAACTGTTCGAAGAGGGCGTTCCTGAATTCAAGATAGTGAGACACCTTCCGTTTTCTCAAGAAGTAGAGTCGCTTCATTATCCCAAAGCAGGACAGACAAATCCGCGCGTCGAATTATGGACTTATGATCCCGAAAAAGAGCGTTCTCAGAAAATGGATATCGCTGTTCATGGAGATGAGCGTCTTATTGTTCGCGTCGATTGGGAGCCTGATTCATCGAGAGTCTTGCCTCAGATCCAGGACAGAATCCAGTCTCGTCTCACGCTTTTAGAATGCCAACCCGATTCAGGGGAATCCCAAGTCCTCATCGACGAAAAATCAAACAGTTGGGTGAATGTTTTGGGCGCACCTATCTGGCTTAGGGACGGTTCTTTTCTGTGGAAGAGTGAACGTACCGGTTTTTGCCATATTTATCACTATCGTGGAGATGGGACGTTGATACGTCAGATCTCAAGAGGTGAGTGGGCTGTGAAATCCATCCCGCGTATCGACGAAGACAGGGGTGAACTCTGGTTAACCGGTAGCCTTGCTCGGGCGATTGAATCCCATCTCTTTCGTATCGATATGGGTGGAGAACTTCTTCTTCAAGTAACCTCGGGTGCCGGAAGCCACCGCACAACGATTTCTGCTGATGGCGAATATGTATTGGATCGATTCTCCAGTGTCCAAAACCCGGGAGAGGTTCGGTTACTCGATAGAGATGGCCTACAGATCCATCAGTTGGCAGAAGCTCGGGTCACTGCATTAGGAGAATTCGAAGATGTCGATGCAGCGTTGCACGAGGTATCAGCAAGAGATGGATATTCTCTAGATGTTCTCATTTTAAAACCGAAAAATATGAGTTTATCTGAGCCTTTACCTGTTTGGATTGATACCTACTCAGGTCCGAATTCTCCATCAGTGCGACAAGGCTATCCCTCATCCAGTTGGCAAAGGTTTCTTGTTCATCAGGGAATGGTTGTGATGCAGGTCAACGTGCGTTCCTCCAGTGGCAGAGGCCAAGTCGATACTGCCACCTGTTACCGGCAGTTGGGAGTTCAAGAACTCTCAGATTTGGAAGATGCGGTAAATTGGATTTGCCAAAATGACTGGGCGGATTCTTCTCGTGTAGGAATTTCAGGTTGGTCCTACGGTGGGTTTATGGCGGCCTATGCGCTGACGCATTCTTCAGCCTTTAAATTAGGGTTGGCCGGGGGTGGAGTCTACGATTGGCGTGACTATGACACCATATATACGGAGAGATACATGGATACGCCTGAACTGAATCCTGAAGGATATCAGTCGACAAGTGTTGTCAAAGCCGCCGCTTCACTCACAGGGCATCTGGTCATGTTTCACGGAGGGATGGACGATAACGTCCACTTACAAAACATGATGCAGTTGGCTCACGAGCTTCAACTCAATAGGAAATCATTCGAGATGATGGTTTATCCGGAATCGAGACACGGAGTGGGTGGACGTTCATCCATTCACATGAGAGACATGCGGTGGAGAGCTATTCAAGAGCATCTACTTCAGGCTGATGGAGAATCTTGATGTCCGGATATACACCCGACAATTTGATCGAAGGGAAATTGATCAAAAGATACAAACGGTTCCTGGCGGATTGTGAAATTCCTGAAGTGGGTGAAGTGGTTGCCCATTGTCCGAATTCCGGTTCGATGAAAACTCTGGTAGATGGAGAGCCACGAGCGTGGGTACGCCATGTCCCAGATCCTCATCGAAAACTGAAATGGACATTGACCTTGCTAGGGGTGCGAAGGAGAGGCAAGGCGTTGGTCGACACAGGTCTTCCTAATGCCATCGTTGCCGACGCCATCTCACAAGGCCGGGTTCCACGCTTAACCCCCAAAAAGGGGCAACACGTTCATCGAGAAATTAAAGTGGGTGATCGTAGTCGCCTCGATATTGTTATCGCTGGCGAGGAACGACCTGATGAAAACAACGGTGCTGTCTATATTGAAGTCAAAAATGTCACCATGCTTTCCTCAGTGGTGAGTGATAGGGCTGATTTCCCTGACGCAGTCACTGAGCGTGGCCGGAAACACTTAAGAGAATTGATCCGTCTTAAAAAAATGGGGCACAGAGCCGTACTTTTCCTGTTGTTGGGTCGGAGTGATTGTCATTCTGTGGGTTTTGCCCAAGAGATCGATCCCGCATATTGTGAGGCTTTGCTGGAAGCCGCAGAGGAAGGCGTTGAGATCATTTCTCACAAATTGGCTTTTCGAGGTAGCCGAATGCGCCTTGGTGAAGAAGTACCGATCGATCTTCCGACTCAAATACCGGTTTAAGTTCTCGGACATCAAACTCTAGTGGCGAAGATTTTGGCCCCTATCTGGTGAGAGTCTTCTGATTCTCGTATGCTTCGAACTTCAGGAAAGAAGGTGAATCATGAATACGCAACCGGCTCAACCATCCATGGAGTTACTTAAAGAATTAGCTCTCGCGAGTGGTCCTCCAGGAATGGAGGACGAAGTTCGATCTATCGTTCACCGTGAGATTGGTCAGCTCGGGAATATGCAACACGACGGACTAGGGAGTGTTGTTATCGAGTCCCCCGGAACAGGACCCAGAGTGGTTCTGGACGCACACATGGACGAGGTAGGGTTTTGTGTCCAATCGGTGGATGCCGAGGGGCGCATCTACTTTGTTCCCTTAGGGGGTTGGTGGGGCCACGTACTTCTCGCACAGCGTGTCGATATTCTTTCCTCCGGTGGAAGAAAAATCCCAGGAACCATCGGTTGTAAACCTCCGCATTTTCTTTCTCCGAGTGAGAGAGATAAAGTTCTTTCCCTCGACAAAATGTATATCGACGTTGCTGCCAGAGGAGTGGGTGAAGTCGAATCGTGGGGGATTCGCGTCGGCGACCCTATCGTTCCGAGAGGTCACTTTGAGGAGATGGCTTCTGCCGGCCGGTATTGCTGTAAAGCATTCGATGATCGCGTAGGAGTTGGAGTCTTGATTGAAAGTTTCAAAGCACTCGTGGATGGGGATTTGGACCTTTCATGTCAACCCGTCGCTGTCGCTGCAGTCCAGGAAGAAGTGGGTTGTCGGGGAGCGCAAACAGCGGGAGAGCTGAGTCGTCCGGAAGTCGCGATCATTCTGGAGGGAACCCCTGCGGACGATCTTCCCGGTATGTCTCAGCGTCAGGCTGTTTTAGGCGGCGGCCCACAAATCCGTTTTATGGATCCCACTGCACTCTCTAATCGAAAATTAGTTCGCTGGACTGAAGATATTGCTGAGCAAGAGGGAATCCCTGTTCAAGTCGCTGTCAGGCGTAGTGGAGGAACGGATGCAAAGCCGACGCATCTCCATGGCAGCGGTGTTCCAACGGTGGTGATAGGAGTTCCTGCACGATCGATTCATACTCATTCCAGTATTATCGACGGTGAAGATTACGCTCTTGCCATCCGTTTAGTGACAGCGATGGTTCAGGAACTCGATGAGGCTACCGTCGCTGGGTTTGTCGATTACAACAACTGATCGATCGTCGCAGTGACGAAGAACGACTCAAGAAAATGACCGGGTTACTCTCGATAGCATCTCAATCACTATAGAATTTCGATCACTATAGAATCTCAATCACTGAGCTGAGGCTCGATGTGCGCGTCCTTGCAAATGCTCTCGATATCTTTTTTGCGCAGGAGGGCCATCGTCGGGAGCTCGTCTCCTTCTTCGTCTAGTTGCTTCAAAGTCTTTCTCGCATCTTCCCATTGATGGGAAAGACTGAGCAGTCGGACTCGGGCTTCCAACGCTGCGAAACGGTGTTCCTTGCGAACCGCCTCAATATCAAGGCTCAATCCCGCTTCTTGAAGGAGCTTTGTTGCTGTTGAGTCTTGTCCTGACTGAAAAAGAATCGAAGCGAGTCGGGCGAATGATCGTGCGCACAGTGGATGTTGGAGAATATGAGTCATTCGGATATTGACGAGGGCCGCTCTTGCGACTTTTTCGGCTTCATCGGTTTCGCCCAGTCTTTGCAGGCAACAGGAAAGTGCACGTTGATAACGTGCCGTGATGCTCGACTGCTCTCCTTTTAACTCGATCTGCAATTCGATGGCTTTTTCTAGATAACTGCGAGCTTCAATAAGTTGTTCCTTTTTTACGTTATCGCGCTGACTTTCTAAGAAGAGCCCCGCTTTCTCGAATAATAGCTCTGGCAGTTCTGGGCAGATTTCTTCGGAGCGAGATTTCGTTGCAATGTCCATTGCGAGCTCTAGATTTTTTTCCGATTCCAACCAATCTCCCTGATACGAATAACAGCGTGAGAGTCCCAGTAGGGCTTGGATCTTTTTTGAACTCTTATCCTTGCCCAGATTAAGAATCAAATCTCTGAACATTTCTTCAGCTTGAAACCAATCGCCACGGAGATTGAGCAAGTCGGCGAGTTCTTGTTGAACCTCTGTGAAGAGGGTCTGATCTTGGCTGAGTACTTTTTGCTCTATCGCTTCTTGTAATGTGCTTTCGGTCTTTTCAAGTTTCCTGAGTGCCTTTTGTGCGGTGGCGAGTTTTCGAAGTGCTGTGATCAAGTCCTCACCGGGCCAGTGCGAATGCTCTCTTCGAATCACGCATTCTTTTTCTAGCAATGATTCTGCTCGAACAGGATCTCCTGTTTCCAGAAATATGGAGGCGAGAGTCGAGATGAGGGTCACTTGGATTTCTGCTTCGCCCGGACCTTCTGAGAGTAATTTTTCGGCACCTAGTTCTAGAAGTTTATGTGCATTCAGACCGTATAAAGTAGGGTTCTCTTCTTCTGGGTTAATGAAGAGGCTGGTCAGAAACTGATTGACCGCCTTTGACTTTCTGGCGTTATCTTTGGCTTCCCTAGTGATTCTCGCGTCTTTGGCTCGTGATCGTTGAACCTTACGAATCATCTGTGAGACTTCTCCGCAATCCTTTGGCCGATCTTTTGGGTCCCGTTGCATCGCGATTTTGCAGATTTGTATCAGATCCTCGGGGGCATCTGGGGCAAGTTTATGGACGTCTTCTGGGGGACCTTCTTTAAGGAGTTTGAGGACCTTCTGTCCAGGTAAGGGTTTTTCGCTATTTCTATACGGTGGGGATCCCGTCAGGATTTCATAGAGAAGGGCTCCTACAGCATAAACATCGGTCCAAGGCCCAATCTCGCTCGTTTCTGGAGCTGCTTGCTCAGGTGACATGTAAGAAGGTGTGCCCACGACCGCACCGTCTTTTGTAACGATGGTCGATCCATTTTCATTGGTTGAGACCTTTTCGGAAATGATATCCATGAGAGGGTCTTCTTCAGGCCCGTTGATTTGGCGAGCCAGTCCCCAATCCATGACATACACTTCTCCAAATTTTCCTACCATGATGTTGGAGGGTTTGATGTCTCTGTGAATGACATCTCTGACATGAGCAAATTCGAGAGTATCACAAACGTGAAGTAACACTTCGAGGAGTCTGTTCAGGTCCCATTTCGGATCTCCGGAATTATACGCAATCATGACATCGCGCAGCTCGTTACCATTGATTCTATCCATGGTGAAAAAGTAACGACCCTCATTGTCACTGTTGAGTTCATGGACAGGAACGATGCCAGGGTGAGAAAGTTTGGCTGTGATTCGGGCTTCGCGTAAAAACCGATAAATCCTTTGTGGCGGTGCTTGACCTTTTTCGTTGCCGAGAACCACCTTCATGGCCAACTCACGCTGAAGAACTGGATCTTTGATACTAAAGATCGCACCCATTCCACCCCGAGCGATCTCTTCGAGAAGGTCATAACGGCCATCGAACTCGGGTGTCATCGGAACTTCATTGTCTGAAATAAAGCTGTAGTTGATGTCGAGATCAGCACTGTATTTGTCGAGGATGAGGCCTGCGAGTCCTTCAATATCGGACTTTTTTTCTTCAGAAGAGTTTTTTTGATGAAGCCGTTGTTGTCGTCGTTGGAGGTACCTATTCAGTTGTTTCCGGAGTGCGGATTCTATTTTGGGATCTGAATCACAGGCACGATCGACCGCTTCTTCGATAGACGTATTTCCCGATAATAGACGAGCAAACACCATCTCTGCGGCTGATAGTCCATTTTCTTCGTTGTCGTCGAACTCGGAATCCACTTGATGCCTCATTTCTGATCAGGGATGCGGTTCCCGTCATTATTGGATATCATGCCCTGCAGGAGGACTCCATGACAGATCCTGATTCAGGAGACAATCTAGACGGTGAAACCCCTTCTCAGCCGAATGAGGATTTCAAGAAATCCGAAGAAGGAAGCGCTGAAGAGTGGTTACCAGAGTTCGCTGGTGGAGAAGATGAGGCTTTCAATCGTCTCGTCAACAGGGAGTTGCCTCGTCTTCGCCGTCCTGTCGACGAGAAATTAGGACCTGACCTCCGCCGTCGCATCGATCCGAGTGACGTTCTTCAGCAAGCTGCTCTGGACGTATATCAACTGAGAGACAAGTTTGAAGATCGAGGTCTGCCCGCATTTAGGGCGTGGCTGAAAAAGGTCACAATGAACAACTTGAATCGATTGATCGAAAAAGAGTTGGCTCAAAAGAGAGATCCCAGAAAAGAGAAGCGCCGAGCCCGGGAGGCTGGAAAAAGTAAGTCTCTCGATCCATTGGGTAATCTTCAGGCCTCTATCTCTTCACCCTCTGCCGGCGTTCACCGGGAGGAAGCCTTGGATCTATTGGAGCAATGTCTCGATATGCTGGGGGATGACGATAGAGAGTTGTTGCGCTGGATAGATGAAGAAGGGCTCGAATATGAAGAATGTGCCCGTCGTTTGTCTGTCAATATTGACGCTGCCCGTCGACGTCATAGCCGAGCGATCGCTCGCTTGCGTAAATTTGCGGATGCCATCCGCAGTGGTGGTCACGGAAATTAGGTCAGATCCTCATATGAGGAGGCCGTCTCAGCCGCTTTTGACCCGGTTCTCTTCTCTAGGGGTGACAATTCTCTAGATATTGTCCCGATCATGCCCCGGTCTCCTTGACGCTCTCTTGTCGAGTCCTAGCATCAGGACTGTCGGCCCGGACCAAAGATGGTCCTGAGCCAAAAACCTTCTCGGATTGTGCGGTAGGTTTAAAGTTCTGTCTCGGCACTGGAGGTCCCTTGGATCGTTTTGGATCAAACTCAGGCTATGTGGACGCTCTTTACGAGCAATTCAAGAATGACCCTCAGAGCGTCAGTGCTGCTTGGAGGGAATTTTTCGATGATTACCATTCCGACTCGATTGTTCCAGAATCGGTCGTCACCGAAGTTCAGTCCGAAGACCCCTTACCAACTCCCGCTGGTGTTGTGAGTCCTGAAGGGCCTCGTGCCTCGACAGCGACAAGAGAAAGCACTCAGGTCAAAGCGGTTGAGAAAAACGAATCCGAAGTTTCAAGTGAAGACGAAGTGAAGTTTGAGCCACTCAAAGGAGTGGCAGGCAAGATCGCCGAAAATATGCAGAAGAGTACTGAGGTGCCTACTGCAACGACGGTGCGAACCGTACCTGTGAGGTTGTTGGAAGAAAATCGCAAGATTATCAATGAACATCAACTCGCATGGGCACGACCTAAGGTTTCATTCACGCACATCATTGCCTTTGCATTGGTTCGAGGTCTCGCTGAGCACCCCGGTTTGAATCATGGGTTCAAAGTGGAAGACGGAGTTCCTGGTCGTATTGCAAGAAAGCACACGTGCTTAGGAATCGCTGTCGATGTGGAGCGAAGGGGCGAAAGATCGCTCGTCGTTCCAAACATTAAGGATGCCGATAAACTTCGATTCCGTGAATTCCTTGCGGCCTACAACGATCTCGTCTCTAGATCTCGCCGTGGAAAACTAACATTGGCAGATTTTGATGGAACTTCTGTCTCCATCACCAATCCAGGAATGCTGGGAACCAGCATGTCCGTGCCTCGCTTGATGTCAGAGCAGGGTGCCATATTTGGAATTGGCTCCATTGATTACCCCGCCTCTTGCGCGGGGATGTCCCCGAACCAAGTGGGCGCTCTGGGGCTTTCTAAAGTGATGACATTGACCAGCACCTATGATCACAGGGTGATTCAAGGGGCTGCCTCAGGGACTTTCTTGGCAACGGTAGAGAAATTCCTCTTGGGTGGTGATCGCTTCTACGAACAGATCTTCGAGGAACTCGATGTTCCTCATGAACCGTATCACTGGTCTCAGGAAGACACGTCCGGGAATCTTGCCGACGATATTCAATCGCAGGCTTATCGCCAGGCTAAGGTGCTGCAACTGGTTGAGGCTTATCGCTCACGCGGGCACAGGGTTGCGCATCTGGACCCTCTGGGGAGAAGTCCTGTTCAGGATCCTGACCTTGAACTTTCGAGTTACGGTCTCAGTATTTGGGATTTGGATCGATCATTCCTCTGTGGTGGAGTTGCCGGTGAAGAGTTGCCTCGCCAGCTGAGAGAAATTATCGACATTATGAGGAGAACCTACACGGGCTATGTCGGTGTTGAGT